>Ga0209694_1000184_pt1 | contig 116146 bp, 113 predicted proteins | sample GluameincwithD2O_FD_187499 | JGI IMG/M metagenome (GOLD analysis project Ga0209694, IMG submission 187499) | Mouse cecum microbial communities from Vienna, Austria - Glucosamine amended microcosms incubated with D2O (SPAdes) (version 2) | ecosystem: Host-associated > Mammals > Digestive system... | reverse complement strand
GTTTTCAGTATTTTTAAAAATTTATCTATATATTTCCAAATAAAATTACTAATTGATTTTAACAAAATGTTTCACCACTTTCACAAAAATTTACACCTTTATTATCCTACAAAAACGCTAAAAATACAATACTTTTTGTAAAAAAATGTGGCAAAATAAATAATAAAATCTACATATATAATATAAATTTAAAATACTTGAAGTAAAAGGGTAATATAAATATAATATAGATATTAGTTAAGAGAGGATTTTTTATGCAGAAAATCGAAGAAAAAAAGTATAGTAGAAAAAGTGAAACTTTTTTGCAGGGAATATTAATATTAATGTTTTCGCAGATTGTAATAAAGATAATGGGATTGGTGCAAACATTATATTTGACTAATAGAAAAGGATTTGGTGATAGAGGAAATGCTATATATATGGGAAGCTACCAAGTATATGCTTTACTTTTATCACTTTCATCTATAGGAATCCCAACAGCAATTTCAAAATTGATTTCAGAGAAAATCGCTGTTGGCGATAATAGTGCAGCTCATAAAATATTTAAGGTATCTGTATTAACTTTTGGAATATTAGGAATGATTGGAACGATTTTATTATTTTTTGGAGCAGAACTTATTTCAACTTATTGGATTGAAATTCCTGAGTCTAAAAATAGCTTAATGATTTTATCACCAGCAATATTTTTTGTTGCAATATCTTCAGTTTTTAGAGGATATTTTAATGGTATGCAACAGATGAGAGCAACTGCAAATTCACAGTCTTTAGAGCAGTTATTAAAAACAATTTTTACAATTGTATTAGTGGAGATTGCAGCTTTTTATACAATGAATAATACTATATATATGGCTGCAATGGCTACAGTTGCAACATGTATGTCTATATTATTTAGTTTTATTTATTTATATAAGTACTATATTAATGAAAGAAAAAATATTTCTGTAGTTAACATAGGAGAGAAAAGAAAATATTCTGTCCGAAGTATTATTAAAATGATATTATGGCTTTCAATACCAATATCTTTAACAGCAATTTTAACGTCAGTAATAAAATTAGTAGATTCATTTACAGTGGTGAGAATATTAAAGCCAATTTTAGGAGAAGAAATTGCTAAAGCAAAATATGGTATATTGAGTGCTAAAGCGGATATACTAGCAACATTACCACTTTCGTTGAATGTTGCATTTACAACAGCATTAGTTCCAGCAATTTCTGCTGCTCATGCAAAAGGAGATAATAAAACTATAAATAAAAGAATTTCACTTTCGTTATTATTGTGTTTAATTATAGGATTGCCATGTACAGTGCGGAATGTTTGTATATTCAAAAGAAATATTAATGCTTTTGTTTCCTTATGCTTCAGAGGGTGCTAATTTATTAGCAATATCATCACTAACAATAATATTTGCAATATTAACACAAACTATTAATAGTATTTTGCAAGGGTACGGAAATGCCAGAACTCCTGTGATTGCATTAGTTTTTGGAGTAATAGTTAAAATATTTGCTAATATATTCTTAATGCCTATAGAAGGAATATATGAAAATGGTGCAGCAATAGGAAGTGTATTATGCCATATTACTTCTTTTATATTTGTATATGTAGTTTTGCTCAAAACTACTGATTTTAAGTTTTCGATTTTACGATTATCAATAAGACCAATTTTAGCAACAATAATTATGATTTTTTCTTCATATGGTATTTATAAGTTATTAATTTCTGTAATTTCTATAAAAATTTCTACAATAATTGCAATTTTTGTTGCAGTTGTTATGTTTGGTTTTAGTGTTCTGTTTTTAAGAATATTTTCAAGAGAAGAGATACAGATGTTACCCAACGGCGACAAGGTTTACAAGACTTTGCAAAAAATCAAATTATGCGATTAAAAGTTCGTAAAAAATTTATCAAATAGTAATTATTTTAGGGAAAATTGTAAAAAAAATAAAAAAAAAGAAGGATTTTAAATTACTTTGGCGAATAAATATAATGTAGATTAACAAATCTACATAAATACTAAAATCTATTAGGAGGTAAAAAGATGAACAAAGCTGAATTAATCGCAGCAGTAGCTGCACAAACAGGAGACACAAAAAAAGGTGCTGAAGCAACAATTAATGCTTTCGTTAACACAGTTATGGAATCATTAGCAAAAGGAGATAAAGTTCAATTAGTTGGATTCGGTTCTTTTGAAGTAAGAAAAAGAGCAGCTAGAAAAGGAAGAAACCCACAAACTAAAGAAGAAATTAAAATACCTGCATCAAAAGCTCCAGTATTCAAAGCTGGTAAAGCATTAAAAGATTTAGTTAATAAAAAATAATCAGTTTAGTTTTAATAAAAAATAAATGATTATATGAATTCATATAAAGGCATAGTTTCTATGCCTTTTTTCTTTTGGAGTATAAAATAAAGATGGCGGTGTCTCAAACTTTGAGACACCGCCGGTGCAGTGCTTGCAATTACACTTTATGCGAAATCGCGGGTGTAGTTGCGAACCAGATAGGGGCGAATCGCCTGGTAAATCTTCTGCAGAAGCTCGGGGTCGCTGTCGCGAATCTCAATGTGGCCGTACTTGTGGAAGTCGGCAGACATAGATTTCTTGCCCCGTGCAATGCGCCTTTCTTCCTGCTTGTCGCGGAAGGTTGCATTGTAGAACAGGTGGCTTGCGCCGTGGATGAGCCCCATGACCGTGGTCAGGTCAGACTGATTAATCAAACCTTTGATCCGAAAAACAGTCTTTTTTTTGCACATATTAGTGCACCTCCTTAATGTATTGCTGAACACGTATGCGTTCAACTACTTCTATTATAACATTTTTAGGATGTTTTTTCAACTTTAATGGTTCGACACATATTACTAATAATCTTATGTTACAAAATATTTTGAAAAATAGCTAAAAATAGTTGAAAATATAATTAAAAGATGTTAAAATAGTGTATTATTGAATAAAGACTATGAAAAGGACAAGATAAATAAAGAATGTCTAACAGAGAGCTGATAGCTTTGGTGAAATATCAGTAAGAACTATTTATTTATTATCACCTTGGAGTTGTATATCTGAAATCTAAGTAAGATGTATCGTTTCATTTGCGTTAAAAATGTTAGAGTGAATTTTATAATATATAAAATTAATTTAGGTGGTAACGCGGAGCATTTCGTCCTATTTATGGATGAAATGCTTTTTTGTTATATAAAATTTAAATATAAGAAAGGAGTACAGAATTGGAAGAAATATTGAAAAGACTTGATGATTTAAAAATAAGTTATGAACTAGTTGAGCATGAGCCTGTGTATAATATGGAAGAAATGGATGCTTTGGGTGGAGAAATTTTTGAAGGTGCAGCTATTTGTAAAAATTTATTTTTAAGAGATCAAAAAGGAAAAAGGCATTTTCTAATTACAATGAAAGAAGAAAAACAAGCAAATCTTGCAGATATTGCAAAAGCGTGTCTTACGAGTAAATTAAGTTTTGCATCAGAAGAAAGATTAAAAAAATATCTAAATTTAATACCAGGTGCTGTTACTCCTCTTGGTGTTATAAATGATGAAACAAGGACTGTTGAAGTAATTTTAGATAAAGATTTATTTAAAGAAGAAAAAATTGGTGTTCATCCAGGAGTAAATACTGCAACAGTTATTATCTCACCAAATGATTTAGAAAAATATATTAGAGAAAATGGAAATAAATTAAAAATATCTGTTTTATAAAAAAATTAGGAGGAAAGAAAAATGAGTGAAGAAAAATTTGATTATGGAACTACGCTTAATTTGCCAAAAACTGATTTTCAAATGAGAGCGGGTTTACCTGAAAAAGAACCTAAAATATTAGAAGAGGTTTTTGAAGGAAAAAAGATTTATGAAAAAATGTTAGAAAAAAATAAAGGACATGAACCCTTTGTATTACATGATGGACCACCTTATGCAAATGGTGAAATACATATAGGACATGCACTTAATAAAGTTTTAAAAGATACAATAGTTAGATATAAAAGTTTAAAAGGATATTGGACACCATTTATTCCAGGATATGATACACATGGTATGCCAACAGAAAAAAAGGCTATTCAATTGTTAGGATTAAATAGAAATGAAATACCAGTAACTAAATTTAGAGATACTTGTAAAAATTTTACTGCTGAATATAAAGATAAACAAACAGAAGGATTTAAAAGATTAGGTGTTTTAGGTGATTGGGAAAACCCTTATATAACATATCAACCACAAATGGAAGCAAAACAAGTTGGTGTTTTTGCTGATATGTATAAAAAAGGATATATATATAAAGGTCTAAAACCAGTTTATTGGTGTACTGACTGTGAAACAGCTTTAGCTGAAGCTGAAATAGAATATAAAAATGTAAATTCAAATACAGCATATGTTAAATTCCCAGTAAGAGATGCAAAAGGAAAATTTGAAGAAGAAAATACTTTTGTTGTTATATGGACTACTACACCTTGGACATTACCTGGAAATACAGGTATAACAATAGGATCAGAGTTTGATTATAGTTTTGTAAAAGTTGATGAAGAAATTTTAATAATGGCTACAGCTTTGGTCGAAGAAGTTATGAAAGTTGCTGGAATTACAGAATATACAATTGAAAAAGAGATGAAAGGTGCAGATTTAGAAGGAGTTATATGTAAACATCCATTTTTTGATAGAGATTCAAAAGTAGTTTTAGGAAGCCCTGATACAGTTGATGTAGTATTAGATAGTGGTACAGGAGCTGTACATACTGCACCAAGCTATGGTAAAGAAGATTATCTTTGTGGATTAAAAAATGATTTAGATATAATTGTTTGTGTTGATGGAAAAGGTCATCAAACAGAAGAAGCTGGACCATTTGCAGGAATGTTTTATGCTAAATCTGATAAAGAAATTATAAAATGGTTAGATGAAAATGGATTACTTTTAGCTTCACAAGAAGTTAATCACTCATATCCACATTGTTGGAGATGTAAACATCCAGTTATATTTAGAGCTACAAGTCAATGGTTTGCTTCTGTTGACGGATTTAGAAAAGAAACATTAGATGCTATAAAAACTGTTAAATGGTATCCTGCTTGGGGAGAAGAAAGAATTTCTAAAATGGTTGAAGATAGAAATGATTGGTGTATTTCTCGTCAACGTACATGGGGGGTCCCAATACCAGTATTTTATTGTGCAGACTGTGAAAAAGAATATATAACAGAAGATAGTTTAGAAAAAGTTCAAAATATTTTTAAAGAAAAAGGTTCAAATGTTTGGTTTGATTTATCTGAAAAAGAATTAATGCCAGAAGGTGCAAAATGTTCTTGTGGATGTACAGAATTTAAGAAAGAAACAGATATAATGGATGTTTGGTTTGATTCAGGATCAACTCATGAATCAGTTTTAGCTGAACGTGGACTTCCAGAAGCTAATTTATATTTAGAAGGAAGTGATCAATATAGAGGATGGTTCCAATCATCATTACTTACATCTGTTGCTACAAAAGGAAAAGCTCCATATAAAGAAGTTGTAACTCATGGTTATACAATAGATGATCAAGGAAGAAAGATGTCTAAATCTATAGGAAATACAATAGCACCTCAAGAAATTATAAAAGAATCTGGTGCTGATGTATTAAGACTTTGGGTGTTAGCTTCAGATTATAAATCAGATGTTGCTGTATCTAAGGGTATAATAAAACAAGTTACAGAAGTATATAGAAAAATACGTAATACAGCTAGATATATATTAGGAAATACTTATGATTTTCCAGTTAATCTGCCTGTAGATTATAAAGATTTATTAGAAATAGACAAATGGGCTTTACTAAAATTAAATAAGTTAATTAAAGATTGTACAGAAGCATATGACAAATATGAATTCCATAATGCTTATCAAGCAATAAACCAATTCTGTGTTGTAGATATGAGTACATTCTATTTAGATATAATAAAAGATAGATTATATACTTCAAAAGCGGATTCTTTAGAAAGAAGATCTGCACAAACAGCTATGTATGAAATACTAGATAGTTTAGTTAAAATATTAGCACCTATGACATGTTTTACAGCAGAAGAAATATGGAATGCAATGCCACATAGAGAAAATGAAAATGTAGAAAGTGTAATGCTTACAGATTATCCTAAATATAAGCCAGAATATGAAAATAAAGAGTTAGAAGAAAGATGGAATAAAATTATAGCTTTAAAAGAAGAAGTTTCTAAAAAGTTAGAAGAAGCTAGAATGGAAAAAGTTATAGGTCATTCATTAAATGCAAAAGTTACTTTATATACAAGTGATGATAAATATGATCAATTAGTTAAAGACGCAGAACTTTTAGCAACAGTATTTATTGTTTCAAAAGTAGAAGTTGAAAATAATAAAAGAGAAGACGATATGGAAATTGGTATAAAAGTTGAAGCTGCTGATGGAGAAAAATGTGAAAGATGCTGGATGTACTCTGATACAGTTGGAAGAAATCACACACATCCTACTCTATGTAAGAGATGTATTGACAATTTAGAATAAAAAGTGTATAAATATATTTGTAATTTTATGAAACATGTGTTAAAATTGTAATGCTAATTAGGAATAGCAAAAAGTTTGGAGGAAATAATAATGGAAATGTTAATGAATATATTATCAATAGTATATGTACTATGTTGTATAATTATAATTGTTATGGTTCTTTTACAAAAAAGTGAACAAGGTGGAGCTTCAGAAAGCATAATGGGTTCTTCTGGAAGTAATTTCTATGAAAAAAATAAAGGAAGAACTAGAGAAGGAAAATTAAAAAATTCTACAATATTCTTCTCTGTTGTATTTGTAATTTTAACTGTAGCACTTACAGTATTAAATATGGCGTAGTTTTAGTTAGTATGTTTTGGGGGCGATATATCTTTTTTATATCGCCCTTTTCGTTTATAATTGTGATAATATTCATCATTCTACGTTGTTACACTTCAAATTATATTCTTGCGGAGTACAGACGTACACCTCAGAATATAATTTTTGTGTGCCTAGTAGAATAATAAATCTTATCACAATTGGATATGTAAGTTAAACAGAATTAAATTTATTGATTCGAAGAAAGGAACTTATGGAAGATAAAGAAATAATTATTGGAAAATTTAATGCTCATGAAAAAGGGTTTGGTTTTGTTGAGCCTGAAGGTGAAGAAAAACAGCCTGATATTTTTATTCCGGCTAAAAGCATAAATGGAGCTTTGAATGAAGATGTTGTTGAAGTAGAGATTGTAGATAGAACTGGAAGAAGTAAAGAAGGAAAAATAGTTAAAATCGTAAGAAGAGGAAAAGATACTTTAGTTGGAACTTTTCAAAATTCTAAAAATTTTGGTTTTGTTGTTCCAGATGATAAAAGATTTGGAAGTGATATTTTTATTTCAAAAAAGCATTTTGGGAAAGCTAGAAATAATCATAAGGTAGTTGTTAAAATTACTAAGTATCCTGAAAATGGACGTAAAGCAGAAGGTGAAGTTATTGAAGTAATTGGAAATATAAATCAAGCTGGTGTTGATATGATGAGCATTATTAAAGAATATAAGTTGCCAGCTAGATTTCCAGAAGATGTTGTAGAAGAAGCAAAAGCTTTTGGTGATAAAATAGATGTTTCTGATATGAAAAACAGGGTTGATTTGCGTGAAAAAATAATTTTTACAATTGATGGAGAAGATGCAAAAGACTTAGATGATGCTATAATGATAGAAAAAACTGATGATGGAGAGCATTATATTTTAGATGTTCATATTGCTGATGTAAGTCACTATGTAAAAGATAGATCAAAACTTGATAGAGAAGCACGAATTAGAGGAACAAGCGTGTATATGCTTGATAGAGTTATTCCTATGCTTCCAAGAGAACTTTCTAATGGTTTATGTAGTTTAAATGCTGGTGAGGATAGATATACTTTATCAGTTCAGATGGAAATTGATAAAGCAGGAAATGTTGTTGCATCTGATATTTATAAAGGTGTTATTAGAGTTACAGAAAGAATGAGCTACAATGATGTACAAAAAATACTTGATGGTAGTGATGAAAAAGTTTTAAAGAAATATAATAAGTATATAGACAAGTTTAAATTAATGGAAGAGTTGGCAGTTATATTAAAGGCGAAAAGAATGAAAAATGGATATTTAAATTTAGATATTCCAGAAAGTAAAATTGTTTTAGATAACATTACTGGAAAGTGTATTGATGTAAAGCAATATGAGACTAATTTTTCAAATGAAATTATAGAACAATTTATGCTTACTGCTAATGAAATTGTTGCAGAAAGATTTTATTGGTTAGAAGTACCTTTTATATATAGAGTTCATGAAGAACCAGATATTGATAAAATAAAAGAATTAAACAAGATGCTATTTAATTTTGGATATAAGATTCATATAAGTCAAGATAAAGTGTATCCTTCTAGTTTTTCAAAAATTTTAGAAGATGTAAAAGGTAAACCAGAAGAGAAAGTCGTTTCTAACTTAATTTTAAGAACATTAAAAGTAGCTAAATATGAAAGTGAAAATTTAGGACATTTTGGAATAGCAGGAAAATATTATTGTCATTTTACATCACCAATTAGAAGATATCCTGATTTATTTATTCATAGAGTTATATCAGAGTATTTTACAAGTAATGAAAAGCAAAAACAAAGATTTTTAGAGAAAGCACCTAAATATGCAAAAAATTCATCTGAAAGAGAAAAAGTTGCACAAAAAGCTGAAAGAGAAGCTGAAAGTATGAAAAAAGCTGAGTTTATGGAAGATAAAATTGGTAATGTATATGATGGAATAATATCATCTGTTACAGGTTTTGGAATTTTTGTAGAATTAGAAAATACAGTTGAAGGACTTATAAGATTTGAAAATTTAGGTGACGAATATTTTATATATAATGAAGCTAATAAGACATTAATAGGAGAAAAAACTAATATAGTATATAAATTAGGAGATAAAGTAAAAATAAAAGTTATTTCAGCTAGTAAAGATGCTAGAGAAATAGATTTTGCTATTGAAAAAGAAGATGAAGAAAAAAATTCTTAAAAAACTTTATATTTCAAAATTTTTATAATATAATATCAATGAATTATTTTAGAAAAAATATGTATTTTAAAATGTTAGAAAAAATTTTCTGACAAAGGAGGAATATATGGAAAATAAAAGTGGAAAAGCTTCAAGTGGTAAAGGAAGAAGAGTTGCAGATAGCAGTAAAAAAAATAGTTCTACAAATAGAACTAAAAAATCTATTGCTTCACAAACTGATAAAGTTCCTTATTATGGTAGAGGTGCAAAAAAGGCTACAAATACTTCTACTACATCAGAAGCGACTAAAATGTATAAATTTAGTGAAGAAGATTTAAAAAAAGCAAATAATGGAAGAGAAGAAAATAGAATACATAAAAACGGAATAAGTAAAAAAAGTAAGAAAAAATCAAAAAAGAAAACTAAAAGCTTAGCATGGAAAATTATACAAAAAATTATTATAGTTTTAGTTATTTTGGGAATTCTTGCAGGGCTTATTGTTGGTGGAATATTAGCTGGAATCTTTTTAGGATTTTTTGGTGATGACTTTAAAATGACTAAAAAGGATTTAACAATTGAGTTTATAAATTCAGAACTTTATGATGCTGATGGAAATTTAATAGGCGTACTAAATGGCAAAGAAAAAAGAAAATTGGTTAGTTTAGAAGATGTGCCAAAGTATTTGCCTAAGGCATATATTGCTATAGAAGATGAGAGATTTTATGAACATACTGGTGTTGATATAAAAAGAACAGGAGCTGCCACAGTTACATATTTATTACATAGAGGAAATTCTTCATTTGGTGGTAGTACAATTACACAACAATTAGTTAAAAATCTTACTAATGATAAAGAAGATTCAGCTTTAAGAAAAGTAAAAGAAATGGCAAGAGCTATTCAAATAGAAAAAGAGATTTCTAAAGATAATATTTTAGAGTTGTATTTAAATATTATTTTCGTAGGTGGAAATAATATTAATGGTGTTGGCTTAGGGGCAGAATATTATTTTAATAAAAATGTGGCAGATTTAACTATTGCAGAATCAGCATTTTTAGCAGGAATTAACCATACACCAAATTCTTATAATCCATTTTCAGGGACAGAAGCTCAAATTCAAGCAAACAAAGAACGTGGAGCCAAAAGAACAAAAGTTGTATTAAATAAAATGAAAGAGCTTGGTTATATTAATCAAGATGAATTTAATACAGCTGTTGAAGAAGTAAATGCAGGATTACCATATCAGCAAGGAAGCATGACTTCAGGTGTTGTATATAGTGACCATACAGAAGCTGCAATTGATGAAATTGTAGAACAACTTATGGAAGAAAAAGAAATAGATAGAAATGCAGCTGAAATACTGGTATATGGTGGAGGATACAAAATATATACCACACAAGTAGCTAATGTTCAAAACACTATGGAAGCTGTAATGACAGATGATAAATTCATAATGTCAGGAAGAGAATACAAGGAAGATGGAACATTATTAAATGAACAATCACAAGCAGCAATGGTAGTTATAGAACCATCTACTGGTGAAGTAGTAGGATGTGTTGGTAGACTAGGTCCTAAAAATTCAAATGGAGATTTAAATAGAGCAGTGCAAACACAAAGACAAGTTGGTTCAGCAATGAAACCATTAGCTGTTGTGGGTCCAGCTGTTCAAGAAGGATTAATTTCACCAGCATCAGTATATGAAGATAAGCAAACAACAGAGTTTACAGGTTCTGCATGGCCAAAGAATTATTATAATGGTTTCAAAGGAAAACAGACAGTAAGAGAGTGTATAGAAATTTCTGGAAATGTAATACCGGTAAGAATATTAAGAGATTTAGGAGTACCTACTTCAATCCAATATTTAGAGAAAATGGGACTAAAAGGTGTTACTGAATCTGCAGGATTATCATTAGCGCTTGGTTCAAAAGAATTTTCAGTATTACAAATGGCTGCAGCTTATGCAACTATAGCAAATGATGGAGAATATATTGAACCAACATTTTATAAAAGAGTAGTTGATTCAGAAGGAAATGAAGTTTTAAAACCAAAGCAAGAAAGAAATAGAGTATTTGGTGTTTCTGAAGATTATTTAATAAAAAGTATTGTAATGCAACCAGTTGTTGGAGCTAGTGGAACTGCTACATATTGTAAAGTACCAGGAATAGATACAGCTTGTAAAACTGGAACAACAGATTCTGATAATGATAGATGGCTTTGTGGATTTACACCTTATTATGCAGCTGCATGTTGGTATGGATATGATATAGGTGAACAAATTATATTTACAAAAGCAACACCATCAAACCCATCAGGAGGTATATGGGATGCTGTTATGACTCCTATACATCAAGGTTTAGCAAATAAAACTTTTGAAAAACCAAGTAATATAGTTTCAGCTACTATTTGTAAAGATTCAGGTTTATTACCTTCTGAAAGTTGCACAAATTTGGTTACAGATTTCTTTCTAGAAGGAAGAGTTCCAAAAGATCATTGTGGAACTCCAGATTCAAATATAGAATATGCTATATGTGAGGATTCAGGGTTAATAGCAATAGATGGGGCATGTCCAAGAGTTATTTACAAAAAATTTGCTACTGTGGAAGAAATTCCTCAAGGTGTGTGTGAAATTCATAAATTACCAGAAGCATCTCCAAGTCCATCAGAGTCGATTGAACCATCGCCATCAGTAACAGTTACTCCAAGTTTAAGTCCAAGTATAACTCCATCACCAACTAATACTACAACACCGTCGCCAACTAATACATCTACTTCAAGCCCAACTGTACCAGTAAGTCCAGACCCAACGCCACCAGAACCACCATCTGGTACTGGACCAGAGAACCCTTAAAATTTAGAGAGGAGAATTTAATGGAATTAAAATTATATAATACTTTATCAAAACAAAAAGAAGTATTTAAACCAATTAATGATGATAAGGTAAGAATGTATTCTTGTGGACCAACTGTGTACTATTATGCACACATTGGAAATTTAAGAACATACTTATTTATGGATAATTTAAGAAGAGTTCTTAAATATAATGGTTATAATTTACTTCATGCTATGAATATTACAGATGTTGGTCATTTAGTGTCTGATGCTGATGAAGGCGAAGATAAAATGGCTGTAGCTGCAAAAAGAGAAAATAAAGACCCATATGAGATTGCTGAATTTTATACAAATAGATTTATGGAAGACTTGAAAAAATTAAATATAGGAAAACCAGAAATTATTTGTAAGGCAACAGAACATATAAAAGAAATGGAAGAGTATGTTTTACAAATTATAAAAAATGGATATACATATGAAACAGAAAATACAATATATTTTGATACATCAAAATTAGATAAATATGGATTATTATCTAATATAAAAGTAGAAGAACAAAAAGCTGGAGCTAGAGTAGATTTTGATAAGGAAAAGAAGAATGTTACAGATTTTGCTTTATGGATTAAAGCTCCTGAAAATCATATTATGAAATGGGATACATTTTGGGGAAAATGCTATCCAGGCTGGCATATCGAATGTTCAGCTATGGGAAGAAAATATTTAGGTAATCATTTTGATATTCATACTGGTGGAATTGATCATATTCCTATTCATCACGAAAATGAGATTGCACAAAGTAAAGGTTGCACAGGAAAAATTCCTGCAAATTTTTGGATGCATTCTGAATTTTTACTTATTGATGGTGGAAAAATGTCAAAGAGTTTAAATAATGTTTATACAATTAGTGATTTAGAAGCTAAAGGTTTTTCTGCTATGGATTATAGAATGTTTAATTTTACATCTCATTATAGAAATAAGTTAAATTTCACATGGGATTCATTAGAGTCAGCTAAAATTGCTTTAAATAGACTAAAAGAAGGATACCAAAAACACGAAGAAGGAACAAAACAAGTTTCTAATGAAAAACTAGAAGAGTATAAAAATAAATTTAACGAAGCAATTAATGATGATTTAAATATGCCTCTTGCTATGAGTGTAGTGTGGGAAGTTATTAAAGAAAACGATAAATCTAAACAATATGCAGAACTTTTAAGAAAATTTGATGAAGTTTTAGGTTTGAAGATTGATGAAAAAAATGAAATAGATTTACCAGAAGAAGTTAAAGAACTTGTAGAAGAGAGAAAATTAGCTCGAGAAAATAAGGATTGGGCAAAATCCGATGAATTAAGAGATAGAATAGTTCAAATGGGATATTTTGTTAAAGATACTAAGAATGGAATGGAGATAACTAAATAGGAAGGAAAATATAAAATGAGGTTTGTAACTAAAGAAACAGAAAATGAATATACAGAATTTTTAGAAAAACATGATCGTTGTAATTTTCAACAATCTCTTGAATGGGGAAAAGTAAAAACTGCTTGGATTAAAGAAGTTGTTTTAGCAGAAGATGAGAATGGAAAAATTATTGGTTCAATATGTGTGTTAATTAGAAAAGTACCTATTTTCGGAAATATGATGTATTCATCTCGTGGACCTGTTTGCGATATTCATGATAAAAAAGTATTAGATCAACTTACTGAAGGTGTAAAAGAGTTAGCAAAAAAATATAAGGCTTTTGTTTTTAGAATGGAGCCAGATATTAAAAAAGATGATAATGAATTTAGAAAAATAGTTGAAGAAATTGGATACAAAGTAAAAGATGATGCTAAAGATTTTAAAGATGAGATACAACCTCGTTTTGTATTTAGATTAGATATAAAAGACAAAACAGAAGATGAGATATTAGCTGGTTTTCATCAAAAAACTAGATATAATATTCGTTTAGCTACTAAAAAAGGCGTTGTAGTTAAAGAAGGGACTAGAGAAGATTTAAAAGATTTTCATAAAATAATGGTGGAAACTGGTAGTAGAGATGGTTTTATAATAAGGCCACTAGAATATTTTGAAAAGATGTATGATGAACTAGCACCTAAACATATGAAGCTTTTGATGGCATACTATGAGGATAAGCCAATTTCAGGTATAATTCCAATAATGTATGGAAATAAGACTTGGTATTTATATGGCGCTAGTAGTAATAGTCATAGAAATTTAATGCCAAATTATTTACTTCAATGGGAAATGATTAAACAAGCTATTGCAAATAAACATGATATGTATGATTTTAGAGGTGTATCAGGAGTAGTTGATGAATCACACCCTCAATACGGATTATACAGATTTAAAAAAGGATTTGGAGCTGAATTTACTGAATTTATAGGTGAAGTATACTTGCCTTTTAAACCATTAGTTTATAAAACATATAAATTTGCTGAAAAAACGTTTAGAACATTAAGAGATTGGAAAAGAAGAATTAATGAAGGTAAAAAGTAAAGGAGCTTTTAAAGGTGAAAGTATTAGAAATAAATTCTAAAGATTTAGACTCTAATGTTACTAAAATAAAACAAAGAGCAGGTGAATCGAAAATAATAGCTGTTCTTAAAGGTAATGCATATGGACTGGGATTTGAAGAGTTTGCTAAATTCATGAAAGCTAGAGGTATTACTGATTTTGCCGTATCATCAGTTAGTGAAGCACTTTTTCTTAGTAGATTGAAGTTAGATGTTGCAATTTTATGTATGGAAGCTACTTCTATAAAAAAAGATTTAGAAATAATGCTTGAAAATAATATTGTAATGACAATTGGAACACCAGAAAGTGCTAAATTTTTAAATGAAATGGCTAAAAGAAAAAATATGAAGGCACATGTTCATTTAAAAGTAGATACAGGATTTTCTAGATATGGTTTTTGGTATACTGAAAAAGAAAAAATTTTGGATACAATAAAAAATAATACTTCTTTATATTTTGATGGAGTTTTTTCACATTTTTCTTGTGCATATTTTAAAAATAAAGATTATACTAAAGTGCAATTTGAAAGATTTATGGAAGTAAAAGAATATTTAGAAGAAAATGATGTGAAAATTCCTTTATATCATATAGCAAATTCATCAGCTTTTTTGAAATATCCTGAAATGTATTTAGATGCAGTAAGATTAGGTTCAGCTTTTTTGGGTAGAATATCTGTAAATAATACTATTGGGTTAAAAAGAATTGGTATGTTAAAATCACATGTAGTTGAATTAAAGAATGTTAAAAAAGGAATGCCAATAGGCTATTCAAATTCTGAAGTGGCTAAAAAAGATATGAAAATAGCAATTATTCCAGTAGGTTATGCTGATGGATATAATGTAGAAATTGGAAATGATACCTTTAAATTTATGGATAGACTTAGGATATTTAAGAATGCTTTTTCAAATTTGTTTAAGAATGATAGATTATATGTGCAAATTAAAGATACGAAATATAATGTAATTGGTAGAGTAGGAATGAATCATATATCTGTTGATGTTACAGATAGTAATGTAAATGTAGAAGATGTTGTAGCAATAGAGATAAGTCCTATATTAGTTAATAGTAATATAAGAAGGGAATATATATAATGGAAAAAGCAAAGAGAATGAGTTTTTTTAGAAGATTAAAAATGGCAATTTTTCAACTCGAAAATTATATAGAATTTATTAATGAAAGATTATATAAAGCAATTGGATTTTGTGTAAAAATGACGATGATATGTGCTATTGTAATAGTTATTTCTAATATTGTATTTATATATAATAAATATGGTTCTCCAGCAAAATATGTAGATAATATGGTTCCAGAATTTACTTATGAAAAAAGTGAATTAGTTATAAACGAAGAAGATGCAAAATCTTCTGATGAAAAGAAATTTATGACGAGTATGATAAAAAAATTAAAACCAAGTTTAGTTACTATTTTAGGAGATACTTCATATAGCAAAGCTCAGATGATTACAGATATAAATACAAATGAGAGACAAGTTGTAATAGTTGCAGCTATAGCCGTATTTTTAGAGTCTTTATTTGAAATATTTGTATTTTGGTTAACAGTAGCAATTATGACATCAATTATAGGATGGCTAGTATTAATTTTTTCTAGATTGAAGATGAGATATTCTAAGTTATTTGCACTTTCAATTTATGCATCTACATTGACTACTATTATTTCAGTTATATATATATTACTAAATTCTTTTTTTGGAGTATATATAGAAGTGTTTGATTATTTATCAATGCTTATAGCGTATATATATATTACTGCAGTTATATATATGATAAAATCAGATTTAATTAAACAACAAGTTGAATTAATTAGAATTGCAACAGTACAAGCAAAAGTAAAAGAACAATTAAAAGAAGAAGATAATAAAGATACAGAAGAAAAAGATAATAAAGACAAAGAAAAAAAGGAAAAAGAAAAGAAAAGCGATGATGAAGTTTTAAATGATGAACCTGATGGCTCAGAAATATAGATGGATGAAAGGATAGAAAAATGAGTAAGCAAAATAATAAAAAGAAAAAAGATGATAAAGTCATATTAATAGTATCAATTATTCTTATTATAGCAATTGCTATATTTGGTATTTTCTTTATCAAAGGTCAAAAAGATAAAGAAAAGGAAATTACTTATGATAAGTTATATCAAGATATTATAGCAAAAAAAGTTGAAAAAATAGAAATGACAATAGGTGGTTCATCAGTAACTGTAAAGTATATAGGTGAAGATGAAGAAAAAACAACACATGTTAATTCACTTCAACCATTTATGGAATTTGTAAATAGCCAGTTGTTAGAGAATCCAGAAATGAAGGTTGATTTAAAAACTCCAAATCAATTTCTAGCTTTTTTTGAAAATATATTAAGCTTTTTACCAACGATTCTTTTAGTTGTTTTAATGTTTATGATTTTTCAGATGCAAGGTCTTGGTGAAAAAGGTAAAGTATATGGAGAAAATGAAGATAATAGTACAAATGTTAAATTTGCTGATGTTGCAGGTTTAGATGAAGAAAAAAATGAGCTTATCGAAATAGTTGATTTTTTAAAAAATCCTAAGAAATTTCAAAATATGGGAGCTAAAATTCCTAAAGGTATTTTATTATACGGAAAACCAGGTACAGGAAAAACTTTAATAGCTAAAGCTATTGCAGGAGAAGCTAATGTTCCATTTATTTCAATGAGTGGATCTGAGTTTATTGAAATGTTTGCAGGTTTAGGAGCGTCAAGAGTTAGAAAATTATTTGAAAAAGCTAAAAAAATAGCTCCATGTATTGTTTTTATAGATGAAATAGATGCAATAGGTTCTAGAAGAACAAGTAATAGTGGTGCAGAGTCTGAAAATAATCAGACATTAAACCAATTATTAGTTGAGATGGATGGATTTGAGAGTAGTGAAACAATTATTGTTTTAGCTGCTACTAACCGACCAGAAATGCTTGATAAAGCGTTGTTAAGACCAGGTAGATTTGATAGACAAGTTACAATTCCTGCTCCAGACTTATTAGGAAGAGAAGAAATTTTAAAACTTTATACTAAAGATAAAAAGATTTCAAAAGATATAGATTTAAAAGAGCTTGCTGGAGATACAGCTGGATTTACAGGTGCAGAGCTTTCAAATTTATTAAATGAAGCTGCTATTATTGCTACAAGAAATAATCACAAAGTTATAGAAAAAGAAGATATAGAAACTGCTGTAAAGAAAATAACTGTTGGACTAGAAAAACATAATAGGGTTGTGTCTGAAAAAGATAAAAAACTTACAGCGTATCATGAAGCGGGACATGCTGTTGTTAGTAAATTTTTAGAAACACAGGATAATGTTAAAGAAATTTCAATTATTCCTAGAGGTTTAACCGGTGGTTATACAATGTATAAAACTAATGAGGACAAATATTATGTTTCTAAAACAGAGCTAGAAGAAAAAATGATTGCACTATTAGGTGGTAGAGCTGCTGAGAAGATTGCTTTAAATGATATATCTACGGGAGCAAGTAATGACATAGAAGTTGCAACAGGAATTGCAAGAGATATGATTACTGTATATGGTATGAGTAATTCACTTGGACCAATTTCTTTAAAAGTTGATGAACCTTATGAATTACAAATATTTGGTGAAGATATTACAGATGAAGTTGGAAATCAAGTAAAAGAATTAGTGGATGTTGCATATGTTAATGCTCAAAAAATTCTTATAGATCATATTGAAATTTTACACAAAGTAGCACATGAACTATTAGAAAAAGAAACAATTTCAGAACAAGAATTTGATAGTTTTTTTGTAGAATAAGTAATACAAAAGAGGTAAAATATGAATAAAAAAGATAAAAAGAAATCTACTAGAGGAACAATTATATTAATTGTTATTATTGCTATTTGCATTATAGTTGGAGTAAAAATAATTATACATGATTTTATAAAAATGAATAAAGCAGCTAAATATAGCGATAAAATTTTAAAAATTTATTTGAATTCAAGTAGCAAATAGCGGAGGTATAGATGAGTAGAAGAAAAAGTTCTAAACAATTGAAAAATATGATAATTGCAATGATAGTATTAATTGTTTTAATATTAATAGCTTTTTTGGTGTTTATATTTAATGTAGATGTTAATAAAAATGGTTCAGGACTTAAAGATTTTGTATCATCAAATAAAAATAATAAAGAAGAAGCTGTTATTGATGGTGTAATTGCACCAGACGAACTAGTAGGTGCTGAATATGAGTCTGTTTCATATGATAGAGAAAATACTTTTGAAGTAGTAACAATAAATGAAAAAGTTTATTTTAATGTTTTAGATGAAGAAAGATTTAATAGTAAATATTCAAATTCAAAATTAGAAGAGAATTCTAAAAAAGAAGTTGCTACACATGATTATAAAGTTAATGAAGTATATGTACAGATATGTGCTGGAAGAGAATATTTATTAGTTACTATGGAAGATGGAAATATAGGAATTATGGATATTGAAGAGGCTGTAAATGAAAATGTGTTTAGAATAAAAAAAGAGCTAATAACTTTAAATAAACCAGTTTCAAGAATATATTCAACATATAGAACTTTTAATGATGAGGTTCAAGAGTCAACAGTTTTAGTTTCATCAAATGGTCAGATGTATGATTTACAAAAATTTGTCGAATAAAAATGTTCGAAAAGGCTTGCAATTATTGAATAAACAATGTATAATATGTAAAGCAAAATAAGTTACAGAAGAGTGGAAACAAATTCCACTCTTTTGTATTATAAAGATTTGGAGGAAAAATTGGCTGAAAAAAATATAGAACAAAAAGTATATGAATTAATAGAAAAAACGATTATTGAACTTGGATATGAATTATATGATGTTGAATATATTAAAGAAGGAAAAGAATATCATTTATGTATTTATATAGATAAAAAAGATAGCATCGATATTAATGATTGTGAAAAAGTAAATAACCAAATAGAGCCAATTTTAGATGAAGCAGATTTAATAAAAGAGCAATACTTTTTAGAAGTTTCATCATCTGGTTTAGAAAAGAAACTTAGAAAATTAGAACATTATAAAAAACAGATTGGAAATAAAATTGAAGTTAAACTATTTGCTAAAATTGAAAATAAAAAAGTTATTGAAGGAATATTAAAAATAGTTGAAGAGAATAGCATAACAGTTGAAGAAAATAATCAAGAAATTAAAATTAGTCTAGACCAAATTGCAAGTAGCAAAACAATATATGAATGGAATGATTAAGTTTGATGTATATAGAAGAAAGGAATGTGATAGGAAAATGAAAGCAATTGATATGAAAGAATTAATTATTGCTATGAAAGAATTAGAAGATGAAAGAGGTATAAAAAAGGAATATCTTATAGAATCTTTAGAAATGGCGTTAGTTACAGCATATAAAAAGAACTTTGATTCAGCAGATAATGTTAAGGTAGTTATAGATAGAGAAACAGGAGAAACTCATGTTTATTCTAGTAAAACAGTTGTAGAAGCAGCTAAAGATGAATGCTTTGAAATTTCATTACAAGATGCTAAAAAGAAAAGCAAAAAATATGAAATTGGTGATATTGTAGATGTTGAAATTGTTCCAAAAAATTTCGGAAGAATAGCAGCTCAAACAGCAAAACAAGTTGTTGTACAAAAAATTAGAGAAGCTGAAAGAGAAATAATATATACAGAATTTAATGATAAAAAAGGTGAAATCGTTACAGGAATTATTCAAAAAAATGATGGAAATACAATTGTACTAGATTTAGGAAAACTAGAAGGAGTTATGCCATTAAAAGAACAAATTCCTACTGAAACTTATAATGTTAATGATAAAATTAGAGGATATGTTTTAGAAGTTGAAAAAGGTATAAAGGGAAATCCACAAGTAATTGTTTCTAGAAGTCATCCAGATTTTGTTAGAAGATTATTTGAATTTGAAATTCCTGAAATATATGAAGGCTTAATAGAAATTAAAAATATATCAAGAGACGCTGGTTCAAGAAGTAAAGTTGCTGTTTATTCAACTAACGAAAATATTGATCCTGTTGGTTCTTGTGTTGGACAAAAAGGTGTAAGAATTCAAAATATTATAAATGAGTTACATGGTGAAAAAATAGATGTTATTGAATGGGATGAAGATCCAGCAGTATTTATAGCTGCAGCTTTACTTCCAGCTCAAGTTTTAGCTGTTGATATTAAAGAAGAAGAAAAATTTGCACAAGTAATTGTTCCAGATGACCAATTGTCATTAGCTATAGGAAAATCTGGACAAAATGCTAGACTAGCAGCAAGATTAACAAATTGGAAAGTTGATATCAAGAGTGAATCACAATTTAGAAAAATGTTAGAAGAAGCTCAAAACCAAGCAGAGGAAACAGTGGAAGAAGTAGCTGAAGAAGTAGAAAACGAAGAAGAATAAGGAGTGAAATTCTTTGAAAAAGATACCTGAAAGAACCTGTACAGGTTGTGGAATATCAAAACCTAAAAATGAATTATTAAGAATAGTTAAAGATAAAGAAAATAATATTACTATAGATTTAACAGGTAAAAAAAATGGTAGAGGTGCATATATATGTACTGATGAAAATTGTTTAAAAAAATTAATTAAGTCTAATAGATTATCAAAAGTATTTGAATGTAGTATTAGTGAAGAATTTTATGAAGATTTGAGGGATGTAATTGCAAAATTACCAAAACAAGGTTAATGGATTGCTTGGTTTAGCATCAAGAGCAGGCAAAATTATTTGCGGTTCAGATGCTGTTAAAGAAGCAATTTTAAGAAAGAAAGTTTATATAGTTATTCTGGCCGAAGATTCGTCTTTAAATACTAGAGAAAAATTTTTAAAACTTTCTGAAGAAAATAAAATAAAAGTTTTCATTTATGGAAAGATTGATGAAAACAGTAAAATAATTGGAAAGAAAAATAAAGCTGTAATTGCTTTAAAAGATAAAAACTTTTCAGAGGCAATTTGCCGGAATAATTAGTGGGGGTGATACTATTGGACAAAATTAAAGTACATGAATTAGCAAAAAAAATGAATGTAAATAGTAAAGAAGTGATAGAAAAAGCAGAGGAACTTGGAATTAAAGTAAAAAGCCATTTAAGTACTATCACGAATGAGGAGGCGGAAAAAATTACAAAATCAATGGGGAAAGAAGAAAAGAAAAAGAATGAACCAAAAAAAGAAATAGTGTCAGATCAACCTGTTATTATGAGAAGAACAGTTATTATTAATGAGGAAGAAGAAAAAAAGGTTGAACCAAAAGTTAAAACTAAAAAGAACGAAGTTGGTTTTATAGAAAAAAATAGAAACAAAGACTATAACATAGTATATAGAAATAAACAAGCTAAACCAATGTCTGTTGCTGAATTATTTGGAATTCCTTCAAAAGAAGAACCAAAGCAAGAAGAAATTAAAGAAGAAGTGAAAGTAGAACAAAAAGAGGAAGTAAAAATAGAACCAGAAGTTAAGGAAGAAAATAATATTAAATCAGAAAATGTTGTTATAGAAAAGAAAACAGAAAGAAATCAACAGACTAATAGACCACCAAGAAACAATAATTTTAACAGAAATAATGATGGTGGATTTAATAGAAACAACAACTATAATAGAAATAACAATGAAGGATTTAATAGAAATAATTCTAATCGAAACAATAATAATTGGTCTAATAATAGAAATAACTTTAACAATCAAAACAATAATGGTGGATTTAATAGAAACAATAATTATAATAGAAATAATAACAATGGGTATAATAATAACAGAAAACTAGATGAAAAAGGTATAGACAAGAAGATTAATAATATTATGGCTGTCGATATAGTTGAAAAAGAGAATGTTATAGAATATTCAAACAGAGCTATAGATAAACAAAAAAGCAATCGTCAATTTGAAGAACAAAAAACTAAAAAACAAGCTAAGAAAAAAGGTAGAAATGAAGAATTTAGTTCTGGAAAATTAAGAAGCTTAAAACAAGAAAGTAAATTATCAAACGTAGATATGCTTGATTACTATGATTTAAGCACTCAAAGAGGTAGAAGAAGCGAGAAAAAGGGTAAACAAGAAAATAGAAATAAGCAAAAAATATTTAAATTGACAGAAATAACAATTCCATCAGTTATAACAGTTAAAGATTTAGCTACAGAAATGAAAATTACTAGTGGAGACTTAATTACAAAACTTTTAAATTTAGGTGTAATGGCCACAATAAATAAAGAAATAGATTTTGATATTGCTTATTTAGCTGCATCTGAATTCGGAATTACAGCTAAAAAGAAAGACATTAAGACAGATGAAGAGATTTTATTTGATGATAGTGAAGATAGAGAAGAAGATTTAATAAGCAGACCACCAGTTGTAGTTGTTATGGGACACGTTGATCATGGAAAAACTTCATTACTAGATGCAATAAGAAAAACTAATGTTATTGAAGGTGAAGCTGGAGGAATTACACAACATATTGGTGCATATAAAGTAAATATTAATAATAGAGAAATTACATTTTTAGATACACCAGGGCATGAAGCTTTTACTAGTATGAGAGCTAGAGGTGCTCAAATTACTGATATTGCAATACTTGTTGTTGCAGCAAATGATGGAGTTATGCCACAAACTGTTGAAGCTATAAACCATGCTAAAGCTGCTGAAATACCAATTATAGTTGCAGTAAATAAAATGGATTTACCTGGAGCAAATGTTGAAAAAATAAAAGAAGAATTAACAGAACATGAATTAGTTCCTGAAGAATGGGGAGGAGAAACAATATTTGTTCCTATCTCTGCTAAAAAAGGTGAAGGAATTGATACATTATTAGAAATGGTTTTATTACAAGCAGATATGCTTGAATTAAAAGTAAATCCTAAAAAGCAATCAAAAGGTGTTGTTATTGAAGCTAAACTTGATAAAGCTAGAGGACCAGTTACAACAATGCTTGTACAAAGAGGGCAATTAGATATAGGAGATACTATCATAGTAGGTTCATCTATAGGTAGAATTAGAACTATGACAAATGATAAAGGTAAAAAAGTAAAATTTGCTGGACCTTCTACACCAGTGGAAATTACAGGTTTAGCTACTGTTCCAAATGCAGGTGATACTTTCTATGAAGTTAAAGATGAAAAAACAGCTAAACATTTAATAGAGAAGAGAAAAACTCAAGAAAGAGAAAAAGGATTAAATGAATCTTCAATGGTTACATTAGATGATTTATTTAGTAAGATTGAACAAGGAAAATTAAAACAATTGAATTTAATTGTAAAAGCTGATGTTCAAGGTTCTGTTGAAGCTGTAAAACAATCTTTAGAAAAATTATCAAATGAGGAAGTTAGAGTAAAAGTTATTCACTGTGCTGCTGGGGGAATTACAGAATCAGATGTAACTTTAGCTAAAGTTTCAAATGCGATTATTATAGGATTTAATGTTAGACCAGAACCGATTGCTAAAATGGAAGCTGAAAAAGAAGGCGTAGAAATAAAACAATATTCAGTAATATATAATGCTATAGAAGATGTTGAAGCTGCTATGAAAGGTATGCTTGATCCAGAATTTAAAGAGGTTGTTATCGGTAATGCTGAGGTTAGACAAGTGTTTAAAGTTTCAAATGTTGGAACAATTGCAGGATGCTATGTTACTGATGGTAAAATTGCTAGAAATTCTGTAGTTAGAGTTATTAGAGATAATGTTGTTCTTCATGAAGGTAAACTTCTTTCATTAAAGAGATTTAAAGATGATGTGAAAGAAGTTGCGTATGGATATGAGTGTGGTGTTCAAGTTGAAGAATACAATGACATACAAGAAGGCGATATTATTGAAGCGCACATTATGGAAGAAATCAAACGCTAGATTGATTGTAAGCGTTGAAAAAATATTACTCATTTTGCGTTGTTACAAAGATAATTAAATTACTGCGACGTACAATCGTACGCCTCGTAATGTTAATTATCTTTGTGCCTAGCAAAATGGGCAATCTTTTTCCAACCTGATGACATAGAAGAGAGGAATGTATAAATTTTTTAAAAGCTGCTGACGGAAGGTTGAAAAAGAAAATAATAAATAAAAAAGTAGGGGGTGGTATTATGCCTAAAAATAGTAATAGAATGAATAAAGTTGATGAAGAATTAAAAAGGGAGATTGGTATAGTTATTTCTCAAGAATTGAAGGATCCTCAAATTACAGGATTGATTAGTGTAACTAAGGTTGATACTACTCCTGATTTAAGATTTGCTAGAGTATATGTTAGTATGATAAATGCTAAAAGTAATAAGGGAAATTTAGCAAGATTAAAAAAATGTTCTGGTTTTATTAGAACAATGATTGCTAAGAGAGTTAATCTTAGAATAACTCCTGAATTAGTGTTTTTATTTGATGAATCTATAGAATATGGTTCTAGAATAGATGCTATTTTAGAAAGTATAACAAAAGATATGAAAAAAGATTAAAGAGAGGATTAATATATGACTTTAGATGATATAAAAAGTGCGATTGATAATTCGAATAGTATAGTTATTTTTGCGCATGAGAATCCTGATGGTGATGCTATAGGAAGTAGTTTAGCTTTTTATATAGCATTAAAAAATATTGGAAAAAATGTTGAAGTAATTGTACCTAATTTTCCAGATACATATAAATTTTTACCATGTTCAAATGAAGCTAAATTAGAGACTAGTTTAGATAAATATGATTTGGCAATAGCTTTAGATTGTGGAGATATAAAAAGATTAGATGATCCTAAAAATGTTTTTGAAAAATGCGAAACTAGAGTTAATATTGATCATCATACTTCTAATGGAATGTTTGGAGATTTAAATTTTGTAAATCCTGTTTCACCTGCTTGTGCACAAATAATTACAACTATGTTTAAATATTTTAAATATGATATTACTATAGATGTTGCAACATGTTTAATTGCAGGAATTATAACTGATACAGGTGGTTTTAGATATGAAGGTGTAACATCAGAAACTTTTGAAATAGCTTCTGAATTTTTAAGCATGGGTGTTAAAATTTCAAAGATATATAAAGAATCTTTAAGTAATATTTCAAAAGGAAAGTTTGAGGCTAGAAAGCTTACAGCAGATAGACTTGAATTCCTTGAAGATAGTAAAATAGCATATACGTATATGACGAAAAAAGATATGGATAGTTTGGGTATTAATAAAAATGATTTAGAAGGAATTGTTGAAAATGGAAGAGATATTCAAGGTGTAGAAATTTCTATATTTCTATATGAAACAGAGAAAGGCTTTAAAGCATCACTTCGTTCAAATAATTATGTAAATGTTTCCGATATTTGCTTATTATTTAATGGAGGAGGACATATTAAAGCTGCTGGATGTACTTTACCATATTCATTAGAGGAGTCTAAAGAAAGAATTCTTACTCAATCTAAGAGATTTTTAAAATAAAATAAAGCGACATTAGTATAATGTCGTTTTTTTAACAAATATACTAAAGGAGAATTTATGAAAAGTTATTTAATAAAAGATACTACTAAAGAAGAAAGAGCTGAAATGGTAAAAAAAGCTCTATTTGTAACTTCTGCAGGTGACTCACTTCCATCAGATGAGGCAATAAAAATAATGAAACAATACATAGATGGTGAAAAAGAATTAGAAGAAGTACAAAATGAAATTATCAATAGAAAGGTTAATAAATAGTATGGATATGCCAATAAGTGAAAGAATAGTGGATTCAAAAAAGGATCCATATTTATGGATAAAAGAACGTTATAATTCTCAAACTGGAGAATATGAATATTATGATGAAGTTCTTAAAAATTTATTTGGAATAGAAGATCCAGAAGAATTAAAAATAAAAGAAGCTGAAGTATGTATGGCAAAATTAATTAATATAGAATCTGTATTTTCAACTAAATTCGATAAAGATTACTTTAAAGCGATACATAGACATATTTTTGAAAATGTTTTTGATTGGGCTGGACAATATAGAACAGTACCAATGATAAAAATAGAAGAAGTAGAAATTCCAGGACAAAGTTTAATATATCCTCCGGCTGAAGAAATAGATAGACTTTTAGATAAAAGAATATCTGATTTAAATAATGTAGATTGGACAAAATTTAAAAATAGACAAGATTTAGCTTTGGAATTTGCTCGAAAAATAGCGGCAATTTGGAAGGTTCATCCTTTTAGAGATGGTAATACAAGAACAACACTTTGTTATGCTGATATGTATGCAAGAATTAAAGGATTTCCTTTTGATATGGGAATGTTGGTTCAGAATTTATATAGACCAACAGATGATAAAGGACGAGCTGTAGGATATTCGATTAGAGATAAATTTATGACAGCTTCTATAGATTATGGTTATGAAAATCCTGAATATCTTGCTCAAGCATTTGATCATGCTATTGTAAAAGGAAAATTGCCATGTTTAAGAGTAGAAAAAGATGGAGAGGATAGATAGCCATAAAATATGGATGGAATTATTTTAATTAATAAGGAAAAAGGAATTACTTCTTTTGGTGTTGTATCAAAAGTAAGAAAGATTTTTAATATAAAAAAAGTTGGACATTGTGGAACTTTAGATCCAGAAGCAACGGGGGTTTTACCAATAATGATAGGACAAGCTACTAAAATTTCTAAATATTTAGTAGAACATGATAAAGAGTATATAGCTACATTAAAATTAGGTATTAAGACTGATTCTGCTGATGGAGAAGGGAATATTATAGAAGAATCTAAATTTGAATTGAATCAAAATAAAGAGAAATTTTATATCTCAAAAATAAATGAATTGCTTGGAAAGAGCAAACAAGTTCCTCCAATGTATTCTGCAATTAAAGTAAATGGAAAAAAGCTATATGAATATGCACGAGAAGGAAAAGAAGTAGTAAGAGAAGCACGAGAAATAGAGATATATGATATAGAAATAATAAAATTTGATTATGAAAAAAATGAAATAAAATTTAAGGTACAATGTTCTAAAGGTACATATATAAGAACATTATGTGAAAGTATTGCTGAAAAAATAGGTACTATAGGATATATGAAAGAATTAATACGAACAAAGTTAGATACGTTTTCTATAGACCAAAGTATTATAATTACTGAATTAGAGCAAAGTGAGGATAAATTAAAATATATTATTAGTATTGAGAAATTGTTTGAAAAATGTTCGGAAATTAAATTAGATGATAGAAAAAAAGAATTGTTTTTAAATGGTGTAAATCTTACTTTTAATGTAGAAGATGGTGTATATAAAGTATATAATAACGAACAATTTTTAGGACTAGGAATAGTGAAAAAATGTTTGCTTAAAAGAGATGTTGTCATATAGCATATTTGATGACATCTTGATTTTTATATATTTATGTAAGCGTTGAAATATAAAGAAAAAATTAAGTTGTAAAAATGCGAACATTTTTTCGAAAAAACTATTGACAAAAGAGAAGAAAAAATATAAAATACTACCAAACAGAAGTTCTAAAAAATATCAGGGAGGTAGTAAAATGAAAAATGAAATTATAACATATAGTGTGAATAAAACAACAAACGGAGAATTATATATTTCGGTTCAAAATGGAGAGGTTTCAGTTCGTGCGCCTTGGTATATTACACAAGATAAGATACAAAAAGCTGTTATGGCTAAAAGAAATTGGATAATGAAAAAACTTGAAGAATATAAAGAGCAAGCTAATATAAGTTTAAAACCAATTCAAATATTAGGTATAACTTATAATTTAAAAGTTACATATAAGAATATAGATGTAATAGAATGTGATTTAGAAAAAAACATAGTTAAAGTTAATTTACCTAAAAAATATAAGAAAATTGATCATGAATCTATGACAGATATATTAATAGATAAACTATATGTAAAAATAGCTGAAAGAGAAATGGAAGACATAATGGAAGAAACTAGATTAATGGTTGGATTTGCTCCAGAGGATTATAAAATTGTGGAAATGAAAAATGTTTTAGCTATGTGCACAGAAGATAAAAAAATATTAATTAATCCACGTATAGTTAAATATAAAAGAGAAGTTATTGAATATATAATCTTACATGAATTTTGTCATTTAAAATATAAAAATCATACTAAAAGTTTTTATAATATGTTAGAAAAATATATGCCAGATTATAAAAAATATGAAATTAAAAATATCAAATATTAAAAATAGGGCTAAAGAGAAAATCTTTAGCTTTTTTCATATAAAATAATAGAGTAGTTATTTTGCTTGAAATATATGTCTTAAAATGATAATATATGAAAGAATAGTTATTTATATTATAAAAGATTTTCAGATTTGTTCTTAAGAAAGGAATATGCAGATGAATTTTGAAGATGAGGAATTAGATGAAAGCTTACTATTATTGTCTAATATAAAAAATAATGAAGAAGATACTCAGGAGTTTTCATTAAGACCTAAAGTTTTAAATGATTATATTGGTCAATTAAAAGTAAAAGAAAATATTAGAATATGTATAGAATCTGCTAAAAAAAGAGAGCAGCCATTAGACCATGTTTTATTATATGGACCTCCTGGCTTAGGTAAAACTACGCTTGCCAATATATTAGCAAATGAGATGGGAGTTAGTATAAAGGTGACTTCTGGTCCAGCTATAGAAAAACCAGGTGATTTAGCAGCTATTCTTACAACTTTATCTGAAAATGATATTTTATTTATTGATGAAATTCATAGAATTAATAGAAATGTAGAAGAGATTTTATATCCAGCACTAGAAGATTATACATTAGACATTATGATAGGCAAAGGAACAACTGCCAGATCTATTAGAGTAGACTTACCTAAATTTACTTTAGTTGGTGCTACTACAAAAGTAGGTAGCTTATCTATGCCACTTAGAGATAGATTTGGAATCATTAATAAATTAGAAGAATATAGTGTAGATGAGTTAGATACAATTATTAGGAGATCTGCTGATATTTTAGGAATAGAAATTGAAAAGAAAGCATCTTTAGAAATTGCTAAACGTTCAAGAGGTGTTCCTAGAATTGCTAATAGGTTATTAAAAAGAGTTACTGATTTTGGTGTAGTATTAGGTGATGGTAATATCACATTAAAAATTGTTAGATTAGCAATGAATAAATTAGAAATAGATGAATTTGGATTAGATAATACAGATAGAAAAATTTTAGAATCAATTATATATAATCATAAAGGTGGACCTGTAGGAATAGACACATTAAGAGCAACAATTGGAGAAGAAAATGGAACAATAGAAGATGTATATGAACCTTATTTATTGCAAATTGGTTTTTTAGTAAGAACGTCTAGAGGTAGAGTTGTAACTAAAAAAGCATATGATCATTTGGGAATAGAGTACAACAAAAAATAATATGAAAGGTTAGATATGACTAAAAAAGAAAAAAGTATTGAAGTGCTAAAAGATATTACAGTTATATTTTTTATATTTGTAATTTGTTTATCAAATATTTTTGGAAATACATATTCAAATTTAGATGAAATATGGAACTTTAATTTTGCAAGAAATATTGCAAATGGATTAATTCCATATAAAGATTTTAATATGATTCAAACTCCACTGTTATCAATAATATGTGGAGGGTTTTTAAAAATATTTGGACAAGAGATAATAGTAATGAGAATTATAGCTACTATAGTTTTAACTATAATATTTTTTCTTGCATTTAAAATATTAAAAAAGGTAACTAATAATAAAATTGCTTTATTAGGAGTAATGATGTTTTTGTTTCTATTTAAAGATATATTATGTATAGATTATAATTATGCAGTTTTATTAGTTGCTTTAATTTTAGTATATATTGAAATTTTACAAAAAGAGGATTACTTTTTTAAACATAGATTTAAATATGATTTTATTATAGGTATGATTGCAGGAATAGCTGTACTATTTAAGCAAACTACTGGAATAGCTGTTTTTTTAGCTTGTATAGGATATAAAACTTTTAAAATAAGAAAAAAAGAAGAAATACAAGATTTTTTAAAAATTGCTATTACTAGGCTAATTGGAGGTTTGATACCAATAATAGGATTTGTTATATATTTAGTATTAAATGAAGCTTTAGAAGATTTTATAAATTATGCAATTTTAGGAACAACAACATTTTCTAATAAAATTTTATATAAAAATCTTTTCGGACAAGGTATTATTTCATGGCTTGCATTATTTTTACCGATTACTATATTTTCGATGTTTATAATAATGTTTATGAAAAATACTTCTAGAGAAGTGTATATATTTTTTGCATATGGTATAGCATCTTCGATAGTAATTTATCCTATTTCAGATAAGATACATTTTTGCATAGGTGGATTAATTACTTTTATTGCTATGATATATATATTATTTGATTTAATATATTCAGAAAATATGTTTTCAAGTTGGAATTCGAAAGTGCGTGTAGGATTGTATGGTATTTTTTCTTTTGCAGTAATGTTTGTGTTATTAACAAATTTATTTGGAGCTTTAAAAATATTTGATGAAAAATATATAAAAGTTAATAAAGAAAAAGAATTGACTCATTTTAAATATATTCCGGAAAGTATTGATTTAAAAGAAAGAATATTTGAAATTAATGATTATATAAAAGAGAAAAAAGAACTAGGAAAGAATGTATATGTATTAGATGCAGAAGCAGCAATTTATATGATTCCTTTTGATAGATATAATAAAAATTATGATATGTTTTTAAAAGGTAATTTAGGAAAAGATGGAGAAAAAGGAATTATAGAAAAAATAAAAAAAGAAGAGAATAATATTTATTTAATAAAAAAAGGTAATCGTAATTGGCAGACTCCTAATGAGGTATGTAGCTATGTAGCTGAAAATTGTGAATACATTGGTGATATATCGATATTTTGGAGTTTTCAAAAATAAAAAATAAGGAAGAAATAAAATGAAATTATTAATGCATACTTGTTGTGCTCCTTGTAGTGTATATTGTATAGATAGTTTAAGAAATGAGGGAATAGAACCAACTTGTTATTGGTATAATCCAAATATTCATCCTTATATAGAATACAAAACAAGAAGAGATACGTTAATAGAATATAGTAAAATTGCTGATTTTAGTTTAATAATAAACGAAGAATATGGACTAAAAGAATTTTGTAAAAATGTAATAGATGATTTAGAAAATAGATGTGTTAATTATTGTTACAAAGTTAGATTAGAAGAAACAGTAAAATATGCAAAACAAAATGGGTATGATGCCTTTACTTCTACATTATTTGTAAGTCCATATCAAAAACATGAAGAGCTAAAAAGAGTTTGTGAAGAATTAGCTGAAAAATATAAAATTGAATTTTTATATAGAGATTTTAGAGTTGGTTTTAGAGAAGGACAAAATAAGGCCAGAGAATTAGGTTTATATATGCAAAAATATTGTGGCTGTATTTTTTCTGAAGAAGATAGATATAATAAACAAATTGGAAAAGATAGAGAGAAATATAGTTAAAAATGTTTAAAAAAATAATGAGAACAGGAGGTGAAGTTGTGAATAAGAAAAAAGACGAAATTACTATTCGTTCTAGTGCAGCAGAATATTTAACATATATAGCTGCAGTAGGAGATGATTCTGATTCAATAGAAGTCAGATACGAAGATGAAAATATATGGTTAACACAAAAAATGTTAGCAACTGTGTATGGTGTTGAGATAAATACTATAAATTATCATATAAAGAAAATCTATGACGATAATGAATTAGAAGAAAGTTCAACTATTCGAAATTTTCGAATAGTTCAAAAAGAAGGAAATAGAGATGTTTCGAGAGATGTTACTCATTATAATCTACAAGTGATTATAGCAGTAGGATTTAAAGTAAATAATGAAAGAGCAGTACAGTTTAGAAAATGGGCGAATCAAATAGTTAAAGATTACACAATAAAAGGTTGGGTAATGGATGACGAACGTTTAAAAAATGGTGGTTCTATTCTAACAGAAAAGTATTTTGAAGAGCAATTAGAGCGTATTAGAGAAATACGTATGTCAGAGAGAAAATTTTATCAAAAGATTACTGACATATATGCCACTTCAATAGATTATGATAAGACAGCTAAAGCTACTATTAGATTTTTTAGGGCTGTTCAAAATAAACTTCATTATGCTGTATCTCGGAAATACAGCAGCTGAAATAATATATAATAGAGCAGACAGTCAAAAAGAAAATATGGGGTTAACTTCATGGGAAGGTGCACCTAATAGCAAAATACATAAATATGATGTAGTTATCGCAAAAAATTATCTATCAGAAACAGAAATAGGACAATTGGAAAGGATGGGATCAGCCTATTTAGACTTAGCAGAAATGCAAGCAATAAGACATATTCCAATGACAATGTCAGATTGGGAAGAAAGACTTAATGGATTTTTGACACTATGGGATCACAAGGTGTTAAAAGATAATGGTAAAATATCAGCAGAAATGGAAAAACTACATGCAGAAACTGAGTTTGAAAAATATAGAATAATTCAAGATAGAATATACATTTCTGATTTTGACCAGCTTATTTTAAATAGTAAAGAATTAAAGAAAGGTGAAATATAATATGGGTGTACATGCAATTATAGTTATTAAAAATGAAAGAAATGAGTATTTACAATATTTTGATAATAGATGGAATAGTTTTTTGTTTTTGAATTGCAAATTACTTGATGGTGAAAATGCAGATATAGTAAAAGATACAATAGTAGATAAATTAAATGTAAAAAAAGAATTGATAAAAGTTTCTTTAATAGGTAATAAGAAACATGAAAAATTTTCTGAAAGTGATAAAATACAAAAAGAATATGTTCATTATTTCTATAAGGTAGATTTAAATGAGAAATTGAATAATGAAGAATTTGAAATTAATGGAATACAATACAAATGGTTTTCATATGCTAATTTATTAAAAGATAAAAGAATTCAGCAAGTTAATAGTGATATTGTTCAATTTGTTAAGGAATTTGATATATAAAATGTGAACTTAAAAAGAAAAGAGCTTAGTGCAATTGCAATACACTAAGCTTTTACATAAGAATAGGTTAATCATCCATTTCATACCATCTTTTTCGAGGCATGGTCATGTTACTATGAATGTGAAGGGCTTCAGCAAGTTGATTACAATGATATGCCAAATCATTTTTAAAGAAAAGATCTAAAACGATTTCTGTATTATCATAATCAGGTACTTCAAGTCCATTCATCATTTCATTTATAACTGGCCAAAAATCCCGCATTGCAGGCTCATTACGCATATCGCGTAGCATGGATAATAATTCTTCTGTATTGGGCATATAAAATACCTCCTAATCAATAGTAATAATATTATACCATATTATGGTAACTTTGTAAAATTGCAAGGTGTTGAACAAAGTATTAATAAACAGATTCTTAGGTAGAGGAGACTTCAAAAAAATATGAATAAAAAGATATTTAAAATTACAATATGTATAGCTCTTTTAATATTAATAGCGATGGTAGCGTGGGTATTATTTGATAAAAGCAATATGTATCATGTAGATATAAATAATCCTAATTTAATAAAAACTGAAAAAGGATATAAAGAGGAACTAGTAATAGAAGAAACAATAATTACAAATAAGTATATTCAGAAAGCTAAACTAAGACTGAGAGCGCCTAATATTAGAAAATCGTATAATATACAATATTATAATGAAGAATTAAAAGAAACAGTTACAGTTTCTGTTGATAAGGTACAGTATAATGAACTAAATGTAGGAGATAAGATAAAGACAACTAGAGTAGTAACATATAATAAAAGTGGTTTAAGATTAAATTATAAAGATACTGTTGAAAAAATAGAAAATTAACTTAAGAGGTGAAGTTATGAAATTTGAACTACAAGAAGTTAAAGAACAAAATAAAGAAGTAATATATAATTTAATGCAATTATATACATATGAACTTAGTTTTTTTGAAGATGAGACTACAGATTTTAAGTTATTAGATTCTGGATTATATGTTATGAGTAAATATGTAGGAATGTATTGGACAAGTGAAAAAAGACATCCTTATATATTAAAGTGTGATAATGAATTAGCTGGTTTTGTTTTACAAAGATTTAATGAAGATGATAAGAATGAAATTGCTGAGTTCTTTGTTTTGAATAAATATAGAAGAAGTGGTGCTGGGAAATTTATGGCAAATAAAATGTTTGAACTATATAAAGGACCATGGGAAGTTCGTACTTTATTAAAAAATAAACGAGCTCAAGATTTTTGGAGAAATGTGATAAAAGAATACTCTAATAATAATTTTGAAGAAAAATTAATTAGAGATAATACGCGATTAGCTTTTTATTTTGAAAGTTAATTATGAGGAAAAATTATGAGTGATATAGAAATAATTACAAAAATTGATAGAATTGTGGAAATGCATAAAAGTGGAGAACTTGGAGGAGAATTTATGCCAGAAGATTCAAATCCTCATTTAAATAAATCAAGCTTAGAAAATTATTTATACTTTACATTACCAATGGCATTAAATTATCAAAGAAATTCTTATACCTTATGGGAAGCCGCTTTAAATACATATAATGATAAAGAAACGAAATTTGTTTTTAGTCCCAAAGAAGTGTTAGAAAAGTCTTTTGAGGAAGTACAAAAAGCTTTAACTAAGTATAGAGTGGCTTTGCAAAAACAAAAGCAAACTGAAATATGGATTAAATTGTGTAAAACTTTTATAAAATTATTTGATGGTGATATTAGAAAATTATTTGATGATTTAGATAATGATATAGAAAAAATAAAGGATTTTATACAAGTTAAAAATAAGAAGGACTTTCCATATTTATCTGGAATTAAGATATGTAATTATTGGTTATATGTTATTTATCAATATACAGACAGAAAATATAAAAACATTGAGAAAATCACTGTTGCACCAGATACACATGTATGTAAATCAACACTAAAATTAGGAGTAATAACAGAGGATGAATTTAATTCTAATGATGTTCAACTGATAGTTGCAGAAAAGTGGGAAAAATTACTGAAAAATACAAAATACAAACCAATAGATATACATACTCGGGTTATGGCTTTGGAGCAGAAATGGATTTAGAAAGATTGCTAATTAGAGGGAGAAAGAGATATGGAGAATAGTAGTGAAATAAAAGTTTTAGAGACTAATATAGAAGAAGCATTAAAAGTTAATAAAAATATTATTGAATTTACTGATGTGGATTTTAGTAGAGAATATTTTGAGGAAAGATATGAAAATAAAGAACATATGATAATTGTTGCATATTTAAATGATATTCCTATTGGATACATAGTAGGTTATGACAAATTTAATGATGGAGAAAGTTTCTATGTTTGGATGGCAGGTGTAGATTATAAATATCGTAGAAAAGGGGCTTTAACTAAGTTAATGCAATACCAAAGTGATTGGGCTAAAAAACAGGGTTATTCTAAGCTAAAGATAAAAACTAGAAATGCAAGAAGAGAAATGTTAAGCTTTTTAGTTAAAAATGGCTTTAATTTTACAGAAGTAGAGAAAAAAGAAAATATAATTGAAAATAGAATTAATTTAGAAAAAATAATATAGGAAATAGGAGTTAAACAATATGGAGTCAATTAGAGATTTATTAAGAAGATTATTTGAAGAGGTAAAAGCAGAAAATGCTAATATGTCATTAGATGAAATTTTATATGAAGTATATGAAAGAGCAAATTTAGGAGAAAAAGAAAATTTTGATAAAGTAAGAGCTTTAATCTTAAATGCTAATGATATTAATGAATATGAATATTATACAAAAGAAGTAAATCCTGAATTAAAAAAATATGTAGAAGAAAATGTCTTTCCTGAATATGACAAAAATGATAAAGCCCATGGAATTATACATATAAGAGAAGTTATAAGAAGGGCGTTTGCTTTGAGGGAAACTTTAGGACTAGATTTAGATACAGATATGGTATATGCTATTGCAGCGTGTCATGATTTGGGAAAATATATAGATCATGAAACTCATGAAAAAATAGCAGGAGATAGATTTATAAAAGATGAAAATATGAAAAGATTTTTTACAGATGAACAAAGAGTTATGATAAAAGAAGCAATTGAGGATCATCGTTCTTCTTTTGCAGATACTCCAAGAAGCGACTATGGAAAACTTATTTCATCTGCTGATAGAAATACTAGAATAGAGATAGTATTTATTAGAAGTTTTTTTGTTGCAAAATCTAGAACACCAGAAATGGATATGGAAGATTATTTAGATTTTACTTTTAAAAGATTATCTAAAAGATATGGTGAAGAAAATCCAGAAAATATGTTTTTTGAAGATGAGACATATAGAGTGTTTTTACAAGATATGAGACAATTATTAAAAAATGAAGTTGAATTTAAAAATAGATATTGTGAAGTTAATCATATACAATCTAGAAAAAATAAAGTATGTGATGAAAAAGGAGAAACAGCATATTTGAGATAAAAATAAAGGAGCTTATTAAAAATGGATAGATTTAAAAAAGTTAAGTTAGCAAGTATTTTCGGAATAATTGGTAACATATTTTTGATGATTATAAAAGGAATTATAGGATTTATTACAAATAGTCAGTCAATGATTGCTGACTGTTTTAATAGTGCGGGAGATATTTTTTCATCTTTTATGACTTTTATAGGTAATAAAATTGCTAGTAAGCCATATGATGATGACCATAATTTAGGGCATGGGAAAGCTGAGTACATATATTCACTATTAATTAGTATAGTTATGGGAGGAATGGCTCTTTTTATATTGAAAGATGCAATTTGGTCGATATTTAATAAAACGAATTATGAATTTTCTATATGGTTAGTAGTAGTGTGTTTAGTTACTATAATTACAAAATTTGTTTTATTTATATATACTAACAAAATATCTAAAGAATTAGATAATTTATTATTAGAAGCTAATTCTAAAGATCATAGAAATGATTGCTTTGTTACATTTTTCAACTTAGTATCTTGTTTATTAAGTTTAGCAGGAATAAGCTTTATAGATGGTATTGTAGGAACTGGAATATCAATTTGGATTTTAATATCAGCAGTAGGAATTTTTAAAGAAAGCTATGATGTTTTAATGGATAAAGCCATAAATGATGATACTAAAAAACAAGTTTATGATATCATTAATAAAAATGATGCTATTAAAAAAGTAACTCATTTTAATGCAACCCCAGTAGGATATAAATATCAAATTTCTTTTTCAATATTTGTTGATGGAAATATGAGTACTTTTGAAAGTCATAAAATAGCAGATGATTTAGAAAAAGAAATAGCTAAGAATATAAGACAAATTTATTTAAGTGTAATTCATGTGAATCCGCTTTAAATAAAATTTTGTTTTCTTATGTGTTAGTGAAAGAGATATAAAGGTAAAGTAAATTAGCATAAAATAAAAAAGTCTTATAGAATAAAATTTCTATGAGACTTTTTATTTTATACAGATATTCTTATCCAATTTTTTTAGCAAGTGCAATAAAAAAGATTTTTACATATTCATCTTTTAAGAAGAATAGTACAATTGCATAGGTTAATCCACCAAGTGCCATTTTTACTAATATTGATAATAGTGCATTATGTATGAATACTCCGACTATAATACATACAATGAACATTATGATTCCGGCAATTGCATAGTTTATCCCTTCTTTAAAGGCTTTTCTAATATTAATATTACTTTTTATATATACACATTGTATAATCATAACTATTGTTTGAGCAAAAGTAGTCATTAAAGCAGCTCCATAAGCTCCAAACTTTGGTATTAAAATAGCATTAAAGGCAACATTAAATACAAGACCTACTAATATGGAAATTGTATATTCCTTTTGTCTTTTGGTTGGCAATAAATATTGAGTTCCTATAACATTTGTAATTCCACATAATAAAATGATCGGTGCTAATATATTAACAATAAGATAACATTTTTCATATCCATCTCCTAAGAATATTGGAACAAATTCTTTTGACACAGTAATTATTCCCAAAGTAATAGGAAAGGCTAAGAAAAAAACAAATCTAAAAGATTTCATTATATATTCATTTAGTTTTTTTGTATCTCCATTTGCAAATACGTTTGCAATTCTCGGCACCATAACTATTCCAAGAGAAGATACTATGGTAAATAGTACATTTATTAATTTATTTGCTTCTTCATAATTTCCAAGTTCTGATTTATCATGAATTATATATCCTAGCATTGTTTTATCAATTGTATTGTATAATTTTATTGCTATTTGTGGAATAAATAACATAACAATAGGAATCATATGACGTTTTAAATTAATATGCTTTACAGGAGTTCCTTTAAAATATTTTGGAAGGTAAAACCATAAAGATAAATTTCCAAGTAAATCTGCTAAAGAGTATATTAATAGGTATTTAGCTAAATCAGAAGGCTTTTTTACAAAGATGAAGATACATAGTACACTAAGAAGCCTTACAACTACATTTCGAGTTACAGTTTTTTTAAAATCTTCTAATCCTTGAAAGAACCAGCTTATATCAAAAGATGCTGCTAGAAGATATAGCAAAAGTATTCTATAATATATTTGATATTCATTATTTAATGCAAAAGCAAAGAAGAATACAGCCATAGAAATGGCTAAAGTTATAAATCTAAATAATACGATTTCTAGAAATAGTTTTTTTCTTTTTTCTTTATCATCTCTTACATATGCAATTTCACGTTGACCATATAATGATACTCCAAGTGATCCAAAAAGAGTGAAATAGGTTACAATAGATACTGTAAAACTATATATTCCAATGTTAGTTGCTCCTAATGCTCTAGAGATATAAGGAGTAGTTATTATCGGTAAAATTAAAATTATTATTTGATAAATTAAGTTATATAAATAGTTCTTTTTTAAACTAGTTTTTTCCAAGATTTTTAATCCTTTCTTTTGTATTACCTATAAATTTATAAGTTTTTTCAGCGATTTTCCAAAGTGTATTTATAAATGGGTTGAAAACCATGTATAATTCATTTACAAATTCAACTTCATCACCATTGAAGCCTTTTTTAAATTTGTAGACACCATATTGGGGAGAGTTTTCGTCCCAATATCCAGTAATTCCTCTAAAATCATAAATAGAGCATTTATTTTCTAATCCCCATTTAATCATTTCCCATTGAACTAAATAGGTAGCCATCAAATTTCTATATTGATTAGAACTTCCACCATATAGATACCAAACTTTATCACCATATAAAACAGGCATTGCAACAGCAATAGGAGTTCCTTCGTGTTCAGCAATTAATATTTTTACATGGTCTTTTCCTAAACAATTATAAAGTTTTTTGAAATAAGAGGAATCACGAATAAAGAAATCATCTCTAGATCCAGTTTCTTTCATTATTTTGTGGAAAATTTCAATATCTTCATCAGTTGATCCTTCACGAATAGTTACACCTTTTTTTATAGATAAACGAATATTGTATCTAGTTTTTGAATGGAAAGTAGCAATTAAGCTATCTTCGGTATGATCTTTAATATTTAATCTCATAACATATTTAGGCTGAATTACATCATCAATTGTTTTTATATTTTGTTTTTCTTTATAGCCTAAAGATAGCATTAAATTTAAGAAATCTTTATTATCTACTGGAACATCAGGATCCATTCTAAAAATAAAGGATTTATATTTTTTAGCAAGTTTTTTTGCTTCTATTGTTAATTTTTCTAAAGTGTCTTTATCATCTATATCACAAACAAAGCCTCTTCCAGCATACATAATTGATGTGCCGAAAAGAGGAGTTTTTCTAATTAAAACACTCATTGTTCCTTTTATTTTATTGTTTTCATCACGAACAATTATCATTTCATGAATCCACGAACTTTTTAATTTAGCCCATTCTGGTGATTGTAAAAAGTGAGATTTTGGGTGAGTATTTAAAAAATTGTTAACTTCATTTAATTCATTATCGCTTAATTCCATGATGCCTCCTTATTGATTTTATTTGTTTTTTTGAATTGTATCAAAAAAAAGATATTGTTTCAATATAATATATAAATAAGTAAAAGAAAAGTTCAAACAAATATTGAATTATGTAAACTACTATGATATAATAGAAACGGTTTTTAAAAAAATAAAAAGGAGTGAAAAATGCTTAGTCGAGTGAAAATTGACAAAGCAATAGTTTTACTAGTAACTATTTTGATTGTTTTACTAGGAGTTATTGCTTTAAGGTTTTTCACTGAAGATAACACAAATAAGTACACAAAAGTAAAAGAGCCAGAAGTACAAATATCAAGAGAAAATGAGGTAAAAGTGCAAGAAATTATTGAAGCTAAAAATGAAGAAGTAGCAGAAGAACATGATGAGGAAATAGTATCTGAAAATGTTCAGGAGGAGAGCATGGCAGAGGATGTGAGTTCGAGGGCTATTAAAGAAACTCGTAGTGTAGAAGTAGTTCAAGAAGAAAGTAAACAAGTAACTAAACCTCAGGTAGTGGAGGTTCCTCAAGAGACAGTTCAGACAGGTATTCCAGCAACGTATAAAGGATATAATGTGTCAGGAAAAATTGAAATACCTAAAACAGGAGTGAATTTATATGTGCTTAGCTCACAAACAGTTGGAGGGATGGAGATTGCATCATGTATATTATGTTCAACTGGTAGCTTAAATATTAGTGGAAATACAATTATTACTGGACATAATTATAGAAATGGAAGATTATTTTCAAACAATAATAGTATAAGTACTGGTGACAAAATATATATAACAACAGTTGATAATGTTAGAAAAGAATATACTGTATATGATAAATTTTTGACAACACCAGAAGATGCAAGCTTTTATATTAGAGATACAAGCAATGGACCAGAAATAACTTTATCTAGCTGTTCTGATGATGATACTCAAAGAGTAATAATACTTGCAAAATAAAATATAAAAAGATGGTATTTTAGAATAATGTATTAGAAAATATAATCTTAATAAATAAGAAGTAATTTGATAAATTGCGCTAGCGACCAAACGAAACGAAATGAAATTTCGTGAAGTGCGAATTTGAGCAATCTACAATATAAAAACGGAGTTTTTTATTCGGAGATTGCGAAGAGCAAAATTTATTAAATTACTTCTTATTTATTAAGATATAAGTATAATAAGTTTTTTTCTAAGATACCATCTTTTTATATAATGTGTTATAATAGCCTTATTAATTTTTGAGGTATTTATGGAAAGAATAGATAAAATAATTTCATCTCAAAGCAATTTTTCGAGAAAAGAAGTTAGGCAAATGATTTTGCGAAAAAGAGTAACAGTAGATGGACAAGTTGTTGATAAGTATGATATTAAAATAGATGAAAAAGAGAAAATAATAGCAATAGATGGACAAGCAATTAATTTAAAGAAAAATATATATTTAATTCTTAATAAACCAAAAGGATATATATCAGCAACAGAAGATAAATCACAAAAAACAGTTTTAGAATTAGTTCCTGAAGAATTTAAGAAAAGAGAATTATTTCCAGCAGGAAGATTAGATAAAGATACTACAGGATTAATGCTTATTACTAATGATGGTATAATGGCACATAATATTTTATCTCCAAGGAAGCATGTTAAAAAGATTTATGAAGTAGTAATTGATATTGATATGACAGAAAAAATGGTTAAAGGATTTCTAGAAGGAGTAAAACTTAGTGATGCTGAATGTAAGGCTGCTGAGCTTAAGATTACAGGTAAGTGTTCTGGAATAGTAACTATTAGAGAAGGTAGATATCATCAAATTAAGCGTATGTTTGGATGCTTTGGAGCAAAAGTAATAGAGCTAAATAGAATTGGAATTGGAAATTTAATTTTGCCAGAAGATTTAAAATTGGGCGAATGTAGAGAACTTAGTCATGAAGAGTTAGAGAAAATACAAGAAAAAAATAGCATTTAGGAGGAGTACATTTGGAAAGTTTTATTTTGATAACTGTATGTATATTGTTGCCTTTAATAATTTTAATAAAACCTATAACTGACTGCAGAAAAAATAAAAAGAATATAAAAACTTTTTTAAAAGAATATAAAGAAGAAATTATTTTATTTTTTATATTAATTATAGGAAGCTTGATAAGACTATATAATATTGGAAAATTTCCGAATGCGTTAAATGCAGATGAAGCGTCAAGCGGATATGAAGCATGGTCTATATTAAAATATGGAGTTGATAGAAAAGGCAATTCATTTCCAGCTGTGTTATATGCTTGGGGAAGTGGACAAAATGCATTATATTCATATTTATTAATACCAATAATATTTATATTAGGAATTAATGAATTTGCTCTTAGATTGCCAATGGCTCTAATTGGAATTGCATCTTTATACTCATTTTATTATTTATTAAAAAAAGTTTTTAATAATAAAAAAATTGCTTTATGTGGTGTAGCTTTTTTAGTTATTTGCCCATGGCATATATTGAAAAGTAGATGGGCATTAGAATCTAATATTTTTCCAGATTTGATTTTATTTGCAATAACTTTTTTAGTTTATGGAATTAAAGATAAAAATAAATATATGCAAGTAATAGCTTTTATAATATTAGGAATTTCTAGCTATGCATATGGTACATCATATATGTTCTTACCTATATTTGTATTTGCTATTTTAGGTTATTTAATATATAAAAAAGAAATTACTGTAAAAAGAGCAATTGAGTATGTAGGTATAGTGTTTTTAATATGTGTACCATTAATTTTATATGTGATAATTAATACGTTTGATTTAAAGCAAATAAATATATTAGGAATAACTATTCCGAGAATGATGTCAAACAGGTATGATGAAGTAGCTACAGTATTTTCTGGTAATTTATATGAAAATTGTATTAATAATTTATTAGAATCACTAAAGATAATATTGATTCAGTCAGATGGATTAGAATGGAACGCAATTTCAGGATTTGGTTTGTTTTATAGTTTTAGTATAATTGCTTTATTTTATGGAATTTATATTAGTATAAAGAAATATAAGAAAAATTTATTCAGTAAATTAATGGATATATGGATAATTTCAAGCATAATTGTATGTGCTTTTTGTATTCCAAATATAAACAGAATAAATATAATTATGATTCCTTGTATTTATTATATTATTATTGGATTATATGAATTTTTTTCTAAATATAAATTGATAATACCTTGTATTATTGCAATATATATTGGTTTATTTATTTGTTTTATAGAAGAATATATAAATAAAGATTATAATGAATATAATACTTTTACTTCTGGAATAGAAGAAGTATCAAAATATTGTGAAAAAGAAGAATATGAAGATGTATATTGTTTATATTCATTTAAAGAACCATTTATATATTTTCTGTTTTATGCCAAATATGATACGAAAGATTATATAGAAACAGTAGAATTTTTTAGAGAAGATGGAATTTTTGAGAATGTTAAGTCTTTTGGAAAATATCATTTTTATTTACCAGAGAATATTCCAGATAAATCAATTGTTATAGTTCCTAAAAATTCTGAAATAAATTTTGAAAATAATATAAAAAATAAAATTACAATTAATCAATTTGATTTATATGAGTTTTAAGGTGAAAGGAAAGTAAGATGTCTAAATTAATTGTTGTTGATGGAAATAGTATAGTAAATAGAGCGTTTTATGGAATTATGGGAAGTAAAATGCTTCAAACAGCGGATGGAACTTATACAAATGCTGTATATGGATTTTTAGCTATATTATTTAAAGAATTAGAAGAAATAAATCCAGACTATATGGCTGTTGCCTTTGATTTAAAGGCTCCTACAGCTAGACATAAAATGTATGAAGGATATAAAGCCAATAGAAAAGGAATGCCTGATGAACTTGCAGCACAAATGCCAATTTTGAAAAATGTTTTAAGAGCTATGAATATTACTATAATTGAAAAAGAAGGTTTTGAAGCTGATGATATTTTAGGGACTTTATCTGTTATGGCAGAAAAACAAGGTATTGATGTTGCGTTACTTACAGGAGATAGAGATTCTTTTCAACTTGCAACAGATAAAGTTTCTATATATATTCCTAGAACTAAAAACGGAAAAACAGAGACTGATATATTTGATAGAAATAAAGTATTAGAAGTATATGGTGTTGAGCCAAAGCAAATGATTGAGGTTAAAGGACTTCAAGGGGATACTTCTGATAATATACCAGGTGTTCCTGGAATAGGAGAGAAAACAGCGTTATCAATAGTAAAAGAATATGGAACAATAGAAAAATTATATGAAATGATAGAAGCTGGTACAGATTCTTTAAAAGGAAAACAAAGAGAGAAAATTGCAGAAAATAAAGAATTAGCTGTTTTATCAAAAACTTTAGGAACAATTAATTTAGAGGCACCTGTAGAAAAAGAAATTAATGATTTAAAAATTCAAGAATGGAATAAAGCTGAGGTATTAAGAATTTTTAAAGAATTACGTTTTAACAGATATATTGAGAGATTTAAATTAAATGAAAATATTGAAAATGCTGAAGACATTAATAATGAACAAAATACTAAAATAGAATTTGAAAAAGAAGTTATTTCAGAAGAGAATTTTAAAGAATTAGAAGATAAAATAAAAGAAGAAAAAATTATATATTTTTATATAGAAACTAAAGAAGATATTAATTCAATTATTAAAAAGAGCATTAAATCTATAAGTATATATATAAAAAGTGAAAATAAAGTTTATGATATGATGATTTCAAATTGTAAGATTTTAAAAAGTATTTTTGAAAATGAAAGTATTTTAAAATGTAGTTATGATTTAAAAGAAGTTTATATTTTGGCATTGGAAGCGGGAATAGAGCCTAAAAATTTTATGTTTGATATTAGAATAGCAGGATATTTATTAAATTCAGTATCTAACCTTTATACAATACCAGATTTAATGAATCAATATTTAGAAAAAGTTGTAGAGATTCCAGAAGAAAAACAAGTACAAATGAATTTATTTGAAATTGCAAGTCCAGAAGAAAAAGTTGACGAAAGAGCATCAATATATGCATATTCAATAGGAAATTTGCAGGAAGTTCTAAAAAAGGAATTAGAAAAAAATGAAATGTTGGAACTTTTCAATAATATAGAAATGCCTGTATTAGAAGTGTTAGCAGATATGCAATATAGAGGAATGTATGTTGATAAAGAAGAGCTAATTAAGTATGGTGATGAATTAAAAGTAAAATTAGAAGAATTAACTAAAACAATTCATGAATTAGCTGGAGAAGAATTTAATATTAATTCACCAAAACAACTTGGAGAAATTTTATTTGAAAAATTAAAATTACCAGTTGTAAAGAAGACTAAAAGCGGTTATTCAACAGATGTAGATACTTTAGAAAAATTGCAAAGTGAACATGAGATAATAGACTATATATTAGATTATAGACAACTTGCAAAACTTAATTCTACTTATGTTGAAGGATTGATACCATATATTAATAAAAATACAGATAGAATTCATTCGTATTTCCATCAAACTGTTACAGCTACAGGAAGAATTAGTAGTACAGAGCCTAATTTGCAAAATATTCCTACTAGAATTGAGATAGGAAAAAAATTAAGAAAAGTATTTAAGCCAGCAGAAAGCAAAGTTTTTTTAGATGCAGATTATTCTCAAATTGAACTTAGAATATTAGCTCATGTTTCAAAAGATGAAATTATGATAGATAACTTTAATAATGATGAAGATATTCATGCTCAAGCTGCTTCTAGAGTTTTTGGAGTTCCAATTGATGAAGTTACAAAAGAATTAAGAAGCAAAGCTAAGGCTGTAAATTTTGGAATTGTTTATGGTATAAGTGATTTTGGTTTAGCTGGACAAATTCATTCTTCACGAAAAGAAGCTAAACAATATATAGAGCAATATTTAGAAAAATATCATGGAATAAGAGAATTTATGACAACTGCTATTGAAGATGCGAAGGAAAAAGGTTTTAGTGCTACTATGTATAATAGAAGAAGATATATTCCAGAACTTAAGTCTAAGAATTTTATGGTTAGAAAATTTGGTGATAGAGTAGCAATGAATACGCCTATTCAAGGAAGTGCTGCTGATATTATGAAAATTGCTATGATTAATGTTTATAGAAAACTTAAAGAGGAAAATTTAAATTCTAAGCTTGTTCTTCAAGTTCATGATGAGCTTTTAATTGAAACTGATATTGATGAAAAAGATAAGGTTAAAGAGATTTTAATTTCAGGGATGGAGAGTGCTGCTAAGTTATTAGTTCCACTTAAAGTAGAAGTTGAAGAGGGAAAGAATTGGTATGACGCTAAATAGTAGTTTTGCTAAATAAAAAATAAAAGTAGATTTATTAGCTTTTAATATCGCGCAGCGACCAAATGGAGTTGCAAATAAATTAATTTATTTGCAACGAAATGCGATTGGAGCAGCCTACCTTCTTTGAAAAAGAAGGCTGCGAGAAGCAAGATATTAAAAATAATAAACCTACTTTTATTTTTGTATTAAGTAAATATAAAAAAGCTTCATAAAATTCTTTCCTTTTTTTATATATTGTGATAAAATGTGACAAAATCAAACAAGTAAAATTAGTGAAACTAGTTTTATGAAAGGAGCTTAATATGGAATTTAAAAAATGCCCTCGTTGTGGAAACTTTTTTACTTCAGATATTGATGTATGTCAGTCATGTAAAACTAATGAAAATTTAGATATTCAAAAACTAAAAAATTATTTTGAAGAAAATGAAAGTGCAGAAGGATATACTGTTCAAGAAATTTCTGTACAAACTGGAATTAATTCAAGAAATTTAAATAGATTTTTATTAAATGATGAATTTTCAGATTATATGAAACAAGGAAGTTCTAAATAATTGCTTAAGGAAGGAAGATAAAATAATGCAAAACGTATTTGATACATTAGAAAGAAGAGGATATGTAGAACAACTAACTCATCCAGAAGAAATTAAAAAAATATTTGCCACAGAAAGTGTGCCTTTTTATATAGGAATTGATCCTACAGCTGATAGCCTTCACGTAGGTCATTTTATATCATTGATGGTCGCTTCTCATATGCAAAAAGCTGGACACAAACCAATAATACTTATGGGAGGCGGCACAGCTATAATAGGTGATCCTTCAGGAAAAACAGATATGAGAAAAATGCTTACAGTTGAAGACATTGATAATAATGTTGCACAAATTAAAAAACAAATAGAAAAGTTCTTAAGTTTTGAAGGTGAAAATGCAGCTATTATAGTAAATAATGCAGATTGGCTTAGAGATTTAAATTACATTAATTTTATGAGAGAAATTGGTGTACATTTTTCTGTAAATAGAATGCTTGCTGCTGAATGTTATAAAAATAGATTAGAAACAGGATTAACATTTTTTGAACTTGGATATATGTTAATGCAATCATATGACTTTTTATATTTACATGACCATTATGGATGTAAACTTCAAATGGGTGGAAATGACCAATGGTCTAATATAATTGGTGGTGTTGAATTAATTAGAAAAATTGGTGCAGAAGATTCTTATGGATTTACCTTTAAACTTCTTACAACAAAAGAAGGTAAGAAAATGGGTAAAACAGAAAAAGGTGCATTATGGTTAAATTCAGAAAAAACATCACCATATGAATTTTACCAATACTGGAGAAATGTGGCTGATGAAGATATAGAAAATGTTATGAGATTATTAACATTTATTGATCCAGAAGAAATTGAAGAAATGACTAAATATAAAGATGAACGTATTAATGAAGCTAAAAAGGTAGCTGCATTTGAAATTACTAAATTAGTGCATGGAGAAGATGAAGCTAAAAAAGCAGAAGAAGCTACAAATGCTATGTTTGCAGGTAATGGAAATGTTGATGCAATGGAAGCTAAAACTACAGAAGTAAATATACCTATTGTACAGGTAATTGTAGATATAGGAATGGCTCCATCAAAAGGACAAGCTAAAACATTAATTATGCAAGGAGCTATTACATTAAATGATGAGAAAATTTCTGATATTGGATATACCTTAAAAGAAGAAGATTTTTCAAATGGATATGCAATAATTAGAAAAGGCAAAAAAGTATATTATAAATTGGTAAAATAATTGTCAGTGGAGACGTCCTTTTTTGACAATTACCAAACAAAAATAGAATAAATAAAATAAGATATAATTTTCAAAATTTTGCTCTTCGCAATCTCCGAATAAAAAACTCCGTTTTTATATTGTAGATTGCTCAAATTCGCACTTCAGCAAACAAAGTTTGCTTTCGTTTGGTCGCTAGCGCAATTTTAAAAATTATATCTTATTTTATTTATATATAGAATTATTTTTATAAATTGTCAAAAAAGGACGTCTCCACTGACAATTATTTTTATTTATGAAATTTCTTTACAAAGAAAAGCAGAAAATATATAATAATATAGGAAAAAAAGAGAAAGGATTACATTATTTATGAGAAGGAGATTTGCAGTAATAATGCCAATTATAATAATGGTTATAGTAGCAATAGCATGTATTGTTACTTATTTAATTGCAACTAATCAAATAAAATTAATATCATTGAAATCTGCAAATCTTAATATGGTTCAAAATACAACTAATTCTAATTCAGATGATATAGTATTGGCTAAAAACGAATTGCCAAGACTAGATGCATCAGTTGTGGCACAGCCACTTATGACATCAATTATTAAAAATTTTACTTGTAGTGATGATATACAAAATAGTATATTAAATTATACAGATACGAATATAGCGATGCAAAAGCTATTAAATGATGAAATTGATGCTGTAATTGCGCCATATCCATCTGATGAAATTTTATCTTTAGCAGATGCTAGAAATCTTGAACTAGAGATTATTCCTATAGCAAAAGAAGCATTTGTTTTTTATGTGAATAAATCAAATCCAATTGATTCTATTAAAGTGTCTGATATTCAAAAAATATATATTGGTGAAATAAAAAATTGGAGTCAAATAGGTGGAGAAAATGCTGAAATTATTGCTTTTCAAAGACCAAATAGTTCAATAAATCAAATGGAAATGAATCGAACTGTTATGAAAGGACTTCAAATGATTTCTGCACCAAAAGATGTATTTCATGATAGTGTTTATGGTGAAATTACTGATTTAATAGCAAATTATAATAATCAAGAAAATGGGATAGGATATTCATATTATACAGAAGCCAGTTTACTATATGATTGTAATAACAATGTAGAAGAATCAGTTAAACTCTTAAAGATAAATGATATAGAAGCCAGTTTAGAAAATATAGAAAATGGGACATATCCATTAATTACAAAATTTTATTTAATAAAAAATAAGAATAGTGAATCTGAGCATTTGCAGATTTTCATGGATAGTCTTCTATCAGAACGAGGAAAAAATGCGATAAAGGAGGCTGGATATATAAATGAGTAGAAATACAAAAATATTTTTAGCAGTCTTTACAGTTTTTCTTATTGGAGTTACAGTATTAGCAATAATATATAAGAACTCAAACAAAAATATTAGTGATGAATCAAGAATTATAATTGAAAGTGGACAAAAAGTTCCTGAATTTTCAAATTCAGATGTAAATAAAAATGTAGCAACAAAAGGAGCAAGTCTTGAAGATACTTATTCTATGAATTCTATTACATATGACTATGAAGAATATAAAGAGAATGATGTTAACGTAAAATTAGTACAAATTTCAGGTTTAAGTAATTCAGAAATACAAAATAATATAAATACAGATATAAAAGAAAGAATTAAGAAAATTTTAGATAGTAATAATTTTAAAAATAATTCTGATAGTACAGCCAATGTTAATACATCAATTGAAGCAAATTTTTCAGATGTATTATCCATAAAAATCGTTGTTAAGTTTTCAGAAAGCTTTACGAAATCATATGGACTTAATTATAGATTAGATAATGGGGAAAGATTAAAAATAAATGATTTATTTATTTTTAATGCTCCTAAAAAGAATATTATAACTGAATCTGCATACAGAAGCTTTGCTATGAAATATTATACAGATGAAGGTATGTCAAATGATTTTTATACTAATATAGAAGGAGAAGTATTATCTTTTTTAATAGATTATGATGCAGGAAAAATAACAGAGTTTTCTTTTAATCCATATACAATAGAGTTATATAGAGAAGGAAAAACAGTTGAAATTAATATGGTTGATAATTATCAATATATATCTATATATAGTATATTTATATCTAGTTCAAGTTTGTATGAAAAGAAATTTGATAATTTAGCAAAAGATATTCCGATTTTTATGGTTAGACCAAAAGATGTATTATATGATTTATATGAAAAAATTAACAGTACTTGTATTTTAGATGTTATCATATATTCTGATGAAGAACTATCTACAACAGAAAAAAAAGTTGTTGATAAATATAAAAAAGATTTAGTAAAAAGATTATCTGTTGTAAAGAGCGAAAAAAATGTTTATTATAGTAATTATATAAAAGTTAGTAAAGCTGTAGAAGATGAAAAAGATATATTAGTTTTTGAAGAAAATGAATGTTTTGCTATATCTGAAGAAGGAAAATTTTTAGAAGATATATATAATAAAATTTTATCAGCAGAAAGAAATAAAGATAATATTTCATTTACCAAGAGCAAGATATATGTTTTAGATGAACAAATGCTTGAAGAGAATGTAGGAATTAAAAAATATGATATAGAAACAGGAGAAGAAGTTGTAGAAAGAGAAGAACCAGAAGAAGATGATGAACAACCTGCAACTGATGAAACAGAGAATGTAAATCAAAATACAGTAGATAATACTACAGATACTAATACAGTTACAGAAAATACAGGTACTGAAATTCCAGAAGAAAATGTTGGAAATGAAATAGAAAATTTACCAGCAGCGAATATTACAACACAAGTAACTTTCTAAAGGGGAGATAAAATGTTTTTATTTAAAATAAAAAGTTATGCATTTATTGGTCCTTCAGGGACAGGCAAAAGTTATAGGGCTCAATATGTAGCAGGAGAAAGAAATATTAAATATATAATTGATGATGGTTTATTAATAAAAGATAGTCAGGTTATAGCAGGAGTTTCGGCTAAAAAAGCTCCTACTAAAATTGAAACTGTTAAAAATGCATTGTTTTTATTAGAAGAGCAAAAAGAAGAAATACAAAAAGCAATAAGAAAATATAGACCTGATTCTATACTTATTTTAGGAACTTCAGATGGAATGGTAGATAAAATTGCAGCAAATCTTGGCTTGCCACCAATTTCAGAAAGAATATATATCAATGAAGTTGCTACACAAGACGAAATGGATACAGCAAGAAGAATACGCGTGACGCAAGGAAAACATGTTATACCAGTTCCGACTTTTGAAATAAAAAAAGATTTTTCTGGATATTTATTAGATCCACTTCAAATTTTTAAATCCAAAGGGAAAGATGTTGAACCATATATTGCAGAAAAATCAATAATAAGACCAACTTTTAGTTATTTAGGAAACTTTACAATTTCTGATAGTGTTTTTAAAGATATAATAGTAACAGTGGCTAAGAAAGTTGAGGGAGTTTATAAAATTTTAAAAATAAGAGTTGATAAAACTCATAATGATACAGCAGGTGTAAGACTATATATAGAAGTATCTATCGAATATGAATCAAATATGATAGAAGTTTTAAGAATACTAAAAAAAGAAACAAGAAGAGAAATAGAAAATTTAACAGCAATGTATATTTCAAATGTAGAAATTGTTGCAAAACAAATTCATTTTCCAGAAGAAAATTAAAAAGGAGTAGAAAAATGATTGTAGCGATTGATGGACCAGCTGGTAGTGGTAAAGGAACAGTAACAAAACTTATTGCAAAAAGAATGGGATTGATTAATTTAGATACAGGGGCTACTTATAGATGTGTAGCTTTAGAAACACTAAGAAGAGGTTTAACAGTAGAAGATAAACAAAAGATAATTGACCTAGTTGATGATTTAGATATTGAATTTGAATATGAAAATGATGATATCAAAGTATTTTTAAATGGAGAAGAGGTTACATCTGAAATTAGAAATATGGAAGTAACTAAAATTGTGTCACAAGTATCTTCTATTGTACCAGTTAGATTAAAAATGGTAGAATTGCAAAGAAGAATGGCAAAAGGAAAAGATGTTATTATGGAAGGAAGAGATATTGGTACTTATGTTTTTCCGAATGCTGATGTAAAAATATATTTAGACGCTAATGTTGAAGAAAGAGCAAAGAGAAGATTTAAGGAAAATCAAGAAAAAGGAATAGAGGGCTCTTTTGAAGAAATATTAGAAAATATTAAACTAAGAGATGAGAATGATAAAAATAAAGAAGTTGGGGCACTAAAAGTTGCAGATGATGCTATTATTGTAGATTCTAGTAAACTAACAATAGAAGAAATGACTAATAGAGTAGAAGAAATAATAAAAGAAAGAAAATAGGAGTGTAGGCTTTGAATATATTAAAAAAGATTTGTCAGATAATTATAAAACCATTATGTTTTATTGCAGCTAAAATAGTATATAGAGTAAAAATTGAAGGTTTAGAAAATCTTCCTAAAGAATCAGCTTGTATAATTTGTGGAAACCATGTTCATGCATTAGATGCTCCAGCTTTAATTGCTTCTACTTCAAGAAAAATAAGATTTATGGCAAAACAAGAGTTATGGAAAAGTACTGGTTTTAAATTTATGGCATGGATTTTTGAAGTTTTTCCAGTTGCAAGAGGGCAAAAAGGTACAGAAGCAATAAAGACGTCAATAAAAATATTAAAATCAAATGAAATATTAGGTATGTATCCAGAAGGAACTAGAAATGGAATGGAAAGAGGAATAAAACCTAAAAATGGCGCAGTAAACTTGGCAATTAGAATGAATGTACCTATAATTCCATTTGGAGTATCAGGTTCTTTTAAACCATTTACAAAAGTTGTATATAGATTTGGAGAACCAATGAATTTTAATGAATATAAAGAAAATGCCAAAAATAAAGAAGTTATTGATGGACTAACTAGCCAAGTAATGTCAAAAGTTATTGAATTAAGAGACAAAAATAAAGCTTAATTATTGACATCGTTAAAATCTTGATGTATAATCTTTTAGTAACTTAAAAAGAGAAAAAATAAATTTTCACATAAACATATAAGAAAGCAAGGAGGGAATAGAGATGGCACAACCAAAAAGAAGATGGTCTAAAGCTAGAACAGGTTTAAAAAGATCTACATGGAAGATAGAAGAAAAAAACTTAGCTACATGCCCACATTGTCATGAACCAGTTATGCAACATAGAGTTTGCTCAAATTGTGGATATTATAATGGAAAAGAAGTAGTAGCAGTTAAAGAAGATAAGAAATAATAATTAAAAGAGACAGGCTTATTTAATAAGTCTGTTTCTTTTTTTTGTATTATAGGAAAGTTCTCCGAACTTCCTATAATATAAATACATTCCACAGAAAATTCTTTCAGAATTTTCGCGGACAAACAATTAAACGTGGGCAGAACGTTGCTTATTAAAGTTTAGCAAATTTTTATCAGCCCACTATTGTTCTTTAAATAAACATTGATTGTTGGCTAAATTTAAATAAAAGATGTATTTTAGTTGAAATTTACTAATATTTATTATAAAATAAATGTGCTAAAAAAGAGAAAGGAAACTGCGAGAAAATGTCAAAACCAGTAGTTGCTATTGTAGGAAGACCTAATGTAGGAAAATCTACATTTTTTAATTATATAGTTGGACAAAGAATTTCTATTGTAGAAGATACACCAGGAGTTACTAGAGATAGAGTATATGCAGAATCAAATTGGAGAGGTAGAGATTTTACTGTTATAGATACAGCAGGAATAGAAGAAATGACAGGTGATACAATAGTAGACCAAATGAGAGAACAAGTTGATATTGCTATTTCAGTAGCTGATGTTATTATATTTTTAACAGATATAAAACAAGGTGTTACAGCTGTTGATCAAGAAATATCTATAATGCTAAAAAAATCTAAAAAGCCAATTATTGTAGTATGTAATAAAGCAGATAATTTTGGAGGAGATCCAGTTGAACTATATGAGTTTTACAATTTAGGGCTTGGTACTCCTATTGCGCTTTCAGCTGCTAATGCTATTGGTGTTGGAGATGTTTTAGATGCTATTTATGAAAAGTTTCCAGAAGAAAAAGAAGAGGATACTGATTCAGAAGTTATAAAAGTAGCTGTTATTGGAAAACCTAACGTTGGAAAATCTTCTTTAATAAATAGAATATTAGGTGAAAATAGAGTTATAGTTAGTGATATTGCGGGAACTACTAGAGATGCAATTGATTCTGAATACGAAAATGAATTTGGAAAATATGTTTTTATAGATACAGCAGGAATTAGAAGAAAAAGTAAAGTAAAAGAAAATATAGAAAAATATAGTGTTATGAGATCAAACTTAGCGATAGATAGAGCTGATGTTTGTATTATGATGATAGATTCAACAGAAGGAGTAAGTGAGCAAGATTCAAAGGTAATTGGTGAAGCTCATGAAGCTGGAAAAGGTATTATAATTGCTGTAAATAAATGGGATGAGGTTTCAAAAGATACACACACTATAGAAAAATTTAAAAAAGATGTATATAATGAATTACCATTTGTTACATATGCACCTATAATATTTATTTCAGCTAAAACTGGACAAAGAGTGAATAAATTATTCGAGATGATAAATAATGTGGCAAATCAAAATGCTTTAAGAGTTTCTACAGCGGTTTTAAATCAAGTAATTAATGAAGCAATAGCTGTTGTACAACCACCATCAGATAAAGGGAAAAGATTAAAAATCTTTTATGGAACACAAGCTTCAACTAAACCACCAACATTTGTTATTTTTGTAAATAGAAAAGAATTATTTCACTTTTCATATGAAAGATATTTAATAAATTGTATTAGAAATAATTTTGGATTAGAGGGAACACCAGTTAGAATTATTGTTAGAGAAAAAAATGAAAAAGTAGAAGAATAAATTGCGAAAGATAAGGAGGAAAAAGATATGGCTATATTTATATTAGTTGCATTAGTTGCATATCTTATTGGTAGTATTAGTTTTTCTGTAATTTTTACTAAAAAATTAGCAGGTTTTGATGTTAGAGAAAAAGGTAGTAAAAATGCAGGAAGTACAAATGTGCTTAGAACAGCAGGAAAGAAGATAGCTATACTTACATTAGTATGTGATATTTTGAAAGGTGTAGTAGCTATTTTATTTGCAAAGTTAATTGGACATATTGATAATTATGAACATGTAGAATACTTAATTCAAGTAGCAGGATTGGCTGTAGTTTTAGGTCATACATTTCCAGTGTTTTTTGGATTTAAAGGTGGAAAAGGTGTTGCTACTAGTTTAGGTATAATTTTACTTACAAATTGGCAAATAGGTTTAATATGTTTAGTATTTGCATTAATTTTAATAATTTTAACAAGAATGGTTTCTCTTGGATCTGTTGCAGCTGCAATTTTATTTCCAGTTTTAACATTATTCATTCATGAAAACTATTTAGTTGAGGGTGATTATAGAATTTTTGGAATTTTACTTGGTGTATTTGTATGTTTTAATCATAGAACTAATATAAAAAGATTACTAAAAGGGCAAGAAAATAAAATATTTTAATAATAAAGGAGAGTATATGAAGAAAGTTGCGATTATAGGAAGTGGAAGCTGGGGAGTTGCTCTTGCAATTTATTTAGCAGGCCAAGGACACCTTGTTAATATTTGGTCTTTTTCGGAAGAAGAAAGAGATTTATTAAATAAAGAAAGAAAATGTAAATTCTTACCTAATGCTGTAATACCAGAAAATGTGTATTGTTCTACAGATATGAAAGAAGTATTAGAAGGAACAGAACTTATATTACATGTTACACCTTCAAAGTTTACAAGGGATACAATAAAAAAATATAAAGATTATGTTACAGATCAAGCAGTAGTTATTTGTTCAAAAGGTTTTGAAGCTGATTCTTTAAAAACGTTAGATGATGTAGCAAAAGAAGAATTACCTAATAATAAAATAGGAGTTCTTTCTGGACCTAGTCATGCAGAAGAGGTTTCGATTCTTATTCCAACAGCTTTAGTTGTAGCATCTGAACATAAAGAATTATCTGATTTAGTTGTTGATATATTTAAAAGTGATAAAATGAGAATGTATACATCACAAGATGTTAAAGGAGTAGAACTTGGAGGAGCTTTAAAAAATATTATAGCTTTTTGTGCAGGAGTATCAGCAGGTTTAAATCTTGGAGATAATACTTTTGCAGCTTTACTTACAAGAGGTTTAGTAGAATTGTCAAGATTAGGAGTTGCATTAGGTGGAAAAAAAGAAACTTTTTATGGACTTACAGGTTTAGGAGATTTAATTGTTACTTGTAGTAGTATGCATAGCAGAAATAGAAGAGCAGGTATGCTTATAGGTCAAGGAAAGACAATTGAAGAAACAAGAAAAGAAGTAGGTATGACAATAGAAAGTATTGATAATATTGAAGTTGCATATAAACTAGCTAAAAAGCATAATATCGAAGTGCCAATTATAAATACAGTATATGAAGTATTATTTAATAAATTAGATCCAAGAGAAGCTGTTAATATACTTATGACTAGAGATTTAAAGGAAGAATAAAATTAGGAGGAATTTTAAAATGGGATTTTTAGATGGATTAACAAAAAAGGGAGCAGAGATTTCAAGCAGTTTTCAAGAAAGTATGAATAAATCACAAAGAGAAAGCAAATGTAAAAAAACAATAAATGAAAATAATTCAAAGATAGAACAAACATATTCTGAAATTGGTAAAAAAATCTATGAAGAAAAAACAATGAATGAAGGTGTAATGGAATTTGTAGATAAAAAAATTGAAGAAATTGATGTGATGCTTAAACAAAATGAAGAACTAAAAAGAGAAATCTTAATTTTAAATAACAAGAAAATCTGTCCAAACTGTGGAGTTGAAGTGGAAATTAATACTACATTTTGTCCACAATGTGGAAAAGAACAAGAAAAAATAGAAGTAGAACAGTTTATTCCAAAAGGAAAAAGAAAATGTTCTGGATGTTCTGAAATTATAGATGATAAAAATGAATTCTGTCCAAAATGCGGAACTAAAAAAGAAGTCGTAATAGAAGAAAATACTGAAGAAGCAGTAGTAGAAGAAACAGTAGAAGTAAAAGAAGAGAAGAAAACTAAAGAAAAGAAGACTACTGAGAAAAAAGAAGAAAAGAGAAAATGTTCTAAGTGTGGTGAAATACTTGAAGATGGAGATGTATTTTGTGCCAACTGTGGAACTAAAAACGAAAACTAAAATGAGGAAATAAAATGAAATTAGTTGTTCAGAGAGTAACAAATAGTCAAGTAACAGTAGAGGGAAAAATTACAGGCAAAATAGGAAAAGGATATCTAGTATTACTAGGAGTAACTCATACAGACACAAAAGAAGTAGCAGATTATTTAGTAAAAAAATTGTGTAATTTAAGAGTATTCACAGATGAAAATGATAAAATGAATTTATCTATTAAAGATATTGATGGAGAATTGTTAATAGTTTCTCAATTTACATTATATGCAGACTCTCAAAAAGGAAATAGACCTAGTTTTGTAAATAGTGCAAAACCAGAAATGGCAGAGAAGCTTTATGAATATTTTGTAGAACAATGTCGAAAAGAAGTGAAAAATGTAGGAACTGGAATATTTGGAGCACATATGAAAGTTGAGTTATTAAATGATGGACCAGTGACAATTATTTTAGAAAAATAATTAATAAGGGTATCTTTCATAAAGATATTTAACAATTGCATCTAGATTAGAGTTAGTTACTCTTAAAAATATATCTTCATCTAGATTTATCCAAGCATGTATATTGTATTTGTCATTATTATCTACAACAGCACTTAATAAATCAATCATTTCAATAGGATTTTCAAAGGAAAAATTTTCTATTGATTTATCGAACTTTTTATTATAAAATTTTTCTAGAAAAGATATTAATTTAGTGTTATCTTTGCAAGATAAGTTTATTGATGGTTTTGTCATATAAACTTTTCTCCTTATTGATAAAATATTTTAACTTTTTTTCTATTATTTACAAAAAAAGAGGAAAAAATACAAAAAGCTATTGCATTGTAAAAATTTTTTATGTTATAATAGTTATGTATAAAAAAACAAAGGAGTACAGATATGAAGAAAATAAGTAAGTTAAAGGTAGTAACAGTTATTTTAATGATTATGCTAATTGTTTGTTCTGCAAAAATAAATTTTGCTGCACAGATTACAAATATAGGAAATTCTACAGGAAATACAAGTAATAATACACCTGTAAATAATGTACCTACAAATAATGCAGTAAATAATACACCAGTTGTAAATAATATTCCAGCACCAGTGAACAATACACCATTACCAGCTACAGGAAGTGAATCTTCAACAGGAATAATAGTATTAATAGCATTAACTTCTATATCTGCAATATATACATATACAAAGATTAGAAAGTATAATATTTAATTAAATTAATAAATTTTAAGGATTACGAAAGTAATCCTTTTTTGCGTGTATAAATTAGCAATAAATATATTGTTACATTTATATTACATTTGTTGAAAAATAATAATACATGACATATAATGTGTGCATATTATATGTGGAGGAAAAATTATGGCAACATTTGCTCAATATATGTTAAATGAACCAGATTTTATTAGAAAAATTGAGATTGCAAGCTATTTAAAGAAAAAGAAAAATACTTTTTTTAATACATCAGTTATAATGAAAGCTGAATTAGCCAGAGAATTTATAGATGTAATGAAAATTGATGTTGACAAAAATTTAGTTTTATCTGCAGCTCTTTTATATGATTGTTTAAAAATAGATTCTCCACAAGAATTAACAAGATTAAAAAAATCTCAAGAAGAGTATAAACAGTTTTTAAAAGCATTAGGTTTTAATGATAAATTCTGTAAGATTTGTGCAGAACATTCTAGAGTTGGACAAAATCCTAATGTTCCTAGAGAAAAAGAAAGTGATGTACTAGAATTATCAGAACAATTTGGAGCTTTGTTAGTTCATAGATCAGATAGATTACCTTATAGTGTACCAGAAGCATTAGAAATATTATCAAATAAAAATATGGTTGGAATAAAAAATATGTATTTATCACAATTTGAAGAATTTGTTGATATAATGGAAAGCATGCAAGTTATGCACTTAGGCTTATTATCAAGATTACAAAAAGATATGAATTGTGTTACTAGAAATGATGTTCCAGGAGCTGTAAGAGAAATATATGCAGCATCTGAAAGAAATCAAGAAGCTTTTAGAAAAAGGGAAGCTGAACTTAGAATGGGTGGAAACTTATTAGATGAATTAAAGAAAGCCAGAGCAAAGTTAAAACTTTTCCAAGAAGCTCCGCTTTTACCAGGATTTGATGTTGAAGATTTAAAATAACGTAAATGGCTACATTTATTATTAATGTAGCTTTTTTGATATGATTTTATGGAGGAAAAATAGATGTACGAAGTATTTGCAGATATGCACATTCACATAGGAAGAAGTGAAAATAATAAACCAATAAAAATAACAGCAGCAAGAAGTTTAAATTTTGCTAATATAGCTAAAGAATGTGTAAATAGAAAAGGAATAAATATAGCAGGAATTATAGATTGCGCATCGCCATACGTAATTGAAGATATAGAAAAATTTTTAGCAACAGGTGAGGCATACGAAATTAAAGATGGTGGAATAATTTATAAAGATAAATTATGTATTATTTTAGGTAGTGAAATCGAAACATCTGAAATAAATGAAAATGGTAAAACAGGTAGTGCTCATAATTTATGCTATTTTCCAACATTAGTAGATATAAAGAACTTTTCAAAAGAAATGTCTACACATATAAAAAATATTACTTTAAGTTCACAAAGAGCTAATATATCAGCATATGAATTAATTGATATTGTTAAAAAATATAATGGAATACTAGTTCCAGCACATGCTTTTACACCACATAAAAGTTTTTATGGGAATTGTACTCAAAGGTTAGAACGTATATTTAAAGAAAAATATAAAGATATTCCAGCAATAGAATTAGGTTTGAGTTCTGATACATTTTTAGCAGATAAAATTAGTGAGTTAGAAACTAAAACATTTTTAACTAATTCTGATGCACATTCACTTCCTAAAATTGCTAGAGAATATAATAAAATTCAAATTGAAGATATTAGTTTTAAGGAATTTGTAATGGCTTTAAAAAATGAAGCTGGAAGAAAAATTATTGCTAATTATGGTTTAGATCCTAAACTTGGAAAGTATCATAGAACTTATTGTGAAGTTTGTAATAAAAATATTCCAGGCAATGCTCCAGTAATTCATTGCGATACTTGTGATAGCAGAAATATTACTATGGGTGTGTATGATAGAATTGAAGTAATTAAAGATAAAAAAGATACTAAAAGTCCTAAATTTAGACCAGAATATGTATATCAAATACCACTTACTTTTATTCCAGGAGTAGGTGGAAAGACGATAGAAAAATTGTTAGATACTTTTGAAACTGAGATGAACATATTACACAAATTATCTTATGATGATATTGAAGGAGTAGTAGGATCTAAAGTTGCAAGTAGTATAGTTGCAGCAAGAGAAGGAAAAATGAATATTACAGCTGGTGGTGGCGGAGTATATGGGAAGATAACTAAAGAATAAATGAACTTTTTACATAAATAAAAAGAGGAGAAATTTATGAAAAAAGAATTATATGATAAATATAAAAATGTTATAGATGAAAAGTTCAAACAAGATTTACTAGATGTATGTGTTCAAGTTTATGGAGAAAAACGTAGAGCACAGTTTGAAGCAAATATGAGTAAAATTGATATTCATTCTAAATTTACAATAGAAGAGTTGAAAAAATTTTTAGAAGAACAAGGATTGGCAGATGAATTAAATGATCCTTTGTTTGAAGAAGCTTTTCAAGAGTATGAAACTAGAAAAAAAGAAGTTGAGCAAGAAGGAAAAGAAAAAAGGATACAACTTCAGCGTCAAGTATTAGAAGAAATAAAATCAGAACTTTCACCAGAAGAGGCTTTAGAACTGGAAAAAGAAATGCAGGATTATGAATTTAATGGTAGTTTTAATTTATTAGATTTTGCTTGGCAGAGGACATTCGAAGGTCAAAAAAATGATGTTTTAGAAAGCATAGCAGATAGATATAAGTTAGAAGATATGTATTCTGCCAAAAAATATGAAAATGAATTACCTGATATAGCTAAAAGATATCATAGCGAAGGTAATAAAATTGATTTAGAAACTAGAAGAAATGTTGGAGTCATTGGTTCATCATATGAAAATATGATGGAAGAGTTAACAGATGTAGATGCTCAAGAAGTAGATGAATTAGATTTACCTTTAGAAATGTCAATACCAGGTGCATTTGTAACATCATTAAAAGACAGAGAAAGTAATGATAAATATAGAGATCATATATTTCTTTCATTAAAATCAGATAAGGCTCAAACATTAGGAAAATTAGCACATGAAATATTGCATACATTAGAAAGAACTGAGAAAACTAATGAAAATACAGGTAAAAAAGAATTTAGAACCGGATTTAATGAATATAGTATAGAAAATGAAAATGTAAATTTCGAGTCAGAATGTATGCATCAAGTTATTTTAAATAGTCGAATATATCCAGCTTTGAGAAATTTAGGATATGATATATATAATACTAGTGACTATGATATTAGTAATTTTGATACAAACTATAAATTTTTTGATAGATACGAATCAGCAATATTAGATGCAAGATGTGAAGGAATGGAAGGTTTATATGATATTGTTGGAAAAGAAAATTTTATAGAATTAGCTAATTTACAAGGAAGAAGAAATGCTAAATTGGATCCAGAAGCTACAAAAGTTTTTGAGAATATGAAGGAATATGAGAGACAGAATTTAGCTGTAAGAATTGGAAAATTTACATTACCTATGCAAGAAGATATTTTAGGAAAAAAACAAGCAGAAGCAGAGCTCAGCGGATTACAAAAGAATGAAAAAGATATAGGAGTAGATAATGAGTATTAATATTGAAACTAAAAAAGCATATACTGAAGTTGTAAATATTTTAAATAGTTTATCTGATAAAGACTATCGAAAAATTCCAGAAGAACTTATACTTACTTTAGAAAAAAATATGGATACTGAGTACATGTACAATGTAGATTTAAGTAGACCATTAGCAGATTGGAAAATATCAGTAAAGGCACAAACTATTTTGGCTATTATTTTTAGAGATTACTTAGCTACACAAAAACAAAAAGAGAAAATTTTGAATTTTGAGCAAACAAAACTAAATGAAATTGAGGAAGCCAAAAGAGAAAAGTATAATCCAGATAATCTTTTTCCTAAAATGGAGAATGAAGAAAATAAACAGGAACAGGTTCAGACACAAGAAAATTTAGCTTTAGTTGAATACAAAGAAAATATTTTTAAAAAGATATTTAATAAGATTTTGTCTATATTTAAGAATAAATAATTATAAAATAAAAAAATTAGTTATTGAAGTGAATTAAATTAGATTATATTCATTTTGATAACTAATTTTTTTTATAATATTTTTGTGAAAGATGAAAACCTGCATTTATAAGCGTTTGATGAATTACTTCAAAATAAGGTATAGTGTTTATGTTATGAAAATAATGTGCACTAAAATAATGTAGTAACATAATTAAATAAAAAATAATATTTTTATTGACAATTGAAAGTTACGCATATATAATGTTTTCACACAAAAAGTACAACAAACGTCAAGTAAAAAAGTAAACTGCATAGGTAACATAAAAAGTTAAAGGAGGAGAAAGAGTGAACAGACAAAAAATAGTTAGCCTTATGATACTTATAGTAATATTAAGTATGATGTTATTAAATCTATTTATTAGTTCTACATATGCAATAAATAACAGAGAATATCAAGTTACTGTAAGTGTAAAATATGGGCAATCAGATGCGAGAAACATGCTAAAGATGATAAATAATTTAAGAACAGAAGAAAATATAAGATCACTTGTTTATAGTTATGATTTGGAACAAATAGCTATGCAAAGAGCTGCTGAAATAGCTATTTCATATTCTCATACAAGACCAAATGGTCAATGGTATAATTCTGTTACTTATCATGGAGTAAGAAGTTACTGTGAGAATATACTTGTAGGTTATGGTAAGAATTCAGAAGGAGCTTTTAATGAGTGGAAAGGAACAGCTGAAGAATATTTAAATAATGTAACTAGAAAAAATATGCTTAATGGAAGATATATTTCAGTAGGTATAGCACATGTTACTTATAATGGTGTAGATTACTGGGTACAAGAGTTTGGAGTATCAACTGATAGATGTGTAACAAATCCATTAGACAGATATGATAACAGAAATGTATTTGTTGATTCTAGTAAAATAACTAGTATGAAAAATACTGTATCAAAATCTGAATTTGACCTAGAAATTGGAGAAGAAGCAGAGCTACCAACATTAGAAACTACAATATTAGTTCAAAATGGATTTGGTGGAAATAAAAATGTCATAATTCCATATAGTTGGAGCATAGAAAATAGAAGAGTTGCTAAAATTGTAGGAAATAAAATTGTACCTTTAATGGTAGGAACAACAAATTTAAAAGCAATTGTAGGTAATGAGGTTATTTTAATACCTATAAAGGTATTAGAGAAAACAGTAGAAGGATCTGTTATTACATTAAGTGAAAGTAGATGTGCTTATGATGGAACAGAAAAGAAGCCTGATGTAACAGTAGTATCAGCAAGAGGAAAAACTGTTTCACCAGATCAATATGATGTTAGTTATGAAAATAATGTTGAAGTTGGTACAGCCACAATTACTATAACTGGTAAAGGGGAATATATAGGAAAAAATACAATAAACTTTGAAATTTATTGCCCTCATACTAATACAGAAGTAAGAAATTCAAAGAATGCAACATGTACAGAAAGTGGATATACTGGTGATATATATTGTACACATTGCGAAGCTTTAGTTGAAAATGGAAATGAAATAGCATTACTTCCACATAGATATGCAGAAGAATTTGAAACAGATGGTGAACATCATTCTAAAAAATGTTTAGATTGTGGAAATTGTATCGAAGATGTACATCAATATACTGAAGAATATGAAACAGATGAATTATACCATATAAAAAGATGTACAGTTTGCGGTTATACTGTAAAAGAAGAACATAGAGGTACTCCAGCAACATGTTCAAGCAAAGCAAAATGCGAAGTTTGTAATGTAAGTTATGGAGAAGTAAGCTCTGTTCATACTGGTGATACAGATGTAAAAGACTATATAGCACCAACATGTACAGTTAAAGGATTTACAGGAATTAAATATTGTAAAGAATGTAAAGGAATAGTGGAATTAGGAAGAGTAATTCCTGCTTTGGGTCATAAAGGTGGTAAAGCAACATGTTCAAGCAAAGCAAAATGCGAAGTTTGTAATGAAGAATATGGAGAAATTGATAAAGAATATCATCTTAATGTAGAATTAAGAAATGCAACAGAAGTAAATGGAGAAATAGGTGGATATACAGGAGACTTATATTGTAAAGATTGTGAAAAAGTAGTTAAACAAGGAACTGCTATTTTACCATTATTAGAAGAAAAAGAACCTGAAACTCCTGTTGTTGAAGATGTTGCAAATGATAGAAATGTAAAATCAGGTATTGAAGAAATTAATAATGTGAAAAAAAATCAAGGTGTTGCAACTGAAGAAAGTAAAGGTAACACAGCAGCAGTAGTAACAGCTGGGGTTGGAGTAACAACTGTTGTATCATTAGGTGCTATAGAGATTACAAAAGCGAAGGCTGCAGGTTCAGTAGCTGGACAAATTTCTAAAATGAGAAAAGCACGTACTTTGAAAAAAATTAATAAAATGCATGGTAGACATTAATAGAAAAAATCATCACTAAGTATTAGTGATGATTTTTTTTTGGAGCCATTAGGCAGAATTGAACTGCCGGCCTACAGGTTACGAATCTGTTGCTCTACCAACTGAGCTATAATGGCGTAAATTCTTTTAGATTAATGATTATATATATTAGAGTACTTTACAGTCGCAATGAATGGTATGAATTCATTATGACTTAAAAAATTATATCACAATTAATAAAATTTGCAATAAATTTGTAGTGCTAAAACTAAGTTTGTTTTAGCACTATTTTTTTACATTGAAATTGCATAAAAAAATATACATTATGTGAAAAATATGATATACTATTGTTCGTAAAAACTTAAGAATATTATAGTTCGTAAAATATAAATTTGGAGGAAGTTATGGGCTTTTTTGATAAATTGAAAAATGGGCTTGGAAAAACAAAGCAAACTATAAATGAAAAAATAAATGATGTATTTGCAAATTTTAGAAAAGTAGATGAAGAACTTTTAGAAGAATTAGAAGAAGCTTTAATTATGTCTGATATAGGAATTGAAACTTCTACTAAAATTATAAATGAATTAAGAGTAAGAATAAAAAAAGAAAATATACAAGATGAAGAAAATGTTAAAAAAGCATTAAAAGAAGAAATGGTAAAATTATTAGATATTGCAGAACCTAAATTACAACTAGAAACTACACCATCAGTTATATTAGTAGTTGGTGTTAATGGTGTTGGAAAAACAACTTCTATAGGAAAAATTGCAAATAATTTAAGAAAATCAGGAAAAAAAGTAATTATAGCAGCTGCAGATACTTTTAGAGCAGCAGCTGTAGAGCAAATTGAAATATGGGCCAACAGAGCTAATTGCGAGTTAGTTAAAAAGCCAGAAGGCTCAGATCCTGCTTCAGTTGTATTTGATGCAATACAAGTTGCAAAAGAACAAAATGCAGATGTATTAATTTGTGATACAGCAGGAAGACTTCATAATAAAAAGAATTTAATGGATGAATTAGGAAAAATAAATAAAGTTATAAATAAAGAATTACCAGAGGCTTCAAAAGAAGTATTACTTGTTTTAGATGGAACTACAGGACAAAATGCTATTATGCAAGTAAAAGCTTTTAAAGAAACTACAGATATCACTGGAATAGTGCTTACTAAATTAGATGGTACTGCTAAAGGTGGAGTAGTTGTTGGCATTGTTGCAGAAAATAATATACCAGTTAAATACATTGGTATAGGTGAACAAATTGATGATATGGAAGTATTTAATAGTAATGACTTTATAGATGCTATAATTTAGTTTTATTTTGGAAGGAAAGATAAAATGAAAGAAAAAGTAAAAAAGATAGTAACTAGAAGATTAGTAGTAATTTTTTTCTTAATAATATACGCATTAATAATGATAGTTGCTACTAGAAGTGCATACTTAAATTATAAAGAAATTGGAGAACAATATGTTTCAATATTTTATAAAAATCTTAAAACACAATTTTTAGTGTTAGGAGTTAGTTTTCTGATATCTTATGTAATTATATATGTGTCTAATGTTTTATTAAGAAAATCATTAAAAGAATTATTTGAAAAAGATGAGAAACCGATGCCTAAATTACCTAACAAATCAATTTCTTTTATTGTTAGTTTTATAATAGCTTTTTTATGTAAAGGTATATTTACAGAGAAATTTTTATTTTTTACGAATGTTGCTCAATTTGGAATAACTGATCCTGTTTTTGGGCTAGATGTTTCATTTTATGTATTTCAAATACCATTTATAAAAACATTACTAGTATTTTTATTAGTATTTTTTGTAATACTTACAATTTATATATGTGCATATTATATAATTACAATTAATGTTTGCTTAAATGGTGTAGATGCTGAAACCTTAAGAAAAAATAAATTTCTAAAACAAGTTTTTATGAATTTATTTATAATAGCAACTTTAGTAGCTGGATTAATGGTGTTAAGTTCACAAGAGATTGTTACGGGAAATTTATTAACATTAAAAGATGAAAATAAAACTGAACTAGTTGGAGCAGGAATTACAGAGATAAAGATAAAAGTAATTGGTTATAGATTACTTGGAGTGGTTATATTATTCTCATTATTTAGAGTAATAAAACATCTTAAAAATTTAAAAGTGAAAAAAATTATTACTTCAATGTTTATAACGCCAATATATTTAGTTGCATTATTTGTAGTTATGACAGTTTTTCAATATGTTTATGCAGAGAGAAATGAGTTAGATAAGCAAAAGGCATATATTGAAGAGAATATAAGAAGTACAAGACAGGCATATGGAATAAGGATTGATGAAAAAGAAGTGGACAATACTTCTAATTTATCAGATGAAACAATAAAAAATAATGCAGATTTATTAAGACAATTAACTATAATTGACGAAGAAACAACACTAGCAAATTTAGCAGAATATAAAGATAATGAGGGCTATTATACATACCAATCAACACAACTTGGAAGATATACTGTAAATGGAAAAACAAGGTCTTTATATATTACTCCAAGAGAGATAATTTCAGGGGCCAATAGAACATATAACAACAAGACATATCAGTATACTCATGGATATGGGGTAGTAATTAGTGAATCTACAATAACTGATAAAACTACTGATGGAATAGCATATGTTCAATCTAAATATAAAGATGAAGAAAATAAAATAAAAGTTGAAGAACCACGTATCTATTACGGTATGGCAACAAATGATATTGCAGTAACTAATGTTAATGGAAAAAATGAGTTCGATTATCCAATATCTACAACTTTATATGAAACAAATGAGTATCAAGGAGATGGAGGAATTAATGCAAACTTGTTTGATAGAATAGTTTTAGCTTTAGCAAATCAAAATTATAAGCTTGTATATAATCCTAATGTAACATCATCTAGTAAAATTTTATTAAATAGAAATATACGAGAAAGAGCGAAAGTATTATTACCATATTTAATATATGATGAATCTCCATATATGGTAATTACAGATAGTGGCGAATTAAAATGGGTTTTAGATGCATATACTACTTCAAATAGTTATCCATTTTCACAAAAAACAACAATATCAGTTGAAGGAAAAAATAAAGAGATAAATTATATAAGAAATTCTATAAAGGTAATTGTAGATGCTTATGATGGAACAACAAAATTCTATATAACAGACTATTCAGATCCAATAGCAAAACTTTATTATAAAATGTATCCAGAAATTTTTGCCGGAAAAGAAGAGCAAATACCAGCAGATATTCAAAAAAATATAGTATATCCAGAATTCTTATATAGTGTTCAAGCTAAAATGTTAGAAAGATATCATAATGTAAGCACAGAAATTCTTTATAGAGGTGACGATGTTTGGGAAACTGATACACAAATTGGTGGAGAAGAAAAAAATAGAATACCAGTTGAACCATATTATACTATTTTAAAAACACCAGATTCTAATAAAGAAGAATTAGGATTAGTATTACCATATACAAAATCTAATAAACAAAGTCTAAATTCATATTTAGTAGGAACATATTCAAATGGTATAAATAAACTTACGATCTATAAACTAATATCAGATACTACATTACCAGATATAGGTCAATTAAATGTTCAGATAGAACAAGATAAAGTAATTTCTTCTGAATTAGAGAAATTATCTACATCAGGTACAGAAATAGTAAGAAAGACATATATAGTTCCAATAGAAAATAGTATTTTATATATTGAACCAGTATATCAAGTAATATTAAATGAAAAAACAAGAGTACCAACATTAAAGAAAGTAATTGTAGCATCAGGAACTAAAGTAGCAATAGGTGATGACTTAGCAGAAGCTTTAACTACTCTTGTTACAGATTCTGCAGGAAAGATTGAATTTGTAAATCGTGAAGATAAAGAGCAACTTATAAAAGCAATAATAAAAGCAAATCAAAATTTAAAAGATTCAGTAGATGCAAAGAATTGGGAATTAATTGGTGCTGACTTAGAAAATTTACAAGAGTTAATAGATCAATTGGAAAAAGTAGATAAAGAGAATAAGAAACAAAATAAAGATAATAGTATTTTAGAAAATTTATTTGGAAGTGGGGAATAAAAGATGAATTTAGCCAATAAACTAACAATATTTAGAATTATATTAGTACCAGTTATGGTTGCTTTTGCATATATTCCGTTAAAGGGAGATGTATATGGGGTAGCAATGTCAATGATTATAATGGAAGCAATTTTTATAATTGCTTCTATTACAGATAAATTAGATGGATATATAGCAAGATCAAGAAATCAAGTTACTACATTTGGAAAATTTTTAGACCCATTAGCAGATAAAATTTTAGTATTAGCAGCTATGGTTATATTAGTCGAAATTGGAAAATTGCCAGCTTGGATTCCAATTATAGTGCTTGCTAGAGAATTTATTGTTTCTGGTTTTAGATTAATTGCAGTAGAAAAAGGTGGAGTGGTAATAGCAGCGTCAATATGGGGAAAATTAAAAACTGTTACTCAAATGATTGCTCTTATATTTGCTTTTATTGATATTGGTGCTTTCTTTAGCTTTGTAAATGGTGGATTGAGTGGAGTTCATTTGGTTATAAATATTGTTACTTCTGTTATGATGCTTGTTTCTACGGTGGCTACTATTTTTTCAGGGGTTGATTATATTTGGAAAGGACGCAGTGTACTTTCTGACGGCACAAAAGAAAAATAAACTGCGTCTTGCGTTGTTGCAAAGATAATTAAATTACTGCGGAGTACAATTGTACACCTCGTAATATTAATTATCTTTGCGCCTAGCAATACTTGTTTCTTTTCCTTTTTTGATAGAGAAAGTAAGTTAAGAAAAGTTAATTTACTTCTTTTAATTTTGTGTTAGTTTTTTCTTTTTACTTTTATAAAGTGCTAAGATTAATTAGATTAAAATAAATTTTAAAAATTATTATGAAATGTTAATTGGGAGATACAGATGAAAATGACAAAAAAACAGGCTGGTGAGAGAATTAAAGAATTGAGGGAGATAACTGCATATCATGCTAAAAGATATTATGATGACGATGATCCAGAAATTAGTGATTTTGAATATGATATGTTAATGTTAGAACTTCGTAACTTAGAAAATAAATATCCAGAATTTATAAGTTCAGAATCACTTACTCAACATGTTGGTGGTACAGTAAAAGAAGGATTTGAAAAGGTTGAACATGAAGTTCCTCTTCAAAGTTTGTTAGATATTTTTAATTTTGAAGATTTAAGGGCTTTTGATGAGCGTGTTAGAAAAGTATCTGTAGAAGAAAATATTCCTTTAAAATATGTTGTCGAAACTAAAATTGATGGTTTGTCTGTTAGTTTGGAATATAAAAAAGGTATTTTCGTTAGGGGAGCTACTAGAGGAAATGGGTTAGTAGGAGAAGATATAACTGACAATTTAAAAACTGTAAAAACTATTCCTCAAAAATTAACAGAAGATGTAGATATTATAGTTCGTGGAGAAGTGTTTATATCTAAAGAAGGCTTTGAAAAAATGAATGAAGAAAGAGAAATTTTAGAAGAGCCTTTATTTGCTAATGCTAGAAATGCTGCTGCAGGTTCACTACGTCAATTAGATAGTAAAGAAACTGCTAAAAGACCTTTAGATATTTATGTTTTTAATGTTCAAAAATCAACTGATATAAATTTTAAATCACATTATGATTCATTAGTGTATTTAGAAAAATTAGGTTTTAATGTAAATCCAGTTAAAATTTTTTGCGATACTATTGATGAAGCAATTGATGCAATTAATAAAATTGGAGATGATAGAGAGAGTTTATCTTTTGGAATTGATGGAGCTGTTATAAAAGTTGATGATTTAACTTTAAGAGAAATAATAGGAACAAATTATAAAACTCCTAAATGGGCTATTGCATATAAATATCCACCAGAGCAAAAAGAAACTATACTTAAAGATATTATTTGCCAAGTAGGTAGAACAGGTGCAATTACGCCAATGGCTATATTAGAGCCTGTTAAAGTAGCAGGTTCAACAATTTCTAAAACAACACTTCATAATGAAGATTTTATAAAAGAAAAAGATTTAATGATTGGTGATACTGTTATAATTCAAAAAGCTGGAGATGTAATTCCAGAAGTTGTAGATGTGCTAAAATCTAAAAGAGATGGCACACAAAAAGAATTTAAAATGCCAAGCAAATGTCCAGTTTGTGGTGCAGATGCTGTTAGAGAAGAAGGAGAAGCAGTAACTAGATGTATTGGAATTGAGTGTCAAGCTAAATTATTTAGAAGTATTTGGCATTTTGCTTCAAGAGAAGCTATGAATATCAAAGGGCTTGGATATTCTATCATTGAAGAATTTTTGAACAGAAATTTAATTAAAAATATTCCAGATTTATATAGTTTGACTTTGGAAGATGTTAAAACATTGAAAAAAGATGGTACAAAATTTGCTCAAAATTTAATAGATGCAATTAACGAAAGTAAGAAAAATGACTTATATAGATTAATTAATGCTTTGGGAATTCGCCATGTGGGTGTAAAAGGAGCTAAAAGTTTAGCAAAAAGATTTAAAACAATGGATGAGTTAGTACAAGCATCTTATGAAGATTTAATTCAAGTTGATGATACTGGAGAAATTACAGCTAAAGCTATATATGAATTTTTTAATCAAGAACAGACGAAAGATTTGATTAAAAAATTAAAAGATGCGAATGTTAATATGAGTGCAGAAACTGATGAAAATACTGATAATAGATTTGAGGGAATGATCTTTGTTTTGACAGGTGCTTTAGATAAATATACTAGAGATGAGGCAGTTGCTATTATTGAAAAATTTGGAGGTAAAGTTTCAGGTTCGGTTTCTAAAAAGACTACTTATGTTTTAGCTGGAGAAGATGCGGGTTCGAAACTTGATAAGGCTAATCAGTTGGGGGTTACAGTTTTGTCGGAACTTCAGTTTGATACTATGATAGCGCTATAAAAATAAACGGCGTCTTGCGTTGTTACAAAGATAATTAAATTACTGCGACGTACAAGAGTACGCCTCGTAATATTAATTATCTTTGTGCCTAGCAATACTTGTTTATTTTTATAGCCTGATGACAGGAAAAATATAAATAGGAGATAAAATGGATAAAGAATATAGTTTTCAGCAATTTTGGAAAGATATGAATGATGGTTATCAAATATATTTTGATTATATGGAAGTTAGGTATTTGATTTATAAAATGCAAAAGAATTGCTATAAAAAAGAATTAATAACTGAACTTCAAAAATCACCACTGCAAAAAAATGAGATAATGACTTTAAAAGGTGTTAGAGATATGTTTGATTTTATGAGTAATTTTGAATATAAAGTTTTTTAAAATTTGACAAAAATGATAAATTGAATTAAAATAAATAAAGAGTAAGCCGAATAGTCGCTGATGATAACCGCAAGGTTCCATGAGAGGAAAGTCCGGGCTCCATAGAGCAATGGTGCTAGATAACGTCTAGTGAGGGTAACCTTAAGGAAAGTGCAACAGAAAATTACCGCCAATATATTGGTAAGGGTGAAAAGGGGAGGTAAGAGCTCACCGGAGGAATGGTGACATTCCTTGTTCGTGTAAACCCCACCTGGAGCAACACCACTATTTTTAATAAAAGATTAAAAACTGCTCGTTTCTTTTATGTAATAGTAGGTGGCTTGAAATATATAGCGATATATATTCTAGATAAATGGCTATTCAAGACAGAACCCGGCTTATAGACTTACTTTGTAATATGAAAACTCTTAGGTAAACCTAGGAGTTTTTTTATATTACAGGAAAGTTTTCAGGATATTTAAATGTTTAATAAGCGTGTTATTGGGGCATTTGTAACTAAAACGTTATATTATAGTTATTGATTTTTTGTATAGTTATATATAAAATGTTTTATATAAGTGAGATTGTGTCGATAAAAATAATTTTGAGGTAAAATATATGAACTTTAGAAATGAAAAAGGATCTATAACAGTTTATGTTCTAGTTGCAGTTTTTTTCTTACTTGCTATTATTGCTGGAAGATTTGTAATAGCAAATAGAAACTTAAAAGTGCAATATAATGCTTTAGCTAAGGTTAAAGCTATATATGAATCAGGTGATAAACAATATCCTGTAGAAGGCGGTGGAACAAATCCTGATGTTCCAGATCTGACAGGACCAGTAGATCATGAGATTTATATTTTTAATGGTGATGCTTTTAAATTTTTTAATAATCCATCTGGAAGATTTTATGTGTATCAAGTAGACATTTGGTATATATCAGATGCCTCTCAAAGTAGGAATGAAACTAAAGATAGAGAAATTTCATTAAAGGATACAGAAAATTATAACTTTAAATATAAATTAATGTCAGATATAACGGTAGATGATATAATACGTATGAGCTGGTCATATACAATAGATACAACCAAATATCCATTATGTCAAAATCAAAAATTAGATTTTAATAATCATATAATTTATGCTAAAGAAACAGAAGAAGAGGATTTTTGGGGATGGGGATATACTTATTATGAAAATTATGTCTTTTCTAATAATGGAAGGCCAGCTATAGGTCAAACAGAAAAATAAATCTTATGAATGCAATAATTTGAATCGTAAGTCGCATGTAGAAATATATGCGACTTATATTTTATAATAAATAAAGGATGTGAAGAAAAATGCCAGAGGCACCAGAAATAACAGCAATGAAAGAAAATGCTAGTAATAGAGAATATGTTTTAAAAACAGTAAATGAAAATGGAAAATTGCTAGAATTTGCAGATGATAATTTCCATAATGATAGAGAAGTTGTATTAGCTGCGGTTAAAAATAATCCAGAAGCCTTAGAATTTGCAAGCTTTGATTTAAAAAAAGATAGAGAAATTGTATATGAATCTGTTAGCAAGTTAGGATGGACATACTGTTATGTTGATGAAAGTTTAAAGAATGATAAAGAATTATTGCTTGCAGGATTAGAAAAATCTGGTCAGATTTTATATTTTGCATCTCCTGAAATGAGAGATGATAAAGATGTTGTTATGAAAGCAATTGAGGATAAGCCAATTATTGTAAAATATGCTAGTAAAAGAATGAGAAATGATTTAGATGTTGGAATAAAGGTTATGGATAAAAATAAAAAATGTTTTAAATTTTTAGAGCCAGAACTTCAAAAAAATGAAAAAATACAAGAAATAAAAAATGCTGAGTAATAAGGGGGAAATGATGAACAAAGAAATCAATGGAGTAATGATGCAATATTTTGAATGGTATTTAAATTGCAATAAAAATTTGTGGAATACAGTTGGTAAAAGAGTTGAAGATATCGCTAAATATGGTATTACTGCCATTTGGCTACCACCAGCATATAAAGGATGTGGAGGAGAAAAAGAAGTTGGATATGGGGTATACGATTTATATGATTTAGGAGAGTTTGAGCAAAAAGGATCAATAGCTACTAAATATGGAACTAAAGATGAATATTTATTAGCTATTAAAGCACTTCAGCAACAAGGAATTGATGTGTATGCTGATGTTGTGTTAAATCATAAAATGGGTGCTGATAAATTACAAACTATTAAAGCTGTTAAGTGTGATTGGGAAAATAGAGTTCAAGAAAACGGAGAAGAAGAAACTGTTGAAGTATGGACTAAGTTTACTTTTCCAGGAAGAGATCATAAATATTCAGATTTTGAATGGAATTGGACACATTTTACAGGAATAGACTATAATTCGAGAACTAAAGAAGTTGCTTTATATAAATTAAAAAATAAAACATGGCAAATGAATGTTGATGGAGAACATGGAAATTTTGATTATTTAATGGGAGCAGATATAGATTTTGATAATCAAGAAGTAGTAGATGAATGCATTAAATGGGGAAAATGGTATTTAGAAATGACAGATGTAGATGGATTAAGATTTGATGCTGTTAAACATATAGATGCAGAATTTATGAAAAAGTTTGTAAAACAAATGAGAGAAAAATCTACTAGGGAGCTATTTTGTGTTGGTGAATATTGGAATGCTAATATAAATGAATTAAAAAAATACATTGATATGACCGAAGGAGGAATGTCTTTATTTGATGTACCATTACATTATAATTTTTATCATGCGGCTAATTCAAATGGAGAATATGACATGTCTAAAATATTAGATAATACATTGCTAAAAGAAAATTGGGGCAGAGCAGTTACTTTTGTAGATAATCATGATACTCAACCACGGACAAGCTCTTGAATCATGGATTCCTATGTGGTTTAAAGAGATTGCGTATTCAATAATTCTTTTGAGAAAAGAAGGATATCCTTGTGTTTTTTATGGTGATTATTATGGAATAGAACATGATGGGATAGAACCAATGGAAAGTTTAAAAACATTATTACTTCTTAGAAAAGATAAGGCTTATGGAGAACAAGTTGATTATTTTGATGATTATAATATAGTTGGCTTTACTAGACTTGGAAATGAGGAACATAATAAGTCTGGTTTAGCTGTAATAATTTCTGATAAATATGATGGCTGTAAGAGAATGTATGTTGGAACAAATTTTGCTGGTGAAAAATTTGTTGATGCACTAGGACATAGAGAAGAAGAAATTGAAATTGATGAAGAAGGTTTTGGTGTTTTTCAAGTTTCAGGAGGTACTGCATCAGTATATGTAAAATTGTAATAGAACAAATATTGCCAGTTCAATGCTCTTTTAGAGAGTAAGTATTTAATTAAGAATAGCCTTTTAATATAAAAATATAAGTAAAGAAAATAATAAATAAAATAATGTATAGTTTTTAAAATTGCGCTAGCGACCAAACGTAGATAAACAAAGTTTATCGAAGTGCGAATTTGAGCAATCTACAATATAAAAACGGAGTTTTTTATTCGGAGATTGCGAAGAGCAAAATTTTGAAAACTATACATTATTTTATTTATAATTATTTTATGTTTTTTTAAATTAATATTTTTTACTTACTCTCTAAAAGAGCATTGAACTGGCAGTATTTAATATATTAATTAGCCGTTTGTGGATTTATATCATAAAGTATTTCGAAATCTGTAAAATCATCTAGTTTATTTTCAGATAAACAAAGTAAATAATTATTCAATTGTTTTTTTGTTTTACAAGCAGCTATTATTGCAGGATTTAACTCTGATTTAAAAGCTAGGTTTATAGCCTGTTTGAAAGCATCAAATGTTGATGAAGCTTCACGATCACGATATAAGCTGTAAGTTTCTCTAAATCTAGCTATAGAAGGATTACTTATAAAAAAGTCTAGTGGTAATATAAATTCCTTTTCTATAACGTTTTTATATGAATAATATGATGTAGGATATTGTGACATATATGCTTTTAATTCAGATTTTTTATAAGGTAGATACACTTTTTGTTCTTTTTCAGATATTATTAGAGTTTTATTTTCAGTAGTTCCAACAATATCAGAATAAGAAGTATCTATTTTATTAGTAGTATTAGGTGAAACAAGAGATATTGTTTCATCTAATTTTTCTCCTAAATCCATTTCAAAAGTTGTAAGTAAAAGCTTAGTAGAATGATAAGAATCAATTGTATTTATAGATATGTTATTTGCCACAAAAGATTTTTTGATTTCTTCCAATAACTCTATATATTGATTTAGATTAGAGTTAATTTCATTTATTAAATGAGTAGTTTCTTCAGGTTGACAATTATTTAAAACTAAAGATAGTAATTTAGTGCTAATACGAGAAAGAAAATTTTTAAGATTTTTTAAATCCTCTTGATTTTGCTTAATCAATGAATAAGTATGTTGAATATCTAAAAAGTATTCTTTATTAGTATTAGAGAAGTCTTTAGCAGTAAGAGCGTTAATAAAAAGTGAGTATTTTTCTTCTTTGATTTGACCTTTTTCAATTAAATTTTCAATTTTCAATAATTCAGTATTAATATTTTTTAAAAATTCTAGATTTTCCTCTGAAAAGAAGAGTTTTAAGTCTTTAGTATTTTCTAAATTCATTTGTATTATCTCCATTTACATATAAAAATAATTAATAGCATTATAGCATATAAATCCTTAAAAATATGCAGTAAAGTTAAAAGTAATACAAAAGAAAATAAAAAGTAACAAAAATGTAAATGAAAAAGTATTCAAAAAAATATTTTATATGATATACTGTTCACATCAAATATGTATTTATAAGGGGGAAAATATGAAGAACAAATCAAAATTACTTGTAATAGTACTAATAGTTGCCGTACTTGGACTAGCTGTTGCATATGCTTCTTTTAGTGGAGTATTAAATATATCTGGAAGGGCTAATGCTTCTGGAAATTTTGAGGTCGTATTTACTAATGGTGTAGTTTCTACTTCAGAACACGGAAGAGCTGTAGTAAATGCAGCAGATACAACAAAGATGACAGTTGACATAGATTTATCATATCCTGGTGATGGATGCTATGTTACAGCTACAGTAAAAAATAATGGAAGTATTCCAGCTAAATTAACAGGATTTAATCTTTACAATAGAGGAACTACTACTGCTTTTTCTAATGATGATATCGAAGTGTTGATTCCAAATCTTGATATTTCTGGAGTAGAAGTGTTACAACCTAGTGAATCTACATCAATTACTTTCACAGTAAAATGGAGAAAAGACTCTGTGAAAGAATCAGCAAGTGCAGAGTTTGATATTGAATTAGATTATGAACAAGCTACAGAAGAGTTTACAGGAAAAGCTTCATAGAACTAATTAAAATAAAGTGAGAAAAAAATGTTACAAAAGTCAAGAAAAACTACAGTCTTGATACTTGCAATATTGGTTATATATTCCATTATAGCGAATTACAGTTTAGTAAGTTATGGTTTAATCTATTACTCTATTGTTAATCCGCTATTTTGGTTTATGTGCATAGTTTTATTAAATATATTATTTGCAAAATCCCCTACAAATACTAGATTGAAAAAAGAAATTACAGAATATTCTTTGATTGCCAGTTTAGTTTATGTAGGAATTTATATATTGTCAGACTTCTTTTTGGACGTGGGAAAGAATCCATATTCTCTAGGAATTAAAGGCATTTTAATAAATTGTATAGTATATATATTTCCAATAGTTGTTAAAGAGTATGTAAGATATAGATTAATAAATAATGTTTATGAGAAAGATAAAAAATTTATTGCAATTTTATCATGTATTATTTTTATTTTGATAGATATTGGTATACTTGATACATCTAATACGATTAATTTAATAAAAATATTTTTCGCAGATATATTACCAATAATAGCGGTGAATATTGTGTGTACATATATGGCTATTAATAAAACGTGGAAGCCAGCAGTATACTATAGAACAATTACAATTGCTTATTGGCTTATAATGCCAATATTGCCTAAAGTACCATGGATAATTGTTACAGTAGTAGATACAGTTATACCAATTATGCTTGTTGTTAACATTAGATATATAAAAAAGAAGAAGGAAATAAGCAAGAACAATAAAGAGGAAGAAACAGCAAATCCTAGAACGCTTATTCCTGCAGTAGCATTAGTTATACTATTTTTATGGTTTGGTATGGGGATTTTTCCAATAAAACCAGTTGCAATAGCTTCAGGGAGTATGGAAAAAACAATTTCGGTTGGAGATATTGTAATCTTAAAAAAATGTAAACCTGTTGATATTGAGGTTGGAGATATTATTCAATATCAGAAAGATAATTTCACAGTAGTACATCGAGTAATTTCAAAATATGAGGAACAGGGAAAAAAATTATTTATAACTAAAGGGGACAATAATAGAATGCCCGATAAAGAGCCTGTTAGTGAAACACAAGTGTTAGCAAAAGAAATTTTTAGTATAAAGTATATTGGATATCCAGCAGTATTTTTTAGTAGAATAAATCTAAAAGAAAAACCGGATACTGGAAGCATAGAGAAGGGAAAATAAACAAATGAAAAAAATGCAAAAGATAAGAATAAGAAAATCTGTACGTAAAACTATCTTTGTATTACTTTTAGTGAGCATAGTTGTTGCAATGGTTACTTTATATGATTCGTTTAATTCAGAAAATAAAAAGAAATTTGTAAATGAAAATATATATGAATATACTAATAAATATTTGTATTCATATGATGTATCCATGCTAGAAAATGGGTATGTTACTGAAAAAAATATTGGCGATAAAAATGTATATATTACGAATTTAATGGATGTAGCTAATATAAATATGACATATTTATATAATGCAAACCAGGTATCAGATATTTCTTATAGCTATAAAATTGTAGGAAATTTAGAATCTGTTTATGTTAAAGATGGAGAAGAACAAAGGGTTTTTAAGAATACAGAAGTATTAGTAGAAAATAAAGATTTTACGGTTAATTCAAAAGATATAGAAATTTCAGAAAGTTTTGAACTAAATATTAAAGATAAAATACAAATGATTAAAAATTTTCAACAAGAAGTTGGAATGCAAGTAGATACGACATATACAGTTGTATTAGAAGTAATGTCAAAAACTAATATTATGGGACAAGAAGTATTAAATGTATATTCACCAAATTTAGTTTTTGAAATTGGACCTAAAACTACAAAATTAAAAACTACTACTGAAGAATCATCAAAACCACAGATTATTACTAAGAAGAGTCAGACGGTAGATCAATTGTCAGAAGTTAAAAGAACAGTTGCAACAATAGTATTAATAATAGCTATTATTTTAATATTAGTATTAAAAATAAAAACAGTAGATAATAATGTTATAAAAAATGAATATAAAATTGAACTTAATAGAATTTTAAAAGAATGTGAAGAAAAAATTGTAGAAGTTAATGATAAGATAGATACTGATAGACAGAATTTAATAGATGTTATTGATTTTAATGAAGTAATAAAATTATCAGAAGAATTATCTAAACCAATTTTATATTGGAACAATGAAAACTTAGAAGAAAGTTGGTTTTGTGTTATAGGTGACAAAATACTTTATAGATATATATTAAAGAGATAGGAAATATGAAGAAAAAATACAAATTAAAGAAGAAATATTCTATAAGTGTTGCAGTAATTATAATAGTTGCTGTTGCAACTATGTTTGCCATGAATATAGGATATTCTCTTTTGGGGTCTAAACTAAATATTTATGGAAAAGTTAATTTAAAAGCTAAATCAGATAAGCTTGAAGTTATTGCTCTTCCTAAGGGTGAAAAGGTATATACAAATATAACTGGAATTTATAACAAGGAATTAGAATTTGTTTCAGATGAGTATGTCGACAATACTTTGACTACTACTCTTAGAAAAGGAAATAACGCAAGTAGTACACAGTATTGTAATATAAATGTAGCTTATACATTAAAGAATAATTCTAGTCAACGGAAAGACTTTTGAAAGTGGAAGGGCAGAAGAGGTAGAAGTATCTAACTTTAATAATGCAATTTTATACCCTGGGCCTAAGATATCAAATACAACATTAGCTAGTGGAGAAACTTCAGAATGCTATTTTGCAGCAATGATTGATTTATCTAAGTTGACTAGAGATGTTTATTATAAATATGCTATTTCATATGAAGTAGACGGAACAACCAAATATTTTTACTATACAATAAAAATATTAACAAATAATTAAAATTTTTCATAATATATATTGACAGTTGAGCAACCATTCAATTATAATATAAATATAGTTGAATGGTTGTTCAACTATATAGGAGGTTATATGGAAGAATTTGATTGTGAAGTTTTACATGAAGATATTATTGAAAATGTAAAATCGCAGATGTTAAAAGAAGATATTTTATTTGATGTTTCAGATTTTTTTAAAATATTGGGTGATAGTACTAGAGCTAAAATTATGTGGGCGTTAGATAAGAGTGATATGTGTGTTTGCGATTTAGCTGTATTATTAGGAATGACAAAATCAGCTATTTCTCACCAATTAAAGACATTAAGAGATGCTAATTTAGTGAAGAACAGAAAAGATGGAAAAATGGTTATTTATTCTATAGACGATGATCATGTTAAAGATATTTTTGAAAAAGCTTTAGATCATGTTCTTGAAATAAAAGAAAGAGAGGTAAAGTAGATGAAAAAAGTATATAAGATTGAGGGGATAGATTGTGCTAATTGTGCAGCAAAAATAGAAGACAAAATAAATAAGATTAAGGAAATTGAAGAAGCAACACTTAACTTTATGACATCAAAACTATCAATTGAATTTAAATCTTCAGATGAAAAAGAAGTAGAAGAAGTAATGAATGAAGTTAAGAAAATCGTAGCCAAAATGGAGCCAGATGCTAAACTAAGCTAGGAGGAGAAAATGAAAAAAAGTTTTAAAATAAGATTTATGTTTTCTGTTATATTTGCAATTTTAGGTGTGATTTTTCAATTTATGAAAATTGAAAATTGTATATATGAAATGAAATTAATATCTGTAATATCATTTCTTATATCTTATTTTATAATAGGAATTGATATTTTAAATAAAGCAATAAGAAATATATTTAGAGGAAATATATTTGATGAGAATTTCCTTATGATGATTGCAACAGTAGGAGCTCTAGTAATAGGAGAATTTCCTGAGGCAATAGCAGTAATGCTTTTATATCAGATAGGTGAGGAATTTCAATCTATTGCTGTTGGAAAATCTAGAGATGCAATAAAGGAATTAATGCAAATAAAACCAGAAACTGCTAATGTATATCGAAACAATGAATTAATTTCAGTAAAGCCAGAAGAAATAAAAATTGGTGAAACTATAGTTATAAAGCCAGGAGAAAAAGTTCCTGTTGATGCTAGAATTATAACAGGAAAATCAAGTTTTGATACTAAAACTATTACAGGAGAGCCTGTTCCAAAAACAATAGGACCACAAGAAATTATTTATAGTGGAACAATAAATTTAAATAAAGTCGTTGAAGCTAAAGTTATGAAAAAGTTTGAAGATTCAACTGTTTCAAAGATATTAGAATTAGTTGAAGATGCAACATCTAAAAAAGCTAAAACAGAAAAATTTATTACTAAGTTTGCTAAATATTACACACCAATAGTTTGCTTTTTGGCTTTAGCATTAGCTATTGTACCTCCTTTTATTTTTAATCAAGAATTTTCAGAATGGCTTTATAGATCACTAACATTTTTAGTTATTTCATGTCCATGTGCTCTAGTAATTTCAGTGCCATTAGGATTTTTTGGAGGAATCGGAGGAGCATCTAAAAATGGTATTTTAATTAAAGGAAGTAATTATTTAGAAGCTTTATCAAAAGCTAAATATATAGCATTTGATAAAACTGGAACTATTACTAAAGGTGTTTTTGAAATTCAAACTGTAGTGTCTGTTGATATTTCAGAGCAAGAACTTATAAGGATTGCAGCACATGCAGAAAAATTTTCTAATCACCCAATAGCTCTTTCTATTAAAAATAAATATACAGGGAAATATGATGATAAAAAGATTGAAAATTTAGAAGAAATTTCAGGCAAAGGAATAAAAGCTAAAATATTCTTTAAAGAAACATTAGTTGGAAATGCTAAACTATTAAAAGAAAATAATATTAAATTTAAAGAAATTGCTAATCCAGGAACTGTTATATATGTTGCTATAGAAGGAACGTATAAAGGCTGTATATTAATATCTGATACAGTAAAAAAAGAAGCTAAAGAAGCAATATTTGATTTAACTAAAGCAAAAGTAAAAGGATCTTATATTTTAACAGGTGATGAAGAAAAAATTGCTAAACAAATTGCAAACGAAGTTGGTATAGAAAATTGTTTTGGAAATTTATTACCTGAACAAAAGTTAGAAAAATTAGAAGAAATTTTGAAATTAAAAAAGAAAAAGCAGAGCGTTATTTTTGTTGGTGATGGTATTAATGATAGTCCGTGTTTAGCTAGAGCTGATGTAGGTATTGCAATGGGAGGAATAGGGGCTGATGCTGCTATTGAAGCTGCTGATGTTGTTATTATGACTGATGAACTTACTAAAATTGCTCAAGCAATTAGAATTTCTAAAGCAACTATGAAAATTGTAAAACAAAATATTATTTTTGCTCTTGTAATTAAAATAGCGGTTTTGATTTTGGGAGCGATGGGATATGCTAATATGTGGCTTGCGGTTTTTGCAGATGTAGGAGTTTCAATAATAGCAATACTTAATTCAATGAAAACTTTAAGAATAAAATAGCAATATAAAAACTATATAATATTAAATTAACTTTAAGGGATAATAATAAAAGCATTTTCACGGCTACGGTGCGTTTCATTAAGAAAATTGAATAAAAAAATTCATAGAGTCTCTCAGGCCATTCGCCTGTATCTCTATGAATTTTTTTTATAATTTTCTAAACTTACTTACCTAAGAGTGAAAATACTTTTATTATTATCCCTTAAAGTTATATAAAAAGAGTAAAATTTTATATTGCTATTTTTTTTGTTATTTGATATAAATTAAGTGTTATAAAGGAGGAAAATTTATGGCAATTTTAGTAACAGGTGGAACAGGATATATAGGAAGTCATACAGCGATAGAACTATTAAAAAGAGGAGAAGAAATAGTAGTTCTTGATAATCTTTCTAATAGTAAAATAGAGATGTGTGACAGTATAAAAAAATTATCAGGAAAAGATTTTAAGTTTTATAAAGTAGATTTATTAGATAAAGAAAATGTAGAAAAAGTTTTTGAAGAAAATAAAATTGATGAAGTAATCCATTTTGCAGGACTAAAAGCGGTTGGAGAATCATGTGAAAAACCAATAGAATATTATCATAATAATATAACAGGAACATTGAATTTGGTAGATGTAATGAGAAATCATAATTGCAAAAAGATAGTATTTAGTTCATCAGCAACAGTATATGGAGATCCTGCTACTGTACCAATAAAAGAAGATTTTCCATTATCAGCAACTAATCCATATGGTTCTACTAAATTAATGATAGAGCAAATATTGACAGATGTGTATAAATCAGACAAAGCTTGGACAGTTATATTACTTAGATATTTTAATCCAATAGGAGCACATGAAAGTGGAGAAATTGGGGAAAATCCAAATGGAATTCCAAATAATTTAATGCCATACATAAACTATGTAGCAGCAGGAAAATTAGAACATTTAAATGTATTTGGAAATGATTATAATACTCATGATGGAACAGGGGTAAGAGATTATATCCATGTGGTTGATTTAGCAATAGGTCATTTAAAAGCTTTAGATAAAGCAAGAAAAATTACAGGTGTAGAGGCTTACAACTTAGGAACAGGTACAGGATACTCTGTTTTGGATATAGTAAACGCTTTTGAAAAGGCTAATGATATAAAAATAGAATATGAAATTACAGCTAGAAGACCAGGCGATATTGCAGTATGTTATGCTGATTCTACTAAGGCTAAAGTTGAATTAGGATGGGAAGCAACTCGTGATTTAGAGCAGATGTGCAAAGATGCATGGAGGTATACGAAAAATAATATTAACAAATAAGAAAGACAGTAAAAGAATGAATTTTAAGAATTTAAAAAAAATTGTATATGGAATATTTTTGATTATATGGATGATAATTGTGTTTGGATTTTCAAATCAAAATGGAAAGGTTTCACAGTCATCTAGTGATAGAATTACAAATAATATAGTCCAAGTATGCGATGATTATTTTGGAATTAGTTTAAAAAATCACACTACAGATATAAGTTTTATTGTAAGAAAATTAGCTCACTTTTCAATATATTTTTTAGGTGGTGTATTAATATATAATTTTTTAAATACATTTAGGCTTAAACGAAAATATATTATAATTTTAAGTATTGTTTGGGGCATAATATATGCTATTACAGATGAAATGCATCAATTTTTTATTGATGGTAGAGCTGCTCAAATAAGGGATGTTATTATAGATTCTTGTGGAGTGATTATAGCAATATTGGCAAGAAATAAATTAATAGATTAAAATTTAGGAGGAGAAATGGAAGAATTAGATTTAAAAGAAATTTTTAAAATGTTGTGGGATGGTCGAAGAATAATTATTGTGGTTACAGTTATATTAGTCATTATTGCAGCAGTATATTCTTGTATATTACAAACGCCTAAATATCAAGCTTCTACTACATTAGTTTTAGCAAAAGTAGAAAGCTCAGAAGATAAAGCGTCTTCTTCTGTTACACAAACTGATGTTACATTAAATCAAAAGTTGGTATCTACTTATAGTCAAATAATAAAATCCAAAAATGTATTAGGACAAGTTATTGAAAATTTAGACATAGCTAATTTAACAGAAGAAGAACTTAGAAAAAATGTTACAGTAGAATCAATAGAAGATACAGAAGTTATAAGAATAACAGTTTCAGATGAAAAACCAGAATATTCTGCTAGAATTGCAAATGAAATAGGAAAAGTTTTCTCAGAGAAGATTGTAGATATGTATAAAATTAATAATGTTTATACATTAGATCAAGCAGAAGCTGACTTTACACCATATAATATTAATCCTGTAAAATATATTATTTTAGCTTTTGCTGGTGGTACATTTATTTCATGTTTAGGTATTGTAATTAAAAACTTGTTTGATACAACAGTTAGATCTGCCGAATCAATTGAAAAAAATTTAAAAATACCAGTTATAGCACAGATAGCATATTATGATGAAAATATTGTTAAAAAAGGAGGTAAAATGTAATGATAAAAAAAGAATTAGTCGTTGCAAAAGAACCTAGATCTCCAATAAGTGAAACTTTCAGAGCATTAAGAACTAACCTTCAATTTATGAATTCTACAACAGAGGATAAACAAACAATATTAGTTACTTCTACATCTCCTTCAGAAGGAAAATCTTGGGTTTCTGCAAATGTAGCAATTACGTTTGCTCAAGCAGGTAAAAAGACATGTTTAGTAGATGTTGATATGAGAAAAGGACGTTTATATACAATGCTTAATGCGAGTCCTACACCAGGAGTTTCTAATTATTTAACAGGTGTAAATGTGGATAAAGATATAAAAGATATAACAGGATTTATACAAGAAACAGAAATGCCAATGTTATATCTTATTCCAGCAGGAAATATTCCACCTAATCCTTCTGAATTGCTTATATCTTCAAAGATGACTCAACTGATAGATGAATTAAAAGAACATGTTGATGTAATAGTTTTTGATGGTACACCATGTAACTTAGTAACAGATGCTGCAATTGTTTCTAGATTAGTTGATCAAACAATAATTATTTCAGCTTATAATGAAACAAAGATGGAAGATTTAAAAGAAACAAAGAAAAAAATTGAAAATGCTGGTGGAAAAGTAACAGGAATAGTATTAAATAAAGTTCCAACAACAAGCAAAAAATATGGAGATACATATTATTACGGAAAAAAGAGATAGTAGAAGGGGTAATTAAATGATTGATTTTCATTCACATATTTTACCTGGTTTAGATGACGGAATACAGAGTTTTGAAGAATCAGTAGAAGTTATTAAAGAAGCTAAAGAAGCTGGTTTTGAAAAAATAATATGCACAACGCACAATTCAGGTTATTTTACATCAACAGAAGAAGAGAGAATTACAAAAATAAAGGAATTAGAAAGAGAAGAAATAGGTGTAGAACTTATTTTAGGAAGTGAAATATATTCAAGAACTAACATAGCTGAATTGATAGAAAATAAAGAAGCATCTACAATAAATAATACAAAATATATTTTGATAGAAATACCATTACATAAAGAATATCCAGAATTTAAAAATATAATGTTTGATTTAGTTTCTAGGGGATATAAATTAGTTTTAGCACATCCAGAAAGATATTCAGTATTTCAAAAAAATCCAAAAGAATTAGAAGATATAATTAATTCAGGAGTATATCTACAAGCAAATTATATGAGCATAGAAGGCTTTTATGGAAAAGAGTCAAAAAAATTAGTTGAGCTTTTATATAAACACAATATGATAACCTTTTTAGGTACTGATGTTCATTGTACAGGTGCGTATTATTGTAATGTTCCAAAAGCAAGTAGAAAGATAATAGAATTAGTTGGAGAAGAAAAATTTGATGAAATGTCAAATAGTAATATACAACTAGTATTAGAAAATAAAGAAGTTGAATTAGCTGACTATACACCAATAGAAAAAACGTTTTTAGGAAAATTTAAATAATATAGAAGCATGAAACCAGTAAAAGTATAATTCTTTTACTGGTTTCTATTGTATATGTTATTAAATTTAATTATAATAAATGTAAATCAAAGATATGGAGAAAAATATGAATATAGAATATGAAGTAAGAGCTTTAGAAATTGACAAAGAAGAATTTATAAAAAAAATAGAAGCTTTAGGAGCAAAGAAAATTGGAGATTTTGAGCAAAAGAGATATGTATATGATTTAGTTCCATATAAAAGTGATTGTGAATGGATTAGACTTAGAACGAATGGTAAAAAAGCCACGTTAGCATACAAAAATGTTGAAGTAAAAACTATTGATGGAACTAAAGAATTAGAAATTGAAGTTTCTGACTTTGAAGTTACTAGAGAATTGTTAGAAAAAATGGGATATGAACATAGAAATTATCAAGAAAATAGAAGAACGCAGTATATTTTAGATGATGTCGAAATTGATATTGATTCATGGCCATTAATTCCAACTTATGTTGAGTTAGAAGGAAAAAGTAAAGAAGCGGTAGAAGATATTATTGAGAAATTAGAATTAGACAAAACAAAAATTACAGCTTTAGATGTTCAAAGTGTATATCATGAATATGGTATAGATATTAATAAGATTAAAAATTTGAAATTTTAAGAAGAAGTAAAAGAGGAATCTATGAAATTATTTGAAAGTATTGATAATGTAAAAGGAATAACGCTAAATTCTCAGATAGTAGACTTGTTGTCAATTATAGATGATCAGGAACTTACAGTTGAACAACAAGATGAAAAGATAATTGAATATGTATCAAAACTACAAGAAAGAATGAACAAAAAAGACGAATATATTGATAAGTATGGTACAGAATTAGGAAAAGTTAGATTTTTAGTAGAAACTATTATTGATGAGATGCCAGGAGATTTTTCTGCTGAGCAAAGAGATGCTATTAAAAATATATATTTGAGTAGTATGGCGGATTTATCTATTGTTGATACAGAAAAGATGAAAGAAAAATTAAGAGCTTCTCAAATAGATGAAAGCGTTGCAGAATACTTACTAACTGAAATAAAAGATGGAGATTATGATACTAAAGAAGGAATTTTAGAAATGACTCCAGAAAAAGTAAGAGCTTTTCATAGATTTATGTTCGAAAATGGAAATAAATTTGATTTGATGAATATAGATAATGCAGGTAAATATACAGGTTGTGTTTCTTTTGATGGAAAAACATTTACACCAAATAGGTTAGATAAAATGTTTGAATTTGCTAAAAGACATGATATGCAAGTAAAAATTAATGCATTTATGTTTTATGCAGATTTTCCAAGTTTATATGAAAATTATTGTATGCAAACATATACAACTCCTGAAATGAGTGAAGAAGAGAAAACAAGAGTAGTTGGTGAACACATAAAAAAGACTTTGTTTGACTATGTAAAAAAAGTGTGTGAAAGATATGGTAATAGTATTTCTGCTGTAGATGTATTAAATGAAGTTATATATGATCCAGATATGATTGAAAGTAGTTTTAAAAATTCAGAGGAAAATTCATATCATCAACGTACAGGACAATGGATGAAATATTTATCTATTGATGATTTAGCAACTTTAGCATTAGAAACAAGAAAAAGATTGCCAAATGCACGATTATTATATAATGACATGAATTGGGTAAATCCAGATAAAAGAAGAGAGATAATAGCGTTTGTACAAGCTTTGCAGAAGAAGGAAGAAAAATATAGATTAAGTGGAGATTTATTGCCAGAAGAAAATGGTATTATTGATACAATAGGTTTAGAAGCTCATTTGGATACGAGTATAGATATAAGTCAGTTAGATAAGACTTTAGATGATATAGAAAGAGAAATTGGTTTACCAGTAGAAATTACAGAGTTAGACATTTCAAGAACAGGAAAAGATCCACTTTCTACAGAAGAAATATTAAAACAACAAAAAATATTAGCTAGAATATATAAACTTGCGAGCCAAACTGTTAATGGAAATTCAAGAATCAGTGCAATAACAATGTGGGCTCAAAGTGATGATATGTGTTTTGTAGATGAAAGATGCGGACATAAAGTATATGGTTCTGTAGTAGATTCAAGTTTTAATGAAAAGGAATTTGAACCAGAGAAAATATCAGAATACCAACAATTTAATTATCATACACATACAAAATTATGTGGACATGCTTATGGTGAAATGAGAGAATACATTGAAAATGCAATAGAAGCAGGTTATACTGTGTTAGGTTTTTCAGACCATAATCCACCAGCATTTGGAAGACGTGATCCAAAAGTGTATATGTCTAAAGAGCAATTTTTTGAAGAATATTTACCTGTGTTAAAAGGACTAAAGGAAGAATATTCTGATAGAATAGATATAAGTATTGGATTAGAAGTTGAATATTATGGTGATGAGGGCGAAAAAAATGAAACAATAGTAGCATCTAGAAATGAAATTGAAAAAGAATTAGATTATATGATATTAGGACAACATTTTGTTATAGCAAGAGATAATGATGGAAAAATGATGAATCCACCTAAAAAATCAGATCCGCTTTCAGAGAAATATCCTTTAGATTATGCAGCTACTGTTGTAGAAGCAATAAAAACAGGTAAGTTTGCATATGTAGCACATCCTGATATATTTTTGAGATATAGGGATGGTATACCTGAAGATAAAAAACAAGAATATAATGAAAATGTTAGCACAGCAATAGAAATGATTTGTGATGTTGCATCAAAATATCGAATTCCGTTAGAAATAAATCTAGGGGCTATTACAGCATATCATGAAGAAATACCTGGAAATTGGATTACCAAAGACAATAGTTATATTTATCCAGTAATAGATTTTTGGAAAGTAGCAGCTGAAAAAGGATGTGACGTATTAATAGGAGTAGATGCACATTCTCCAGATAGATTTTTAAGCAGAGATAGTGAAAATATAGCTAAAAAAATGATGAAAGATGCAAAAATAGATTTACATTATTTAGATAGTTTTGAACCATTAGGTATAGGAAAAGAATTAAATAGAATATCTAGAGGGAAAAAAGTATTAAATCAAATGCTTGACTTATCAGATGATGTGCGTGATGGAGAAATTTTAGAAGCAACAGGTAAAATAGTAAGAACACAAAAAGATTTGGCATCAGAAAAAACAATAGACGAAGAACAATTGTAATAAAGGATTACAAAAGAAGAGGTGGTTATTTGTGAATTTGTCAACAACAACTAGACAAGCGTATTCGGAAGTTAATGAAATTATTAATTTGCTGGATAAAGATGATAGGCAAAAGATTCCTTTAAAATTACGAAAGTATTTTGAAAGAGAAAGAGAAAAAGAATATAAAAAAAGTATAAATTTAGATATTCCTATCAAGGAACAAAACTTAAAAAGAGAGACTATAGCAATTGTTACAATGCTTAATTTGAAATATATATGTTCAAACGAAGAAGAAAGAGCTAAGCTAAGAAAACAATATGAAGAGAATGAACAAATATATCAGAAAAAATTAAGTGAAAAGTATAATGTCGATAATCTTTTTAAAACAAATAATGAAGAAGTTGTAGAACAGCCTAAAGAATTAGCTAATGTTAAAAAAGAAGGTTTTTTAAAAAAGATATCTAATTTTTTTAAGAAGATTTTCAAGAGAAAATAGGAGAACTATATGAAAAAGTTTTTTAAAATACTATTGCCCATTATTTTAGTTGTGATTTTAATAGGATTAATTGTTGTTATATCAAAAGATTCTAATTCAACAGCTCAAAATAGTCCAAAAGAAGTTGCAAAAGCTAGAAAAGAAATAAAAGTTTTAAATATAATTGCTTCTGTAGAGCCAGAATTAAAAGAAGATTTGCAGGTAACTCATGAAAAATTATTAGTAAAGAAACAAGAAGAAGCTGAAGCTGCAAGAATTGCTGAAGAGGAACGAATTGCAGAAGAGAAAAGACGAGCAGAAGAAGCTGAGAAAAACAAAATAATGACTTTGAATAATAAAGCAAACAATATTGCAAGTGCTTATGAAAATACAACGAGAATAGAATATGGAACTTCATATCAAGGAAGAACACTAGAAGCATATTTAATAAAAGGAAATGGGGCAAATTCTAAAACAATTTTTATGGAATTTGAAGTTCATGGATTTGAAGATGAATATGCTAAAGATGGAAAAGTTTTAGTTAATTTAGGTAATGATATAGTTGAATATTATGCGATGAATTCTCAAAATTTAGGCGATTATCAGATGATTGTAGTACCTTCTGCAAATCCTGATGGTGTTATTGAAGGAGTTAATAATACTAGAGTTGGAAATGGTTATTGTTTTGGAAGATGTACAGCAGCTGGGTATGATATGAATAGAGACTTTAGAGCAGGATATTTTCAGGCACAAGAAACACAAAGTTTAAAAGCACTGATGAATCAGTATCCTATGAATATTCATTTAGATTTTCACGGATGGGAAAATAGTGTTATAGGTGATCAGACTATTGTTAATACTTTTTTAACTGAATGTGGACTTGCATATAATAAAGGTGGAAGATGGGGAAATGGTCAAGGTTATGTAATAGAATATACTAAAAATACTTTTGGAGCTCATTCAGCTATTGTAGAATTTAGAAATTCTGGAAGTGTTAGTAGTAGTCAAGTAGAAAGTGCACTTAATAAAATCATGCAACAATTATAAAATAAATTAACCAAAAAAGATTACTTTTAATATTATATAATAGGTATATTATTAAATGCCAATATAATATGAAAGTGGTGAATATAAAATGGGATGCAAAAAGTGTGGACCTAGTATTTATGATATAGCTGGAATAGTTATAGCATTAGCAATAGCTACTACAGTAGCTGTGTTTTTTGCACAAGGAGCTATACCAGGAATGTTTATTTTTACTATAATTGCATTAGTAGTATCTGCAATAGTATTATTTGATTTAGTTGCAATGTCTAGCGTAATTGGAATAATAGGTAAAAGATGTGGAGATAGTGATAGATGCATTTGTTGTAATGGTCAAGGACTTTTAATTGGAACAATTGGAACTTTTGTTGCTTCAATTGCTGCAATAACATCTGGACTACTTACAACATTAATAGCAGCAATAATATTTGTAGGATTAACAGTATTTTTCTTTACAATAATGATTTTAAAAATATTATCTTGGATATCTTGTGTAGTTTCAGAAAAGTGTTATTAGTAATGTAACAAATATATTAAATAAACCGCCCTTCGAGGGTGGTTTATTTGTTTTTGATTACAAAGTGGTTACAATATAGTAATATCAGCGTTTTTGAGTTGCTATTTACTTTTTTAATCAGTATAATGATAATGCTAAAATGTAGAAAAAAGTTGAAATTTTATATTGACGTTAACAAAGTGACATAAAAAAGAAACATAAAAAATCGCTTATGTAAACAAAATGAGACAAAAGTATTGAAAAATCGACAAAAACATGTTATAATATTGAAAAATATGTGGGAGAAAAAGAATATGGAAGATAATCAAATTTCAATACCTTTTGACCTAAAATATATACGCGAAAATGTACTAAAGAAGCTGATTTACAAGTTATCTTTTTTATGTAAAGCAACTATAACTAGAGCAATTGATATTGTATTTGGATTAGTATTACTAGTACTACTTATACCAAGCTCCATAGTTTTGAAGTTAATTTACATAAGCAAGAAAGATTTTAAATCAATATTTACAATTGATAAATGTTTGGGTAAAAAAGGAAAAACAATTAATGTAATTAAATATAGATCAATAAATAAAGATGGAACTCATAATAGATTAAGAATAACAGGTTGGGATAATGTGCCAAAGGCAATTAATCTTTTAATAGGTAATATGTCTATTGTTGGACCAAAGCCTTATAAAATTACAGAAAAAGAAGAAATGGGTACATATTATTCTAGAATTGTTAGAATGAAACCAGGAATAACAGGTCTTGCTCAAATTGCATGTATAGATGAATATGCATATAGAATGAGACTTGAAAATGATAGTAGATACTATTATAGAAAAAATTGGTTTTTAGACTTAAAAATAATCTTAATAACATTACTTATTACAATTCCTAGACGTAATAGAGGCCAAATTTTAAGTTACTTAAATGTGACTTTAAAAGATATAGCAAATATATTGCTTAAATCATTTAATATGGCAATAAAAAGAACTATTGATATCGTAGGTTCAATTGTTGGAATTATATTGTTAATACCACTTATAGTATTTGTTAAGCTAGGTAATTTAATTCATGGAGATACAGGTCCACTTTTCTATGTACAAGAGAGAATTGGAAAAAATGGAAAAATATTTAGAATGTACAAGTTTAGAACAATGGTTGTTGGTGCTGATGCAATGTTACAAGAAATATTAGTAACTGATAAAGCAGCTAACAAAGAATATAGAAAATATAAGAAATTAAAAGAAGATCCTAGAATTACTAAAGTAGGAAAATTCTTAAGAAAAACTTCACTTGATGAATTTCCACAATTCATTAATGTTCTAAGAGGTCAAATGAGTTTAGTTGGACCTAGACCATATTTAAATAGAGAACAAATTGAAATGAGAGAATATTATGATACAATAGTTAGTCATAAACCAGGACTTACAGGATTATGGCAAATTACAGGTAGAAGTAATGTTACTTTCAAAGATAGATTAGAGTTAGATATGGAATATCATAAAGATGCAAGTTTAGTAAATGATGTTAAAATTATGTGTAAAACTGTAGTAAAAGTTTTTAAAAATGAAGATGCAGCATAAAATAAAAATTGAGGAACTATATTAAATTATAGTTCCTTTTTTGTTCTTTGAAAAAATAGAATAAAAATATTGTTAAAATAATTTATATGTGATATAAATAAGGTACATTATAGTAAATGGATAATGAAATAGGATGTATAATATGAAAAATTTTTATAAAGAACAATATGAAGAAATAAAAACAAAATGTAAAGATTTGAGTGATGAAAAAGAAAAGACAATGCAGATTTTTACAACTTTAATAATTGTTGCAATAATTCCACTGTTAAATATGATTACTGAAATGAAAGTATTTGGATATAAATTGGCTACTTATATTGTTTTTGCAGTATTGATTGTAGCTACAGGAGTAACATTATTTTTTACGGTATACATATATTTGAAGACTAAAAAGGAAATTGAAATTGGTGACATTGAAGAGACAAAAGAACAGGTGGATGAAATAAAGAGAAACTTTAAAGATATAATTCAGCCTGGTTTTACAGAGAAACAGATTGAATTTGTAGAAAATGCGCGAGACGAATTTTTAGATGAACATTTTCAAAGGTATTACATAGATTTATATAAAAGACAGTATAAGATTTATAATAATAGGTATAATCTTTTAAATAAGTACTATATTTCTATAGTTGCAAATATTTTTTTAGAAATAGTAGTAGCGATTTTAATTATGATTAGTAAAATATTTATTTTATAAGGAGGACGTAAGATGAAAAAAAATAATAAATATAAAATGAATAATAGTATTATTTGTGGTAAATTGATTGATGCTAGGTTACAAAAATCAGTTGATAAAATTATTGATAAATATTCAAAAGTAGAATTTGCAGGAATTAGAGAGGTAGATAGAAGCTTTGGCATTAGAAAAGCAAATTAAAAGATGATAGAAAGAATCTATTATAGTTGTATAGTAGATTCTTTTTTTATATTACGAATGTACATGAATTTTACGAAGAGTAATAGAAAATTATGCGTGTAAAAATATGTAGTAAAAAGTTGAAAAGAATAGAATAGATAGTATATAATGATATTAGTTATATTTGTATTTAAATTAGTAAAATAAAAAGAGAATATAGGATAAAAATATGAAAGTTGCGATGATTGGTCATAAGCGTATTCCTTCACGAGAGGGTGGTGTAGAAGTTGTTGTTGAAGAACTTTCAACTAGACTTGTACAAAAAGGATACCAAGTTGATGTTTATAATAGAAAAGGTAAAAATGTTCAAGATAAAAATGCAGATAAAGGTAATCAGAAAATAAAAGAGTACAAAGGTGCTAGAATTTTTACTATACCTACAATTAATAAAAAAGGATTAGATGCATTAATTTATTCTTTTTTTGCTAGCGTAAAAGCTCTTTTTGGAAAGTATGATGTATTGCATTATCATGCAGAAGGATGTTGTGCAATGCTTTGGATACCACATTTATTTAAGAAAAGAATTGTTGTTACAGTTCATGGATTAGATTGGCAACGTTCTAAATGGGGTGGATTTGCAACAAAGTATATAAAATTTGGGGAAAAATTAATTGCAAAATATGCTGATGAAATTATAGTATTATCAGAGGGGGTACAGAAATATTTTAAAGAAACTTATAATAGAGAAACCAATTTTATTTCAAATGGTGTGAATAAGCCAATTATCAGAGAAGCTAATATTATTAAAGAAAAATACAAACTAGAAAAGGATTCTTACATATTATTTTTAGCTAGAATTGTTCCTGAAAAGGGGCTACATTATTTAATAGATGCTTTTGAAAAAATTAATACAGATAAGAAGTTAGTTATAGCTGGTGGAGCAAGTCATACTAATGATTATCTTGAAGAAATTAAAAATAAAGTAGCTAAAAATAATAATATAATTATGACAGGATTTATTCAGGGTGAAGAACTAGATGAATTATTTAGTAATTGTTATTTGTATTGTTTACCTAGTGATATTGAAGGAATGCCAATTAGTTTGATGGAAGCAATGAGTTATGGTAAAAATTGTTTAATAAGTGATATAGAAGAAAACATGCAAGTGACAGGTGAGCTGGCATATTCGTTTAAGAAAAGTGATGTGAATGATTTGGCTAATAAATTGAATCAAGCTTTAAATGGAATGAATAGAAAGAATGAAGATGAAATTTCTAGTTATGTTTTACAGAAGTATAATTGGAATGGTGTTGTAAGCGAAACAGAGAAGTTATATAAGAAAGATTGTACGAGAGGATAAGGATGATTAATGAAAATTTTACTTGTTAATAAATTTCATTATTTAAAAGGTGGAAGTGAAAAATATTACTTTGAATTGGGCGAGTTATTAAAAGAGCATGGTCATGAAGTAGCTTATTTTTCCATGAAAGATGAAAAAAATATTACTACAGGTGATAAAGAATATTTTGTAGAGCAAATAGATTTAAATAAAGCTAGTAAATTGAAAGCTTTTGATGTTATATATTCAAAAGAAAATAAAAAGAAAATGCAAGAAGCATTAGAAGATTTTAAACCAGATATAGTTCATTTAAATAACTTTCAAAGGCAATTATCAGCGTCTATAATAGATAGCATAAAAGAAAAAAAAATACCAATTGTATTTACTGCTCATGATTTACAAGCTATTTGCCCTGCAATTTCCATGCTTAACAATAAACAAGAAGTTTGTGAAAAATGTTTAGGCGGTAAATATGCAAATTGTTTTAAGAATAAATGTAATAAAGGCTCTACTTTAAAGAGTTTAATAGGAACATTAGAAGGAAGATATTATAGAAAAAATAAAATTTATTTAGAAAAGATAGATTATATTATTACTCCTACAGAATTTTATAAAGGAAAATTTGTAGAAGATGGTATAAATTTTGATAAAATTACGACTATATATAATTACATTGATGCTGATAAATATAATATTGAAAGAGCTGATGAAGACTATGCATTATATATTGGAAGATTATCAAAAGAAAAAGGAATATTTAATTTAGTACAAGCTTTTAGGCAAGTAAAAGGAAAAAAATTATATATTGCTGGTGATGGTCCTGAAAAAGAAAATATTGAAAAAATGATAAAACAAAATAGATTAGGTACAAAAGTACAATTATTAGGATTCTTAAATAAAGATGAAATTAAAGAAAAAATAAGTAAAGCAACTATGGTTATAGTTCCCTCAATTTGGTATGAAAACTGTCCATATTCGGTTTTAGAAACTTTAGCAATAGGTAAACCTATTATAGGTTCATGGATAGGAGGAATTCCAGAATTAGTTAGAAAAGATAAAACAGGATTATTATTTGAGTATAATAATATTGGAGAATTAGCTGGAAATATAAATTATTTATTTAATAATAAAGATGTAGCTAAACAGTTTGGAGACAATGCAAAAGAATTAGCAAAACAAGAATTTAATAAAGAAAAATATTATGAAGAATTGATGAAAGTATATACAGGTCTTTTAAAAGATATAGATAAATAAGGGGAGTAACAAATGAAATGTGTATATAATACGGTGTAGGAGGTGAAGATATGTCAAATGTGTCAATGATGTATTTTAAAAATGTTCAAGAAATGAAGCAGGCTACTAATTTAGCAGTAGGAAATTTTGTACAAACATTAGGATTTCATAAGGTAGGAGATTGTGGGGATGCTAATTATCTTATAAAAGAAAAGAGTGTTGGTGAAGTTATTGACAATGCTTCTATAATTGAAATAAATAATACTAATTTAGTAGCAGAATTAATTATAAGAGATAAAAAAGTAAATGTATTACAATTTGGAGCTGTTTCAGGAACATTAGGTAATTTAAGTACAGCTGATTCAACAGAAAGCTTTCAAAAAGCTATTGATTATTTGGCAAGAAAAGGATTATATAATTTATATATACCATCAGGAGTATATTATATAAGTTCTGTAAAAATAGCTAAGGTAAAAACAAATGTAAAAATTAATTTTTTTGGAGATGGTATTACTTCTTCATGGATATATTCTATAAATAATAATCCTTCTACTACTGCTATTATAGATGCTTCAAATTGTTATGAGAGCGAATTTCATGATTTTATTATTAGAGGAAACAAGAATAATCAAACAAATGAGATTACTGGTTTATATATTAATTCTACAACAAATTTACAAGATTTGAAGATTTATAATGTTCGTGTAGATAATTGTAGTGGTAATGGTGCATATATTAGTAAGGCACAGTCACATTTAATGGATACATTGATTAATAATTGTATTTTTTATAGTAATAAAAAGTATGGTTTAGAGATGAATGGGTCAACAGATGCTTCTATAAATGAATGTAGATTTGCTAATAATGGTTTTTCTGGAGTAGTTATTAGAATGGGGTCAAATATAGTTTCCAATTGTAAAAGTTATTTAAATGGTATTGGAACAGATGAGCAAAATAGGTATCATGGATATGAACTAGTATCATCAAGCAATATGCTAAGCAATTGTGAAGCTCAAGAAAATTATGGAGATGGTTTTTATATTAGAGGTTCTCGTAACATATTATCAAATTGTAAGGCTGATGCTAATGGTATAACAGGATTTAATGAATATGGAACTAGAAAAAAGAGGGAAGAAACAGTTGAAGCAAAATATGCAGGTTTTAGAATAGAAAAAGCGGAAGGTACAAGAATTACAGGAGCAATTACATGTTTCATAAATACTAATATATATGGAATTCAACAAAAATATGGTTTATATATTGATACATCTTCTAAAAATATGGTTTCGTTAGTAGTAGAACCGAATGCTGCGGAGGTTGAGTATGAATTAAAGAATACAACATTAGATACTTGCAGTTTAGAAATTAATAATAAACTAATGAATTCAGAAATTAATTATGAAGAACTTCCGTTAACTATTGTGCAAGCTAAGAATGAGGGAGTATTAAATAATAATTCTAAAATTTATAAAATAGGAAAGCAAATTTACTTTAAATTAATTTTTAGTTACGAAACGCCTTTAGCTAAGCAACAAGCTTTTAGAGTTTGCAATATAGATAAAGCTTATGCACCAGAAAAAGATATAAATTTTATTGAACATATTTTTACTGGTGAAAATATATATTTTAATTATGATAAAATATATGCTAATCTTACAAAAGATGGTGGATTTAATGCTAACATAAGAAAAGAAAACCAAAAAGGAATAGTAACTAATTTTTCATATAGGTTGAAATAATAGATTTTATATAAAGGAAGATGAAAATGTCAGAAAAAAAATTAAATGGAACAGTAATTGTAACTTATAGATGTAATGCAAGATGCACAATGTGTAATAGGTATAAATGTCCTTCTAAACCAGAAGAAGAGATTAGTTTGGAGACTATAAAGAAGTTGCCAAAAATGTATTTTACTAATATCACTGGTGGAGAACCTTTTATAAGAGAAGACTTAAGAGAAGTTGTAAGAGAATTATATAAAAAATCTGATAGAATTGTAATTTCTACTAATGGATTTTTTACAGATAGAATAATTGAACTTTGTAAAGAATTTCCGAATATAGGTATTAGAATTTCTATTGAAGGTTTAGAGCAAACAAATAATGAAATCCGTGGTTTAGATGATGGATATAATAGAGGTTACGAAACTCTTAAAAAATTAAGAGAAATGGGAATGAATGATGTTGGATTTGGAATGACAGTTCAAGATAAAAATGCTCTTGATTTAGTTCCATTATATAATTTATCAGATGAGATGGGAATGGAATTTGCCACAGCATCATTACATAATAGTTTTTATTTTGTTGAAGCAAAGAACATAATTAAAGATAGACCAATGGTAGCTGAAAATTTTGAAAGACTAGTTAATGAACTTTTAAATTCTAAGAGTCCTAAGAAATGGTTCAGAGCTTATTTTAATCATGGTTTAATTAATTATATATATGGACAAAAAAGATTATTACCTTGTGATATGGCTTTTGATACTTTCTTTATTGATCCTTATGGTGATGTAATGCCATGTAATGGAACTAAAGATAAAGAAGTAATGGGAAATCTAAATAATCAAACTTGGGAAGAATTGTGGAATTCTGAGCAAGCAGAAAAGGTTAGAAAAAAGGTTAGAAATTGCGATAGACAATGTTGGATGATAGGTTCTGTTTCGCCAGCTATGCATAAATATATTTGGGTTCCTGCTTGGTGGGTGATTAGACATAAATTAAAATTTTGGACTAAGAAAAAGTATTCAATGTATGAAAATAAGATAGTTAGAGATTACCGAGATGGAAAAGTTACTAAAAAAGAATTAGATAAATGTTCTACTTGTGATTTAAATTGTGTAATAAATGATGGTTTATCTGAAGCTTCTAAAGAACAATTGAAAGATAAAACTGGTGAAGAAATTGTTGATGCAGATATAAATAATCAGATAGAAAGAAGAATGGAAAAGTAATAATGAAAAAAGTGTTATATATTACTAATATAGAAGTTCCGTATAGGGTGGAATTTTTTAACCAATTATCATTGAAGTGTGATTTAACTGTTTTGTATGAGAGAAAAAAATCAAGTAATAGAAATATAGAATGGTCTAGAAGTATTAATTCTAACTATAAAATAAAGTATTTGCGAGGAATAAACTTTAATAACGAATATAAATTATCTTTGTCCATACTCAAATATGCTTTTTCGAAAGAGTATGATAAAATAATAATAGGATGTTACAATAGTCCCTCACAAATGATGATGATTTTATTAATGAGAATGTTTAAGAAAAAATATATACTGAATGTAGATGGAGAATATTTTATTGATGGTAAAGGTATTAAGAAAAGTATAAAAAGATTTTTATTACGTGGAGCTGAAAAATATTTAGTTGCTGGAGAAAAAAGCGCTAAAAGATTATCTAATTATGTATCAAATGAGAAAATAGAGACTTTTTATTTTAGTTCTATGACGAAAGATGAATTGAATTTAAATAGACAAAAAAAGAATGAAAATATTAATAATTATATTTTAGTTGTTGGCCAATTTTATAATTATAAGGGGCTAGATATAGCATTAGAAGTTGCAAAGCTAAATACAAATTTAAAATATAAATTTGTAGGTGCAGGAAAAAGGAGTAATCTATTAATAGGTAAAGTAAAAGAAATGAATTTAAAAAATGTAGAAGTTATTTCATTTTTAGAAAAAAAAGATTTAGAAAAAGAATATCAAAATTGTAAAATGCTATTGTTGCCAACAAGATATGAATGTTGGGGATTAGTTATAAATGAAGCAGCATCATTTGGTTGTCCAATAGTATCAACAACAGGAAGTGGAGCAGCAGAAGAGTTTTTAGATGGAAAATTTTCAAAATATTTGGTTAACTCTAATGATGCATTAGAGTTATATGAAAAGATACAAATGCTAATTAATGATGAAAAAGAAATTGAAGAATATAAAAATTTTTTAATTGAGAAATCTTCTAATTATTATATTGAAAGGAATGTTAATGTGGTAGTTGAAGAAATTAATAAGGAGTAGTTATTTATGTTATTATCAATTATTGTACCTATATATAATACCAATATAACTAAATTAAAAAGATGTATTGACTCTATATTAAAGATAAAAGATATTGAGTTTGAAATTATTTTGATAGATGATGGTTCAGAAAAATCTTTAAATAACGAATATTCTAAAATTAAAGATAAACATATAAGATTTTATACTAAAAAGAATGGAGGAGTAAGTTCGGCAAGAAATTTTGGAATTGTGCAGGCGAATGGAAAATATATTATGTTTGTTGATTCTGATGATACTATAAATGCGAATAATTTAAAAAAAGAAGTTTTAGAAGATAATGTTGATTTAGTTTTATATAGATATTGTTATATCGGAAATAAATGTAATAGGATAGATAATGATGAAATGAACTTGCCAAGTGGTATAATAACATATGAAACAGCTATAAGAAAATTTGTTTGTAATTCTGCAATTTATACTGTATGGTCAAAATTATATAGATTGAATTTTATAAGAGAACATAATTTGAAATTTGATGAGAATGTGATTCAAAGTGAAGATGCGATTTTTAATTTAGATTGTTTAGAATCAAGACCGAAAATAATGTATTATAATGAATTGTTATATGAATATTATTTTGATATCAATACTTCAAGTATGCGTTGGGAAAAAAAGACAGACTTGATGTTTGAAAACTTATTATATTTAATAACAAGAAAAAAAGAAATTGTATTTAAATTAGAATGGAAAGATTTATTAAAAAATATTCATGTAGAATTAATAGATATACTTTTTAGTCTTTGCTTAGAAAAGAAAAGTAATGAAGATATTTTAAATGTATCTTCTGATATTTTAAAACAAGAAAAAATTAATAAAAAAGAGTTATCAAAAAAGCTAAAGTGTAAGTATTTAATTGTTATAAATAAACGAAAATTTATTATAAAATTATTATCTTGTTTTAGAAAGATTTATTTAATATATATAAAAGATTTATTTATGAAAAAATGGAGGAACTAATGGCGGTATATATATGTGGTTTTGTGCTTTCTTGTTTGTTTATTAAAATATCCGAAAGTTATAAAAAAAATAGAATATTGAAGTCAATATTTGCTAGTATTGCAATTGTGATTCCTTGTTTAATTGCTGGTTTGCGTTTTTATACTATTGGAACAGATACAAGAGGATATATTAAACCAATGTTTAATTTTGCGCTAAATACTGAAAATTATATTAGGTATTTGAATTTGTCTTGGCAAGGAGCTAATGGAATTCGACATATTGACAGTTTTGAAAAAGCTTTTTCATTGTTAGTTTTTGTGATAGCATCAATTACAAAAAATTTTCATTTACTGTTATTTGTAATACATTTATTAATTCTTGTTCCTATTTACAGTGGATTAAAGAAATTTAAGTCATTAAATAATTCTAAATGGCTGGCTATGTTGATTTTCTATTTTATGTTTTTTAATGTTTCTTTAAATATTGTTAGGCAATATATAGGAATAGCAATAGTTTTTTGGGGAACAAGTTGTTTATTAAATGATCAAAAAGGAAAATTGAAGTTTTTTATATCAATAGCAATTGCGTGTTTATTTCATAATTCATCTATTTTAGGATTAGTAATTTATTTTATTTATTTAATGATTGGATACAATAAAAATGAAAAAAAGGTAGTAGTAAAAATATCTCAATATAGATTTTCTTTAAATACTTTAGTAGTTATGTTTTTAATAATATTTAGTGTATTAATTATTAATAATGCTAGTTGGATTGCAAAAATATTAGATATTCTTAATATGGGGTATTATGGAAATTATATTAATGGTGATGTACATTTTGTTTTATCATCAATTATAGAATTATTACCAATAGCTGTGTTATTTTTGTTATGTGGGAAGAAATTTATTAAAAAGTATGAAAATTCTTATTTTTTAATAATAAATTATGTATTAAATTATTTAATTATACAGCTATCTAGTATAAATCCTTATGCATCACGAATAGGTTATATCTTTTCTATATTTAATATGGTATTATTTACGGAAATTATTAATACTTTTGATAAAAAAATTTCAAAAGCTATAGTTTTATTTTTGTTAGTAATATATTTATTTACATTTTGGTATTATAATTTTGTATATTTGGGTAGAAATGAGACTATACCTTATGTTTTTTATAATAAATTATTATAGGAGTAAAAAATGAAAAAAGTAATGTTTAAAATTTATTTTAGACAAAATTTAGGAGACGATTTATTTGCATATATTTTTTTAAAAAGATATAAAAATAACTTTTATGTGTGTACAGAGAAATCATACTTACCACTAAATACATTTAACAATATTAAGTTTAGAACTAACCATTTCAAAATATTCATAAATAAGATTATAAGAAAAATATTTAGAATAGAAGAATATTTAGATATAGTGGAAAAGAAAAAATATGATATTTTATTATATGTTGGTGGTTCGTTGTTTATACAAAATCAAAGACAAAATTTAAATTTTTGGAAAAAAAATGCTCAAAAATATTCAAAAAATTATATTCCATATTATATATTAGGGAGTAATATAGGACCATATAAAAATGATGAATTTGTAAATATATTAAAAAGAAACATATTTTTAAAGGCAGAAGATGTTTGTTTTAGAGATAAAAATTCTTATGATTTATGTAAGAATTTGCCTAATATTAGAATGGCTTCAGATATAGTTTTCTCATTAGATATAGGTAAAGTTAAAATTACTAATAATAAAAAAGTAGTTATTTCAGTAATGGAAGTAAGAGAAGAGTATAGAGAAGAATATAAAGGAAAAATTATAGATTTTATAAAATTTTTCTTTAAAAGAGGATATAAAATTACTCTAATGTCATATTGTAAAGCTGAAGGCGATGAAATTGCAATTAAGTCAATTTTAGATAAGTTAGATATGGAAAATATAAAAGAGGAAATTAGAGTGTATTTTTATAGAGGAAATATAGAAGAAGCATTAAATATTATGGGAGATTGTAGAGTGATAATTGGAACTAGATTTCATGCTAATATACTAGGTTTATTAATGAATAAAACAATAATTCCAATAGCTTATAGTGATAAAACTATTAATGTTTTAAACGATATCAATTTTAAAGGAAAAATATTTGACGTTAGAAATTTTGATAATGTACAAGAATTGACTGATGATGATTTAGAATATAAGTTAGATATTTCATATCAAATTTTAGATGCGGAAAGACAATTTCAAGAATTAGATAAAGTCCTAGAAAAATCTAATTAATACATATAATTTTGTGAATGGTTGGAAGTAGAATGAAAAGAAATTATATAAATTTGAAGAAAATAATGAATATTATTTTGATTTTTGTATGTCTTATTAGTATATTTGTTTTTTCAAATATGTCTGGAAAAAAATCTAACTTAAGTAGTAAAAGATTATTGGAAAATATATTAAAGATAACTGAAATTCAGAGAGAAGATAGTACACAAGAATTTGTTGAAGAATATCATGAATTATTTAGAAAAATAATTCATGCAATAGAATATATGATTTTAGCGTTATGTTTAATGAGTTTTTTTAGTTGTTATAATACAAGAGTATTAGAAAAATTTATAATAGTATTGGTTATTTGTATTATATGTTCAATATTTGACGAGTTTCATCAATATTTTGTTGATTCACGAACGGCGAGTATTGTAGATTGTTTGATAGATAATGTAGGAACATTAATAGGTATTGGAGTGCACATGCTAATTTATAGTATATATTGTGTAATATTCGAAGTAGTAAAAGTTAAAAAGGAAAAAAGATATATATAAATTAATTAATCTAATAGTGGATAAATGAGGAGAGAAAATGTTTGAATTAACTAATATAAGAATTGTAAGAAATAATAATATATCAACTTTAGCATGTGATGTTAAAACTAAAAAAGAAGAGTTTACTTTATGGTATAAAGTCGATAGTAAGTATGAAAAATTTTTATGTGCAGAAAGAGCTGATGCTTTTGTAGTTTCACTAATAATGTATGCAATGAAAAGTAAAGAAGATATCGTTGTCAAAGACTCTTGCTTGTCAGATAAATTACTGTTTAATTTAAATAATTATATAATTCCTGTTTTAGCCAAAAATAGCAAGACATACCATAAAATTAAAGTTGAGTCTAAATCTAGTGGTGAAAAGTTAGAAAATTATAATTATAATGGTACAGGACTTTCTTGTGGAGTAGATTCTTTATCTACATTGAAAGAATCTACTATAGATGCACCTGATTCATTAAAAGTAAATATGTTAACTTTTTTTAATGTTGGTGCGCATGGAACATATGGAGAAGAAGAAAATGAAAGATTGTTTATTAGTAGACGAGCAGAGTCTGAAGAAATAGCTTTGAAAAATGGATTTGAATTTATAAGTGTAGATTCAAATATAAGTATGCATCCTAAGCAACCACATATTGAATGTCATATTTTTAGAAGTGCTTCAGCAGTATTAGCTATACAAAAGGCTTTTAAAAATTATTATTATTCTTCTGGATATGAAATTACTGATTTTGAAATTAATGATAAAAGAACAGCAAAGGCAGAAGTGTATTATTTAAGCATGCTTAGTAATGAAAATGTTAATTTTTATTCGTCAGGAGCGCCTAAAAGTAGATTGGAAAAGGCTGAAACAATATGCAATTATGATATAGCAATGAATAGTTTAAATGTGTGTGTTGTAGAAGTAAAAAATTGTAGTAAGTGTGAAAAATGTATAAGAACAATGTTTGAATTTTATTCACTTGGAAAATTACAAAATTTTAAAAAAGTCTTTGATTTAGAAAGTTTTAAAAAAAGGAAAACTTGGTATGAATCAGAATTTATGAAAGAGTATTATTTAAGGAAAAAAGATTATATTGATACTTATAAGCAAATGAAAAAAAATAGAATGCATATAAGTCTAATCGGAAGAATAAGTGGATTTATAAAATTTTTAAAGTTGTTTTTAAAGAGTATATTAAAAAGATTACTTCCTAAAAGAGTAAAAGATAAAATAAAAAAATGGAGTAAAAAATGTTAAATAGTGAGTCAAGAGTAAAAAATTCTGCTAGAAATGCAGTATTTAGTATGAGTTGTCAGATAATAACTTTATTATGTACTTTTATTACTAGAACAATATTTATAAGATACCTAGGTTCATCGTATTTAGGAATAAACGGATTGTTTACAAATATTTTAACAGTATTATCTATTGCAGACTTGGGTTTTGATACCGCAGTTATATATAGTTTGTATAAACCAATAGCAGATAACGATGAAAAAAAGCTAAATGCATTAGTAAATTATTTTAAAAAGGTATATATAGTTATAGGAATTTTGATTGCAATTACAGGAATATGTTTTATACCGTTTTTAGGATATTTAGTTAACTTAGAGACTGCTATAGAAAATGTAACTATTTATTATATTTTGTATTTATTAGATACTGTTTTTACATACTTTTTAGCTAATCGCACAGCAATTATTAGCGCGGATCAGAAGTTATATGTAATAAAAAAATACACATTATTTTTTAAAATAATACAATCAATATGCCAAATTATTGCTTTAATTTGTTTTAAGAATTTTTTAGTTTATTTAATAATACAAATAATATGTACATTTAGTACCAATTTATATGGTGCAATCAAAGTGAAAAAAATGTATCCTTTTCTGAAAGATAAACAAGTGCCATTAGAGAAAAAAGAAAAGAAAGAAATTTTTAGTAATGTTAGATCAATGTTTGTATATAAAATTGGTGGAGTGGTATTAAATAATACGGATAATATATTAATTTCTATATTGATTACTACAGAGATGGTAGGATTATATAGCAATTATACAATGATAATAAATGCAGTTCAAGCTATTGTTGTAATATTATTTACATCTATGTTAGCAAGTGTAGGAAATTTAAATGCTACATCTACAATAGAAAAAAGAAAGAATGTCTTTTATAAGATAGATTTTTTGGCTGTTTGGATATATGGAATTACAGCTCTTTGCATAATGATACTTTGTAATGATTTTATAAATATTATGTGGGGAAAAGAATATGTTTTAAGTAATTTAGTATTAATTGCAGCATTAATAAATTACTTAATAGTTGGATATATGCATCCTTTAAGATTATATAGAGAAACAACAGGAGTATTTAAAGAGGTAAAATATATTTTTATTTGTACTTCAATACTTAATTTAATATTTTCTATTGTATTAGGTTATAAATTAAGTTCTGTTGAATTGAAATTGTTTGGAATTATAATTGCTACAGCTATTGCAAGAGTTTTAACGACAGTGTGGTTTGAACCTAAGAAAATATTTAATAATGTTTTTAAAGAAGGAGCAAGAAATTATCTTGTAAATAAATTGAAAGATATAAGTATATTAATTGTTAACGTAGTAATTTGCTATTATATTACAAATTTAGTATTGGTAAGGTCATGGATTACATTAATATTAAAAGGAATAATATGTTTTGGATTATCGAATGTAATATTTATGGTGGTATACTATAAGCAAGAGAATTTTAAATACTTTAAGGAGCAAATGATAAGGATAGTAAGTCATATAAGAGAAAAGAATAAAGAAAAAAATTAATAAAACTAATAGCACAAAAACTTGATTTTTCAAGGTTTTTTGTGCTATTTACTTTTTGGCTTGAATATTATATAATAAGCTAGGTTTTTACCAATAGAAAAGTGTTTTGAGCTGTTAAAGCGAAAAAATAGGAGTGAATTTATGAAAAATTTTGAAGAAACAATAGAAAAACTTAAGAAATATGATCAAACTCATATTATTAAGATTATGGAAAAATTAACAGAAGAAGAAAAAGAAACATTAGCAAATCAAATTGAAAAATTAGATTTTGAAAATTTAAAAAATTTATATAATGAACTTACTAAAGAAGAAGTTAATAGTGAAAAGGTTATTGAGCCTATTTCAGCTTTAAAGAAAAATAAGCTTACAGAAGAGCAGTTAGAAGAAATTGACGCTTTGGGTAAAAATATTATTGCATCAAATCAATTCGCTGTTGCAACTATGTCTGGTGGTCAAGGGACAAGACTTGGATATAGTAAACCTAAAGGAACATTTAAAATTGATGTTGAGCCTGAACCTAAATATTTATTTGAAATTGTTTGTGATACATTAAAAAGAGCAAATAAATTATTTGATGTTACTATTCCTTGGTATATTATGACGAGTGAAGAAAATAATGATGAAATTATAGAATTTTTTGAAGAACATAATTACTTTGATTATCCTAAAAAAGATGTTATGTTTTTTAAACAAGGACAAATGCCTTTAATTAATGAACAAGGTAAATTATTAATAAGCGAAAATAAAGTGATTAAAGAAGCTTCTGATGGCAATGGTGGTATATTTAAATCAATGTCTATTAGTGGTTGTTTAGCTGATATGGAAAAACGTGGAGTTAAATGGGTATTTATTGGAAGTATTGATAATGTACTATTAAAAATGGTAGATACTACGTTAATTGGTTTGGCTGAAGAAAGAGGAGTAGATATTGCTACTAAATCTATTCTTAAAAATAATCCATATGAGAGAGTTGGAGTAATTTGCAAGAAAGACGGTCAAGTAGGTGTTATTGAATATTCAGAGCTTTCTAAGAAATTAGCAGAAGCTGTTGATGAAGATGGGGATTTAGTATATGGCGAATCTCATATTATGTGTAATTTATTTAGTATAAATATTTTAAAGAAGTTAGCAGAAATTACACTTCCTTATCATAAAGCTCATAAAAAGAATAGTTATTTAAATGAAAATGGAGAATTAGTTGTTCCAGAAGAACCAAATAGCTATAAGTTCGAAACATTTATATTTGATTCTTTTAATTATGTAGATGATATAGCTATTTTAAGAGGAACTAGAGAAATTGATTTTGCTCCTGTAAAAAATAAAGAAGGAGTAGATAGTCCAGAAACTGCTAAAGAACTTTATAATAATTATTGGAGAAATAATAAAGAATAAAGGTAATATTAATGGAAGAAAAAGACGTAGAAACTAAAGATAGTAGATTTAGAAATCTAAAAGAGAAAATTAAAAGAATATGGAAAAAATTAGATAAGAAAAGATTAATATTTCTTATGTTATTTTTCTTATTTCTATATTTTATGTCTGAATTTTTAAATGGAAATAATGTAGTATTTCAAAAGATATTCGGATTTTCTTCTACTGTGTCAGAAAGAGCAGAGGGATTAAAAAATACTTGGAGCGATTTTTTCAAGTTACCTAAATGGTGGGCTAATTATCTTTTATTTGTTTTCATATACTGGATAATATATGGTCTAACGAATAGAACTAAATTTGCTTTAGGCTTTATTACGGCATTTACATTTATATTTGGCGTTATTAACTATGTAGTTACACAAACAAGAGGAATTTCTGTTACAATTTCTGATATTTATTCAATTAGAACAGCGATGAATGTAGCAAGTGGAATAAAACCAACAATAGATGGAAACTTTATTGTAGCTACAATTTTGTTTGTTTTATTAATGTTAGTTTTGTGGAAAATAAAGATAAAAGAGAAGAGAGAAATAAGAACTACTCGTGCTAAAATAGTAGGTATAGTTTTAGGGGTAGTAGGTATTTTAGCTTTCTTTGGACCAAATTATATTACAGATACAGTTGAGCTTTGGAATATAAACAACGCTTATGCAAATTCTGGAATGGGCCTAACAATAGTAAGAATGGCGAAAGATATTAAAGTTAGTAAACCTAAAAATTATGATAAAGAAATTGTAATACATATTTTAGAACAGTATTCAGATGATACTACTAATTATGAGTCATCTGATTCGCCTAATGTTTTAATAGTAATGAATGAGTCTTTTTCAGATTTACAAAAATCTTTTAAAATAGAATTATCTACAGATCCAATAGAAACATATCATAGTATTTTAAATAGAGAAAATGTTATTAGCGGTACGATGCATTCTTCACAATTTGGAGGAGGAACAGCAAATATTGAATGGGAAGCTTTAACTCAAAGTGTTACAGCTTTTTTACCATCAGGTTCTATGCCATATCAACAATATATTACATCTGAAGTTAGACCTAGCATTGTTTCATATATGAATGATTTAGACTATACTACATATGGAATGCATTCATGGGATAAGAGTGGGTATAGTAGAGAGAAAATATATAATAAATTTTTAAAATTTGATCATTCTAAATTTTATGATAGTATGACTAAATTAGATTATGGATATAGAGAATATCCTACAGATTGGTCTTTTTATGAAGAATATTATGAAATAATGAGAAACAAAGAGCAGAATGAAAAGAATTTTAGTTTCTTGGTAACAATGGAAAATCATATGCCTTATTATAGAGTTGATCCAGATGGAATTACTTTCACAGAAACAGATGCTGGACTTAATAGTTATTTGCAATTAGAGTATGGTTCAGATAAAGCACTTGGATTATTGCTTGATTTTGTAGATAATTATGAAGAAAAAATTATTATGCTTTTCTTTGGGGATCATCAACCTAATATTGATCAACTTAAAAATTACGAAAAAGCTGATATATACAAAGATGAAGAGGCTTCTCATACAGTTCCATTTTTCATATATGCTAATTATGATATTGAAGAAAAAAGTGGAATAGAGGTGAGTCCTAATTATCTTCAAGGTTTGTTATTAGAAACAGCAAATATGCCTCTTGATTCATATACTAAATATGTTAAAGAATTAAGAGAAGAGATACCTGTTATTACTAATTCGTATTATAAAGATAAAGATGGAAATTTGTATAGTACAAATGATACAGAGTCACCTTATTATGATAAGCTTCAAGAATATTGGAAAGTTATTTATTACAACATGTTTGATAGATAAAATGTTGTCTATGGGGACGTTCTTTTTGACAACTATGAAACATTAGCAAAGATAAATAAAATAAGATATAGTGTTTTAAAATTGCGCTAACGACCAAACGAAACGAAATGAAATTTCGTGAAGTGCGAATTTGAGCAATCTACAATATAAAAACGGAGTTTTTTATTCGGAGATTGCGAAGAGCAAAATTTTAAAAACTATATCTTATTTTATTTATATATAATTATTTTAATTGTCAAAAAAGAACGTTCCCATTGACAACAATATTATTTAGAAAAGATGTTATTCATATTATAAAATCCTGGATCTTGAACTACTAAATATTCAGCAGCTCTTAAACTTCCATCAGCAAAAACACCTCTTGATTGAGCTGTATGAGTAACTTGAAAACATTCTGTTTCAGTAAAGAAACTTACAGTATGTTCACCAACAACATTTCCTCCACGAATTGAATGAATACCAATTTCTTTAGGATTTCTTTTTTCTCTTTTATCATGTCTATTAAATTCATAATATTTTTCATTGTTAAGAGTTTCATTAATTTTATCTGCTAAAACTAATGCAGTTCCAGAAGGAGCATCAACTTTTCTATTATGATGAGTTTCAATAATTTCAATATCTGATTTAGGTAAGTATTTAGCAATTTCTGAAACAATATGACTCATTAAGCTAATTTCAAAAGACATATTTGCAGATCTAAAAATAGGTATTTGTTTTGAATACTCTTTTATTTTTACTAATTCTTCATCAGTAAAACCAGTTGTAGCAATTACCACTGGAATTTTTTTAGAAATAGCATAATCTAATATTTTAAATGTTGCTACAGGAATAGAGAAATCAATTATTACATCAGGAGTTTCTTTTATTAGGTTAGTGTCAGTATATACAGGAAAGTTATTATCACCAGTATCTAATCTGTCAACTCCACAAACTGTTTCAAATTTGTCATTTCTTAAAACAGCATTTACAACTTCTTGTCCCATTTTTCCATTGCATCCGTTTATTAATACTTTTATCATTTTTTCCTCCAAATATTTTATTTATTTTAGTAGTCCAAATTGTTTCATTTCTTGCTTTAATTTTTCTTGACCTTTTTCTGTCATTTCTATAAGAGGCAATCTAGGAATGCCAACATTGTATCCTAATATATTTAAAGCAGCTTTTACTGGGATAGGGTTTACTTCTGAAAATAGAGCTTTAGTTAAATAAATAGAATCTAATTGCATATCAGTACTTTCAATTATTTTTCCGTTTAAAAAATTTGTTACCATTTCATGAGTAAATTTAGGAGCAATATTTGATAATACAGAGATTACTCCAAGACCTCCTAAAGATAAAATAGGTACGATTTGATCATCGTTTCCAGAATATATGTGTAAATTTTCACGGCATAGTGCTTTGATTTCAGCAATTTGAGATAAGTTGCCACTAGCTTCTTTGATGGCAACTATGTTTGAAATTTTTGAAAGTTCTAAACAAGTTTGAGGTGTAATATTAACACCAGTTCTACTAGGTACGCTATAAAGAATAATAGGTAGGGAAGTTGAATTGGCAATTGCTGTATAATGTGCAATTAAGCCTTCTTGAGTTGTTTTGTTGTAATATGGAGTTACTATTAAAGCACCATCAACTCCAACAGATTCTGCCCATTTTGTAAAGTCTATTGCAGATTTAGTACAATTAGCTCCTGTTCCAGCAATTATAGGAACTCTTTTGTTTGCAATTTTTACAGCAAATTCTATTGTTTGTTTTCTTTCTTCTAATGTCATACAAGAACTTTCACCAGTAGTTCCGCAAACTATTAAAGCATCAATTCCTTCTGAAATTTGAAATTCGATTAGTTTTTCGAATTCTTTAAAGTTTACACCATTTTCATCAAATGGTGTTACGATAGCTGTTCCACAGCCTTTAAATAATATTTTTTTCATGAAATTATCATTCCTTTCTTTTGAAATTATTATTCATAATTTCTAGTGAATGAATTTTGTTAAAATAAAAATCATAATTATAATTTTTATGGTAATATTATATTCTAAAACAGGTAAAAAATAAATATAAAATGGTAAAAAATTAGAATTGTAAAAGTAAATTTAATGTGATATTATAATTTATGTATAGATAAATTTTGGGAGAAAGAGATGTACAAACAGCCGTCATTTTTTGAAGAAGGAAGAGTAAATATAAAAAATAATAAAATTATAATTTTCTGTGTTATTATTGCATTAGTGACTATCGGAATTATTGTCTTTACTGGTGTCATTACTTTTAAAATGATAAAAGGAAAATCAGATAGTAAAGAGGCATTAGCTATGGAAGGTGAAAAAACTGTAGGAATAAATGGACAAGCAGATCCTAATATAAAAAAAGAAAGTCCAAAAAGTTCTGAAACTCCAAAGCCTTCAGAAGAACCAGTAGCTCCAAAAGTGGAAAATAAATTTCCAGCTCATGATATAAATGCTGCAATGGAGTCACAATTACCACAATATAGTGATGAAATTGCTAAAAAAGTTGTTGATGTGTATTTTGAAGAAACTAAAAAAGTTTATTTAACATTTGATGATGGACCTTCTGGAAGAACACAAGAAATTTTAGAAATATTAGATAAGTATGATATTAAAGCAACTTTTTTTGTTTTAGGTGCTAATGTTGAAAAAAATCCTGAAACAACAAAAAGAATATATGATTCAGGTCATTTTATTGCAAGTCACGGATACTCTCATGTGTATAGTGAAATTTATTATAGTCCAGAAAATGTATTAAATGAATATAATCAAAGTTTAAATGTTATTAGAAATGCTATAGGAGTACAAAATTATAATCCTCATTTGTTTAGATTTCCAGGTGGGTCTTCAGGAGGAAAATATAATGATGTAAAACAACAAGCTATTCAAGTATTAAATGATAATCAAGTAACATATACAAATTGGAATTGTTTAACAGGAGATTCAGCTGGAAGTACTACTATAGATCAGATGTGGGCTTCTTTGAATGAATCAGCTGCTGGTGATGATAATTTAGTTATTTTGATGCATGATGCTGGCGATAAGAATGTAACAGTTGAGTTTTTGCCACAACTTATAGAAAAATATAAAGATGAGGGATATGAATTTTGTTCATATTATGATGTTATGACAGAATAATAAATTGTAAAAAAAAGAAGCGAGATTGGCTTCTTTTTTTATATGTTTACATAAAGTTGACTTATATCATTAAATTTGATACAATTAAAAAGCAAACTTGCATAGAAGGAGGAACGCTAGATGTTAGAACCCAGAGAATTTTTGCGGACTAGAGAAATCTGTCCCAACCTTCCAGAGGAAATCCATAAGATAGCGGAGCGTATTTACGAACGCACTAAAGATGTGCCATACTGTATTTCGCCACAGAAGCTTGCACTGGTGTTTACAGCTGTCTTGGAGGAAAAAGTACTTCCTAATTTCGAACTTTTTCCGCAGCTGATAGACAAGATGGTGCAGGAATATGCAGATGGCGACGACTATGCGACTGTTTTTAGGAAGATATGTCAGGTAGTGGTGGGCATTAATCCACCGTTCATCGTTGAGACAGAAGAATATCCTGAGAACATCAAAGTTGCTGTTGAGTGGTGGGCGCAGAAAGTACTTTTCCGCGCGGACATTGCCAGTATGCCTGTCGATTTCCAGAAATTTTTTAGGAGGCGGTATTCCGAAAAAGAAGATGAGCTCTTTAAGTCTACTTTAGCGAGGGAGATTGCGAAAAACTTTGCTATAGAGGAAGAGGGGGCGCATTTATCTTCGAAGTGGGTCGCAGACGAAATTTTGGAGAGAGCAGGCAGTAAGTTAGGGGTAAATCCGTATTTTGGATATCCTGATGCAGCGATGGCAATTTATTCCAATGAGGTGAAGGTCAGCGTGGACGGAGGTAACACCTGGGAGACGATTTTTTGCACTGAATAGTACTCCAGAAAAAACGAATTGATTTGAAGCTAAGAGCTGTTCTATTGTTTATTAAAGATAGAACAGCTCTTGGTTTTTTATTTAATAATATTGTTTGAACTATTTTTTAGTTTATTGATATAAGTTTTTTGAGTATCTATAAATTTCTTTTTATCTGCTAATAATGTTCTAATTTCTTTTAGAAAATTTTCATATTCTTCATCTTTAAAGAAAAATTTAGCATATCCATTTTCTCCAAATTTCATATTAAGAGCTTTATATGCTCTTTCAAATAGTTCATCATCAGTAAGATTAGGTTCAAGTTTTTTACCATAAGTATAACTTCTTTTTAAGCAAGCTTCTACTGTATTATTTCTATCAGCAGTTGAAACTATTTTGCCATAAATACTCCTAGGTTCATGGTCAGAAGATGCTCTATGGTCTTCAATAGCTTCTTTAATAATTTTTAATTCTTCTTCTGAAAAGAATTTTTTTAAATTTTCATCTTTTGACATTATTTCTCCTGAGATAATTTCATGTCTTTTAGAATCTATATGATGTCCAATGTCATGATAAGCAGCAATAGTATATACCATAGAATAATTTATGTTTGGTACAGTATCGGCAAATTTAAAACTTCTATTGATAACGTATTTTATATGATCAATGTTATGTGCAGGCTCATTTTTAGAATATTCTGGAAATATGTTTTTTTCAATATATTTTTGTAATTTATTATTTATTTGCATAGTTAAAAAATCCTTTATTTAAAATTTAATTGAAAATTATTCTAACATAAATTTTTATAAATATCTATAAAGTAAAAAACGATGAATTTGGTTAAAATTCATCGTTTTTTGGTGCGGATGAGAGGACTT
>Ga0209694_1000178_pt1 | contig 117272 bp, 123 predicted proteins | sample GluameincwithD2O_FD_187499 | JGI IMG/M metagenome (GOLD analysis project Ga0209694, IMG submission 187499) | Mouse cecum microbial communities from Vienna, Austria - Glucosamine amended microcosms incubated with D2O (SPAdes) (version 2) | ecosystem: Host-associated > Mammals > Digestive system... | reverse complement strand
CCATGCCCGTTTTTATTCTTTGTGCTCTCCAAACCGCTTAGGTTCCACAATTACCCAGCCCTTGTCCCGTTCATTTTTGAAAATCAACCCTTTCTGCCTATTTGCTATTGAGTTTCCGAGACCGCTCGTTCAAAGATCTGGTACATCATCTGATATTCCTCTTCCTGCAGCGCTCTGCCCTGCATCTCCTGATAGAAATCCGCAAAATTCTCCATCGGATCCTTCATGATCAACTCTTCATCCAACTCGGACAGCTTCGTTCTGGTCCGCTTATTATCCACACGCACTTCCAGAATATGGTCGAACACCTTCTCAAGCTGCTCCTTGGGCTTGTAGGGATCCACCTCGTCCGTCAAAGTCACGCTGATATAATCGCCTCTCTCGTCTTCTTGCGCCTGTTCGATGATCTCCATAAGCTTCCCCGTCTTCTTCTTCACATCCCGAAGCGGATGCAGCGGCATAAGCTCGATCAGCGGCTCCTCCCCTTTATCCCCAAGTGTCACTACGGTCAATGTCTTCTCATGCCCGGATTCACTGACCGAATACTTCAGAAGCGTACCGCAGTAGCGGATATGCGGACTGACGACATTCTGCGGTCCATGCAGATGCCCTAACGCCACATAATCAAAATCCTCCACACAGCTGACATCCACATTCTCGATCCCCCCTACGGAGATAACTTCCGAATCACAGGTGGAAGGACTTCCTGCTTCTCCTTCCGTTCCCGTATAAAATTGGTGGGAAACCAGCACGTTCCTTCGATCCCGGTAATCCACCGCTTCTCGTCCGAGCATTCTTCTGACCGCCTCCGTATATGTCTCCGGCGCCTCTTCTTCAAAGACATTCCGCACATAAGAAGGCTTCATGAAAGGCAGCAGATAGAAGTCAACCTCGCCGTAAGTATCCGTAAGCGTTACCTTTCGCACACTCTCTGACTTATCCCGCGGCGCGCTCCCCGCCAGATAGATGTGTTGCATCTTTAAGATCTCCGCCGCATACTCAAGCCTCTCCCCGGAATCATGATTCCCGCTGATGATCAGTATCGGAATTGCCGGACTGATCTTGGACAGCCCTGTAAGAAACCAGTCGAAGACCGCAACCGCTTCCGCGGACGGCACCGACCGGTCATAGATATCCCCCGCGATCACAACGGCATCCGGACGAATGGTCTCGGCATAGGTGAGGATCTCTCCAAGAACCGCCTCCTGCTCCTCCTTCAGACTGTAATGATGAAGCTGCTTTCCAATATGCAGATCAGACAGATGAAAAAATTTCATAAATTCGATCCCTTTCTATTTACATTTTGTGTAATCCTGCCTTATAATTCTTTTCATACCACAAAGAATGTATTTATTACACTAAGTATACTGCCTTGCCGCGCAGTATGCAAGAGTCAGGAGAAACGATATGTTACGGGATATTGACTTGGATCAAGTATCAGACGGAAAATTATATGGAAGCAACGATATGGCAAAGACGGATTGCAATGGCTGCAAAGGCTGTTCCTCCTGCTGCCGGGGCATGGGGAGTTCCATCCTGTTAGACCCCTTCGACGCCCACCGGCTCTGCGCGGGGCTTCGGAAATCCTTCGAAGAATTGCTGAACACCTGCCTTGAATTGAACGTTGTGGACGGTATTATCCTTCCCAACCTGCGGATGGCCGCAGAGGAAGATGCATGTACCTTTCTTCGCGGAGGGCGGTGTTCCATCCACTCCATACGCCCCGGTATCTGCCGCATCTTTCCTCTGGGCAGGTTCTATGAGAACCACTCCTTCAAATATTTTCTCCAGATCCATGAATGCCCTGCACCGGGTAAGAGTAAGGTCAAGATACGCAAATGGATCGATACGCCTGATCTTAAGCGCTATGAGCAATTCATCACCGACTGGCACTATTATCTGAAACCGCTCCAGGAATATGCCATGGATTTTGAGCATGGAGAAAATATTCAAAAACTTAGTATGTATCTGCTAAAACAATTCTACCTGAAGCCCTATGATGCAGAAGGAGACTTCTATCAGGAATTCTATGAGAGGCTTGCGGAGGCTTCGAGATACATACTCTAAGGAACATACTGCCTGGTGCGACCCGAACACATAGCCTCCGCCATCTTCTGCACCTCCTGCCTCTTTGTTCGACTTTATTGTATATCCAGATTTTTATAAGGACAATTTTTCAAGAAATTACATATAATAAATTAGATGCACAAACCGGTGCGTCCACAAATAAATTCAAGACTATTGACTTGAATCTATCTTGTGCTATAATATTTATAGAGGATAGCGACGAGATCAGCTATCGTTGGTTATGAAACAATTGACTGTGTCGGTATGCAGCCGATTGTGGAGCCAGACCTTGGGTTATGCGATAACCTCAAACCGAATAGGTTCTTCAGAACTGAAAGAAAACGCTTTTACGGGGCCTTGCTCACGCAAGGTCCTTTATTTTTACCAAAGGTGGCTATACAAAAAATGAATATTTTACAACAATCAGCATTAGCATGGAAGGAACTAACTGAATACCGATACCAGTTTGTGTATGGCTACAAGAAGACTTTGTATCCAATCAATCTTACGTTTTCATATGAAGACTATCCACACCTGGCTGGTTTTCAATATTTGAAAGATCTTTCCCTTCCAAACTATACATCAGCGAAAATCGTTGACCGAATCCTTGAAAGGAAAATTGCTTTTGAACAAATTCAAAAAGCGGCACAATACGAAGAAATGGTTAAATCACGATTAGAAGCATTAATCCACTTAAAGAACTCCTTGGATAATGAATTTAACCTTTATTCTTTCATGCCGAGAATGTATCCATTTGTTACTAACATCAAAGCGGATTATCTGATAGCGAGCCACATCGTTATTGACAGCTACGTTTTCATAATTCATACAACACCTACTGGAGATGCAAAATGTGATTTTCTCTGTTGTTCTGCCTTTGCAAAAGGTGAACGTGACTATAAGACCAATCAACGAAAACGTGCATTGCTAAAAAAAGAACGTATACATATTCCATCAAATACCACAACAATTTTATTCGACAAACTGAATACAAAAATTCAATAGGGAACATTTCAAAACATACCACTTGATCTGCTTTAATATTTCCTGACGGATCATTGCAGATAAAAATGTTATTCATCATCCAGCGAAGAACCGGATGCTCGCTGTAGGTAAGCTTCTGTTCCAATGTCAGCTTTATAAGTTCCTTTGTCGGCGAACTCATATCTTTGAAACCCTGCCCAAATGGAACAACTGTAAATCCCATTCCCTTAAAGTTCTTCTCCATTTGTACAGCACCCCAACGGTCAAATACAATTTTACGAGTATTGAAACGCTCGCCCAATCTTTTTATGTATTTTTACAGAAATCCATAATGAACAACATTTCCTTCCGTGGTCATAAGATACCCTTGCTTTTCCAAACATCATACGAGACATGTCTCTTCTGACTCGCAGTTCCAATGTGTCTTCCAGAATCCAGAAGCTCTATCCGTGATAGTAAATTAGTAGTATTTTTGAAGTTTTAAATCCTTAAATGCGCCGTAAAATCAATACTTTTTTGCAGATAGTTTAAGAAAATGATATATTCCTAAAAATTATCTCAAAATAGCTTTTTATGATCGCGATACCATTGACACAAAGGTATAATAAAGACAATCAGGAATGCAATATAAGAGAGAAGTAAGTAATGAGTATTTTAATTGATAACAGCATTACGATATATGAAGCACTTGAACATATCAAGAATGGCAAGTATGTTATGCCTGCATTTCAGCGGCAGTATGTTTGGAACATGGAACAGGTAGAAAAATTGTGGGATTCCATTCTCTTGGATTATCCTATTGCTACGTTTCTGTTTTGGCATGTGGACGATGACAATGTTAGCTGGGATACATACTTCTGCAACTTCTTGCATGAGATTACCTTTGACAGTAGAAAACAAGCTGATAGTGTAAATTATGAATTGAGCAATATTAATGTAAAAATGACAAATACGGCAGTTCTTGATGGTCAGCAGCGATTAACTTCTCTGTTTTTGTCGCTCTTTGGTCGTGCATATATCAGACAAAAACACGCAAGAAAGAAAAATGGTGGGGGTACAGTAGTAAAACTCCTTATTGAATTGAATAAACACAAGTTAACTGTTGATGAGGAGGAATATAATAGCAAGAAGTTCGATATTAAATTTACTAAGCAGGATGATGCTTTGGAAATGTTTGTTCGTTTCAATGGCGGTGGTAAGGTACTGAAAAAGCATGAAATCACAATGTCAATCATTGAGGCATACTGGCCTAGTGCAAAGACAGAGTTTGGGTATCTGCTTACTGGCTCTTACGCTGATTTTGGATTTGACTTTATTGTGCGTTCTGCCCTCATGCTTTATGGCGATGTTGTTAAGTCAAACATTAACAGACAGGTGGTAGACGATTTAAAGAATCACTGGCAGGATTTTAAGAAAACCCTTAGAAATCTTGAAAATGTACTAAGAGATATGAAAATAGAGGTCAGCCATTTTTCTAGGAGATGGAATGTACTGTTGCCTGTCATATATTCCATATATAATAACCCGGAATATAAAAACAATATGGAGGGCATTAGAGCATATTTGGTTAGAGCTGTATTGTTTATATATTTTCGATCCGGTACTACAGGAAAGTTGCAACAGATAAAGAATCGTATCAACGAATGCGACTATGAAATCACGGTCGATATGCTTGAACAGATAAGTGACCTTCGTGTGACAGACGGCAAAATTGACGACGTTATCAATTCTGAAAAAGGAAGTAGTGTTGCAGATGAGGCACTGTATTTCTTGAATCTTGATTGGATAAACAGAAATCTTAAGTATGAACAAGATCATCTGCACCCAAATGTTGGATTTGATAATAATAGACCTATTTATGTTTCTATGGAAGATTGGCGCAGATGGAGCCGTGACAGAAATCGTCTTCCTAATCTCCAATTACTTGAAGGCAGAAGTAATGGCAGCAAAAATGCAATGCGTCTTGTGGACTATTACAATGATATGAATGATGAACAAAAAGCTAAGTTCTGCAAAGAGGCTCTCATTCCAGATGGGGTTTCTCTCGAATTGGAGAATTTTGAAGAATTTTATGTAAAGCGGAAGGGTTTGTTGACGGCTAAAATTCGACAACTGCTTGGATAAAATATACTCCCCTAGAAGATGCGAAAAAAAGATCAAATATACACATAGTAATGACAAAACTTCATTATACTGTATTATTGGAAGACAGAATAGATAGCAAAACAAAATACTTACCGCACATCAAAGCAATACACTAAGACATGAAATCAAAAAAATTTCCTGTCTTAGTGTACCTATTTTTGGTATTTTTCAAAATCGCCAGGGTTATGCCATGCAAAGGGAAGGTACGAGTCGCCATAGCGGAACTTGCCACCTTGAAGTTTGAAATCTTGCAGAAAGTAGGTAAAGCTGTTGACAACATTCAAACATATCAGCTCTAAGTTTCCACATATCCCACAAACCATCCGTTCACATCCATACCCTCTATGCGTCCGGTGCCGGTCTTCCCATAGAGCGTTCCGGATGCAGAAGAAGAAATGCGGATCGCATCCTTTACCGCATCGACGTTACGATCGGAAAAACCAAGGCTGTTTTCATAAAACTTTCGCAGAAGTTCCACCTGCTCGATGGGAGAAATCTTTAGAGAAGACTCCAACCAACAGGGCACATCTCTGCTGTCCGTATCCTCATTGCCATAACCGATCTGCCTGGTGTAACGGTCAACGGCTGACGCTCCAAGACATTCGTCTATCTCCATAAAATACCAGTTTACAGAGTGCCGCATCGCCGACCGCAGCGTCTGGTCCATATTCCATTCCTTTATAGGGCAGACCTCCCGATCCCACTCCATGTAGGAATCTTCCGGTGTGATGACACCTTCCTCCAACCCGAACAAAGCGTCATAAATCTTATAGGTAGAGTCGGGCGATACCCGGAAAGCGGCGCGTTCGATATCATAGACGCTCCACATATCCTGCCGCATATCATACAGGACGAAGCTTCCCTCATATCCCTGAAAATAAGAGGCAAGACCCAGGTCGGTTATATTTTTATGGGAATCGTCCCACCGATAATAATCGCTTTCCGAACCATTTGCAGACAACACGGGAGCCATACCCAGCAAAAGAGCTGTGATCATCAGGAATGCCGTTATGCCCGCCAACCGTCTTTTTATCGTTGGCTTCTCATAGGCTGTGATATTGAGGATACGCCGTTTGAGGATTCCGGCAAGGGTCATCAGACAGCCTGCGAACGCATCTTTATGCCTGTAGTGCTGTAATTCATGCAGCAGCATGTACCTGATCGGACGAAGCCCGTCCGGCTCTGAGCCCCCTGAAATCTCCGGGTTTTCTGCATAACAAGTGGTTCTGCCGGCAGCTTTCGATCCTGTCTTCATATGATCAGAGATAATGTGTATGGGAAGATAGATACGCGGATTTAGAAATCCTGTTATAACAGGGGATTTCAAAAATGCGGTGCTGTACAGAGGAATCCTTCGCTTGAGGCGAAGCTTACGGAAAGCGTAAAATCATTCATCTACCCCATATCTCCGGTCAAAACAAAATTCCCTCCCGGCTCCACAACATTTTCGATACCGGATAAGGAAAGCCTGCGGCAGACGCCCCGCAGGGAGTCCAACGTATAAAAACCTGACAGACGATGCGGCAGAAACGGGACGGCAAGCAGGCACAACATGAAAAACCACAGATGATACTGCATCCGGCATGACAGGATATTTTTCAACATACGCCTGGCTGCCAGCAAGATTCCGACAGGGACGCTGACAAGCAGATTGCATATGAGAAAACGGATCATAAAATCATCCATATAGATCGACTCCTTTTCATTTTCAGCTTTGACGCCCCGTTGCTTGCAGCGAGGTCTTTGACTTCTTCTTTGGGGCAGACAAAAGAGAGCGAAGCTGTTCAAGCTCTGTATCAGACAGACCGTCATTCTCCATATATGCGGACACCATGGCGGTGAGATCTCCTCCATAAAAACGCTTCAGGAAAGAGCGGCTTTCCTGTCCGACATATTCACGTTCTAATACAAGCGGGGTGTAAACGAATATCCTGCCCTGCTTCTCATAAGAAAGAGCGCCCTTGTTCACCAGACGCTTGATCAGGGTCTGTATGGTCTTGGGACTCCAGACGGTTGTTTTCAGTAATTTCTCAGTGATCTCATTAGTATTGACCGGCGCGTATTTCCACACGACCTTCATCACTTCATATTCAGCTTCGGAAATCTGCGGCAGAGTAGTCATGATAAATCCCCCTTAAGTCTTACACGTGTAATTATAGATATTATAGACGTTGCCTAAAGGATTGTCAACAGGTGGGGGTTGATGGCATAGAGCGGGTAGAAAAATATGCGGAGAAATTAGGCTAATGAACATTGGTAATGGGTAAACGTTTTTCATCATCACGCATAATTTGATTGCCGCAAACCGATTTAAGGATTATTTAATAACTTCTATGTTACAATCGAATCACAAAGCGAAAGGAGCAATAAAAAAATGTATTTACGAATACTAAAAAAAGACCTAAAGCGCAAAAGGGCAATGAACGTGATATTGCTGGTGTTTATTATACTCGCGTCGATGTTCATGTCCTCAGACGTGAGCAACATCATCACCGTGACGACTGCGCTGGACAGCTATTTTGAAATGGCGGACGTACCCGATTACTGGGCGATGAGCGAAAACAAATCCTCAGACAAGGACATTTGCGGGACACTTGAAGACGCCTCCGCGATAGATGAGTTCCGTATTGAGGAGTTTGTCTCGATGTCCCAGTCAAATATTACGCGGGTCGGCGAACCGCTTAACGCTTCCAATCTCAATCAGAAATTAGTATTACAGAGCGACAGAAATATGGGGATAAATTATTTTCTGGACGACGGAAGTATTCTTAAAAGTGTACCGAAAGGAAAAATTTATGTCTCCCATTTCACGGTGAAAAACATGGGACTTAAGGTCGGCGACAAAATTACTGTCGAAATAGAGGGCGTAAGCCACGAATTTACCTTTGCGGGCAGTTTCAAGGACGCTGTCTGCGGCACGGAATTGATAGGCATTAAAAGGTTTATCATGAACGGCGAGGAATTTGACGAATATATGTCCGACGAAACGATGAAAAATATGTACGGCGGGAAATGCTTATACATACACACCGCCAATCTTGACAAGACCCTGTCCCAGATAGCGGATATATCCGACAGCTTTACCTTTGCGAGTGGCGCGGATACACTGGGTCAAGCCTATATTTTTAACATGATAATCATGGGTCTTATCCTTGCGGTGAGCCTTATTCTTATCATCATATCCTTTGCGGTACTGCGGTTCACCATAGCCTTTACCCTCTCTGAAGAATTCCGCGAGATAGGCGTTATGAAAGCCATAGGCATACGGAACATAAAAATTCGGGGGCTGTACCTTACAAAATACTTCGCTATTTCCGCTGTCGGCGCAGCACTCGGCTTGATACTCAGCTACCCGTTCGGGAAAATGCTTATAAATTATTCCTCGGAGTCTATTATAATAGACAGCAGCAATAACGGATTTGTAAACATTGCCTGCGCGGTTCTGACAGCAGCTGTGATTCTCCTGTTCTGTCTCAGCTGCACGGGCAGGGTGAGCAAAATGTCCCCGATCGACGCTGTAAGGAATGGGCAGACGGGGGAACGCTTCTGCAAAAAGGGCGTTATGAGCCTTGGAAGATCGCGGCTTGGCACGACGGTTTTTCTTGCCGCAAACGATATTGTAAGCAGTCCCAAACGCTACGCTGTCATTACCTTTACGTTTTTTCTGTGTATGTCGCTGCTGATAATGCTTTCCAATGCCACGGCATCTCTTAAAAGCGGAAAGCTGCTGAAATATTTTGGGCAGGTGGACTGCCACGCCGTTACGGACATCGGCGATGAGGCTATGAAGTTTATGGCCGAGGACGGACATGAAAAGGTTGAAAAATATCTTGCGAACATGGAGCAGACCCTTGCGGAAAACGGTATGCCCGCGGAATGTATGACGGAGTATTTTATTTATACGACGATAAGCTACGGCGAATATGAAAGCAAGACAGCTATACTTCAGGGTACGGGAACAACAATGGATATGTATGAATACTTAGAGGGTACTCCTCCCCAAAACAGCGACGAAATTGCAGTGACAACCCTTTTGGCAAAACAGCTTAAGGCGGAGATAGGCGATACCGTTACTGTGTCCTACCCGACGGGCGAAACAGCGGAGTTCATCATAACCGCTCTGTATCAGGCAATGGTCAACCAGGGCATATCCGCAAGGGTTCATACCGACTGCGATATCAACTATATCGCAGCAAGCGGCTCTCCCAGTACGCAGATAAAATTTACCGACGACCCCGACGATGAGGAAGTATTACGCAGAATTGAAAAGATCAAGGAGCTTTACCCTAAGTTTTCAAGCGTTAAAACAGCGGGCGAAGACGTAAAGGACACCACCGGAGTCGGCGACGCCATAGACGCGGTGAAAAAAATGTCCGCCGTCCTTACGGTAATATTAGCCGCGCTTATAACCGTGCTTGTGGAGCGTTCCTTTATCGCAAAGGAGCAGGCGGAAATCGCCCTTATGAAAGCCATAGGCATCAGGAACGCAAAAATATACGGACAGCACACGTTAAGATTTTTCATTGCGGTGACGGCGGCTGTACTTCTTGCGGAGCTTTTGGGTATGCCCATTACAAAGCTTTGCTTCGATCCTATTTTCAGGACGATGGGGCTTGAAATGGGCGTAGAATATATGCAAAACCCTGTGGAGATATACGCAGTATTCCCCGTTATCGTCCTTACCGCCACAGCCGTAAGCGCGTTTTTGACCTCCTTGTACACAAGAAAAATCAAATCCTCCGATACAGCAAGCATTGAATAATGAAAGGAAGAATCTATTATGAATATTCTCGAAGTAAAAGACCTCTGCAAAACGTATATCGTAAACAAGCGGCAGAACAACGTATTGAAAAATGTAAATTTCACGATTGGCGAGGGAGAAATGGTCGCCGTTATGGGTCCGTCAGGTTCTGGAAAATCCACGCTGCTGTACGCAGTTTCGGGCATGGATAATTTTACCGCAGGAGAAGTGAGTTTCTGTGGGAAAAATATCGCAGGGATAGGAGAAAAAGAACTTGCAGCCCTGCGCCTTGACGAAATGGGTTTTATCTTTCAGCAAATGTATATGCTGAAAAACCTCACCATATTGGATAATATCATACTTCCTGCAACGCAATCCAAAAAGCAGCGTGAACCCCGCAGGGAAACGGCGCGGCGCGGCCAAGATTTCATGCGCAGGCTCGGCATTATCGACATTGCCGACAACGACATCAATGAGGTTTCGGGCGGTCAGCTCCAGCGGGCGTGCATTTGCCGCAGTATGATAAACAACCCGAAAATGATCTTTGCCGACGAGCCGACGGGGGCATTGAACCGCACTTCCTCCGACGAGGTAATGGAAGAGCTTGTAAAATTAAATTCTGAGGGAACAACAATCATGCTCGTTACCCACGATGTTAAGGTCGCGGCAAAATGTACAAGGGTCATGTACATTGTTGACGGGAACATAAAGGGAGAGTACGACTTAAGCGACTGTTCCACACAGATAAGAGAACGGGAGCGCGCATTGAATAACTGGCTTTTGGAATTAGGGTGGTAATATGGATATTCTCATTGTTGAGGACAACAAGGAGCTTGCCGACCTGCTGTGTGATTTTCTCCGTGCGGAAAATTATACGGTATCGGCGGTTCAAACAGCCGAAAAAGCCTTGCTGCTGTACGAAAGATACGGCGCAAGGCTTGTCGTGCTTGACATCATGCTGCCCGATAAGGACGGATTTTAAGTTCTGGAAAAAATCCGCAGGTCGAGCAACACCCCCGTATTGATTGTAAGTGCGAAAACGGAAAAGGATGACAAGCTGAACGGATTGAATCTCGGCGCAGACGATTATATAGAAAAGCCATATGATATTGATATTATGCTCGCAAAAATAAGCGGGATTTTTAAGCGACGATACGCTCTTGACGAAATTACTGACGGCAATATACGCATAAATAAGGCGAGCCGTACCGTTTACAAAAACGAAAAAGAACTCGAAATGACCGCGAAGGAATTTGAGCTGCTTCTGCTTTTGATGGAGAATAAGGGCAAGGCTTTAAGCAAGGAATACATTTTTGAACAGGTCTGGGGCAGCGACAGCTTTTCAGAACAACAGACACTGACGGTACACATAAAATGGCTGCGGCAGAAAATAGAGGACGCCCCCAAAAACCCTAAAAAAATAGTTACCGTATGGGGGGTGGGTTATAAATATGAAAGCGTTTAACAAAATTTTCTCCGTAGTTGCGATTGCCGTAATCCTGTTGTTTGTTGTAGTGAATATAATTCTTGCCGCCGACAGAACCAATGGGAGCAGGCAATATCGAGTGGAGATAAGCCGTCTTGTCCATGAAATAGAAACGAATGGTTCTGCCGACATTTCCGAATGTGTGTACGTTACAAATATTGAACGATACGGAGAAAAATTTTACATCACGGACAGCGACTATGTTATCCGTGAAATAAACGGAGAACTTTATCGCTTTGATTACAATACTAACGGCTACTCCGACAAAACGCAGCTTACAGGAATTGTAAATGCTGTTCTCGGCGTTATGGCGATTTTGATCATAACGGTTTTGCTTTATATAAAATTCGCAATTCTTATGCCCTTTGAACGTCTGAGCGGTATCCCTTACGAGCTTTCAAAGGGTAATCTCGCCGCGCCGATAAAGGAAACGAAAAGCCGTTTTTTCGGAAAATTTCTTTGGGGGATCAATATTCTCCGTGAAAATATAGAACAGCAAAAGCAGCGCGAACTGGAAATGCAGAAAGAAAAGAAAACACTGCTGCTATCGCTCTCGCACGATATTAAAACGCCGCTTTCCGCTATAAAATTGTACTCGGCAGCACTGTCGAAAAATTTGTATTCGGACGCGGAAAAGCAGCACAAAATCGCTGAAAACATCAACGAAAAAGCGGAGGAGATCGAGGGCTATGTTTCACAGATTATAACAGCTTCAAGAGAAGATTTCTTCAGCTTTGAAGTGAATATGGGCGAGTTTTATCTTTCGGAACTTGTTGAAAAAATCGCGGGATATTACAAGGAAAAACTGGCACTTATCAAAACAGATTTTATTATCGGAAAATATAAAAACTGTCTGCTATCGGGGGATTTGAGCAGGAGCGTTGAAGTGATGCAAAACATTATTGAAAATGCCCTCAAATACGGCGATGGCAGACGTGTGGAATTGATTTTCCCCGAAGACGACGAATGCGTCCAAATTGCGATCATGAACGGCGGTTGTACGCTTGAGAAGGACGATTTGACGCATATTTTCGAGAGCTTTTGGCGCGGAGCAAATGCGGGAAACATTGGCGGCAACGGACTGGGGCTTTACATTTGCAGACAGCTCATGCGCAAGATGAATGGCGAAATTTTTGCGAAGATCGACGATGACATCATCACCGTCACCACAGTTTTCGCAAGAGCGTAAATGATTGAAAATTGAAAAAGCCATGCAAAGGATAGGTAAATATATGCGAATCAATCACACAAGAGAAATAGCTTATTATTCGAAAATAATAGAGAGGTATTTGAAAAATGAAATTAGAATGGATACGCTGCCCCATCTGCAGTAGTAAAACTCGTGACAGAATTAGAGCGGATACGATTATGAAAAACTATCCGCTCTACTATCCGAAATGTAAGCAGGAAACGTTGATTAATGTAAATGAGTTACAAGTAACTGTCATCAAAGCGGCGGCAGAAGTGTTTTTTCGGCTAGTAGTGGTATATGCCAACAGGCAGGGCGTGACAGAACAGTTGAAATCAGAAAATCAATTCTTATGGATTTATAAGATGAATAACATTCTGGCGTGTGTAAGAGAAATTGTAGAAAATGAGATAATTTATTCATAGGTGAATGATAGCGTTTCCACAATAAGCGACAACGCCATTCAAACTTAAGCAACGACAGTTTGTGAATTGATAAATCCTATGTTTTTGTGTATAATGTATAATAGGAAAAAAGTCAAACTGAGAAATCGAAGTTTGAAAGGAGTAACAGACATGGAATTTCCTTTTTATGATTCACCCGATACTGCTACGATTATCTGTTGCCATATATTGGAGCGTCAGGCACCTATTCTATATGTATCACATGATGAAGATGACGGAATGTGGCAATTTCTATGCGGAGAAACACACGAAACAGATGAGGGTTACTATGCAGAGAGAAAAAGCCAAGATGACGATTGGATTATCAGAAAGCGATAACTTCAAATTTATAGAATTGAACAAATCGGAATTGATGGAAGGTAAACTATGGAATATAAGGACTATATTAAGCAAGGTTTGAATGGGAATGCCCCATTAAAATTAATTTTATGCGGAAATATACAGGGGACGGAAAATGATAAAGTAGGTGTTGTATCAGTTGTGTATGCTACAAATGATAAAGACTTAGCAGGGCAAAAAATGAATGAATTGATTGCGGCCAATCCTAATAATTATTACATGGTTTATAGTGTTCCACTAAATGTTGATTTGACGGAACTTTCTCATTATCCTTCAATAGCAATTTCTAAAGATGATTTACAATAAAAGCAATTCCTGTTTGTCGGGAAGTCAAGAATAAATAGAAATCGGAATTTCATAAGGAGAGGATAATGGTTAAAGAAGAAAATGGACAAAATATTTATGGCTGAGTTTACTTTCATTTGGAGCATTTATGCTTGAATTGCTGTCAATATTTGCAATTGAAGTTATATTTCTGCATGTAGACATACAGAATTATACAATGCAGCAAAGAAGTATTCATTGTATCATAATGGTTTTTATGTGGGCGTTTTTCATTGGTGTTCTCCTGCTTTTTTCAAGGAAGCATTATCATTTTCCAGAAAGGGGAAGTAAAAGGGATAAGATTTCCTCGAAAAGTTGGATCGTAACGCTTGCTTGTTTCATTGGCTGCAAAATATGATGGTTTATATGAAGTCACACACGTCTTCCGGAAGAATACAAATCAATGTGTGTACCAAAGTTTGACTTTTGGTTGCCAAGACTCTATTAAATCTTTATCTGTGGAGATTCAGGATAAATTAGATCATCTGATATTGGGTTGAATTTTTTGTATTGATTATATTTTTAAAATACTGCATTTCACAAAATGACGCAAACAGTATCTCTACCATCTGCGTCATTCTCTTAATATTTTCTTCTTTCAATATTTCCAAGCGCTTTATTCACTTGCGGGATCTTCTCCCCTATTATTTCTGCACAATATTAATGATCTTCTTCGGCACATAGATCTCTTTCACAATATTCCCAGTCAGCTTATCCGCCACAGCCGCCTTTCCTGCCGCGATCGCATCTTCCTTGGAAATATCTGCCGCCACTGAGATCACAGCTCTGGTCTTGCCATTAATCTGAACCGGCACCTCGATCTCGTCGTCCTTCATCATTTCCTCGTCATAATCCGGCCATCCCGCAGCGAACACGCTTCCTTCATGCCCTAACTGCTCCCAGATCTCCTCCGCCATATGCGGGGCGAACGGAGACAGCAGTACCGCCATAGTCGATAAGGTCTCCTTATCAATGCCGCCTTCCTTCTTGGCAATCTCGATCAGGTTGTTATTATGCTCCATAAATCCGGAGATCGCCGTATTCAGGCTGAAGCTCTCAAGACGCTTCGTGATATCGCATACCAGTCTGTGGCGTTCCTTGATCATCGCCTTAGATGCTTTGATATCCGCATCCTTGCTGTCCATCACCAGATTCCACACACGCTTCAAGAAACGGTTCACACCGTCGATCCCGCGGTCATCCCACTCGGCGTCTAACTCCGGCGGTCCTACGAACAGTTCGTACATACGCAGGGAATCACAGCCGTAATCCCTGACCAGATCGTCCGGGGAAACCACATTTCCCTTAGACTTGCTCATCTTGATCCCGTTCTTCCCTGTGATCATACCCTGATTGAACAGCTTCTGGAACGGCTCGTCAAAATCAACCGCCCCGATGTCGCACAGGAATTTGGTGTAGAAACGGGAATACAGAAGGTGAAGCACGGCATGCTCCACACCGCCGATATACATATCAACCGGAAGCAGGGCGTCCGCCTTCTCTCTGGAAACCAGTTCTTTATCGTTATGATTGTCCACATACCGCAGGAAATACCAGGAGGAACCTGCCCACTGAGGCATGGTATTGGTCTCACGCTTCGCCGGCTTTCCACAAACTGGACACTTACAGTTCACCCATTCCTCGATGCCCGCAAGCGGTGACTCTCCGGTTCCTGTCGGCTCATAAGATTCTACCTCCGGCAGTCGAAGCGGCAGCTCTTCTTCCGGTACAGGCACATTGCCGCAGTCCGGACAATGCACGATCGGGATCGGCTCGCCCCAGTAACGCTGGCGGGAGAATACCCAGTCGCGCAGCTTATAGTTCACGGTCGCGCGTCCGATGCCTCTCTCTTCGATGATATGCGGCGCTTCTTTCTTAAGAACCGCAGACTCCATCCCGTTCCACTCGCCGGAATTGATCATCGTTCCGCTGGCTTCCGTATAGGCTTCCGTCATATGCTCGATCGCCTGACCGTCCTTTGCAATAACCTGCACGATCGGGATACCAAACTTAGTTGCAAACTCGAAGTCACGGTCGTCATGAGCCGGTACACACATGATCGCTCCCGTTCCGTAATCAGCCAATACATAATCCGACAGCCAGATCGGCGTCTTCTCGCCATTCAGCGGATTGACCGCATAGCTTCCGGTGAAGACGCCCGTCTTCTCCTTATCCTGCATACGGTCCACATTGGACTTCATGGATGCCTCGAAGATATACTTCTCCACAGCCTCCCTTGTCTCATCCGTTGCAAGGCTTTTTGCCAGTTCATGCTCCGGCGCCAATACCATGAAGGTCGCGCCGTATAAGGTATCCGGCCTTGTGGTATAGACCGTGATCTTCTCTTCTCTTCCGTCTATCGGGAAATCTACTTCCGCACCGTAGGATTTGCCGATCCAGTCCGACTGCATCTTCTTAACCTTCTCCGGCCAGTCCAATTTATCCAGGTCATTGAGCAGACGCTCCGCATATGCCGTGATCTTCAGCATCCACTGACGCAGATTCTTCTTCGTTACCTCCGCGCCGCACCGCTCGCACTTTCCATTGACTACCTCTTCGTTGGCAAGCCCGGTCTTACAGGACGGGCACCAGTTGATGGGGAATTCCTTCTCGTAGGCAAGCCCTTCCTTGAACATCTTCACGAAGATCCACTGGGTCCACTTATAGAACCCCGGATCTGTGGTATTCACTTCTCTGTCCCAGTCATACAGGGCGGCGATCTCATTGATCTGCTTCTTGATATTCTTTACGTTCTCCGCCGTGGAGATCGCAGGATGTACGCCCATCTTGATGGCATAATTCTCAGCCGGAAGGCCGAAAGCGTCCCATCCCATCGGATGAATGATGTAATATCCCTGCTGCAGCTTATATCTGCTCCATACATCAGAGATCACATAACCTCTCCAGTGTCCGACATGAAGCCCGTTTCCTGACGGATATGGGAACATATCCAGACAGTAGTATTTCTGACGCTCCCTGCCCTTCTCATCTACCTTGACATTCACCGGGTTCTTCTCCCAGTTCTCCCGCCATTTTTTCTCGATCGCCTTATGGTTATAAGGTATCTTAGACATATTGAATCTCCTCTCTTTCCTGAGAATGTGGCAGACCACACTCCGTACTTTAATAATCAAAAGCCTCCTCATCCCCAAAGAGACGAAAAGGCTTACATTGCAGATGCACTGTCCTCCTACAGAAAGACTCTTATTTATTATATGAAGAATGTAAAAATAAGTCAAGCATTATTTTCTTATACAAAAGTCACAATTTTAGTTGTTCCCTCTGTCTCTTTAGTGTATAATAAGTTTATAAGCATTCCATACTGAGGTTTCAGTAAATACGATACATAAAGGAGAGGTTTATCATGGTATATTTATTAACCGGCCCAAAAGGCAGCGGAAAGACGCAGCAAATGATTGAACAGGCGAACAACAAAGTAAAAGATTGTAATGGAAATGTAGTATTTATTAAAAAGACTCATAGAGACACTGCCAGTGTTGCATTCGACATTCGCACAATCTGTATGGATGATTATACCTCCATTACGAATATTGACGGATACATCGGTTTCTTATACGGAATGTACAGTTCCAACCACGATATCGAATGTGTCTTTATTGATGGAATCCTGAAACATGCTGATATCTCACTTGACAATATGCCGGAATTTATCGAAAGGCTGAAAAAGATCTCCGCACAATGCGGCATTGATTTCTTCGTAAGCATCAGTGCAGACCGCGCCGACCTGTCTCATATCAATGAAGAGGGTTGCAGCTATTTGAATTAATTCTATGAAAGATCAGGCAGTCCATACGGGCTGCCTTTTACGATAGGACAATATGAAAACAACCAAAGATACCCGACGCACACAGAAGCACACCAAAGACGCCCGGCACACACAGGACAAGAGCAAAGACACCCGATACACACAGGACAAGAGCAAAGATACCCGGCGCACGCAGAAGCATATGCCGGAGACCATGCCCCGAGCCGGCGCCGGATCTCCGTCCGGGATCAAAGCCGCAAAATCCAGAAGAGCCAGACGCCGGAAAATACAATTGATCCGGATCACGTTATTCGCTCTTCTATGCTTATGCGGTTGTTTCCTGCTTGTGTCGGGCGCACGCGCAGTAATATCCGCCGGAACCAGATTGGTCCGGGATCACAAAGCAGAATCTCTCAAGAAAAATGCATCCGATAAGCCAAAGAAAAGCAGCGACACTCCCCATGTAGAAGTAAAAGAACTGGTGATCAACACAAACCAACCCGTATTAGCAAATGAACCTGTTACGTTGACGATCAGCTCTATCGGCGACTGCACGCTGGGAACCGACGCCAACTTTGCACGATCCACCAGTCTGAATGCCTTCTACGACATGCACGGTCCTGATTACTTCTTTCAAAATGTACGGTCTGTCCTGGAAGCAGACGATCTCACCATAGTAAATATGGAAGGAACACTGACAGAATCCAATCAGCGGCAGAATAAGACTTATGCTTTTAAAGGTCCTCCCGAATATGCGGCTATCCTCTCCGGCAGTTCTGTGGAAGCCGCCAATCTGGCGAACAATCACAGCAAAGATTATGGAGATCAAAGTTACGCCGATACCGTCAAGACCCTGGAAGAAGCAGGTATCCCGACTTTTGGATTCGATCAGGTAAAGATTCTTGATATCAAGGGTGTGAAGGTGGGACTGACCGGAATCTATGAGCTGGCGGATCATCTGGGAAAGAAGAAGCAGGTAAAAGACAATATCGCCGCTTTAAAAGAAGCCGGAGCACAATTGATCATCGTGAATTTCCACTGGGGCATGGAACGCGAATACACGCCCAATGATACGCAGAAAACTCTGGCGCATCTGGCAATTGACGAAGGCGCCGATCTGGTGATCGGCCATCACCCTCATGTACTGCAGGGCATAGAGAAGTATAAAGACAAATATATCGCTTACAGCCTGGGTAATTTTTGCTTTGGCGGCAATTCAAATCCTGCGGACAAAGACACCATCATCTTTCAGCAGACATTTACGGTCAAAAATGGAGTGGTAGAAAAGGACGATGCGGTCAATATCATCCCCTGCTCCATCTCTTCCGTCACCAAGTATAACGATTATTGTCCGACGGTCCTGGATGGAGAAGAAAAGCAAAGAATATTAGATAAGATTGAAGAACACAGCCAGTGGTAATATTAAGGGCTGCTGCGAAATGCCGTTTATACACCATATACGGCATTTCGCAGCAGCCCCTGCAAGATTATAACATATCAAAAAAACATCTCATAAAGCAATGTCATAAGCGGCATGGTGAAGATACAGAAGATCACCGACATCACATTGATCACGCTGGCATACCTGGAATCCTTGTCGTAGATCTGCGCCAGTTGGGTGATCATAGTTGCCACCGGAGCCGCCGTCGCCAACAGTACGATCAAAAGTATATATTCCGCCTCCGGATGTATTCCCATGTGCCCTACGATGACAAAAGCCACCGCCGCGATCACCGGAAACGCAACCAGACGCAGGAAGCAGATAAGATAGGGCCTTTTCTGGCGGAATACCCACAGAAGATCCACATCTCCGATCACCATTCCGATCACCAGCATACTGGCCGCGCTGATCATATCGCTGAATCCGCTGACGCAGCTGCCGATCACCACCGGAAACTTAAGTTCCGTAACGAACATCAACATTCCGATCATCACGGCAACGATGTTCGGGTTCAGGAGAATCTTCTTATAATCCTTTTCCTTTCTCTGGCTGATGGCGCCGACGCCATGCGTCCAGATCAGTACCGTCTGTACTATCGTATAAGCCGTTGTATAAAATACCCATTCTTTTCCCATGACAGCCGCCACCAGAGGAATCACCAGATACCCTGAATTAGAATAGATGATCGACGCCTTCTCAATGCCGTTGATATGGAGCGGTTTCTCCAGTAGCTTCGTACCGCCGACTGTCATCCCATGGACAGCAGACGCCATGATAAGCGCCAATACCAACCCTTTCAGTTTATCCGGCGTCAGCTCTATCTGAAATGACTCAACAATGATACAAGGCGAACATATGTATACTATCATATTCGATATAACCTTACTGTCCTTTGCCTGGAACAGCCCGATCTTCACGATGGCGTAGCCTACCGCCATCGTGAGAAACATTGCCGCGATCTGTTGTGCCAATAATATGCTTATTTCCATTACTCTTCTTCCATCTCTTCTGTATTCTGTTCCGTCTCTTCCGTCTGCGTATCCGTTTCCTTCTGTCTTTGGCTCTTTCTTCCTCCGGTCTCCAGAGACATTACAAGATTCGCCCTCTCGTCTTCTTTATACTCCATTGTGATCTCCTGCCCGGTTTCGCACCTTACCACATCTATAAAGTCGACTACAGATATATCAAATATCTCCTCGGAGCCTTCCACCATGATATAATAATGAGAAGTACCGTCAATGACCGCCTGGGCGATCTTCGTGATCTTCCCGCTGATCTCCCTGATCTCGCGGGTATCTTTCTCTTCCTCTTTCACGCCGCTGCTTAGAAGCAGTTCCAGGTAATTCTCTTCACACTGGCTCACACTGTCGCCGATCGCGACGATCTGATACTTCTGTACGTTTACCATGGCGTATTTCTTCACCAGTCCCGCATCATCCTTCAACGCAATAAAATACGTCGGCTCATCAGAGATATTCAACAGCAGCGGAAATGTCGCCTTGTACTTCAGATTCTGTACCTGACCTTCCGCAGAGGACATAGCAGACGCCTCCGTCGCGCCCTCTACTTTGTAGTATTTCGTCTCCATCGTCCTCTGGTTCGACAATACAAATCCTACGTTAGACTGGTCGCCGTTCACAGACGTCACTCCTGTATACATCCAGACATCGTCTTCCAACGCCAGATAATTATAGCCGTCCGTCGTCATCAGACAATCCTTCTGGCTTAAGATGCTGTTGAAAAACCCATGTTTCAGCGTACCGTAATAATCAAACAACTGGACCAAAAGATCTGCGGAATAAGCGCGGTCCACCCACTCCGGAACATTCTCGATATCATAGGTCTTCATATCTCCGGTAACCGCGTTGCACAATACCACTTTGCCGACCGTCTCGCCTCCAAAAAGCCCGATGTTGAACTTCTTCACCGGCGCGATCCAGTAAGGGATCCCCCTGTCGTCGATCTCGAAACTCAGCTCCCCGTAGATATAGGTCGGGTGCGCGAACCGCAGATGACGGTATATATTCCGGTTGAAATGTTCACTGGTCGTATACTTGATCCCTTCTTCTAACTTTACAAGCTCTGTGGTCTGTGTCGCCATATTAATACGGATATATGCCGGAATCCCGTTGGAACGGTTGGTAAACCATTTGATCAGATTCGCATACCTAAGGGGCGATACCCTGACCGGATTATCCTGATAATTGATCTGGCTGTAGATACTGTCAACTTCAAACTGCGACACCATATCCACCATGCTTCCCATCTTGCGGTCGCCGAGGATCTCCGCCGTATCCTTGTCAAGAAGCGGGATCTTATCAAAGGAAAGCTCTTCTATATCCTCTGTGAACTCGCCTTCTTTTACCGTTAGCAGCTTCTGGTATTTCTTCGCATTGATGATCGGAGAAGAAAGAAGAGAACCAAGACAATATATGATCCCTACTCCCAACACCAACAGCCCGAAAAACTTCATCATCTTGTCCTGTTTTACATCTTTTAAGCCCAGTTTCTTACGCATCGCATATGCCGTCACAACCACAGCCAGGAATACCACGACAAACATCCAGGTATCCGACGAGTGGATGTTAAACGCAGGCAGCGACACATAATAATATCCGCCTGCAGCAACGATCAGCGCTAATACAATCAACAATTTTTTCTTAATATTCATATATTCTCCTTTATCAGACCTAAAATCTAAAATCTCCGATTCCATGCCGACGCCGTAAACAGCATCAGGAACGGAAAGATCTCCAATCGCCCGGCAAGCATATCACAACAGAACACAAGCTTCGACAACGGTGAAAAATCTGCAAAATTCCCATTGGGCCCCACCGCCCCGATCCCCGGGCCGATATTATTCAGTGTAGCCATTACCGAACTGAACGTGGTCCCAAAATCCATATTGTCAAGGGACACCAGAAGGACAGAACCTGCAACCGTCAACACATACGCCATCAGATAGACATTCAGCACTCTTAACACATCCTGATCCATCTTCTTCCCGTTCATCCGAATGATCCTGACCGCCTTTGGATGTACCATCTGGACGATCTCACGCTTGATACATTTTAACATCATCAGGAAACGCGCCACCTTCATACCGCCTCCCGTAGACGAGGCGCAGGCGCCGACCATCATCAAAAACAGCAGCACACACTGGGAGAACATAGGCCACTCAATGAAATCCGCCGTGGCATACCCTGTCGTAGTGATCACGGACGCAACCTGAAAGATCGCGTAACGGAACGCCTTCGCCGGTCCTTCGTACATATGGCTGATGTTCATCGTGATCACAACCGCCGACGTCAATATGATCCCCAGATATACCTTCAATTCTTCATTCTTCCAGATCGGCTTTAGCTCCTTCAGCAGCAGGAAATAATACAGATTAAAGTTGATCCCGAATAATATCATAAAGATCGTGATCACCGCATCTATATAGGCGCTGTTAAAATATCCCACGCTTGCCGCATAATTGGCAAATCCGCCGGTTCCCGCCGTTCCGAATGAGAAGAGCAGGCTGTCAAAAAGGTTCATCCCGCCGAATAACAGCAGAACCACTTCTATAAGCGTCATCCCAAAGTATATCCCATAAAGGATCCGCGCTGTTGACATCGTCTTCGGCACCAGCTTGTCCTTCTCCGGTCCGGGCACCTCCGCACGCATCAGGTACATAGAATTCTTCTTATCAAGCGTCGTAAGCACCATGACGAACACTAACACTCCCATACCGCCGACCCAGTGCGTAAAGCTCCTCCAGAACAGCATTCCCTGAGGCAGTACTTCGATCTCCCGCAGAATCGTAGAACCTGTCGTCGTAAATCCTGATACCGTCTCAAAAAATGCATCCAGATAATTCGGGATACAACCCGAAAGTGAAAATGGCAATGCTCCGAACAGCGACCACAGGATCCATGCGCTTGAGACAACGATCATACCTTCTTTCCCATAGATCGTCCTGTTCTCCGGTTTCTTCACGCCAAGCAGCAGATAGACAACTCCCAGTATCCCCGCAGGGATCAAAAAAAACACACCGCTAAATTCTCGGTAGATCAGCGACACCAAAGCCGGAAGGAGCAGCAGCACCGCCTCGACCCCCAGCATCCTCGCCAATATATACCGTATCATCTTCGTATTCATTATCTTCTTTCTCAGTCTCCCCTATGCAAGTATATCTGTAAAATCATTAATAACGTGCTCTTTCGTAACTACGATCACACTGTCCCCTACTTCCATATGATCGTCGCCTCCAGGGATGATGATCTTGCGTCCTCTTCCGATACAGGCGATCAGATGATTGAGTTTCGTAGGAAGGTCTTTCAGCGGAACATTCGTAAAACTGCACTCTTTCCTTATGATGAACTCCATCGCCTCCACTCTTCCTCCCAGAAGCCGGTAACTGGTCTCTACATTGGCGCTGCTGTAAGAATTCTTCATAGCTCTTACGTAATTCACGATCTCATCAGCCGCCGCGCTCTTTACGGAGACAATACTGTCTATCCCAAGCCCTTCCACCATCTGCGCTCTGGAATCTTCGTTTACCTTGGCGATGATCTTATCCACCCCCTGTCCTTTTGCAAATAAGGACATGATAATATTCTCTTCATCCATACCCGTCAGCGCGACCACGGCGTCCGATTCCCGGATCCCTTCTTCGATCAGAAGATCATGATCGGCGGCATCACCCTGAATGACCGTTGCTTTGGGAAGCTGCTCGCACAGATATTCACATTTCGCTTCACTGCGCTCTATAATCTTTACCTGCATCCCCGCCTGCAATAACTGCCGGGAGAGATAGAAGCAGACATTCCCGCCGCCGCAGATGATCACCCTCTTCACTTTCGTATTCTTCTTTCCTACGGATTTGAAAAATGACCTCAAATCCTGGTGCCCTGCCGCTATGTGGAGCCGGTCGTCCTCTTTAAGGACAAAATCTCCATCCGGGATAAAGACATCATTCCCTCTCTTGACCGCGCACACCAGCATATCAATCTTGAACTTCTGGTCAATCTGCGCAAGGGACAGCCCGGCAAGGGGATTGCCCGCCTTCAGAATGTGCTCTACCAGTTCGACTCTTCCCTTCATAAATGTCTCGACCTTGCTGGCTTCCGGGAACAACAGGACCCTGGCAATCTCATTCGCAGCCGACAACTCCGGATTCACCGCCATACTCAGATGAAGATCGGATCGGAACAGATCGATCTGCCGGTAATAGATGGGATTGCGCACCCTCGCGATCGTATGCCTGGCTCCTAGCCGCTTCGCCAAAAGACAGCTCAGCATATTAAACTCGTCTGTCGAAGCACAGGCGATCACGAGATCCGCATGTGCCACATCCGCCTGCTTCTGAACCTCAACGTCTGCTCCATTCCCTGGGATGCAAAAAACGTCAAGCTGATTCAGAGCTTCCTTTAACTTGCCTGCATTCTGGTCGATCAATACGATATCATAATCTTCTTCTGACAACTGTACGGCAAGCTTATGCCCCACCTTACCGTCTCCAATGATTACTATCTGCATTTTTTTAATCCTCATTCATTTTCTATTTTACTGTAATATAGACGTTAGAAATATTAACATATAATTAGCAGCAAGGAGATTATAGCACTTTTGCCATAAGAAAAAAAGCCCTTACGGACTTTTCTTCTATATCTTAATTATTTTGTAATCTTTTGTCTTTACCGCCTACTCTTCCGCAGCCCTCTTGGCGATCTCCGCCTCCTGTACGTCAGACGGCGCCTGCTCGTAGCGCGCGAACTCATAAGAATAAGTGCCTCTTCCGCCTGTCATGGAGCGCAGTACCGTACAGTACCCGAATACGCCTGTCATCGGAATATCAGCCACGATCTCCTGGAATCCGCCTGCGATCGGGTTCATACCCAGTACACGGCCGCGCCTCTTGTTCAGATCGCCCATGACGTCTCCGGTGTAATCGTCCGGAACGACAACCTTGATAGATGCGATCGGCTCTAAGAGCACCGGGCCAGCCTCCATGAATCCCTTTTTGAACGCCTGGATCGTCGCAGTCTTGAACGCCATCTCAGAGGAATCTACCGGATGATAAGATCCGTCGTAAAGCGTCGCCTTCACACCGACTACCGGATATCCGGCAAGAGGCCCCTTGATGACAGATTCCTGAAGCCCCTTCTCCACCGCCGGGAAGTAATTCTTCGGAACCGCACCGCCGACTACCGTCTCTTCAAAGACATACGGCGTCTCTAAGTCGCCTGAGGATGCAAACTTCATCTTAACGTGGCCATACTGCCCATGACCGCCGGACTGCTTCTTATACTTGGTGTCCACGTCCGAATTCTTCCGGATCGTCTCACGGAATGCAACTTTCGGCGTCTCCAGTGTTACTTCGCATTTGTATCTCTCAAGGAGCTTGCTTACCGCAATCTCAAGATGCTGGTCGCCCATACCATAGATCAGCGTCTGACGGTTCTCGCTGTCATTCACTGCCTTCAACGTGATATCTTCCGCCATCATCTTCTGAAGCGCCTGGGAAACCTTGTCTTCATCCCCTTTATTCTTTGTTACATACTTCATATATGTATACGGCTTGGAATACTCTGTCTTACCGAAGAGTACCGGCGTAGCCTTTGCAGACAGTGTATCTCCGGTCTTGGTACTCGTAAGCTTCGCGATCGCTCCGATATCGCCTGCGAATAATTCCTTCACTTCTACCGGCTTATTCCCCACCATGGTGTAGATCTTGCCAAGCTTCTCATCCGTCTCCGTATCCGCATTGTAAAGCGTATCCTCGCCCTTTAATACACCGGAACATACTTTGACGAAGGAATACTTACCGATGAACGGATCCACCATCGTCTTGAAGACATATGCGGACTTCGCCTTCGCGAAATCATAGTTTGCCTCGTAGATCTCATTGGTCTTACGGTTGATACCTGCACATTCTCTCCAATCCGGGCTCGGGAAGAACCTTACGATATCTGACAGAAGGTTCGCAACACCCTGTGCCTGTACGTTAGAGCCCATGGCAACCGGAACGATCCTTCCTTCCATAACCTCGGTACGCATCGCCGCGCGGATCTCTTCTACGGAGAATTCTTCTCCCGCAAAATAGCGTTCCATATACTCGTCGCTGATCTCTGCCACTGCCTCTAACAGCTTCTCGCGGTAGCTCTCAAGGTTCGGCTTACAATAATCCGGGATCTCACATTCTTCTCTCTGTCCGATGCCTGTGTAACGTCTGCCGGCATTCTTGATGACATTGACATAGCCAACCAGCTTCTCATTCTCTCTGATCGGCTGGAAATGAGGCGCGATCACCTTGCCGTATCTCTCGTTCAGATCCTCTACTACCTGACGGAAGCTGGCGTCGTCTACATCCATCTCCGTCACATAGATCATACGCGGAAGATTGTACTTATCACACAGCTCCCACGCCTTCTCCGTCCCGACTTCCACGCCCGACTTGCCAGATACTACGATCACTGCCGCGTCCGCCGCGCTGACTGCCTCTTCAACCTCGCCTACGAAATCAAAATACCCCGGTGTATCTAAGACATTGATCTTCGCCTTCTCCCACTCGATCGGTATCAGAGTTGTGCTGATTGAAAATTCTCTCTTCTGTTCCTCTTTATCGAAATCACTGATCGTATTATGGTCTGTGATCTTCCCCATACGATTCGTCGCTCCTGATACATAAGCCATAGCTTCAGCAAGGCTTGTCTTGCCGCTCCCCCCATGTCCTAAGAGAACTACGTTCCTGATCTCATCAGTTCTGTAAACCTTCATATTTTCGGTGCCTCCTTATTCTTGGTAAAATCTCATGTTTACATTGTACTAAAAAAATCAGGGTATTACAACTCTTTTATGCAGGTTTTACAATTTTTTCAATCCGGCGGTTTCACTTCTTCACTTTAAAGTGTCATAGTATTGACAAAACAGCCTCTTACGAGTTAGAATATACTATATTTCCTAAGGCATCATTAAGAAAATGAGGAGAATCATCATGAAGCATAAGATTGGATTTATCGGCATGGGCCTCATCGGCGGCTCCATCGCCAGGGCAATACGTCAGTATTTCCCCGACTATGAGATCGTCGCCTTCGATAAGAACAAAGAGACTCTGGCGCTGGCTACCCAGGAATCCGTCATTGACGTGGCGGCAACCACCATCGACGGCAATTTTCATCACTGCAGTTATCTCTTCCTCTGCGCTCCCGTGTCCTATAACACGGCTTATCTCAAGCAGGTGAAGGACTATCTTCACAAGGACTGTATCCTGACCGACGTCGGAAGTGTGAAAACAAATATCCACCGAGAGGTGGAGGCTCTTGGGATCGAGGAATCTTTTATCGGCGGACACCCCATGGCAGGTTCCGAGAAAAGCGGTTACGTCAACTCAAAGGCAATGCTGATCGAAAATGCATACTTTGTACTGACGCCCTCCGGGAAGGTTCCGCAGGAAAAGATAGCACGCTATACAGAATTCGTCCGGTCTCTGCATGCGATCCCCATCATCCTGGACTACCGGCAGCACGACTATGTGACCGGGACCATCAGCCATCTCCCCCACATCATAGCCTCAAGCCTGGTCAATTTCGTGCGGGATATGGATACCAGTGATGAGTTGATGAAGAACCTTGCCGCAGGAGGTTTCAAGGATATCACCCGTATCGCCTCCTCATCCCCGACCATGTGGCAGCATATCTGTCTGAAGAATAAGGAGAATATCTCTCAGATCCTGGATGCATACATCCATCTTCTGCGCCACGCAAGGGATATGATCGAGCAAGAAGACGAACAGGGAATCTACGACATGTTCGACACCTCCCGGAATTATCGGAATTCCATCCCGGTATCCTCTGCCGGCCCGATCAAGAAGGCGTACGAGGTCTACTGCGATATCATTGACGAGACAGGCGGGATTGCGGCGATCGCGACGATCCTGGCATCCAACGGCCTGAATCTTAAGAATATCGGGATCATACATAACAGAGAATTTGAAGAAGGGGTTCTGCGCATTGAATTCTACGACGAGACATCCTCTAAGAAGGCGGCGGAGATTCTGCAGAAATTCAGGTACATTGTCTATGAGCGTTAAAACGATTTACCCAAGAAGACACTTAAAAGGCGAGATCACGGTTCCGGGGGACAAATCCATCTCCCACCGCAGCATCATGTTCGGCTCCATAGCGCTTGGAACCACTGTGATCACGAATTTCCTAAAGGGCGCGGACTGTCTCTCCACCATCGGATGTTTTCGGAAGATGGGGGTGGAGATCACCCAGGAGGGTGAGGCGATCTATGTGCACGGCAGAGGCCTTCGGGGCCTGTCGGCTCCCCAGGAAACTCTCGAAGTCGGGAACAGCGGAACTACCACGAGGCTCCTGTCGGGTATCCTTGCCGGGCAGTCCTTTTCCTCCGTCATGTCCGGAGACGAATCCCTCAACTTACGCCCTATGGGACGGATCATGTCGCCTCTGAACAGTATGGGAGCACATATAACAAGCATTCACGGCAACAACTGCGCCCCCTTAAGAATCGAACCGGGCGTCCTTCGCGGCATCTGTTATCGCTCGCCGGTTGCATCCGCCCAGGTCAAATCCGCCGTTCTTCTTGCAGGGCTTTATGCCGACGGCAAGACCTCTGTGACGGAGCCTGCCCTTTCCCGCAATCACACGGAGCTGATGCTGAAAAGCTTCGGCGCCGACGTAACCTCCGCGATTCATGAAGACGGAAGCGCAACCGCACAGATACAGCCCTGCCGGGAGCTGTTCGCCCAGGAGATCTGCGTCCCCGGGGATATCTCGTCCGCCGCCTATTTTATAGCCGCCGGACTTCTCGTTCCGGGTTCCGAGCTTCTCATCCGGAATGTGGGAACAAACCCCACCCGTGCCGGAATCCTTAAGGTATGCGAGGCTATGGGAGCGGATATCACCTATCTGGAAGCCAGAGACACGCTGCCCCATGCCGGACGGCAGGACACAGGCGAACCCACGGCGGACATTCTCGTCAGGCACAGCGCCCTTCACGGCATAACCATAGACGGAGACCTTATCCCGACGCTGATCGACGAGATCCCGGCCATCGCAGTGATCGCCGCCTGCGCAGAAGGCACGACGGTCATCAGGGACGCGGCGGAATTAAAAGTGAAGGAGACCAACCGGATCGACACTGTCACAGAGAATCTCCGGGCTATGGGAGCAGATATCACGCCTACCGAGGACGGAATGATCATAAAAGGCGGCGCGCCGCTTAAAGGCGCACCGATCAAGAGCTATCTGGATCACCGGATCGCGATGGCATTCGCGGTCGCCGGATTGACCGCAGAAGGTGAAACGAAGATCGAGGACAGCCAGTGCGTGGATGTCTCCTACCCGGAATTCTTCCGGACGCTTGAGAGCATATAAATGGATCGGATCTATCGTAGTCAACTATGCATGCAAGCATGCCCGCTTGGCTCGTTGCCCGCGGGAATAAAAAGGACTGCTGCAAAATGCGCATATGCCGCATCCTGCAACAGTCCTTTTTCACATCCTAACCCTATTCGCCCTTCATCCTTGCCGTAAAATCCTTAATGATAGGCGGAATCTGAGACAGCATATTCTCTATATCTTCAAACATCGTGCTCTTCGTAGTCCCAAGCTTACCTGCCTTATTGATATGATTGACAACATCCTGATACTGTGACTTGATCTGGTCAAAGAAACCGCACAGAACCTGGAGCGCCGATTTGGACTGGTCGATCACGCCCGAGATCTCCGTATGCACGGTTGCCGCGCCTTCGGCAGACTGCGTGATCTCATCGAACATATCATACGTCTCCTGCACCTTATTCAGGCTCTCACCCAACGCGCTCTCGGAAGTCGTGATACTGCCGCTCAGCTGATCCGTCCCCTGCTCCACCTCCTGGATACCAGAGTCCACCTCTCTTGTCAGATTCTTGATCTCATCGGCAAGCTTCTTCACCTCTACCGCCACTACAGCGAAGCCTTTTCCCTGCTCGCCGGCACGCGCCGCCTCAATAGACGCATTGATCGCAAGGATATTGGTCTGGTCGGCAATGGACACGATCTTATTCGTACACTGCTTGATCTTCTCCACCGCCTTCTGCAGATCCTCAAACGTATGCTCCATCTCGCTGAAATGAGCCGCAACCTGTTCGGAACTGTTCTTAAGCTCCTCGACTCCGCCCTGCGCCCGGGCAACCGACTGTGAGATCGTATCCTTTACCGTGATAAACTCACCGGAAACCTGCTCAATACTTGAGAAATTCTCCCCAAAATTCAGCAGCTTTCCCTGAAAATCTTCCGCCTCCCTTACGACACTGCCAAAGGAACGGCCGATCTCATTGAGCTCCCACAGAGAATCCACTTCCTTTTGTACCATCTCTTTATGGTAATCCTTAAGGCTCCCCATCACATGAAGCACCGGATACAGACTGTTCTCATTTCCGGACACTACTTTGGCTTCCTGCTTATTCCTCTTCCAAAACATATCTCTTCCCCCTTACTCGAATACCACACAGGTCATGGACTGATTCACAAAACGGTTGTTATAATGCTCCCCGTATCCGACTACCCCTGCATGGTTTCCTAATCTTCCCATATCATTCAGATAATCCTGCATATAATTGTTCTGTGTAAACAGAAGATACCGGAAGAGACAATTGACGGAGAAAACTGCCGAAACCTTCGGGAAATCCCGCTGTATCATAGAGATCGTGTCCTTCACGATGGCACGGTAATCCCCTAACTCCAACAGTACCAGTACATCTGAGTCATTGACCTGCCGAAAACAGGTCAGCGCATTCCCGCTCACCTCTTTGATCGACACAATGCAGGTATCGTCCCCGTTCAGCTTGCCAAACGGATTCTGGAAGGTCCGGGTCGTGATCTCCTGTTCCGACACATGAAGGATATCCTGATAAACCTGCTTCGCCGGCTTCCCGTTCAAGGCTCCGATGATATAATTCGCCTTATCCGTCTCCGATGCGATAAAGCGATAATTCTTCATCTGATGATAGATATTCTCCTTATATGCTTTAACCCTGCCGACTAAGTTCTTCACAAGCGCATATGCCACGGCGTCTTCATAGACTATGCCGTTGGCAGAAACCTTTCCTGCGTCTCCGGTTCCTCCCACCAGGGAGATATCCCTGCGCTTCAGTACGGAGTAAATCGTAGTCAGCACACAGGCGTCGTTGCCGGAACACAGATCTATACAGACCGTATCATTATGCGAGCCCTTCACACTGTTCACATCCTGTTCCAACCGGTCTATATACTTTACCGGCATGACCGACACTTCCTCCAACACATTCGCCGCTGCGACGACGCCTTCTGAAAAGGCGACGACGCCGACTCCCTTCTCTACTACCTTCGTATCATAGCTCATACCGATACATCCGATACTGGGAACTCCTGGAAAGATCTCTTCGAGTTCTCTTACATGTGATTCAAACTGATCTCCGTTGGAGAACAGCATCAGGAACTGAGGCTTGCTGATTCCCCTGACAGCCTCTTTCAGATTCCCGCTCTGGCTTTTTCCAAATGTCTGCTTCATTATGTAATCCTCTTTCTATGCTTAACTTTTATTGGTATCATCGGAACAAAAAAGAATAAAACGTGATTTTATTATATGGGATATCTGTACACTACGTCAATCCTTTTTGTTAATTAATTATTTAACCGGCGTCATAAAGTAACATCAATAATACTTCACGTTCACATTCTTTCCCAGGTTCTGTGCGCATTCCTTCAATTGTTCCACCAGGTTCATCCTGACGCTTAAGTCAAAAGGCAGGTTGGAATTCTTATGCGCCACATTCATCGCTTTCCCGACAAACAGATTAAGCTGCGTACACTCCTCAATGATCAGCTTCGCAAGCTTTGCCGCCCCGTTATCCGCATCCAGCTCGTCGAAGAACGCCTCATCAAATTCATCCTGTTCATAGCGTTTCAGAAGCCCCAGCGACTTGCCGATGGTAAGGACGCCTTCCGTCACAAGATCCAGTCCTTCTATCGTCGCCATCGGAGGTACCGTAGGATCCGCATAATTCACGGAGGTTACGATCTCCTGCTTTAATACCCTTGACGTAATATTTGCACTGGTGCCGCCGCAGACCACTTTCTTTCCTTCCTGCTTCATGAAGTCCCGGACCACTCTATCGTCGTCCTCCTTATGGGTTGGCGGACCGGTGAATATATTGACGATCCGCCGCTCGATCACCCTTGCCACGGCAACCGTCGTATCATCTCCGGGCTTATTGCCGTACAGGTCGTCGCACAGCTGGCTTAACATCGCGGCAAGCCGGGAAGCTGACAGCGTCTGTTTCGTACATTTCAGCGTATAATCCGCCATATCCTCCCAGGTCCAGCCAAGGTTCATAAGCTCGCCCTCGCCCGCCCAGATCACACCGTCGCTCATCAGCACGAAGCAGTCCTTAAGCTTCACCTGAAAACGGTATTCCCGGATATTCTTTCCTTCCATCGTCCGCTCCTGGTATGGATAATCCACAATCTTTCCATCTCTTACAAAGATACACAGGGGATTGTCGAATTCTACCAGATACGCCTCGCCGTTGTGGAAGATCTGCAGAATACTGAATGTGGCGTAAGCCACTTCTCTGACCTTGCAGACCGGCAGTGTCTTCGCGATCGTCTCGACACAGGATTCTATCTTCGCTCCCTCCAGAAACATCGTGCCCAGGATCTTAGATGTCAGCGTCGCCAGGATATTCGCCTTTACGCCGCTTCCCATGCCGTCTGCCAGTATCACGATCTCCGAATCCTTCGTCTTCAACACTTCAACCTTGTCCCCGCACAGCTCTTCTCCGTGTTTATTCAGGCTCTTCCAGGATATATCCACACTCACGCTCATACTAATCTTCCTCTTCAAATAAAATAGAATCCCGAAGTTTCGAAAGAGTCACTTTCGTCTCTGCCGTAGTCTCTCCCAATAATCCCGCGATCTCCTGGGCAACCATCATCTGCTTATCTATGACCTTCTGCGCCATCTCAACCGTCTCCATCTTCAGGTTATAATGCTGCTCCTTCGCTTTCTCTTCCTTCGTGATATCCTGGTACGTCACAAGAACCGATTCCAGACTGTCAATATAGATGATCGTCTCTACTACTTTAAGCTTCACGGTATCCAGGCTCATCTTCTTATGGATGATCGGCTTCTTCGCAGAGAGCACCTCTGCGATATCCCTGTCCTCTATGAACTCAAAGATATAACGCTCCAGGGCTTCTTCCCGCGATACTCCAAGCATCTCCATCGCCTTCTTGTTACATTCCCGGATCCGCATATCCTTGTCAATGATCAGGATCATGCTGGGCGTCACGTCCATGACGATATTAGACATAGACTCCGCCTGTGCCAGCGCATACGGAAGACACATTCCGATCTCCGCCTTCTTCTGGAACACCGCCGCCGCTTTTGCACGGCAGGTCGCGTATCCGCAGGCGCCGCAGTTTAACTCATCATCCCGGGTGTATTTGCCCATGGCATGCAGGACATCCTGCATCTCCTGGTCGGTCGGCTGCCTGTCTACCACGCGGCGGTCTGTAAATTCCTTATGCAGATCAAGGGCGCTGCCGTCAATCTCCGCCGCTTCTTCCTTATGCTTCACCCGTTTCTCGATATCCATCTTCGCGCGGACCAAAGACTGCTGCCACTTATCCGAAGCCGGTCCTTTGATACAGCCTCCCTCACAGACATTTACCTCAAAGAAGCAGTCCCGGATCCCGCCTCTTTCTAATTCTTCGAACAATTCCATACAATTCTTAAGCCCGTCAATATGTACTTTATAATACAGATCCTCCGCCTCGCCTGCAAGAACCGACTGGATCACCCCGCCGCTGACAGGATAGAGCCGGTTCACCTTCGGGCTTGGGTTGCCCGCCGGCTGGTCCTCGCACTGGTGGATGTCGATGCCTTCCGCCTTCCACCACTTTGTGATCTCTTCAAAGGTCAGGATCGCGTCGATCGCTCCTCTGACACGCTCGTCCCCGATCGCTTCTTCCTTCTTTGCGATACACGGTCCTAGGAATACCACTTTCACATCTTCCCCGTAGATACTCTTGATCAGCCTGCCATGCGCCACCATCGGAGACACCACCGGCGCCATCTGCGGTACCAGGGACGGGTAATACTTCTCGATCAAGTCATTGACACTTGGACAGCAGGTGGAGATGATGTTCGTCATCTTCCCCTCTTTAAGAAGCCTTCCATACTCCTTCGTGACAAGCGCCGCACCCTCCGCGGTCTCCCGTACTTCCCAGAATCCAAGCCGCTTCAAAGCGTCCACAACCTGTCCCGGCGTATCGTATTCCAGAACGCCCAGATAGGACGGGGCAATGGAGATGACCACACGCATCCCCTGTCTGAGATAGCCCTTCACTCGGTCCATATCACTTGCAAATGTCTTCGCATTCTGCGGGCAGACCTCCAGACAGTGTCCGCAGTTAATACAATGATCCTTCATGATATGCGCCTGCTCGTGCTCCACTGAGATCGCCTTCACCTCACAGTTGCGCACACACTTGTAACAGTGCCTGCAGCTTGCGTCCTTAAAATCAATTACACGCATCTTCTCTTCTCCCTCCCTGACCCGTATCATACTGACTTAATTATAACAAAACACCAATACGCACTCAAGCCATTTTAAGCCTAAAAACCCGAAAAAATGACAGCACCGCCGCTCCCGATAAGCGAGGTGCTGTCCTTTTCGGAACTTGCCGATCATTGATTTACCGTTCTCTTCACATAGCTGGTATGTAATGTCTCATGCGCCCTGTGGCTTCCGGGCGCGCCAAGATACTCGTCATAGAGCTTCTTGATCTCCGGATTCTCGTGAGATTTGCGGATCGCCTTCGCTTCATCGTTGCGGTACAGCACGCCTGCACGTATGCCGCGCACATCCGTAAAGTTGCGGACATCGCCGGACACCTGCGGCTGGCCGCCGCCGTTCACGCATCCGCCCGGACATCCCATGATCTCGATGAAATGATAATCCGCCTCGCCTGCCTTCACCTTGTTAAGCAGCTCCCGCGCATTGCCAAGCCCTGACGCGACTGCAACCTTCACATCCATGCCCGCCACATTGTAGGAAGCTTCCTTGATCCCTTTTGTTCCGCGCACATCTGTGAATTCCAGATTCGCAAGCTCTTCCCCTGTCAACGTCTCGACCGCAGTACGCAGCGCCGCCTCCATAACGCCTCCGGTCGCGCCGAAGATCACTCCCGCACCGGTAGACTCGCCCATCGGATTGTCGAATGTCTCATTCGGTAGCTTCGTAAATTCGATGCCGCAGCGCTTGATGAGCCTTGCAAGCTCCCTGGTCGTGATCGCGATATCCACATCCGGGACGCCCGCCGCACTCTGATCGTCTCTTCCGATCTCGAACTTCTTCGCCGTACAAGGCATCACGCTCACAGACACAATCTTCTTCGGATCAATGCCTTCCTTCTTGGCGAAATAGGTCTTTAACATCGCGCCAAACATCTGCTGCGGAGACTTACAGGTCGACAGATTCTCTGTCATATCCGGGAAATAATGCTCGCAGTATTTGATCCATCCCGGCGAACAGGAGGTGATCATCGGCAGTACGCCGCCGTTCTTGACACGGTCCAGAAGCTCTGTCGCCTCTTCCATAATGGTAAGGTCTGCCGCCCAGTCGGTATCGAATACCTTGTCGAATCCCAGCCGTCTAAGCGCAGCTGCCATCTTGCCCTCCACATCCGTTCCCATCGGGTAGCCGAATTCCTCGCCAAGCCCTGCGCGGACAGACGGAGCAGTCTGTACCACCACATATTTCTCCGGATCTGCGATCGCCTCGATGATCTGGCTTGTATAATCCTTCTCATACAGCGCGCCTGTCGGGCAGACAGCAATACACTGGCCGCAGGATACACAGCTGGTCTCGCCAAGCCCCATTCCGAACGCAGAACCGATCATAGTGGCAAAGCCGCGGTTATTCGGTCCGATCACGCCGATCCCCTGGGTCTTCTCACAGACCGCCACACAGCGCCGGCACAAGATACATTTGTTATTATCACGGATCATATGAGCAGCAGAATCATCCGGCTCATGGTGGTTCATCTCGCCCTCATAGAAATCTTCATCCTCCACGCCATACTCATGGCACAGGTTCTGCAGTTCGCAGTTGCCGCTTCTTACACATGACAGACATTTCTTATCATGGTTGGAAAGAAGAAGCTGCAAAGTCTTCTTCCTGGACTCGATCAGCTTCGGGGTATTGGTATACACCTCCATCCCTTCATTGATCGGATGTACGCAGGCAGCCACTAGGTTCCTGGCTCCCTTCACTTCCACCACGCACATACGGCACGCGCCGATCTCATTGATCTCCTTCAGATAACACAGCGTCGGTATCCTGATCCCTGCAAGGTGCGCCGCCTCAAGGATCGTAGAGCCTGCAGGAGCGGATACATCAAGACCGTTGATTTTAAGATTGATATTTTCCATATTCTCCATCCTCCATTACTCTTTGTAGATTGCACCGAAACGACATTTTTCCATACAGGCGCCGCATTTGACGCACTTATCCTGGTTGATCACATGCGGTTCTCTTACGGAGCCGGTGATCGCATCGTTCGGACAGGTCCTTGCACATAAGGTACATCCTTTACACTTATCCGCGTCGATCTTGTAAGACAGAAGAGCCTTACATACGCCTGCCGGACACTTCTTATCCACAATATGTGCTATGTATTCATCCTTGAAGTAACGCAGGGTGGAAAGCACCGGGTTCGGAGCCGTCTGCCCAAGCGCGCACAGAGAATTGGATCTTAGATGCGCCGCCAGGTCCTCAAGCTTATCTAAATCCTCCATGGTTCCCTGCCCGTTGGTGATCTTCTCTAAGATCTCCAGCATACGGCGGGTTCCGATACGGCACGGTGTACATTTGCCGCAGGACTCGTCTACCGTGAATTCCAGGAAGAACTTGGCAATATCCACCATACAGGTATCTTCGTCCATGACGATCAGTCCGCCGGAGCCCATCATAGAACCAATGGCGATCAGATTGTCATAGTCGATCGGAACGTCAAAATGCTCTGCCGGGATACATCCGCCGGACGGGCCGCCGGTCTGGGCTGCTTTGAACTTCTTGCCGCCCGGAATGCCGCCGCCGATCTCCTCTACGATCTCGCGGAGCGTGGTTCCCATAGGGATCTCCACAAGTCCTGTATTCTTAACTTTTCCGCCAAGGGCGAATACCTTCGTTCCCTTGGACTTCTCGGTTCCCATATCCGCGAACCATTCCGCGCCGTTCAGGATGATCTGCGGAATATTCGCCAGTGTCTCTACATTGTTCAGGATGGTAGGCTTCCGGAACAGTCCCTTAAGAGCCGGGAACGGCGGACGCGGGCGAGGCTCGCCCCGGTGCCCTTCGATGGACGTCATAAGCGCCGTCTCTTCACCGCAGACAAATGCTCCTGCTCCCAAGCGCAGCTCAATATCAAACCGGAAACCCGTGCCAAAGATATCCTCGCCGAGAAGGCCGTATTCCCTCGCCTGCTTTATGGCGATATTCAGCCTCTCCACCGCGATCGGGTATTCCGCGCGGACATAGATATAACCTTGTGATGCGCCGATGGCATAACCGGCGATCGCCATAGCCTCTAATACTACATGAGGGTCGCCTTCCAACACGGAACGATCCATGAATGCGCCCGGATCCCCCTCGTCGGCATTACAACAGACATACTTCTGATCCGCCTGATTCGCCGCCGCAAACTTCCACTTAAGACCGGTCGGGAAACCTGCGCCGCCGCGTCCGCGAAGTCCGCTGTCCAGGATCGTCCGGATAACCTCTTCCGGCTTCTTCGTCGTCAGCACCGTACCCAGCGCTTCATATCCGCGGGTCCCGATATACTCTTCGATATTCTCCGGGTTGATGGCGCCGCAGTTACGCAGTGCGACTCTGTGCTGCTTCTTATAGAACTGAGTCTCCTGCAGAGGCAAGATCTCATTATTCCCCTTCACCGTCTCGTCATACAACAGACGCTCAACCACATTGCCTTTCAATAAATGCTCGGACACGATCTCCGGGATATCCTCTTCCTTCACCATAGCGTAAAAAGCGCCCTCCGGGTATACGATCATGATCGGGCCAAGCGCACACAGCCCAAAGCACCCGGTCTTTACCACGGCAACCTCTTCTTCAAGCCCATTTCTCTTGATCTCTTCTTCCAGTTTCTCTCTGATCTTCTGGCTGCCGGAGGAAGTACATCCTGTTCCGCCGCATACCAGAACATGCAGGCGGTACTTGGATTCTGCCTTTACTTCATGTCCGGAACGCAAGCTTATATCCCCTTGATTTTTTTCTCTTATCGCTTTTAATTCTTCCAGAGATTTCATGCTATCTTCATACCTCCCTTTCTTATTCGTATTTCGCCAGAATGTCGTCGATATCGTCCACTGTCAGTCTGCCGTATACTTCATCGTTGATCAGCATGACCGGCGCAAGGCCGCAGGCGCCGACGCACCGGCAGGCATCCAGAGAAAACTTTCCGTCCGGAGTACACTCTCCGCCGACGATCCCAAGCTTCTCCATCAGCTTGTTGTAGATATCTCCGGAACCCTTGACATAACACGCCGTTCCAAGACATACGGAGATACGGTAACGCCCCTTGGGGCTTAAGTTGAACTGTGAATAGAATGTCGCGACTCCATAGATCTTCTCCAACGGTATTCCTGTCTCGTCAGAAATGATCTTCTGAACCTCATAAGGCAGATATCCATAGATATCCTGCGCTTTCTGCATGATCGGCATCAAAGCGCCCTTCTCATCCTTCAATTCATGGATCACTGCCAGCAGTTCTTTCTCCTGCTCTTTGGTTCCGTTGAACGGTACCGTAGATTTGTTAGAAAGCATTCGTATTCTACCTCCCTTGATTATTTTATTCTGGTAACGTTAAAAAACATATCCGTTAAATTTCATTCTACCATATAAATTTTCAAAAATCTACAAATTCCGCTCCCAAATTGTGTTAACTTTCTGACATCTCCGTTTGATATTTCACTATCATTCCCGCAGCATCTGCTCCATCTTCTCCCTTATCTCTCTCACCTTCTTGTGGCTCATTCCGTTGGAGCCAAAGCCGACCACCAGCTCCTCCTGCCGCAAGATCCCAGGGAAATAGAAATCACACAATTCCTTCTTATGTGCCGTGTTCACAAGGATCCCCCGCGCTCTGCAATCTTCCACGATCTTCTCATTGCATGCGGCGTCATCCGTCGCCGCCAACACCAGGTCCGCTCCCGTAAGAAGCTCCGCCTGATAGGCGCACTCCTTCCAGACGATATATCCCTCCTTCGCAAGCTTCCTGATCCGCTTTGAAGCCTCTGGCGCCGCAACGCTGATATCATCTGCAAATTCCAGAAGCGTATCCACTCTTCTCGTCGCAATCTTTCCGCCTCCGACCACCACGATCTTCTTATCGGATATATCTGTAAACAGCGGGAAATATGGTTTCTTCATAGAATTACCGTCCCATCCTTTCTTAATCTTACAATAAGCCTTCCATTTGGCGCCGAGACACGCATCTAAAGAGAAACCGACAATTCCTTCAACCTCTTCCTGCGCTCCTGGTAATCCGGCAGCACTTGTTCCACGATCTTCCAGAAATCACGGGAATGGTTCATCTCCCTTCTGTGCGCCAGTTCATGCACCACAACATAATCCAGCACTTCCGGCGGCATCAGCGTCAGCTTCCAGTTGAAATTCAGATTCCCTTTGCCGCTGCAGCTCCCCCATCTGGTCTTCTGTTCCCGTATGGTGATCCTGCCGTAAGAGACGCCCATCTGCCGGGCATAATACTCCACACGTTCCGGAAATACCTGCAGCGCCTTCTTCACACCTGCCTTACGCATTTCCTCCGTGATCACTGCCTTCTTCTTGCATGCGTCCATGATCTCCTGCCGATTCTTGAGTATCCACTTCATCCTCTCTTCCAGAAATTGTTCCACCTTTGCGCGGGATACGGAATACGGCGTACGCACGATCACCCGTCCGTCTTCCTTGATCTGGAGCGCCATCGTCTTGCGGCGGGAGCGAACCCACTCATATGTAATCTTTTCCATCTTATTCTCTGTCTCTCCTCACACTGTTTCTTTTCAGCTACACTCCCATGCCGTCGAATTCCGGTATATAGCTCTCCAGGGCTGCCTCGCCTTCCTGGATATATCCACACTCCACGCCGATCTCCAACGCATAGTCCACTACCTTCTCATATTCTCTTCTCGTAACCTTACGTCCCAGCAATGGATGTCCGGATACCCGGGGCATGGGCGTATACTGGTTCATGATGCTGATCAGGATCTGGTCTTTGTATGTCTCATAAAGATAACGGATCACCTCCCGGGAATCCTTCACGTGTCCCGGAAGCACCAGATGCCGGACGATGACTCCGCTTCGCATCATGCCGGTCTGTCCGTCAATCTTGAATCCTCCCGTCTGCCTATACATCTCCGCCAACGCCTGCTTTGCATATGCCGGATAATCCGGCGCGTCAGAGCACTCTTTTGCAAGCTTTTCATCCATATATTTAAAATCCGGCAGGTAGATATCGACAGATCCCCTCAGCATCCGCAGGGTTTCCGCCTTCTCATAGCCGCTGGTATTATACACGACCGGGAGCGCTAACCCCCGCTTCCTCGAAAGGCATAACGCCTCTGCGATCTGCGGGACGTAATGTGTCGGCGTCACCAGATTGATATTGCACGCCCCTTGTTCCTGTAATTCCAGAAAGATCTGTGCCAGACGGTCTACCGTGATCTCCTTTCCGGCTTTTGCGCCTGAGATGTTATGATTCTGGCAAAAGATACAGCCCATATTGCACCCGCAGAAGAATACCGTGCCGGATCCACTCTCTCCGGAGATGCACGTCTCCTCCCACATATGCAGCGCCGCTCTTGCAACTGTAAGTGTTGCTGTCTCCTTGCAGTATCCCCTCTTTCCTTCCATGCGGTTGACATGGCATTCCCTCGGACATAACGTGCAGTCTGTCAGCATCGCTCTATTTAAGCCCCAATATCCTGAACCCATCTGATTCCTTCCCGATCTGACACAGCAGACACTTCATTCCCTCGTCTTTCACATTTCCCGCAAGCGTCATCTTCACCTGCTGCCGCCCTTCCTGAAGTTCTGCCTGCATCCGGATGATCCCGATCCGGTTCAGCTTCGCCATATTCACAAAGGTGTTCAGGCAGCTCGCCTCATAGCTGCAGCCAAATCCGATCTCTACCCTCTCATGCTCCATGTCTGCCGGCAAACCTGCGGCATGAAGCGCTTCCTCCACAACCTGCGCCTGCATTCCCTCCAATAACCCATATTCATATCTTCTGCAGACACTCATGAGATGCCTGAGGAATGCGATATATTCCTCCTTGATATCTGCTTCCATATCGGAAGAACGCCGTTCGATAACTGCCAGCTCCCTCTCCGGCACATATACGTCGCCTCCTGCGTCTGCCTTGACTTCGGCAACATGCTTTGCACACTCCATTCTTCTGACAAACAGCGGTTTTATTGCATTATCAATAAGATCGATCTCTGCACGGATCTCTTCTAAAGTCATTCTCTTACTTCTCCTTCCATATGCAATCAGCCCGCGCACCCGTAAAACACCTCTGCGCAGGCTGAATCTGATACTCTTGCCATCCATTTCTCACTACTACATATTCATTCTCTCGACGATCTCCGCCGCCTTCATGCTTCCTGCCACTCCGCCAAAACCTGTCTCCCGCAGGCTTACGTCCATCTTGTCCCCGACTTCCTTCATCGCATCAATAACCTGATCCACGGGAATCTGGCTCTCAATCCCCGCCAGCGCCATATCCGCCGCCGCGATCGCGTTAAACGCGCCGCCTACATTTCTCTTCACACAAGGAACCTCCACCAGGCCGCCAACCGGATCGCATACCAGTCCCATCAGGTTCTTAAGCGCCATAGCGCAGGCATGTCCGATCTGATCCGTACTGCCGCCCTTCACATGGCAGATCGCGGACGCCGCCATACCAGATCCGGACCCCACCTCTGCCTGGCATCCTCCGGAAGCTCCGGCAAGATACGCCCGGTTGGCAATGATCTGACCGATCCCCGCCGCCACATACAGCGCCTCGATCATCTTCTCCTCCGCAACATCATATTCCCTGTAGTACGTCACGAGTACCGCCGGCATCACCCCGCAGGCTCCCGCCGTCGGCGCCGCTACGATCCGCTTCATACAGGCATTGTTACACCCCATCTTCAAGGCATTGCTCATGACCTTCGCCATAAAGTCTCCGCATAACGTATCTCCGGCTTCCCGGTAGGCGTCCATCATGCCGCCTTCCCTCCCTACCATCCGGCTCCTGCTCATCAGCTCCGGGTCATAGGCGTCCAGGCTGTCCAGCATCGTCCGCCACATCTGCTTCATCACATTCCAGGAATCTTCCTCCGTGATCTGGCGCTCATTCGCATCCTCTGACTGAACCGCTTTCCAGAACGGGATTCCCTCCTTCTCGCACCTTATCCGTGCCTCTTCCATTGATTGATAAGACATATCTTCTTACTATCCTTTCTCGTCAATTTGCCAATAAAAACTTCACCCTTATGATCCCATCCTTGTTCGCAAGATCGTCCATCGCCTCCTGCGGCACGATCTGGTCCGTCTCCACCACCATAATGGCATGCCCTCCGCGCTTGTCGCGGAATACCTGCATCGTGGCAATGTTGATCGCGGCATTACTAAGCGCCACCGCGACTTCTTTGATCCTTCCCGGTTCGTCTATATTACGGATGATCAGCGTATTGCTCTCACCGCTGAAATTCACATCTATCCCGTCAATCTCGCAGACCCTGATCCTTCCGCCGCCGACCGAGTATGCCTGGATCTTCATCGGAGCTACGCCCTCTGCCTCCATGATGACCTGCGCTGTGTTCGGATGCGCCTCTCTGATCTCTTTCGGCGCAATGGTAAATGCCATCCCTTCTTCTGCCGCGATCTCGAAACTGTCCGGAATCCGCATATCATCGGGCTTCATTCCCAGGAGCCCTGCAATAAGCGCCCGGTCCGTCCCATGTCCCTTTCCCGTTGCTGCAAATGAACCATGGAGATACACCGCAGCCTTCTCGGGCTGTCTGCCGAACAACTGTCTGGCGACCATTCCGATCCGGGCTGCGCCCGCCGTGTGAGAACTGGACGGACCTACCATGACAGGCCCTAAGATATCGAATATACTTCCCATTCTTCTGTTCCTCTTTCCTTCCTTATTTTGACATATATTTTCCTATATTATACTCGGAAACCGGATTGTTTACAATTCCCAATTTCAAACACGCTCTGGCACACCTGACATTTTCCGGCATACAATGCAGTAACTACTATTATTATGATGAAAGGATCTATATTATGTATATCATTTTCCCATTTATCCTGTTGCTGCTGATCATCTGCGCTCTGCTGATGTTCTGGCGCAAGAAGGCGATCATAAGGAAACTCTGCTGCATGCCGGTCAAGGAAAAGCTCTGCCGGCTAAATGAACTGATCCGGCCGTTCGGTTTCGAATACCTTCTGTCCCAGGACATCTTCACCTCTCTGAAAGACGCATGGCAGAGGGATTTTGGATACTGCTGGCTCTACGACAAGAGCGCGGATCTGTTCAACATGGTCTTTGACTGCGAACCTATTTACTTTGATCATAAGGGCTGTACCTGGATGATCGAACTGTGGAAAGGACAGTACGGCATCAATACCGGCGCCGAGATCGGGATCTACAAAGCGGAATCCCTTGTCTCCAGAAACCAGAGGAAATCTACACTCTTCCATACGGTGCCGGACGACGACCTGCCTTTCTTCGAATTCACCCTGCACGACCGGAGCGCTTCTCTCTACCGGGTGGCGCAAAGGCACTGGTGGCTAACGGGATTTCGCATGGGGCACTACGCGGCGCCGGATCAGCTTACCCTGAAGATCCAGATCACCTTCCCGTCCTTCGAAATGCTGCATGCATTTGTCCGGGGCATGCTTGAATGCGGATACTCCTCTTCGGATATCGAGGTATGCCGGCAGCGTGTTTCCTTCGAATTTGCTTCGCCGCACACGCATCAGCCCCGATGCACCCGCCGCATCCGGGCGGCGTTCGCCCAGTGGAAGAACCGTATGTTCCTGCGGATCTACCGTCATGTCACGAAGGATCTCTGCTTTACTATGGATAAGTTATTGTATCTCTATGAATACATGCCGTTTGCTTTCCGTCATATGATGCACATCCGGCATAAGAAGAGCAAGCGAAAAGGCAGGAGAAAGTTTCGGCATGTCCGCTGACAAGAGGCTTAATGCGGCGTTCGCCCATGCCCCGGTGCTGCCCCTTACGCCTTCCTCCCGGTACATCCTCTTCAGTGACTGCCACCGCGGCTGCGGCACGAACAACGATAACTTCCTCAAGAACCAAAACCTGTACTTTGCCGCATTACAGCATTACTATACTCATGGATATACCTATATCGAACTGGGCGACGGCGATGAATTGTGGGAGAACCGCTCCTTTGACGCGATCAAGTCCATCCACAATAATACCTTCTGGCTGCTCTCGCAGTTCCACAAGGAAGGACGGCTCGTCCTGCTGTACGGAAACCACGACATCGTTAAGAGGAACCCCCGGTTTACCACAAAAGCCTGCTCTTCCTACCCCTGCAGCGCCAGTAAAGAAGAGGAATTATTCCCCGGGATCGTCTTCTATCCCGGGGTGATCCTAAAAAATATATCTAATAACTGGCACGCCGATCCACCGGGAACCGCCTGCACTGCAGCTGATCCGGCGGATCGCTGCGGCACAAAGCAGACCATTCCAAATACCGACGCCGCATCCCGCCGGGAGATCTATCTGACCCACGGCCATCAGGCGGATTTCTTCAACAGCGTCCTGTGGCGCACCTCCCGGTTTCTGGTCAGGTATGTCTGGAAACCGTTGGAATCCGCCGGTTTCCTTGATCCTACCAGCGCCGCGAAGAATAATACCAAGAAGAAGAAGGTGGAACGCATTCTGTCCGACTGGGCAGACCGGAATTCGTGTGTGCTGATCACAGGACATACACACCGTCCCATGCTCGACGAATCCGTCTCCTACTGCAACACAGGAAGCTGCGTACATCCAAGGTGCGTCACGTGCATCGAGATCCGGAATCTTAGGATCTCTCTGGTCAAATGGACTCTCGCCACCCGCCCGGACCGCTCCCTTTATGTGGCGCGCGAGGTCTTGTCCGGACCCTACAGCCTGTAACATATGCAACATAGAAAATACAAAAAAGCCCGGCAGGGCACACATTACCATGCGTTCTGCCGGGCATACTCTGATTCTGTCTCTTCCGCGGATCCATCTATGGATCTATCCCATTCATCTTCATATTCATCCGGATCCATATTTCCCATAAGTGCATTGATGAATTCATCCGTAAGATGCAGCTTCCACACACCGTCTTCTTTATACGCCGTGACCGTCACATCCTCTGTCCAAGTATCTCTGGTTTCATCAATAAACCGGATCAGGTCTTCGTTACATCCATTTACCGCAGCAGGAATATCTTTGATCAGAGAAAGGGCTCCCATCTCTGTATCTTCCATGATATCCTCCATGATCCACATGATGTAGAGTTCCAACGCTTTTGCCATGTCTCTGTTCGTTACCGTCATCTTGATCCTTGCCTTCTCACCGCCGTCTTCTTCCCGGACCTCTCCGAGATCCCATTCCAACTCCTCAACGACTTTTTCTGCAAACCTACGCTTCTCTTTATACCGTCTGCTCTCGAAAATATGAGGCTGCAGAATATCCTGGAAGACTTTATACTCCCGATCTCCCAACAATCCGAACAGTCCCCGGCGACTCCCTTCATAATTATCCGTATATGCATTGAAGGTCTCCAGGTCCAGTTCTTTGACCGATCTCATCACCTGCTCCGCCATCTTCTCAGGGGTATCTGTCTCAGTGCTTTTCATTCTTCCTGCACAGGCTGTAAGAAGCACTATTACCGCCAGTGATGCCGAAATCCCTTTTTTACATATCTTCATCTGTCTCGCCCTCCATTTTCTGCGTTCTGTAACTATATCTTATTGCTTCATAACAGACATAGCAACCCGCAAAGCATGAATCGACGGTCAGACAACATAAAAAGGCGCCTATACTCCTGAGATCATGGCGGAAAAGCAAAACCATCCGTCCCTGCATTCCATGACACTTGTTCCTTGGTTCTTTTCGATCACCGATTGGATGTTCAAGAACCCGAGCCCATGCCGATCCTTCTCTCCTTTCGTAGTGGCGATCACCTTCCCTTTTACTACAACGGGTTCTCTCACCGGATTGCGTACCGAGACCGTCAAGCCGCCTTCTTCTAATATCATCTTGAAGCGTATTATTTTATTCTCATCCAACTTCTCACATGCCTCAATTGCATTATCCAGAAGATTCACAAGGAGCGTGACGATATCCTCCCGGCTCATAGAAAGCGAAGACAGATCATTGACTGCCATCACCATCGTGATCCCTCTCTCCTGTGCATACAGATATTTCTGATTCAGCACCGTGTTCACCACCAGATGCTTCGTATCGACATGGTCCTCTCCCTTACGGATACTTCCATTCAATTCTTTTATATAGACAAGCGCTTCCTGCATCCGCCCGGCTTCTAACATACCCTGGATACACCCTAACTGATTCTTGTAATCATGAAGATACCGGCGGCGCCGCATGTCATTTTCCTGCATATTCTGATAGAGTTCCAACTGATTCTGCAATTTTTCCTGCATAAGATACGCCTTCTGTATCTCTGACTCCTTTTTCATGATATGTCCGATAAAATATAAGATCAGTACATTCATCCCCGCATACCCGGCGGCTATGGCAAAAATCTCACCTTTGTTCCCGGAATCTCCATTCCAGATCCATACTGTCACCACCACGGCAAGCAGAATATTCCCTGTCGCAGACCATGCCAAGAGACCCCGGTCAGCCCTCTCAAAACCCTTCCGCAAGCCGTCGTATTTATAGCGGAATACCAATGACAGCCCCAGCATCACTCCGACGCACAACAGATCCGAAAGCTCTTGTATCCCCGCATGCCGTCCTGGCAGAATGTAAGCTGCGGACACCGCCAGCAGGTTCAACACCCAGTATAACGCACACCAAAGCAGTGCAAGAAGAAGCGTTTCCCTGACTCTTGCCCGGAAGAAGAGCAGAATAATAACACTGAGGAATACGATCACTCGCAAAGGCTGAAGCAGATACCCCGGCGCTTCTGTATACGCGATCACCAGGAACACCACCACGAACGCAAGAAACTGCATCCCTTCTGTTACGATATCCGGAAACGGCAGATCCTTTAGCCTCCGCTTCCGGGACAGTACCGCTCCGAAGAAGGCGTTACAGCTCATTCCTGCCATCAGGCTGAATATCAGATTGACGATCACTCCCATCTATATCTCCCCCTTATACGCCGTAAACGCCTCCTTCACCTTCGTAAACCGAAGCCTCGGCACCGGCAGTTCTTCCCCGCAGTCAAGCACAGCCAGGTAATTCCGGATCCATCTGACATGCTTCATATTCACAAGAAAGCTTTTGTGTATCCTGAGAAATCCATACTCCGACAACTTCTCTTCCATTCGGTCCAGCTTCTCATAGATCTGGTATGTCTCCATCTCCTTCTCCATATAGTAAAAGATACACTTATGCTTCCTGCTCTCCACATAAAGAATATTGTCCGTATATAACGTCTTTTCACCCTCTACAAAGGAAAATGCAGCTTCCCTAAGCTGCATCTTCTTAAGAATTGCGTCCATGCACTCCGGCATCTGATCCTCCATACGATCCTTCATAACGTAGCGCACGGCTCCCACCTTGTACCCTTCCAACACATAACTCATGAATGCCGTTACAAGTACAATACAGGTCTTTGACTGATAATCACGGATCATCTGTGCCGTCCGGATTCCATCCACATCTTCCATATTAATATCAAGAAATACGATATCATATTTCACAAGATTCTCCCTCTTCAAGAGAAATTCCTTCCCGGAGGAAAAATGCTCCACAGAGGCAGTAATGCCATGCCCGTCCAGATATTCCCGGAGCAGAATATAAATCCTGTCCCTGTAATATTTTTCGTCGTCGCAGATCGCTATCGCAAGCATCGCATCTTCACTCCTTTTGTGTTCCTGTATCCTTCGCAAGTCTCCCCTTCTCCACATTCGGAGCAATAAACTTCTGATACGCATATTCCCACAACTGCCCGGAGCCTTCTGCCGTATTCCGGTTACGTCCCAGAACCTGGCTAAGCCGGATCCCGTGCTCTTCCCAGCTCTTGCCATCCGTCGCCGCATTCAGCATAAGCGGCTGGATATGATCCATCGCATGGGCAAATTTCGCTTCCGCAGTCTCTCCCGACTCGAATTCCTCCCACAGCTCCCTGAATTGCTCCCCCTGATCGTCCGGCAGAAGCCCGAAGATCCGGTCAGCCGCCGCTTCTTCCCGCACCCGTTTGGTTTTCTTGCCTTCCTCATCGTACGCATACGTGTCCCCGGCGTCTATCTCCACCAGGTCATGGATCAGAAGCATCGTCACTGTCTTAAGCACGTCTATCTTCTCGTTGGAATACTCGCTCAGAAGAATAGCCATGACCGCCATATGCCACGCATGTTCGGCATCATTCTCCTTGCGCGCCGCATCGGTCAGATACGTCTGCCTTTCAATGAATTTCTCCTTGTCAATCTCTCTGAAAAAGTCAAATTGCCTGTCCATCCTACGCTCTTCCATCTCTTCCTCCATCCTGCTATGCTCTCTTCTTCCTGCTGTTCTCCACCGCACAGGAGATCGCCTCATTATAAGTCGGATGCGCCCGCATCGCATACATCAGCTGCGCCGACGTCAGGCCGTTGGCGATCGCCGTCGCCAATTCTCCGATCATATCCGTCGCCCGCGGACACATCAGCTGTGCGCCCAGGATCACGTCACTGTCCGCCGCAAATAAGACCTTGATCACGCCCCGCTCTTCCTTCGATATGATCGACTGCCCATTCCCGTCCATCACATATCTGCCGCAGCGGATCTGAACGCCTTTCTTCCTTGCCTCTTCTTCCGTAATGCCCACGGAAGCAATCTCCGGATCCGTATACAGACAGCTCGGTACGATGGATATAGGTACGAACAGACAGCTCGGCACCATCTCAACGATGACGGAAGCCGGAACGTCGTTCATCCTCTCCACCACATAAGTCGCCTGCGCAGCGGCAACATGGGCAAGCTGAACCTGTCCCACCACATCACCGACTGCATAGATTCCGTGGATACTCGTCTCGAAGAAATCATCCACCACGATCCTGCCGTTCTCCATCCGGATCGGCACATCCGGATCGAACAGCCCTTCCGTATTCGCCGTCCTTCCTACGGATACCAGCACAGCGTCCACTTCCGTCTCCTGATTCTTTCCATGGCATACATACCGGCAGCATAAGCCATTGTCCCTTCTCTTCACTTCCTCCAGAATACTTTCTTTATGTATCTCAATGCCGCGGTCTGTAAGGATCTCTTCCAATGTATCCGAGAATTCCCTGTCCATATTAGGAAGCAGCCGGTCAGATACTTCAACAATGGTCACCTTCCCGCCAAGGGCGTTGAATACAGTCGCAAGCTCAATTCCGATCACACCGCCCCCAAGGATCAGAAGGCTTCGGTACCTGCTCTCATTTGACGTAAGCAATTCCTCACTGGTCATCACGCCCGGCAGATCCATCCCCGGAATATCAACCATCCGCGCCTTCGCCCCCGTCGCAATGAGTATATACCTTCCCTCAAAATATTCCGTCTTGCCGTCCGCCAGTGCAACACGTACCTTTTTGTCACTCTGGATCGTTGCCGTTCCCCGCACAGACACGATCCCCAGCTCGTCAAATTCCCGCTCAAGCTCCAAGCGCATCCTTGCCGCGGACAGATCCTTATACTCATAGATCTTCTGCAGGTCGAATCCTACCTTCTCCGCGAATAACCCGAATTTCCCGCACTCCACCATATCATGATACAGCGTCGCCGTGTGGATCAGCGCCTTTGTCGGGATACACCCGCGGTTGATACAGGTTCCGCCCACATCTCCTTTGTCGATCAGGACAACCGACATCCCCAATCCTGCCGCTTTCTTCGCCGCCACGTATCCGCCCGGGCCGGCGCCAATGATAATAAGATCATACTGTTTCCCCATAACATTCCTCCACTTAATCAATCTGCCAGTCCACCGGCTCTATTCCCTGCTCCTTAAGGAATTCATTCGTCTGGCTGAACGGCTTGCTCCCAAAGAAACCTCTGTAGGCTGACAGAGGACTTGGATGCGGCGCTTTCAAGATCAGATGCTTCGGATTCGTCAGCATCTTCGTCTTGCGCTGCGCCGGCGATCCCCACAGGATGAATACGATCGGACGGTCCTGTCCGTTACACGCCGTGATCGCCGCGTCCGTGAACTCTTCCCATCCGATCCCCCGATGAGAATTCGCCTGGTGCGCCCTCACCGTAAGTACCGTATTCAGCATCAGAACCCCCTGCTGCGCCCACTTTGTAAGACACCCATGGTCCGGGATCCGACACCCCAGGTCGTCATGCAGCTCCTGATAGATATTGACCAGGGACGGCGGAACCTCCACCCCCTTCTTCACGGAGAAGCATAATCCATGTGCCTGCCCGTGATTATGATAAGGATCCTGTCCAAGGATCACCACCTTGACCTTATGTAACGGAGTCAGATGAAATGCATTGAATATATCATCCGCAGGCGGGAACACTAGCCTCGTCTTATACTCCTGGTTTACCGTTTCAAATAATTTCTTGTAATAAGGCTTACGAAACTCCTCTTTCAGCGCTTCCAACCAGTCATTATTGATCGCTGCCATATCTCTTTACCCCCTTCTCTCCGAAGATTCTTCTGCGCTTTTCTGCGGAACGAGGAAGATAAATATAAGCGAACTGAGCAACAATAATCCCGGATAAAACAAGCAGGGCAGGATATCGAACGCCGTCACCTCAAAGCCCAGTTCATTTGCCGCCGAGATCGCCACCAGCATCTGCGCGCCATAAGGGATCGCCCCTTGCGAAATACAGGAAAAAGTATCCAGCAAAGACGCCGTCTTCTTCGGTGTAACGCCATACTCCCGCGCCATCTCGCCTGCGATCGGATTCGCCATAACGATCGCCACCGTATTATTCGCCGTCGCGATATCCATGGCACAGACAAGCAGCCCCATCCCTACCTGTCCGCCTTTCTTCCCTTTGAATACACGCCGTATCCCGGATAACAGCGCCTCGAACCCGCCGTGTTCCCGGATCAGCGCGCACATTGCCGCAACCAGGATCGCAACCATACAAGTCTCAAACATTCCCGATACACCGGAGCCCATGTTGGCAAGCAGGTCTGTCGGAGCCGTCTGCCCTGTGGCAAGCATGATCACCGAACCGGATACGATCCCTACCAACAGGACCAGGAATACATTGATTCCCATGATCCCGCCAAGCAGCACAAGAACATACGGCACTATCTGCACCAGGTGGTACTCCTGTCCCAGTGATCCGCTTAGATCCATCCGAAGAGACAAGCCCAGAATGATCCCCAGCGTAACGAGCGCCGCCGGAAATGCTATCTTAAAATTCTCTCTGAACTTATCCTTCATGGCACATCCCTGCCCGTTACATGCTGCGATCGTTGTATCGGAGATAAAGGACAGATTGTCTCCGAACATTGCCCCACCCATAACAGAACCGATACAAAGCGGAAGGCTGAAGCCGGACGCCTTAGCCACTGTCACCGCAATGGGCGTGATCAGCGTGATCGTTCCTACGGAAGTTCCCATTGCCGTAGACACAAAACACGCAACCACAAAAAGAACGGCGATCGAAAACTTTGCCGGTATCAGAGAAAGCATAAAATACGCAACACTCTCCGCGCTGCTCCTGCCGACAACCCCCACAAACGTTCCCGCCATCAAAAAGATCAGCAGCATGGTTATAATATTCTTATCCGCCAGTCCCTGCGCCATGATCCCTAATTTTTCATCAAAGCTTTTCTCTTTATTCTGCGTACATGCAACTAAGATCGCCGCAAGAAAAGCGACCACGATCGGAATATTATAGAATCCCATCGGAATCTTTAATACATATTCAAATAAAACTCCCAGTCCCAGATACAGCACCAGAAACACGCCGATCGGCGCCAATGCTATTGGATTGCTCTTTTTCATCTCTTAATTTCCTCCCGCATCCTGTCTTTGTATTCTCAAAATCTATTTATAATTCCTCAATAAACTGAACGCCTTTCTCATGTGCCAGCACCTCGATCATCTCCGAATGTGTACGGTGGATCTGACTGGAAACAGTCACGATATAACTGAGCGTTCTCTGCCTTCCCTCGGAGCTCTGCCACATATACCCTTTGCTGATCTGAATATTCTTCACCTCAAACTGATGCTCTCTGGCATACTGTAAGAACCCGCTGAACGCGCCCTTTTCCGCATTATATTCCACATACAGTTCCAGATACTTTGACTTCTTCCGAAGCCAGATGTCGAATCTCAGCAAACCGGATACCGTGAACGCGATCACGATCCCTCCCAGGACAGCGCCCTCATAAAAACCGACACCGATCGCCAATCCGCCGCAGGCTGCCGTCCACAAGCCGGCGGCAGTGGTGATCCCCATGATCTTATTCCTTCCGGTCAGTATGATCGTCCCGGCGCCAAGGAAACCGACGCCGCTGATCACCTGGGCTCCCAGGCGCATCGGGTCGCCGGTCTGGTATGTAAGATACACATACTGGTTCGTCATCATTACGAGCGCCGATCCAAGACACACCAGAATATACGTCCTAAGTCCCGCCGGACGGTTCTTCTTTCCACGCTCCATCCCCAAGAACCCGCCGATCATAACGGACAGAAAGATCCTGAAAAGAATGGAAACAAGATTCAGCTCCCGCAGATATCCCATCTTCAGCCCGCCGAAAAGCAATTCCTTCATACAGCCTCCCTCCTTCCCGCTATATGAGCCTGCCCTCCTTCACCCTTCTGTCATCCTTTGCATCGTCAGATACGCACCGGTATTCCTTCTCCTCGCAGATAATCCTTCACTTCCCTGATCTCCAATTCTTTATAATGAAAGAGCGATGCCGCCAGCGCCGCGTCCGCACCCCCATCCGTCAAAGCCTCGTAAAAATGCCGGCACGTCCCCGCGCCTCCTGACGCAATGACCGGGATCGATACCGCATCCGCCACGGCTCTGGTAAGCGCAAGATCATACCCTGCTTTCGTGCCGTCGCAATCCATACTCGTAAGCAGGATCTCTCCCGCGCCCAGCTTCTCCACTCTTTTTGCCCACGCAAGCGCGTCAATGCCCACATCGATCCTGCCGCCGTTCTTATAGATATTCCAACCGCTCCCGTCGCTCCTGCGCTTTGCATCGATCGCCACTACCACACACTGGCTTCCGAACTTATCCGCGGCATCACTGATCAGTTCCGGCGTATTGATCGCCGAGGAATTGATGGAGATCTTATCCGCTCCCTCTCTGAGCAATGCCTTGAAATCATCGACCGTCCGGATGCCTCCGCCCACTGTAAACGGGATAAATACCGTCTCCGCCACCTTGCGGACCATATCCACGACCGTCCCTCTCGCATCGGAAGACGCCGTAATATCCAGGAATACCAGTTCATCCGCTCCGGCTTTGTCATACGCCCTGCCGATCTCCACCGGATCGCCCGCATCCTTAAGATCTACGAAATTCACTCCCTTGACCACGCGTCCGCGGTTCACATCCAAGCACGGTATAATTCTCTTTGTATGCATTCTGCTTCTCCGTCCTTTCTAAACAATCATCTACTTGTGCATTATATAGACAGGAAATTCTTAAGTATCCGGATTCCCACATCGCTGCTCTTCTCCGGATGGAACTGGCACGCAAACACATTGCCGCTCTCTACCGACGCATGGATCTGCGTCCCGTATTCCGTGACCGCCGTCACGATCCCTTCATCTGCCGCTTTGAGATAATAAGAATGCACGAAATATACATAAGGCTCCTTCTGCATGCCTTCAAACAACCTTCCGTTCTCGCTGAATTCCAGAGAATTCCATCCCATATGCGGCACCTTAAGCCCCGGCGTGTCGGGTATCCGCAAGATCTCTCCCTTCAAGATCCCAAGCCCTTCTGCGCCGGGCGACTCTTCGCTTCTCTCGAACAGAAGCTGAAGCCCCAGGCAGATTCCAAGAAACGGCGTTCCCCGTCCCGTCACCTCATGGATCACTTCATAGAGCCCATACCGGCGGATCTTCTCCATGGCATCGCCGAACGCACCGACACCCGGAAGTATCACCTTGTCCGCCTTAAGAATAGCTTCCCGTTCTCTCGTGACCATTACCTCCTGCCCCAAAAGCTTAAGCGCCTTCTCCACACTCTTTATATTGCCGGCATCATAATCAAGTATCGCTATCACTCCCGTATCCCCTCCTCTTATCTTATGCAGGTTCTCCTACAGAATCATTGTACATCAAGTTCAAACCAGAATTCAACACCGTTATCGTAATTATTTACCCCGTACTTCTGATGGAAGGATTCCATGATCGCCTTCACGATGGACAGGCCGATCCCGTTCCCGCCGTACTCGCGGGTATGCGCTTTGTCCGCTTTATAGAATTTCTCCCAGATGTGCCTGATATCCTCGTCGGCGATCGGCATTCCCGTGTTGAATACCGTCACTCTTGCTTTACTCTCTTTCATCTGTATCTTTACCTCTACGACCTTCTCCTTATCCACATGGTGGAACGCATTGCTCACATAATTGCGCACCACCTGCTCTACCTTGAATTCATCCGCCCACACATAGACGTTCTCCGCCTGCTGACAGATCACCCGGATCCCTTCCTGCTCCGCAAGGATCTCCATACTCTGTAAGACCCCTTTTACAAGCTCCGTTAAGTTAAACCGTTCGAATACGATATCCTCATCTCCAAATTCCAGTTGATTCAGCGTCAGCAGATTCTTCACCATCTGATTCATCTTCGCCGCTTCATCTATGATAACGTCACAATAGAACTCCCGGCTCTCCGGGTCGTCGCTGACCCCCTCCTTCAGTCCTTCCGCATATCCCTGGATCAACGCGAGCGGCGTCTTCAGCTCATGGGAGACATTTCCAAGAAACTCATTCCGCATTCTCTCCAGCTGTTCTTTCTGCTCGATATCTTCCTTCAATCGGTTATTCGCACTTTTCAGTTCAGAGACCGTACTCTCAAGCTTCTCGGACATCCGGTTGAAATTCGCCCCAAGCTCGCCGATCTCATCACTGCCGCCGCTGGTATACTTAGCCTCGAAATCAAGATCCGCCATACGCTCCGAAAGAAGGGCAAGCTCCAGGATCGGATCCGTAAGACGCTTCGAAAAATACCAGACCGACAAGATCCCGACCAGGATCAGAACACTCCCGATAGAAAGCAGGAACCTGTTCGATATCTTGGCGCTCTCTTTGATGCTCTCAAGAGGGCTTCTTAACAGGAACTGGCTTCCGTCGTCAAGGCTTCCCCACATCTCCACATAATCAGTCTGATTCCACGGGCTCCAGGACTGCGTGATCTGATAATCATCCGTACTGTCCAACACCTTTCCCGTCTTCTGCGCCTGATTAAGCCTGTATCCTTTAAGCTGATTCCTCAGTTGCTCCTGATCATGCACATTGGTATAGATCACGCCCGAACTATCCTGAACCAGGAAGGAAATATTACTCTTTTCCGACAGATAGAGCAGTTCTACCGAAAGCTCCGTATTCCTCAGCGCTCCGCTTGCAACCGCCTGGTTCAGCACACTATATATCTCGATAAACTGCGTCTTCTTATTCCCGATATAATAGGGTTCCAAAAACCGGACGTTGATCACGAAAAGCGTTGCCACAAGAGACACGATCAGCCCAAGGAATACGGTGATCATCTGCCGTTTGACCGAATGTCTCATCTTTCTTCCACCTCGAACTTATAGCCCATTCCCCAGATCGTCCTGATATAGTTCCCCTTCTCTCCCAGTTTGCTCCGCAGCTTCTTCACATGCGTATCAATCGTCCTGGCATCTCCGAAATAATCATAGTTCCACACATTGTTAAGGATCTTCTCCCTGGACAGCGCAATCCCCTGATTCTCAACAAAATACGACAGAAGCTCAAATTCCTTATAACTAAGCTCTATCTCTCTGCCGTCTATCTTCACCTGATGCGCGGATCTGTCGATACTGATCCCGCCCGCGTCAACCGCCTGTCCCGCATCCAATGCGTTAGAGCGCCTCAAGATCGCCGTAACCCTCGCCACAAGAATCTTCGGGCTGAACGGCTTCGAGATATATTCGTCTACTCCCAACTCGAAGCCCTGCAATTCATCCCGCTCATCCGAACGCGCCGTCAGCATAATGATCGGCACATCAGAAGTCTGACGCACTTCTCTGCACACCTGCCATCCGTCCATATTCGGCATCATCACATCCAGGATCAACAGCGCGATCTCTTTATCCGAATAGAAGAACTCCATTGCCTCCACGCCGTCTTTCGCCTCCAACACCCGGAATCCCTCCCGCTCAAGGAAATCCCGGACCAGCTTACGCATCCGGCTCTCATCATCAACCACTAATACTTTAATCCTGTCCACTTCCGCAACCTCCGTCTATTCAAACTTATTATCATACAGCTTTCATCCCTCCGGCAGACTGTCCGGAGTATGTTCTTCTATAGTATAACAGAAAAATATGGTGATTGTGTGAAAATAATCGGATCAGTCCCCAATACTTCCCTGATCGTCCAAATATTTTAGCTTCTTCAGGTTCTTCTTCGCCCGGTACAGGATTCTATTCCTCAAAATTCTTCTCGTACTTCTGCTTAAGCCTTCTGATCCCGATCCCGCAATAGACAAACAGATATATGTACATCACAAAAAGTATCAAGTAAGTAACAGTAAGTACCTTTGAAGCCACATATCCATCCTTCGTCCATAAGAAACTCTGAATGAAAAGCTGCGGTATCACACCGCACAGAAAGATGCACAGAAGCGGTACCATCCTCCTTCGAAAGATCCGCCGGATCATCTCAAGCCTTGATTCATTATCACTGAAGATTTCTATATCTTCGTCTTCCGCTCCATCGGAAGGCTTCCGAAAATAACTGAAACCATTTACCTCGAAGAGATATTCCCATCCATAGTCCCGATACATCTTAAGATATTCTGTCTTCTCCCACTTTGCCGCCTGGTCAAAATCCAACCTGTATACCATATCTCTTGGTTCGCATCTGTCAAATAGATAAAATCTCGGGAGCAAATATCTTCTCAGGCTCCAGCCTTCCCGATGCTGATCTCTCAAAAACTGTTCTTCTTTCTCATAATCCGTAATGGTCCAAAAATGGAAACTGATCTTATCTGCCATAAGCGTACACTCCTTTACTATTCTGATATAATCTTTCAATCCGATGAAGCTCGATCCCCAGTACCTCGCTTCCAAGCTCCGTGATCACATACCGTTTCCTCTTTTCTTCTTCTCTTACAAATCGGATCAGTCCATCCTTCTCCATCTTAGACAATGTCCCATACATGGTTCCTGGACTAATGGTCACTTCGCCGCCTGTCATCCGCTTTACCTCTTGCCCGATATTGTATCCATGCATCTCGCTTTGCAGGCAGTATAAGATATAGAACCCTGTCTCCGTCATCGGGACATATACTCTCTTAATCCTGTCTGTCATCTCATCACACCTTCCTAATTCATATCAAATCTATTACCTTGAAACTCATTACATCGTATTACGCTATATCGTATTACATTGTATCGCACTTCGATATAATTATTATATATCACACTTCGATATACGTCAAGAGCATTTCCGACATTTACATTGACCTCATAAAAATGCTGTGATACTATTACGTGAAGAAACTTGTTAATATCCAACTTCATCATATCTTATAGTAACACATAACATAAAGAGGTGACATTATGCACAAAGAATACTTAATGGGCAACGAAGCGATCGCCATGGGCGCGATCGCCTCAGGAGTGAACCTGGTATCCGGTTATCCGGGAACCCCTTCTTCCGAGGTTCTGGAAACGGCAGCGCGGCGCCGGACCGGGCAGACCTACATCGAATGGTCCGTCAATGAGAAAGCTGCCCTGGAGGTTGCCGCAGGGGCAGCCTATACAGGGGCGCGCAGTCTCGTAACCATGAAACAGGTCGGGCTTAATGTAGCTTCCGATCCACTGATGAGCCTTGCATATATAGGCGTCAAAGGAGGAATGGTGGTCCTCGTCGCGGATGATCCCGGACCGATCTCTTCCCAGACAGAGCAGGATACCAGACATTACGCCGCATTCTCCAAGCTCCCCTGCTTTGATCCGACTTCCGCCCAGGAAGCATATGAGATGATACAGGAGGCATTTACATATTCGGAAAAATACGGCACGCCCGTTTTCTTCCGTCCAACCACCAGAGTCTGCCACGGATATGCTTCCGTCATGATAAAGGATCCTTCCGAATATACGCGGCATTCTCCCGAAGGCTTTATCAAAGACAGTTCCCGGTGGGTGATCTTCCCAAGGCTTTCTTATCAAAATCATATACGGATCGAAGAAAGGAACGTCAGATTGGCAGATGATTTCTCTGCATATGAACGGAACCGCATTTTCAATGCCAGCCGGGGAATTCAAAAAAAGCAGGGAATTGCCGCGGGCGGCATCAGCTTTACCTATGCCATGGAGGCTCTGGAGCAGACGGAGAAGCTCCGCCTTCTTAAAGTCGCCACGCCGCATCCCTTCCCGGAGAAACTCGCCCTTGAATTCCTCGGCGGGCTGGAAGAGGTACTCTGTATCGAAGAGCTAGACCCTGTCATTGAACGGGAGCTTACCTATCTCTGCGGGAAACATCATCTCCCGGTGAAGATCTATGGGAAGCTGACGCGCCATGTGCCCAACGCCGGAGAAAATACACAGGACAGCGTACGGCAGAACATCGCCAAGTTTCTCGGATACCAGGTTCAAGAACAGCCGTCCGAGGCTTCCGCCGGCTCCGAATGCCAGAAGGCAGACGCACCGCCGGCTCTTCCGGTCCGTCCGCCCGTACTCTGCGCAGGATGCCCTCACCGTGCTTCCTTCTATGCGGTCAAGACGGCTATGAAAGGAAGGAAGACCATATTCTGCGGGGATATCGGCTGTTATACCCTTGGGAACGCCATACCGCTTAACATGGTAGATACCTGCCTCTGTATGGGCGCGGGGCTTGGAATCGCCCAGGGCGTCCGCCATATGGAACCGGACACCGCCTGCTTTGCATTCGTAGGGGATTCCACCTTCTTTGCATCCGCTATCCCCGGAGCCGTCAACGCCGTATACAATCAGGCGGATATGACACTGATCATACTGGATAACTCCACCACCGCAATGACCGGACATCAGCCTCACCCGGGCACCGGGCATACCATGATGGGCAATGTGGTGGATAAGATTGATATCGAAGCGGTTCTTAGGGGCATCGGCATTAAGACGATCGAGACCGCAGACCCCTTGGATCATCCGGCGTCCGTCGCCTGCGTCCGCCGTACGGCAGACAAACCCGGCGTGAAAGCGATTATCTTCAGGTCTCCTTGTATCGCAGTCACAAAACCATCCGGCGCTATGACCGTCGACTCCGGAACATGCATCCGCTGTAAGAAATGCATCCGTGAACTTGGATGCCCGGCGCTGACGGCAACCGGCGGCAGCATCCGTATCGACGGCTCTCTCTGTACCGGATGTACACTGTGCAGCCAACTCTGCCCTGCCAACGCCATCGTTCCTTCCCGCAGCCCGGAGGCTTCAAAAGGAGGTGCAAGCCATGAATAAGAATATCGTATTATGCGGAGTCGGCGGCCAGGGAACCGTCCTTGCATCCAAATTAATCGCCGCAGCCGCAATGAAAAAGAACATCCCCGTCATGAGCGCCGAGACCATCGGCATGGCACAGCGGGGCGGCAGTGTATTCAGCCACATCCGCATGGGAGAGGGCTTATATTCCCCCATGATCGCAAAAGGCACGGCAGACATCATCATCGGCTTCGAGCCGGGGGAAACGGTCCGCATGCTTCCGTATCTGAAGGAAAACGGACAGATCATCGTAAGCCGGCGTGCCATTATGCCTGTCACCGCCGCTCTTACAGATACGCCTTATGACGGCGAGCAGATGATCGGCTATCTCAGGAAGCATATTTCAAAGCTCCTTGTGGTAGATACCAAGCAGGCATGCCGGGAAATTGGTTCCGCCAAAGCTATCAACATCCTGCTTCTCGGCGCCGCCATCCACAGCGGCGCTCTTGGGCTTGAGGAAGACGAGATCAAGGAAGCACTCCGCGAAAGGCTTCCGGAACGATTCCATGAACTGAACTTCCGCGCCCTTGCCTATGTGCGGGAACACTCATAATAGAAAGGACAATATATCATGCAGATATCAGAATTACAGATCAACCAGGTAAACAGACAGATTCAGGCGCTTGTAAAAGCAGGAAGCTTCTACGGCAAAAAATTAGAAGAAGCCGGCATCTTCCGGATCTCATCCCCGGAAGACTTCGAGAAGCTTCCCTTTTCCGAGAAAAATGACTTAAGAGAGGCATATCCCCTGGGGCTTATGACTGCTCCGGAAGAAGACATCGTAAGAATCCATTCCTCTTCCGGCACCACAGGACTCCCGGTGATCATCCCATACACCGCCAAGGATGTCGAAGACTGGGCAGTCATGTTTGCCCGCTGTTACGAGATGGCAGGCATCACCAACATGGATCGGATCCAGATCACCCCGGGATACGGTCTCTGGACCGCAGGCATCGGCTTCCAGGCGGGCGCAGAGAAGCTGGGCGCTATGGTCGTTCCCATGGGTCCCGGCAACACCGATAAGCAGCTCCAGATGATGATGGATATGAAGAGTACCGTGATCTGTGCAACCTCTTCTTACGCCCTGCTTCTTGCGGAAGAGATCGAGAAACGCGGGATCAAAGATAAGATTCATCTCAAAAAGGGAGTCATCGGATCCGAACGCTGGGGCGAGAAGATGCGCCAGAGGATCCAGAAGGAATTGGGTATTGAACTCTATGATATCTACGGACTTACCGAAGTCTACGGTCCCGGGATCGGGATCAACTGTCCGTACGAGACAGGGATGCACTACTGGGATGATTATCTCTATATTGAGATCATAGATCCTGTCACGCTAAAGCCTGTACCAGACGGGGAACTGGGTGAGATCGTGATCACGACCCTCGTGAAAGAAGGCGCGCCTCTGATCCGTTACCGGACCCATGACCTGTCCCGCATCATTCCTGGTACCTGTCCCTGCAACAGTCCATTTCCACGTCTGGACATCATTATGGGAAGAACCGATGATATGATGAAGATCAAAGGCGTCAATGTATTCCCAAGCCAGATCGAGGAGATCCTGAAGGGATTCCCGGAAGTGTCCAGCGAATATCAGATCCGCATCTCACATCTGGACGGACGTGACACGATGCGTCTCTATGTGGAGACCAATGGAAGTGTTGATTTCCTTGACCTGGCAAGGCGCATCACAGGTACGGTCAAGAGCCGAATCGGATTCACGCCGCTTGTCAAGGTCGTAGAATTAGGGCTTCTTCCGCGCAGTGAGAAGAAATCCAAACGCGTGATCGACGAGAGATATGAATAGTTACGATTAGCGAGAGTCAAATGTGCATGCAAGCATGCCGCTTGACTCGTTGCTCGCGGGAATAAATTATCAGATATGCTTTCGTATACTGACCGCATGATCAGATATGCATCGCAAACGCCGCCATCATCGCACTGATCGGTTCCCAGAGACCAGGATTTGTATCTCTGAGGAAATTCTCAACCATAACTTTTGTGGTCACTCCCCTCTCATACAGCAGACAATGGGTTCCTCTTGCCGTTTCACCGACCGCTGTCTCTCCCATGGCGGACACCCCCACGGCAATCTCTTTCCCCAATGCCGCCACACCCGCACTGTAGATTCCCACTGCCGCTGCGCCAAACGCAAAGATCCCTACTGCAAGCGCTCCCCATACCATAATCCCGGCAGCAAGCGCGCCAATCGCCAGGATTCCCACTGCCGCTGCACCAAAACTTAAAATTCCAAAAGAAACAGCACCCAGGCTGACCACACCGATCGCTGCATTTCCGATCGCAATAATCCCCTTTGCTACCCCGTCTCTGCCCAATTGCCTGGAGAATCGTATGGATACAAGCGGAATACCGGCAATCTTCGTCTTACTGGTATACTGATATCCTTTGAGATATCTGGCAATATCATCCACTTTCTCTTCCAGACGCGAATTATCCTTGGACAGCCAATCCTTATCACTCCCGTCAGCCATCCCTTTTTGCCAGTCATCTCTCTCTTTAAAATTCTCTTGTTCATCGTCCAGATAATCTTTCAAAAGATAGTCCAGACTGACATGAAAGATCTCCGACATGGTAACTAATTTTGCTATCTCGGGAATACTGCTCCCTGCCTCCCATTTACTTACGGACTGCCTGGTGATGCCAAGCCTGTCGGCAAGCTGTTCCTGAGACATACCCGATTTCTTTCTTTGTATTGTAAGTTTTTCCGCCAGATTCATTAATCTACCTGCCTTTCTCGTTCCTGCCGTTTTTGTGCATTTCTTACCCTTACCTGCCATGCTCCAAAAAGCTGATACCGTTCTACATTATAGAATTTAACTCCGGCGAAGGAAAAATACAAGAAAACAACGCGTGGAAATTTGTCAACCAACAGTTGCGCCCCTCTGTTTCCAATGCTTTCAAGCTTGTAAGCGCCGATCCGGATCCTCAGACTCATCCTATTTCTCTGTAAAGGAATGGATTTCTCTTGTCGTAATATTATCGCATTCTTTTTTAACATAATTCCACAGTCCCACATCATCTTCACAGAATTCTCTGATAAAATTTCTCACGGCTATGCGCACTGCCTTTTTCGCTTCTTCTGCTGAATACATCCCAAGCACCGCCCGCACCTTGTCACGATCGCCTTCTGTCAGTCCATCGCCGTCCAAAGGCTTCTTTATCAAGATATGCCGCACGATATCGGCAAGCAGGATCCCGCAGAGATTCTCAAACATTTCCTCATACTCTTCCGAATACGCACGCAGCGTATCTGTCACATAAGCATCCGGAAATCTGTTCAAAAACCTTTGTTCCATAGAGAGACATTTTACATACTCAAACACAGCGTCGATACCGGAATATTGCCTCAGATCTATAAGAACCGGATAATCCAATGTCAGGATCGTATTCTGCGGTTCGTATTTGATATCGTACCACTTCAGGAATTCCGGAATAGCCTCCGCCGTTTCCTTAAGAGCGATATTCCCATAAGCATGGAAATCCAAAAGCAGCGCATGATACAGATCCTTCATACGCCTTACCTTCGAATCTACCAGCCGGCATCCTAACTCGTACGCCTCTTTTGCCGTGACCTTATCTGCCTGCGCTATCCTTATTCCTGCATCAACTTTCCCCTTCTCCGTGATCTTCTCCTCTGCATCTGCTTCTCTCCTGCCAATTTCCGCCTCCTGCAGATCGGACGCCGTCTCGTACTCACGGATGCAATAGATCACGGCTCCCATTAATTGATTCGCCGTCTCATAGGTAACGGACGTACTCTCATGCCCCGTATACTGCTCTGTCAACTTCGCAACAATCGGTATCATTTCTTCCATCGTGTAATTGATCGTTTGCATTCATTTCCTCCGCTAAACATACTTTTGAAATCTCTTTGTGTTGAGCCAGACCTAAACCTCTCTAAGCCTCTCACTGCAGATCTTTCAGCGCCTCCAGATAGAGCTCCGGATCCCACCTCTTCACTTCATCGAACCGGCTGTATTCTCCCTTCCCTTCTGTCCTCCGGTATCCGCGATAGCCGCTGCGTACTGCCTGTGAGAAGACATCAAGGCAGGTTCCCTCCAGATAATCCAGATCGCCATAGCAGATCGTCTCAAACTGCTCCTTCATAAAATGTATCAGCTCGCGATCCGTAACCTCATCCAACATCTCATTCTTGTAGAGAAAGAAGATCTCCTGAAGCCGAAGCATCGTTTCCAGATAATTATCCTGGCTGATATAACAGGAATCGCAGAACTCATAGATCAGACGGGACATTATGCTCTCGCCGAATTCCACCCTCTTGTGTTCTTTTAACGTGTTCCTGCGTTCCGCCGCAATGATCTGCGCATCTTCCGAACTCAGTGTCAGTCCGTATCTCTGCGTGTACTGATTCGTCTCCAGAAATATCTCCGCCTGCGTCTGTTCTGCTACTGCTTCTAACCAGTTTCTCTTGTCCAAAGTGCATTCCTCCTGATTTTGTAATGTACTCTATAGTGTCTGGATTTATGATTATAGCACCGCATTTCTGCCGATACCAGTCTTGGTTTTTTCTTATTTTTGTGGTACAATAGATATGGAAAGAAGAGTTGGAAACCTGTAGCTTCCAACTCTTTTTTCTATATCCTCGTCTTCTCTATCATTCTATTCCTCGTTCATATTAGCCAGCTTCGCGCTCTGATCCGCCGCGATACACGCGTCGATGATCTCCTGGATATCCCCGTTCATGATCTTATCCAGCTTATACAGCGTAAGCCCGATCCGGTGGTCCGTCACCCGACCCTGCGGGAAATTATAGGTACGGATCTTCTCAGAACGGTCGCCTGTTCCGATCTGGCTCTTTCTTGCTTCCGCCTCGGCGTCATGCTGTTTCTGGCACTCGATATCATACAGCTTCGCACGCAGCAGCGCAAAAGCCTTATCCTTATTCTGAAGCTGCGATTTCTCCGTCTGGCTGTAGATTACGATCCCAGTCGGATAATGGGTCAGACGCACGGCAGAATCCGTCGTATTTACACACTGTCCTCCATTTCCGGACGCCCTCATAACGTCGATCCGGATATCCTTTTCATCAATCTGAACATCCACTTCCTCCGCCTCAGGGATCACTGCAACCGTGATGGTAGACGTATGGATACGTCCTCCGGATTCTGTCTCAGGTACACGCTGGACACGGTGCACGCCGGATTCATACTTCATCACGGAATACGCGCCGTTTCCATTGATCATGAAGGTGACGTTCTTCATGCCGCCGATCCCGATCTCTTCGCACTCTACTAGCTCTACCTTCCAACGCCTGCTCTCCGCATAATGCAGATACATACGGTAGATCTCTGCCGCAAACAACGCAGCCTCATCTCCGCCCGCCCCCGCACGGATCTCCACAACAACGTTCTTATCATCGTTGGGATCCTTGGGAAGCAGAAGGATCTTAAGCTCCTTTTCCAATTCTTCTACTCTTGCTTTGGATTCATTGAGCTCTTCCTTCGCAAGCTCACGCATCTCGTCATCTGATTCTTCCTCCAACATCTGAAGGCTGTCCTCAATATTCTGCTTACACGTCTTATACTCCTTATATGCCTCCACGATCGGAGACAGGTCGTTCTGCTCTTTCATAAGTTTCCGAAATCTTGTCTGGTCGCTCGCCACATCCGGCTCCTGCAGCTCGCTCAATATCTCTTCCATTCGAATAAGCAGATCTTCTAATCTGTCAAACATAGTCCTTCCTCCCAGAATTTATCTTTCTCTCACACTTTTATATTCTTGTTTTTTCTTTCACTTCTCATCTGCGTCTCTTATTCTTTATTGTATCTGCCCAATACCACTCGGTCAAGACCCGACAGGTCTTTTTTGATCATCACATCCTGGTATCCATAGCCCGTCATCAGCTCTGCCACATCCTTCCCCTGACTGCATCCGATCTCGAACAAAAGATGTCCGCCGTCCTCTATATGGAAAATACTGTCTTCTATGATCCTCCGGTAAAAATGCAGTCCGTCTTCTCCGCCGTCCAGAGCGATCCGCGGATCGTGGAAACGCACTTCCTCCTGAAGCCCCTCGATATCCTCTGTCGGGATATACGGAGGGTTCGAAACGATCACATCGTATCTCCGGTCTGATCTTACCGGCTCTTTGCCAACAGACGTCTCTTCTGCGCAGTTCCCCTGATCCGGCTGGTCCCATCTCTCAAACAGATCCGATCGTATCCACTTCACGTTCACTCCCAGCCGTTTAGCATTCTTCCCGGCAGTCTTTAGCGCCTCTTCCGAGATATCGCATCCGACGCCCTCTGCCAGCGGGCACATCTTCATTATGCTCAGAAGGATGCATCCCGATCCCGTGCACATATCCAGAATGCGCAAGCTTTTGCGCCCTTCCATATCACGCATCTTCGCACGTACGATCTTAATCGCCTCTTCCACCAGCGTCTCCGTATCCTGGCGCGGGATCAGCACATGCTCGTTCACATAGAAGGGGTATCCCATGAACTCCTGCTCCCCCGTAATGTGCTGCAGGGGAATCCTCTTGCTCCGCATTTGAATATATTCCAGATACTGCTTCGCCTGCCGTTCCTCCAGGATCCGCCCAGGATCGCCGTAATAAGACGCCCGGCTGATACCTGCCGTATATTCTAACAGATACCACGCATCCAGCGCGGCTTCCTCAATCCCTGCCGCTTCTAATACCGCAGTCCCTTCTTCAATGATCTGCCGCAGTGTGAAAATTCTCTGCTTCATATGCTCTCCAATCAAATACCGCCTCTACCGCCTGGATCGCCACCTCGATCATACTGTCGTCCGGTTCTTTTGTCGTCAGCTTCTGAATGGCAAGTCCCGGCTTACTGAACAGATTCACGATCACATTCTCGCTGCGCCCTGCAAGCTTCAGGAACTCATAGGAAATCCCCGCGATTACCGGCAGCAGCGCGATCCGGACCACGATCCGCATAAGCGGAGTCTCCGCCCGGACCAGGACCAGCATAATGATGCTGACCGCAAGCACAAGGAACAGAAAACTGGTTCCGCATCTCTTATGCTGCCTGGAACTGCTCCTTACATTCTCCACCGTCAGCGGCAGCCCATGCTCGATACAGTTGATACACTTATGCTCCGCACCGTGGTACATAAAGGTCCTCTGGATATCCTTCATCCTCGAGATCAGCAATACATACAGTATGAAGATCCCGATCCGTACGAATCCCTCGATCACTGTCCGCACACCGTAGGAGGGAATATATTTCTTCAATAAAGACGACAGAAAATAGGGAAGCACCATGAAGATCGCGACTGCCATCACGATGGAAAATGCAACCGTCAATCCCATCAGGAAGCTCTCCTTCTTCTCCTGCTTCTTCGCCTCCGTCTCTGTCATCTCCACTTCTTCTTCCTCTTCAAAGAAGCTTGCCGAATAGGTCAGCGTCTTCATGCCCAACACCATAGAATCTATGAAGTTAAAAACGCCTCTGATAAAAGGAATCTCCGTAAGCTTCTTCCATCTATGGACAATGCTCTTGTAAGTCTCTTTCTGTACAATGATCTCCCCGTCAGGCTTGCGCACTGCGACAGCATATTCTTCCTTATGCTTCATCATGATCCCTTCTAGCACCGCCTGACCGCCTATATTAGATGACTTCATTTAATTCTCCTCTTCTTTTTCTGCCGGATATTCCTGCACACAATGCGCCGGCAATGCTTCCCGCCGTTCCTCCATATATGTATCCACGACAGAAAAGGGTTGAGATTATACAACCTCAACCCGATACTTGTAATTCTATTTACTCATTCCGTATTTCTTATTGAACTTATCAACACGGCCACGAGCCTGAGCAGCTTTCTGCTGTCCGGTATAGAAAGGATGGCATTTGGAACAGATCTCCACATGGATATCTTCTTTTGTAGAACCTGTTACGAAAGTATTGCCACAGTTACAAGTTACAGTTGCTTGATGATATGTTGGATGTATTCCTTCTTTCATGATCTTCACCTCTTCTTTATTTCGTCACATGCTGATAGTCCCTGATACTTCATGAACAATGCATTATCCACGCACCCCTGTATCGGACGCACTATCAGATATGCAATCAATATCCGTTTTCTAAACAGCATTGTTATTGTAACATAAAAGTACGGTATTGTCTAGATGATTTTTGTCTTTTTTACCATTTGGATCAACTCCGCATTGTTGCGGGTTCTGCTGAACATATTCAGGATGTTCTCCACTGCCTCGTCCGCACGCATGCCGTTCAGCGCACGGCGCATCGTATCGACAGCTTCCTGCTCTTCCGGAGACAGCAAAAGATCTTCCCTTCTGGTTCCTGACTGCGGTATATCGATCGCCGGGAACACCCTCTTCTCAGACAGCTTCCTGTCTAATACCAGTTCCATGTTACCGGTTCCCTTGAACTCTTCATAGATCACATCATCCATCTTACTTCCCGTATTCACAAGCGCCGTCGCAAGTATCGTAAGGCTTCCGCCGCCGCGCATATTTCTCGCCGCGCCGAAGAACCGCTTCGGCATATGCAGCGCCGCCGGGTCAAGACCGCCGGATAAGGTACGCCCTGAAGGCGGAACCGTCAGGTTATACGCCCTTGCCAGACGTGTGATACTGTCCAGAAGGATCATCACATCCTTCTTATGTTCTACCAGACGCTTCGCCCGCTCGATCACCATCTCTGACACTCGCTTATGATGCTCCGGCAATTCATCAAATGTAGAGTAGATCACCTCAACATTCTCTCCTTCGATCGTCTCTTTGATGTCCGTTACTTCCTCCGGACGTTCATCGATCAACAGGATCAGAAGATGTATCTCCGGGTTATTCCTCCGTACCGACAGCGCCACCTGCTTCAAAAGCGTCGTCTTACCCGCCTTCGGCGGCGATACGATCATACCTCTCTGTCCTTTGCCGATGGGCGACAGGAGATCCACGATCCTCATGGCAGTGCTTGTCTTCCCGCACTCCATACTCAGACGCTCATCCGGAAAGATCGGCGTCATGTCTTCAAAATTCGTTCTGCGCATTGCTTTCATCGGATCTATGGAATTGATCTTCGTCAGATATAATAATGCGCTGAACTTCTCCTGCTGTGTCTTGATCCGCGTATGCCCTTCCAGAATATCCCCGGTCTTAAGGTTAAACTTGCGGATCTGTGACGGAGACACATATACATCATTCTCTCCCGGCAGATAATTCGCACTGCGGATGAATCCATATCCATCCGGGAGCACTTCTAAGATCCCGCATGCCGTAACTCCGCTGTCAAGCCTGTCTATATCATGTATCTCTTTATCTCCTGTGTTCGCAGACATCTCCTTTACGGCTTCTCTGGATGCCTGCTTCTCCTTCTCGTCTTCTGCCAGCATTCGCTCTATCAATTCTGCCTTTTTCATCACGGATATACCTTTCAATCCTCTTGCCTTTGCAAGATCTCTGAGCGTCGCTAGCGGCAATGACTCATACTTCTCTCTCATTTTACTAAACGATCCTTTCATCTTTTTTCATAATCTTTCATAATTAATACAATTCATGCGTACCATGTTGTCATTATTACTTTCGCTTGTTTTCCATATATACGAATGCTCAATATATATTTACTGGGATTGGAGGGGCCTGAATCGACCCAGTTGGAATTTATCAAAAGTTATTATACTACATCCGGATGAAATTTAAAAGCCTTTTTATTGATTTGATCCCGGAAGAATGATATGATATGTTTTGGGTATTTGTATAGAAAATGATAAAGGAGGCTCTATGGCTGTATACTGGAACGGAAAACGGTATTATTCTCTGGATGCCTACCTTCGGCAGACTTACAACGAGAAGATGTATAAGATCTCTTTAAACGGCGGTATGACGTGCCCGAACCGAGACGGTACGCTGGGGAACCGAGGCTGTATCTTCTGCAGCGCCGGGGGATCCGGCGATTTCGCCGCAGACCGCACTCTCTCTGTCGCAGAACAGATCGAACAAGGCAAGTCCCAGGCTCTGAGGAAATACTCCGGCAATTCATATATCGCTTATTTCCAGGCATATACGAATACCTATGCGCCGGTTTCACATCTCAGGAAATTATTTACCGAAGCCATCTGCCATCCGGATATTCGGATTCTGGATATCGCAACAAGACCGGACTGTCTCGGATCCGATATCCTGCATTTACTGACGGAACTGGCTCAGATCAAGCCGGTATGGATCGAATTGGGGCTGCAGACCATACATCCGCAAAGTGCGGATTTCATCCGGAGGGGATATTGCCTCCCTGTATTCGAGCAGGCGGTCCGCAGACTGCGCGCCGCACACATCCCGGTCATCGTTCACGTCGTCCTCGGGATTCCGTGCGAAGATATGGAACAGATGCTCGCTACTGTCAGATATCTGAATACACAGGATATCCAGGGGGTGAAATTCCATCTTCTGCATATATTAAAAGACACCGATCTTGCGGATTATTATCAGAGGCATCCCTTCCATCTACCTGACATGGAGGAATACTTTGAGATCATCGGCAAATGCATTAGTATCCTGCGTCCTGACATCGTAATACACCGGCTGACCGGAGACGGACCCAAATCGCTCCTTGCCGCGCCTCTATGGACCGGGAATAAACGCCAGGTACTCAATCAGATGCATGCTTATCTGAAAACCCATGATATCTGGCAGGGAAAGGAATTCATGAGATAACTATGGATACAACATTCAAATTATATAAATTGATCATTCTGTACATATTAAATAAAGTAGATTTCCCTCTGACCAATTCTCAGATCTCCGAATTCATACTGGATGAAGGGTATACTACATATTTTAAACTTCAACAGGCGATAGCGGAACTGGTCGAGTCTGGCTTTATACGGGAAGAATCCACTCACAGCCGCACCTTCTACCATATTACGGATGAGGGCATGGAGACCATCTATTATTTTAAAAATGATATTTCTCCCGCTATACAGAAGGATATCCATACATTTCTGGAGAAGAAAAAATACGAATTAAAAAATGAAGTATCTGTCAAATCTGACTATTACCGTAATTCAAATATGGAATATTCCGTCAGATGCCAGGTCATCGAGCAGCGGATGCCTCTGATCGATCTGACGGTGACTGCGCCGACGGAGGCAGAAGCGGAGACCATAGCCAACAACTGGAAGAAGAAGAATCAGGAGATCTACGCTATGATCATGGCGCAGCTTCTGTGATCGTTATGAGATATTACGAGAATACAAAGAATAAAAAGGAGCAGTAACCCCATGAAAACAAAAAAAATAAGCGATCTATACATTAGTTTCTTTAAGATCGGCGGGCTCACCTTTGGCGGCGGGCTCGCCATGCTTCCCATGCTGCAGCGGGAAGTCGTAAAGAAGCACGGCTGGTGTACAGAAGAAGAACTTCTGGACATCTATGCCATCGGGCAGTGTACCCCCGGCATCATCGCTGTCAATACCGCAACTTACGTAGGCTATCAGCAGGCAGGATTCTTAGGCAGCGTTGCCGGGACTCTGGGCATGGTATCCCCGTCCCTCATCATCATCTGCCTGGTCGCGTCGATCCTTAATAATTTCATCCATACGCCTGTGGTGCTCCACGCACTTGCCGGGATCCGGATCGTCGTGTGCGCCCTGATGCTGAACACAGTCTTTACCATGGCGAAAAAAGGAATTATTGATAAATTAGGCGCTCTGGTCTTTGTCATCGCGTTTCTTCTGGCATGCTTCACTCCGGTTCCCACTGCCGTGGTCATCGTCCTTGCCGGACTCACCGGAATCCTTGCCAAGTATTTTGAAAGGAGGCGTTCCGTATGATCTACCTGATCCTTGCATATGAATTCTTTAAGATCGGCCTGTTCTCCATCGGAGGCGGCATGGCTACCCTTCCTTTCCTGATGGACCTGACCGTCAAATATGACTGGTTTACCATAAGCGAACTTACGAATATGGTCGCGATCAGTGAGAGCACCCCCGGTCCCGTGGGAATCAACATGGCGACCTATGCCGGTTACAATGCCGCCGGCGTCCCGGGCGCGATCGTGGCAACGCTTGCCCTTACGGCTCCTGCCTGGATCATCATTATCCTGATCGCAAAATTTCTTGAAAACTTCAACGAGAATAGGAATGTGAAGGCTGCCTTCTACGGCATCCGCCCGGCTGTCGCCGCTCTGATCGGATATGCAGTGTGGGAGCTGCTTAAGATCGCGCTTATATCAGCTGCCGACGGTAAGATCCAGGTGAATCTGGTAAACGCCGCCGTCTGTGTGGTTGTATTTGCCTTGCTGCAGATCAAGAAGCTTGGAAAGCTGCATCCGCTGGTATGGATCGCGGCGGGGGCTTGTGTGGGGATCGTGCTTAAGATATGAACGTCCCAGTATTTCGCTCCACGTCTAAATCGCAATTTGTTGTTGATTTTTCGTGCAAAGCATTGTATTCTTCGTGCAGATGGCATATACTATGATCATCAGCACGAAAGGAGATGGTTATATGGCTGGCTCTACCACAAGACATTTCTTTGAATCAGCCCAACAAGGAAACGATTGCCGCTATGTTGGAAGCGGAAAGGATTGCGAAAGATCCGTCTGTGAAAGGATATACCGATCTGGATGAGCTGTTCGCAGACCTGAAAGCATGAGGAAAACAAAGTACACAGTTAAACCCACCACGCAATTCAAAAAAGACTACAAACTGGCAATGAAACGCGGATTAAAAATCGGGCTGTTAGAGAATGTGGTTGCTGCTCTTGCAATGGGCGAACCGCTCCCGGAAAAGAACAGAGATCACGCCCTGTCCGGGAATTGGGCGGGACACCGTGAATGTCATATTCTCCCGGATTGGTTGTTGGTCTACCGTATTGAGGATGATTGAACACCGCCGTCTGTGTGGTTGTATTTGCCTTACTGCAGATCAAGAAGCTTGAAAAGCCTTCGCCACTTTTCCGGTGGTAAAGGCTTTCATCATAACTAATCAACTTTTTTCAAATTATCATACACTTCTCTGACATCATAACAGACATCGTCTTCTGTGAAAGATTCCTCTAACCCTAAAGAGGACATATATTCTTCTATTGCTTCATAGCTGCCGTAATTCTCTCCATTGACAGTATATTCCGGCACCACAGCCGCCATAAAATTATTAATCTCGGCATAAGGCACTAATTTCCGGTCAAAAGAATATACCGTATAACTTTCACCATAACCATTTACCCAGTACTCATTACTTATCTTACCGGCTTTGGGACTATATCGGATGCCTTCATATGCTAATTGAGAAAAACCCAGGTCCTCTTCTATCATTCCATCAGCAGTATAGCTCAAAAGTATATTATTATTGCCATGATAACTAGAATCAACATATGCCCATATAATACATTCCGGAATATTATCATCATCAACGTATGCTAAAGCCAGACCCAATATTTCCGTATCGCCGTCCCACTCATCTACATAGTCCTGATATGCAGCCAAAAAGTGATCTTCCCCCGTATGGAGTCTTCTATAATATCTCCGTCTCCATCATATCGAAGGCTTGTAATATCACAGATCGAAAGCCATTTCTCATTCCCCGGCGCCATGATGATCCTTGCCGCACAATCATTCCTCTCTTCATACTCTGCATTCTTTTCACAATACTCGTCATGGAATTTTACATATGCCTTATACATAGCCCGATCGCTGTTCAGCATCACACTCCCGATCACCAGGAATAAAACTACCGCAACACCAGCTACTATATATGCCTTTTTGAATCTCTTAACTTGCTTTGGAGGCTTTGCAATTGCTTCCCGTTCCTGTACCGTACTGATACTTGCGCCGCACTTAGAACAAAACACAGCCCCTTCTTGTAATTTACTGCCACATTTCATGCAGAATTTCGCTTTCTTTACTTCTTTTACCTCCTCACCGCAATGAGGGCAGAATTTCACTCCGTCCTTTATCTCTTTTCCACATTTTGTACACTTCATCTCATCTTTCTCCTTTAATCTTCAAGATCAAATAACAACGCCAGGATTTATCGATCCGACATCAGGATTCTGCCGTCTATCCCAACAAAAACTCACACATCACCATATTACTGACATCAATCCCCCGTTCCGTCAACCGTACAAGATCACCCGTCTCTTCCAGCAACCCCAATTCATACATCTTTCTCAGCACATTTCCGTAAACCTCATCCAACCCACGTCCAAATTCTCCTGCAAACTTCGATCTCGACACGCCCTCCGTCTTCCGAAGTCCCAGAAACATATACTCTTCCATCTGTTCCTGTATACTTAAAGCCACCGGCTCCTCTCCGAAATCCCATCTCCGGTTATGAAGAAGCGACGACGCCCCTAACCCAATCCCCAGGTATTCTGTCCGATCCCAGTAGCCCAGATTATGCCTGCACTCATACCCCGGCAACGCATAGTTGGATATCTCATACTGCTGATAACCATATTCACCCAGGATCTTCTTCGTACTTCGGTACATCTGCCTCTCTTCTTCCTCATCCGGCAGCGGATCGTCCCTTAGAGCATCTGCGTCATCCCGCACTTTGCCGTATTTTTCATAAAACGGCGTTCCTTCTTCGATGATCAGGCTGTATGCAGAGATATGCTCCGGTCTTAATCCTGCGACTTTCCGCAGCGTTTTCTCCCATCCTGCCGCCGTCTGCCCCGGAATTGCCGACATCAGATCTACATTCACATTCCCAAACCCCATCTCTCTTGCCAGGCGATACGTATCAAGAAATTCTTCATACGTATGAATCCTTCCCAATATCTTCAACTCTTCATTCTCTGCCGACTGAAGACCGATGCTCAGGCGATCGATCCCAGCCTCACGATACACTTTCAGCTTTTCTTCCGTCACCGTCCCCGGATTCATCTCGATCGTGATCTCCGCGTCTTCGTCAACTACAAAGGTATCCCGGATCGCACCAAAAATCCCGCGGATCTGCTCTCCTTCCAATATAGAAGGTGTCCCGCCGCCTACAAAAATACTGACGATGTGATAATCTCCCGCCGTCTTCCTGTAAGTACGGATCTGCCTGCAAAGTTCCAACACGTACTCCTGCCGCTCTTCTTTGGCAGAAGGCGCCGATCGGAAATCACAATATAGACACTTCTGAATACAAAAAGGAATATGTATATATAATTCTAAAGGTTTCATGCCCCGCTCCTTCCTCATATCTTGAGAGTCTCTCGGGATCTCCAAGCCCGCTTACCTGCAAATATACCTACAAATATACCCTCAAATGCACAAAATATCACATGCTCTTTCATACATTGAGGGTATCCTATTATTTATCATCCAGCTTCAGCACACTCATAAATGCCTTCTGCGGAATCTCTACATTACCCACCTGGCGCATCCGCTTCTTACCTTCCTTCTGTTTCTCCAGAAGCTTCCTCTTACGGCTGATATCTCCGCCGTAGCACTTGGCAAGCACGTCCTTACGCATCGCCTTAACCGTCTCTCTTGCGATGATCTTGCTGCCGATCGCCGCCTGGATCGGAATCTCGAAGAGCTGTCTCGGGATCTCTTCCTTAAGCTTCTCACACATCTTACGGCCGCGCTCATAGGCAGTATCCGCATGGATGATGAAGGATAAGGCATCCACTTCTTCTTTGTTGATCAGGATGTCTAACTTCACCAGATCCGACTGCACATACTCGTCCATCTCATAGTCAAAAGACGCATATCCTCTGGAACGTGACTTCAATGCATCAAAGAAATCATAGATGATCTCATTCAGCGGCAGGTGATACCGAAGCACCGCCCGGGTCTCTTCCATATACTCCATCCCGTCATAGACGCCCCTGCGCTCCTGACAGAGATCCATGATCGCCCCGATAAATTCCGATGTGACCATGATCTCCGCCTTCACCATAGGCTCTTCCATATATTCTATCTCCGATGGATCGGGAAGATTGGACGGATTGGTCAGCTCGATCACCTCACCGTTGGTCTTATGCACCTTATAGATAACACCCGGAGCCGTCGTCACCAGATCCAGATTATACTCTCTCTCCAAACGCTCCTGGATGATCTCCAGATGGAGCAGTCCCAGGAATCCGCAGCGATAGCCGAATCCCAACGCAATAGACGTCTCCGGCTCAAACTGTAAAGACGCATCGTTCAATTGCAATTTCTCCAGTGCGTCGCGAAGATCCGGATACTTGGCTCCGTCTGCCGGATACATGCCGCAGTATACCATGGGATTCACCTTCTTATATCCCGGAAGCGGCTCTGCACACGGATCCGACGCATTTGTAATCGTATCTCCGACACGGGTGTCCTTCACATTCTTAAGGCTTGCCGTGATATACCCCACCATACCAGCGCTCAATTCCTCACAAGGAATAAACTGTCCTGCGCCAAAATAACCTACTTCAACAACTTCCGCCTTCGCTCCCGTAGCCATCATCAGGATCGGCGTTCCTTTCTTCACCGTTCCTTCTTTTATCCTGCAGAATACGATCACTCCCTTATATGAGTCATATAAAGAATCAAAGATCAATGCCTGCAGAGGCGCTGCCGGATCGCCTCCCGGCGCCGGGATCTTCTCCACGATCTGCTCTAATACTTCATCTACATTCAACCCGGTCTTCGCCGAGATCTGCGGAGCATCCATAGCTTCAATCCCGATGATATCCTCGATCTCTTCGATCGCCCGTTCCGGCTCTGCGCTCGGAAGATCGACCTTATTGATCACCGGCATCACATCCAGGTCATGATCCAGCGCCAGATAGACGTTGGCAAGCGTCTGCGCCTCCACGCCCTGCGCCGCGTCCACGACAAGGATCGCCCCGTCGCATGCCGCAAGGCTTCTGGACACCTCATAATTGAAGTCCACATGTCCCGGCGTATCGATCAGGTTAAAGATATACTCTTCCCCATCCTTCGCCTGATATACGATACGCACCGCCTGCGCCTTAATGGTGATCCCTCTCTCCCGCTCAAGCTCCATGTTATCCAGAACCTGAGACTGCATCTCCCGGCTGGTCAGAAGCCCGGTCATCTCAATGATCCGGTCAGCCAGGGTGGATTTCCCATGGTCAATATGTGCGATAATACAAAAATTACGAATCTTACTCTGATCTATTCCTGCCACTGCTATCGTTCCCCTTACTTCTTCGTCTGATATTTATAAATAAAATCTACTTTAATTTAAGCGCTGAACTTCACGATGAATATCTCCACACTCATCACGTCATTCAGCCGCCCGGTCTTCACCATCTCTTCCGTACTTGCGGCTTCCTCCATGATCTCACAAAGCTCCGCTCTTCCGAAAGTCCTGCACTGCTTCATATATTTGCCCGCCACGAACGGATGAAGCTTTGCTGTCTTTGCAATCTGCGCTTTATCATTGCCACGCTCCAACAGATCCTTCACCTCCAACAGCAGCCTGAACTGCCGCGCCAGAAGATAGAGGATACGCATGGGCGGCTCTTTTAACGCAAGCAGGTCGTAATAATAATTCAAAGCTTCTTTCTGCCTCTTTGCCGCCACAGCCTCGATCATGTCGAAGATCTTATTGGAAATCTGAGTCGTGCAGATGGCGTCAATATCCTCTACCGTAATCTCTGTCTTCTCTGCACGCTCTGCTTTTCCAGGCTCTTTTCCATCCCCGCTTTCCAAAATAACCGCCCCGTCCGAGGCGGACACGTTTACATCCGGCAGGGTATAGGAAAAGAGCTTCTCCAATTCCTTCTCCAGATTCTCCATATCCGTCCCGGTCTTAGATACCAGATAACGGGCGGTAGATTCCTTGATCTGCCGCCCTTCTTTCTTAACGTTACCCGCGATCCAATAGAGTAGGGTCTTCTCATCCTGACGTCCCATCTCGACGATGCGTCCCTTCTCCTTCACCGCTTTATACATCTTCCCGCGCTTGTCCACCTCATTTTCCACGAACAGAAAGCACGTGGTCTCCGGTATATTCTTCATATAATCGGCAAGTTCAGGCGCCGCGTTCTTAAAGAAATTCGAATTCTCCACTACGATCAGCCGCCGTTCGGCAAAAAAGGGCATCGTCTCCGCCAGATCTATGATCTCTGCCGGATTGGTTCCTTTTCCTTCGTAATAGGCATAGTTCATCGTATCCCCGTCCGGCAGCATGGCTTTCGTCAGCCGATCCTTATACTGCTTCTTCAAATACGCCTCTTCCCCGTACAGAAGATAAACATTCTTGAATCTTCCGGATTTGATATCTTCATTCAGATTTTTCATGCACTATCTTACCATATCTCTCGTAATCTCTTTCAAAGAATGCGCGCCGCACATCGCCATCGCATCCTCTAACTCAGAGATCAATTTTGCCGTAAGGGCTTCCACACCGTCGGCAGCTCCTCCGTACACTGCCGTCACATACGGACGCCCGATCAGTACCGCATCCGCGCCAAGAGCCAGCGCCTTGAATACGTCCACTCCGGAACGGATCCCGCCGTCCACGAAGATCTTCATATCCTTTCCGACCGCGTCCGCGATCTCCGGCAGTACCTCGGCAGTCGGCGGACACTGATCCAGCACACGTCCTCCGTGGTTGGACACTACGATCGCAGAAGCGCCTGCTTCCTTTGCCTTTAACGCGCCCTTCACCGTCATGATCCCCTTAAGGATAAATGGCACGCCCGCCTTCTCAATGATCTCCTTAAGCTCTGCCGCAGACTTACTGCCTGCCGGCGGAGTCAGATTCTTAAGGAACGGCAGGCCTGCCGCGTCCACATCCATCGCACAGGCAAATGCATTGGATTCCTTCACCAGTGCAAACTTCTCGGCAAGCGTATTCACATCCCACGGCTTCACCGTCGGAATCCCCTTGCCGCCCGCCGCCTTGATCGCTTTCGTCGCTCCTTCCATAACCGCCGGATTGGTTCCGTCGCCTGTAAATGCAGCGATTCCTGTGCCGGCGCATGCCGATACCAGAATATCATTATATTCCAGGTCATCGTATTTATCTCCATAATGAAGCTTCATCGCCCCGATCGGCGCGGCAAAGACCGGCGCCTTAAAAGTCTGCCCAAATATTTCAAACGACAGATCTACCGGCTTATTCTCACAGATCGTATCCATATTCACACATAATTTCTGCCATGCTTCGTAGTTTTGGATCGCTACGGTCCCTGTCCCCTTCGCGCCGGGTCCCGGTATCCTTGCGCCGCATGCCTTGCCGTTACATACCGGACAAGCCTTGCAGATCTCCCCTACACATGTCCTTGCATTCGCCAATACTTCCTCATATACCATATCTATCATCCTCCATCTTTCTTAATAAGAATAAGCACTTCACCCGTGCAGCTATGCGCCTGATTTCGATCGGCACTCTCGAAGAAAAATCCTGCGCACTATTTAAAAGTTATCTTTAAACAGTTCCTAGTACAACGAAAATTAAGTTTTGGATAGTTTGACGCAGAATATTTTTCTGAGAGCGCTGCTTCACAAACGCAGGCGTAGCGGTGGCTACGTCGAGGCTTGGGGAGTAGTGCTATCAGGAAAATAGGCAAGTCAAACTGCCAATTACTTAATATTCGTTGTACTAGGTTCAGTATAATGTAGAATCTTCACTTTTACAAGCCGAAAATATTTGATTTTCGGCTTGTAAAAACTGTACCAATGTATTATTATATTATTATCTTAATACAATTCAACAATCGAACAGGAGGTATGACGATGACATGGAATCTGGATAATAACATACCGATCTATCTACAGATAATGGAACGGATTCAGAGGGACATTATCTCAGGCAGGTACAGACCGGGCGACAAGCTGCCTTCCGTACGGGAACTGGCAGTTGAAGCCGCCGTGAACCCGAACACGATGCAAAAGGCGTTATCCGAGCTGGAACGGGGCGGCCTGGTATACTCCCAGCGAACCAGCGGACGATTTATTACGGAGGATGAAGAATTGCTAAAAGAACTTAAGAAGGAACGGGCGGGACGCTATCTCGCAGAATTTGTCGAAAACATGCATAATCTCGGACTAAAAGACAACGAGATACTGACGCTTTTGAATGAAAAATTAAAGGAGGAACGGAAAGCATGAAACCTATTTTAGAATGTTACGGCCTGTCAAAATCCTATAGTAACGGACGTATGGCATTATCGAACCTGAATCTGTCCCTGGAACGCGGACAGATCATAGGACTTCTTGGTCCGAACGGCAGCGGGAAAACTACCCTGATCAAGCTGATCAATGATCTGCTGGTTCCTACGGAGGGCTATATCCACATCGACGGCAGCACGCCAGGCGCAGAGACAAAGAAGATTGTCTCTTATCTGCCGGAACGCACTTATCTTACGCCTTCCTGGAAGGTTGCCGATCTGATTTCTTATTTTGAAGATTTTTATGAGGACTTCCAAAGAAATCGTGCCGAACAGATGCTAGAGGCGTTGGGCATTGAACTTCACGCGAAGCTTCGTACACTATCCAAAGGCGCAAGGGAGAAAGTACAACTGGTCATGGTGATGAGCAGGGACGCTTCCCTCTATGTTCTGGATGAACCGATCGGCGGCGTCGATCCGGCTTCCAGAGACTATATTTTAAATACGATCCTTACCAATTATAATGAGAACGCAACAATTCTGCTGTCTACTCATTTGATCTCAGACATTGAAAATATCCTGGACCGCGTACTGTTCCTGCAAAACGGCCAGATGGTATTAAACGCATCGGTAGATGATATCCGTATGGAGCAGAAGAAATCCGTAGATATGTTATTCAGGGAGGTATTCAGATGTTAAGAAAATTGATAAAATATGATTTTAAGGCGTTAAGCCGTTATCTGATCGTGATCCACGCGATGCTTTTGATTACCGCAGTTCTGGGAAGACTTCTGTTTGTCGGAAGGCTTATGAGCGATCCCGGCAGGCTTTCTAATGCAGGCGCTATCGCAACGATAATCGGAATTATTATATATGTGATATTATTCATGACGGCAGTATTCGGGACAATGCTGATGATTGCAATCTGTTTTTACAAGAATCTGTATTCCGACGAGGGCTACCTGACCCATACGCTCCCTGTCACAAGAGGACAGCTTTTGATTTCCAAGACAGTTTCCGGAAGTGTATGGATGCTGCTTGATATGATGATGGTCATCCTGAGCTTATTTATCCTGGTTCTGACACGGCCGGTTCTAGACAGCTTCTCATCTTACTGGGATGAACTGTTGAGCGCCATGGGCTTTCCTGCTTCTACAGGCTATGGGAAGATTCTGCTTGCATTCGCTGTCCTGTTCATCGTTTCGGCAGTCAGCAATGTTGTACTCATCTATGTATCCATTACGATCGGCCAGTTGTTTTCTAATCACAGGGTGCTTGGAACGGTGGTCGTCTACTTTGTCATCAATACCATTGTCAGTATCATCAGCAGCATTGCAGGCTCGGCCTATTCCATGTCGACCTTCAGCCACGCGGCGGATGAGAGTTCTTTTGTAATGATGGTGAACGACGGTGTGATCTATCAGGTGTATGCAAGATTATTTCTATTTTCGCTTGTATTGGAGATCATCCTAGCAATCGGCGCCTATACGGTTACCTATCTGCTGATGCAGAAAAAACTGAATCTAAATTAGCCGGATTCTCTGCCGAAAACCAGCAGCATAAACGTCATTCAAGAGACGGAAGTTGTTCCGTCCCTTGAATGACATTTCACCCGTACAGGCGGAAAAGCAATCCTTTCTATCCCTTCAGGCCGCTCAAGGCAACCCCTTCTTCGAATTTCGACTGCAGTACAAGATATACAATAAAAGTCGGTACAAAAGAGACCACAGCACAAGCCATTAAAAGCCCCACATCTATCTCATACTGTGTCTTCATCGTAGTAAGAGCCAAGGGAAGCGTACGCATCTCATCTTTCGTCGCGACGATCAGAGGCCACAGGAAATTATTCCATGCCCCGATAAACGTCACGATGGAAAGTGTCATCATAGCGGACCTGGTAAGCGGCAGAATGATCTTCCAGAGTATCTTCACATTCGAAGCGCCATCTAATTTCGCCGATTCGATCAACTCCTCCGGAATACCCAGAATAGTCTGACGCATGAGAAATACACCGAATGCCGTCGGAATCGGCAAGATCAGCGCCTTATACGTATTGATCCATCCCAATCCCTTAACTACGATATAAAGCGGGACCATGATTGCTTTTGACGGAACCAGAAGCGTCAGGATCACCCCTGCTCCAGCCACATAGACACTGTTGAAAAAGTACCGCACAAACACCGGATCCTCAAATATCGTCACATATTGCTCTATAGTAAGGTTCGAGATGCCGAACCGAAAATCATATGCATTTACCGTACTCCGGAAAGACATCAGGAGCATATATACAAACGGAAGAACACAGATCAAGATCAATCCCCAAAGCAATATGTCACTGCCTATACGTAACAGTTTCTTCATATCATGCTCCTCCTTATATCTCAGAAACATCACGTCTCATATATCTTTGCTGGAACAACGCGATAACCAACATCATCAGCATCAGGACATTGGTTACCGCCATACCATATCCGGCTTTCCCATTCTTAAAGGTAAGCTGATACGCATACATGACCAGCGTCGTTGTCGACATAGATCAATCTGAAAGAAGCCGTTGAGGAGATGGGTGAGGATTTTATCATCACGGGAAATGTTGACCCTGTAAACATCGTACTCAACGGCAGCAAAGAGATCATTTTTAATGAGATCAAGAGAGTGATCAATATCGGCAGAACAACCAGACACGGCTTCATCCTTGCGGCAGGCTGCGATCTCCCGGCTTCTACACCACTTACCCATGTAGACTGGTTCATGGAAGCGGCAAGGCTGTACAGTTAATGAAAATAATAAGAAGTTATCTCTTTACACGTGCCCCCGCGCCCCTCATAATGGCTTCTACTTCCTTTTTACTTGCCATCGTGGTATCTCCCGGCGTGGTCATGGCGAGTGCTCCGTGCGCCGCTCCATAATTTACCGCTGTCTGTGCGTTTCCGGTTATCATAAGGCCGTAGATCAGTCCGGATGCAAAAGAATCTCCCCCGCCTACGCGATCCATGATCTCCAACCCTTTGTAATCATCGGACTGACAGACTTCCCCATCTGCCCAGCAGATCGCGCTCCAGTCGTTGACCGTAGCTGTTTTTACCTCGCGGAGGGTCGTCGCAACTGCCTTGAAGTTCGGATAAACCTCTGCCGCATGGTTGATCATTTTCTTATATCCGTCCAGATTCAACTCTTTTAGATTCTTGTCATTTCCTTCGATCTCAAAGCCAAGACATGCGGTAAAGTCTTCTTCATTTCCGATCATGACATCCACATATCCGGCAATTTCTTTATTCACTTCCCGAGCCTTTTCAAGACCTCCGATGGCGCTCCACATGGACGGACGGTAGTTCAGGTCGTAAGATACGACCGTACCATACTTCTTGGCTGTCTTGACCGCAGAAATGATAGTCTCACAGGACTGCTCGGATAAAGCAGCATAAATCCCGCCCGTATGCAGCCAGCGCACTCCCAGCTCACCGAAGATATATTCAAAATCAAAATCTTCAGGAGTTGCTTTGGAGATGGCAGTATTGGCACGGTCAGAGCAACCTACCGCACCGCGGATACCGAATCCTCTCTCTGTAAAGTTCAAGCCGTTGCGGCAGATTCTTCCGATTCCGTCTGTTTTCATCCACTTGATCAGGGATGTGTCCACACCGCCCTGCAAGATGAAGTCTTCCATTAACATACCAATCTCGTTCTCTGCAAAAGCTGTGATCACAGCTGTCTTCATACCGAAACAGCGTCTTAAGCCGCGGACTACGTTGTATTCTCCGCCGCCTTCCCATGCACGGAAGCTTCTTGCTGTGCGGATCCTGCCCTCGCCTGGGTCAAGTCTCAGCATGACCTCGCCAAGGGATACTACGTCAAATGTACATTCTTTTTTCGGTTTTAAATTTAGGTTCACGGTTTTTATCCTTCCTTCCTCTTCATACGATTTCGTTTCATAACATCTGATGTCTTATGTTATTGTGGTTAGATTATATAGTTTTCATATTTTTCATTCAATACATCAGATGTATTTATTTCTTTTTCTGATTTTTGCACAAAAAAACAAGTGATCATCTTTGCAAATGACCACTTGTTTTTGTGTATTATTCTACTTTTTCATCAAAGACGTTTAGAGAACGTCTTAAGTCATCTGATGTATGGTAAAAGTTTTTAAAGTAAAGATATGTACGGCAAGATGACTATCTAATCCCATGCTTAACTGTATCTGTTTAAGATGAGCGAGTAGTGGCGGCCATTTCTTTTTCCCCTTATATATGATAAAAACTATAGATCTATCTACATAAGCACTATTCCCTTTAACCGTCTATTACTGTATAATGAAAGCCAACACCATATCCTTAATTGACAATATGGTACTATTGAGAATAAATTCGGAATTCACGGAGGAAGATCATGACAGAACGGGAAAAGATGTTAGTAGGGCTGCTATATGATTGCGGCGACACAGAACTATTGACTCAATGGCATAAAGCAAAGGACTTGATAAGGGATTATAATCATACCGATTCTGCAGATGCAGAAGCAAAAGAAAGGATCTTAAGCAGCTTACTGGGAGGAAAAGGAAAAAACCTCTGGATAACGTCGCCGTTTTTTGCGGACTATGGCAATAACATTTATTTCGGTAATAATTGTGAAGTGAATATGAACTGTACATTTCTGGATGACAACATCATTCGGATCGGAGATAACGCACTGATCGCTCCTAATGTACAGATCTATACGGCATTCCATCCAACCAACGCCTCTGACCGGTTCGGAGCCCTCAAAGAAAACGGTTCTTTTGAATTCTGTAAAACGCAGACGGCTCCGGTTACGATCGGAAATAATGTATGGATCGGCGGCGGAGCGATAATCCTGCCAGGCGTCACCATTGGCGATAATGTGGTGATCGGCGCCGGAAGCGTCGTAACCAAAGATATTCCGGACAATACGATCGCCTACGGTAATCCTTGCCGGATTATAAGAGAGAATAAATAATCGATCCGTTAAATCCTCAAAAAAAACGGCAGAGCTGCCCCCTCACATGGTCCGACAGCCCTGCCGTCTTATGGTTTATCCAGATTATCCGGTCCAAACCCCAGCGGCAGCATTTCCTTCAATGTATACTCTGACTGCCCGTCTTCTCCGTCAGCCAGAACGATCTTAAACGTCTCGGGATCACAGAATTCCATCATTACCTGACGGCAGACACCACACGGCGCACACGGCGCATTTCCATCGCTTCCTTCCATTCCGCCTACAATAGCAATCTTAGCGAACTCTCTTTCCCCCTCATACACTGCTCGGAAAAATGCAGTCCTTTCCGCACAGTTTGAAGGGCCATATGCTGCATTCTCTATATTACATCCATGATAGATCTTCCCACTCTTGGTAACAAGAGCCGCGCCTACACTGTGATGCGAATATGGGACATATGCACGTTCTCTGGCTTTTTTAGCTTCCAGGATCAATTCTGCGTTGGTCATCTTTGTCTTCCTCCTGTATTTGTCTTTTAAACAGTGTCATTTCCATAGAAATTCATTGCATTACTTCTTTGTTCGATCCATTCTATTCTTACTTCCGGACAAGAAGTTTTGTGATCTAAACGTTCTGATCCTAATAACTTCGCTTGCTATTTTTCATCATTGTCAATGGATCAATATAATTTCTTAATTTAGTATATCGGATTGAACTTTATTTTTTATAAGCCTAATTTCATAAATAGAAAATTCATTCTCTGCATGAAAGTCAAAAACCCCGAAACAAACTTGCTTCAGGGTATTTCATAATTCAATTATGCGCTCTGATTCTTCCGGAACAGATCCAGCGGATTCATCGTAACAAGCACGGCGCCGAGAACGATAATGATAGATCCTGCGACGATCGTAACCGTCAATTCCTGTCCAAGGAATAATACGCAGAATAATACTCCCCAGAATGCATAAGTTACATTCAGCGACATTCCGATGGCGCATCCAACCAATGCATTGCTCTTATACCAGGTAAGGAATGAAACCGCGGCAGAAAGCCCCGCCACAAGGAGCCAGATAACCGGGATCCCCGCCTGTAAGGTTCCCGCAAGGAGCGACAATGCTTTGACAGCCGGAACGATGATCGCCAGATCCACGATACCGGAGATCAATTCACGCAGATTCACGGATATCTCCGGTTCTAGCTCTTCACCGCTGGAGCTTGAGAACATCCCTTCAAGTCCCCAGCAGATCGCCGCGATCAGGGCGCAGATGATACCGAGAGTAAAGTTCTTCGTTCCTTCCGGTTCCACCCAGTTAATGATGATAGCGCCCGACACACAGATGATCATACCTGCCACTACTCTCTTCGTAGGCCTCTGCTTTAAGAATATCCATGAGAAGATAGCGCCGAAGAGACTGCATGTTGCAGAGATCGGGATCGCATAGGCTCCGGCAAGGGCCAATCCTACCAGATAGGCTCCGTTTGCTACGGGGCCGCCGAGCAGAGAACCAAGGACGATCATTTGTCCCGGCCGGGTTTTCAGGCATTGCCATACCTCCGCCATCCGCCCCCTCTTTATATTATATATAGAAAGCCAGATTCCCGCGAACAGGTCGTTTAACCCGGAACACACATAGGGCGCCGCAAGCAGTCCCGCCGCCGTTACCAGGGGCTCATAATAACCTGCCACCATAACGAGTGTCGTATAGATCCCATATGTAAGGCCAGATATGATACCTGACCAGATACCAATGGAATGTGATTTGTCTACTGTCATTATATTTTCCTCCTAATGCTGTTTTTTACGACTGATAAAGCTTCTTATACAGCCGCTTGATGTGCTCCGCCGTCGGTACTCTGGGATTGGTCGCAGTACAACGGTCTTTCAGTGCGTTCTCTGCCATAACGTCGATCGATCGCAGATAGCTGTCAGCATCGATATTCAGTTCTGCAAAATGGACCGGAATGCCGATCCGGCTCATGAGACTGCGGATCTGGCGTACCATAAGGTGGACCGTCGCTTTATTCGTTCCGGCAGAGATCCCAAGAAGCCTTGCAATATCCAGATAACGCAAAAGCGCGTCTGTCTCACCCGGTATTTCAAGTCCGGCGTTATATTCGATAACGATGGGTAAAAGCACCGCATTACAGCGCCCATGCGGAAGATGGAACTGTGCCCCCAGCGCGTGCGCCATACTGTGGCAGATTCCAAGTGAAGCCGCATTAAACGCCATGCCCGCCATGCAGGACGCGTTATGCATATGGGCTCTTGCATCCATATCATCCCCGCTCGCCACACAGCGTTCCAGATAATCCCAGACCGTCCGTATGGACTTCTCCGCCATAGCGTCGGTAAAATCATTGGCATCCGTAGAAACAAAGGCTTCAAGTCCATGCGTAAGCACATCCATTCCAGTATCCGCCGTGATGGACGGCGGTACGGTGGACGTAAGCTTCGGATCTAAGAATACCGCATCCGGTATCATCCGGGAATCGATCAGCGGATATTTAATTCCCGCTTCCCTGTCTGAAACCACCGCAAACGCAGTCACTTCACTTCCGGTCCCGCTTGTGGTCGGGACCGCGATGATGCAAGGTCTTGCGATATCATGCATCTTGGCATACAGATGTACGACCGCCTTAGCCGTATCAATGGCAGAACCGCCGCCAAAGGCGAACACTGTATCCGGTTTGAAAGCATTCAGCTGATTCAATCCCTTTTGTATCACCGCCATGTCAGGATCCGAAACTACGTCTGCAAAAATATAGTATTCCACACGCATCTTGGCTAGCTTTGTCACGATCAGATCGGTTTTTCCTGACTGTTTCATGAAAGGATCGCAGAAGATAAATGCGCGCTTTATCTCAAATTCACTTATTTTTTCGCAGGAATCTTCGCCCATATATATTCTTGTGTTCATAGTAAATTCTTCCATATCAACTCCTCCTTTCTTTCGCTGTCTAAAATCATGCTTTTTTACAGATCGGAATAATGATTTCTGTCACAAATTCATCCAGGATCTCCGATGTCCAGTAATCCAATACATACCGTTCTATCGATCTTTCTTTGCAGACATATCCCTGCTTCTCAATATATTCCAGGATCTTCTGATAGCTCTCCTTAATGTTGTCATAACCGCCCAAATGATAGAGGGACGCCACCATCTGTCCTTTCATGACAAGGATGTTCGTCCGTCTGTCACAAGTCCCGACGATCCGCTGCATGATCCGTGCAGTGCGGCAGACTCCTTCCATCTTGTCCTGCATGGAAGGATATTCTATGATGATCGGACCGGTAATGGAACAATTCATACTGGAAAGGTAATCCGTCCATGGTATATTGATCACGGCGTCTCTGTAGTTATAGGAAAACTCCTGATCCAGATACGCATATTCCTGAGTAGGCAGATATTTAATACATACCGGACACTCAGCCTGGGCGGATACCGTCTTTGCTTCCCGGATCAACTCATACCAGTCGTTCACAGACACATAGCTCTTATGGATCTCCTGCTCTGCCCGGCTCAGTTCTATTATTTTCTTACGGAAATTATCCTCCATACCATGATAAGATTCCCCATTCAGAAGTCCTACCATCTCCTCCAGTTTAAACCCCAGCTGCTTATAATATTTGATCACAGGAATTTTCAGCAGCGTGATACTGCTGTAATAACGGTATCCGTTCTCTTCGCTCACGTAATCCGGTGTTACAACACCCATCTTGTCATAGAAACGCAGTGTTTTTGTAGAGACATTACAGATCTTACTAGCCTCGCCAATAGAATATAATTTTTTCTTGTTTTCCCTCATCCTCACCACACGATTCCTTTTATCCTGATTTCCAGCGCCTTTTAAAAATCGGGCCTGTGTTTGGGCAGGCCCGATCATGATGAATTACTCTGCTTTCGTCGGAAGAATAGATTCCACTTCCTGATGCGGACGCGGGATCACATGTACGGAGAGCAGTTCGCCGACTCTCTGTGCAGCCGCGGCTCCGGCATCTGTCGCAGCCTTAACGGCTCCTACGTCTCCGCGGACCATAACGGTAACCAGGCCGCCGCCTACGAATTCTCTTCCGATCAGATAAACGTTAGCCGCTTTTACCATAGCGTCTGCTGCCTCTACCGCGCCGATCAGTCCCTTTGTCTCGATCATTCCTAATGCATCATACTTTGTCATTTTTATTTCCTCCTGTTTTATAAATAATATTGTTATTTAATTATCATTAATTTGGTTTTTGAGTTAATGCAGTATGCATTTGCCTCTTCTGTATCAATATGGCACTCCAGAGCGCCTTTGTCATCTGCACGGACTACTACATTGTCCATGATCCCGGCCCTTGGCCCGTCGACCGCCAGTTTTACCTTCTGCCCGTCATGAACCCCGTAAGCTTTTGCCTCCATAGGATTCATATGTATATGCCGCTGAGCCACGATAACGCCTTCTTTGATCTGTACGGAACCCTTCGGCCCCACCATGATGATACCGCCGCTTTCCGCAAGATCCCCGGACTGCCTAAGAGGCGCCTGTAAGCCTAACTTAAACATATCGCCGGCAAGGATCTCTACCTGATTCTGCTGCCTTGTGGGCCCCAGTACCCGGACCTTTTCGATCACGCCTCTCGGACCGCACAGCGTCACGCACTCTTTACAGGCGAACTGCCCCGGCTGGGACAGATTCTTGATCCGTTCAAGCACGTAGTCTTTTCCGAAGAGTACCTCAACCGCCTCTTCTGTCAAATGCACGTGACGGTTGGAGATCCCTACCGGGACCAATCCCTTTTTTGCATCCTCTGTATATGCGTCAGAGTTGGAAGATTTCACAGATTCAACTGCTTTTAAGAACAGCTCCAGAATCTCATTATAGCTGTTATTATCCATTTTACTCTCCCTTCATGGCATTCACCAGCCCATTGATCATATCCTTCAACTGTTCAAGATTGATCCCTTCATCTGACGATGCCATCTTCCTGCTGTCGATGTCCTCAGAGACAGTCTGTGTACCCGCCACGCAAGCCGCATGAGCCGCTGCCATCGGATTTCTGACGAAACTTGCCGGTGACTGTGCGTCACATCCGCAGCTGTTGCATCCGGTACTGTAAGAGATCGGCGTTGCCGGAATAGACGAACATGTCTGGCTCTTTGCTGAAGCATCAGCGCATACATGGAACGTCGGATCATCACTGGCAAGAGTAACCGCATCCTTGATCCCATAGCATACCGTCTTCTTATTGATGAGATGCAGCGGCGTTACATTCTCCGATACGGAGCTTCCGCCCATGGTTCCGCAGCCAAGCGTGAACGCTGGTGCAAGCCCGGTACTTAATCCGGTTCCGCCCATACTTCCGCCGGTATTGACAAGAATACGAGACGCCGGCTTAACTGCAAATTCACGGACGATCTTCTCGTCCTGGGTATGCAGGTTCATCGTATGCCCGATCCCGTTCTGGAGCAGCTTCATAGAGAGCTCGCACGCCTCATGCCAGTCGCGTACAACATAGAATCCAAGCACGCAGGTCAGCTTCTCGTATGACAGGAGATTCCCTTCTCCGACACCGCTTTGCGCTCCGATCAGCACGGTCGTATTATCCGGTACGCTGATTCCTGCGCCGTCTGCAATGACCTTGGCAGATCTTCCCACATACTTCGCATTCATAGTATGGCCGTTTTTAAACAGTACAGAGCATACCTTTTTAACTTCATCAGGATTCATAAAATATGCTCCCTGCGCCTTCAGCTCCGCAACAACCGCGTCGTGATTGCACTCTTCTACTATGATAGACTGTTCCGACGCACAGATGGTACCGTTGTCAAATGTCTTGCTCGCGATAATATTCGATACGGCTTTTTTCACATCGGCAGTACGCTCGATATAGGAAGGAGAGTTGCCCGCCCCTACTCCGATCGCCGGTTTGCCTGCACTGTAAGCAGCTTTTACCATGCCCGGACCGCCTGTCGCGATGATCAGCTTGACCGCGTCGTTGTGCATCAGTTCATTCGTCGCCTGCATCGTACACATAGACAGGCATCCGATCGTATCCGACGGCGCCCCTGCGTCTACCGCCGCCTGTGCCATCAGCCGCGCAGCCCTGGAGGTGCACTTAAGCGCTGACGGATGCGGGGAGAACACAATTGCATTTCTCGCCTTAACCGCTATCAGTGATTTGTAGATCACCGTCGACGTCGGGTTCGTAGAAGGGATGATACCCATGATCAAACCGACCGGATCGGCAACCTCAAACATCTTGTTCACAGGATCCTCTGAGATGATCCCCTGTGTCTTCATATCTTTGATATAATTATACACCAGAGTCGATGCTCCGTGATTCTTATATATTTTGTCCTGTACTTTTCCAAAGCCAGTCTCTTCTACAGCCATCTGCGCCAGTTCTGCCGCGTGTTCCTCTGCAACCCTGACCATATTCTGCAGAATCTTGTCGATCTGATCCTCCGAGTATTTTGCAATACGCTCGGCGGCGGCGGAACCATATTTGCAGAGATCCCTCGCCTCCTGTATGGACCGCAGATCAAGATCCATGTTATCCATAATATTCCTCCTCACTATGATTCAGTGTAGAAATCTTTCAGCCAATCCAGCATTTCTCTCTTTGTCATGTTTGCCGCCGATTCGCTGTTAAGATTCGTTTCCGGATATTCGCCAAGGAGCATTTCTCTTATCTCGGCTGTTCTGGAGCGTTTCAGCACTGAAATTGCCTTGTCGATCCCGTCTGTTTCCGCGGTACTCTCAACATATGCCCTGTTTGCTCCTGCTTTCTTCGCCTCAGATTCCGGGTTCTGATCCGGCTTTTCCTCCCCGGCCGCTTCCGGCTCTTCCTTAGAGGTCTCTTCTTCTGCCGTTTCCGGCTCTTCCTCAAAGGCATCTTCTTCTAATTTATCTTCTGTGTTCTCAATCTCTTCCTGTTCCCAAACCGGATCTACAGAACCGATCATCGAACCGTCAAGGCTTTCATGCGGACGCGGGATCACATGTGTGGAAAGAATCGTTCCTCCCATTCTGGCAACCGCAGACGCCGCTGCATCCACGGAAGCCCTGCACGCCGCAACATCTCCTGTGACCGTAATGGTGACGATACCGCCTTTTACGAATGTTCTTTCCACCAGACGTACCTCGGCCGCCTTAAGCATAGCGTCCGCACTTTCAATGGCTGCGATCAGCCCTCTGGTTTCAATAAGACCTAAAGCCTGCATATATCATCCTCCTAATTGATCAGTATGTTGCATAAAATGCCTTTCCAAGTCCTTTGGCGCCAAACGCACACTTGATTCCCTTCTTGATAAAGAACACGTCGCCAGCCTTCGCTTCATATACTTTTCCGCCGATCGTAACAGTAATACAGCCGCTTATGATATAATAGATCTCCTGACATTCGGTTTCCCAGCCAAAGTTGACGTCGTCAATCGTAATAATGCCCGCCGCTATGGAAGATCTGTCGTCTGCGCCTATGATCTCCCTATAGTTGACCTTGCCTGCCTGTGCAGGATCGCCTGTGTCTAAGACCTCCGTCCTGACACTGCTGCCGCGGATCAATTTGAATCCTGCCGGATCGTACTCTGCCTCATACGGCTTACTGTCCGCCCCGCATGCCGCGAGCATGTCATTTAGAAGCCCGCTCTTTGAAAGGCTCGACAGGACTTTGAAGATCAGGTCCGCGCTTACTTCTCCTTCCGGCGCCCCTGCCGCTGCAGTCTTATGATCCTGACAGCAGGAAGCAGACGGCGTCTCCTTTGCTGCCGGACATGCGCCTTCCTCGATCGTCATGCCATTCGCGTTGATCGCGTCCATCGCTGCCGGCGTAAGCAATGTATTCCCGTCTGTATAGACGATACTCTGCCCGTTTGCTTTCATCTCATTCACAGCGGCTACATCAATCAGTCTTTTCATTCTTGTCTTTCACCTCCTGTTCTATTCTTCAAAACAGCAATCCTCGTCAATAATTCCGATGATCGCTGCATCGACCGGAATATTATCGTTTTCTAACATTCTGCGGGCAGAAGATCCCGTGGCCACAAGTACCCGGTCTCCGATCCCCGCGCTGATCACATCTGCCGCCACCAGTCTCTTACCGGCTTCTATTCCGCCTATTATCTCAACAAGCATCAGCTTATAGCCGTTTAGAAGCTCTGATTTCCTGGTTGCCCAGATATTATCGATCAATCTCGCTGTCACCATAATTCCTCACCTCTTACAAGCTCTCCTTGATCTTCTCAATCGCAGACTCTACCGAAGAAGTGTCTCCAAATATCGCCAGCAATATCATATTCTGCGGGCAGCTTCCTCTGATGTCCTCTACCGTGACACCGACCGCTTTCTCGGCGATATCCGCCGCCGCGATCATCTCGATCAGCCTGCCCTGTACAAGCCCAACCGCACCCACGTGCCCAAGCGTCTGTTTGCTGCCTGAGCCTTTCCGACGCTCTAATATATCAAGCGTTCCTTTTGTCGGGGATTTAATGATCCGAAACTCCATATCTTCTCCGCCGTCCTATCTCTCTTTGTCAGTACAACTATATGCGATTCCCAGAGGCGTCACAAACATGGGATCTATCGGTTTATAAGTTGGTATCCTGGTATTCTTCTCAATGATCTCTTCGATTCCCGCCAGACAGCAGGTACCGCCGACTAAGGAAATACTGTCGACCTGATACCCTTCAATATGCCGGCTGATGATCGCGGATACTTTCTCGATCACAGGCTTTAACACAGGCAGTATCTCTTTATGATTCGCCCTATCTCTCTTGAAAAGCTCTGCTTCCTCAAAGGTCTTCCGGTAAGCGCCGGATAACACCAGGGAAAAATGCGTTCCTCCGGTAGGCTCATCTGCCACGTATACTACCTTTCCGTCTTTGAAGATGGATATTCCCGTAGTTCCGCCGCCGATATCTACCACCGCGCCGTTCTGTATACGGAGAACTTTATTCGCCGCAGTAGACTCGTCTTCTAGCGATGTGATAAGATAGCCTGCCGCTTCCACCACATTCTTGACTGCTCCTCCATCCAGGGTATCTGTCCCCGGCGGGATCGCCGCCGCCGCATATACTAATTCTTCTACGCCGAGCTTTTCTTCCAGTTCTGCTTTCATCCGGCGGACGATATCAACCGCTCCGATGTAATCCACGACCATTCCGTCTCTTACCACGTCTGCATATTCATAGGCTCCTGCCACAGGCTTGCGGTTCTCATCCAGAACCACGGTTACTACACATGCAGTTCCAAGATCCACGCCCACATAGTAGACGGAACTCTTTGATCGGACCGGGTGTTTTACCACCTGTTTAAATTCTTCTACAAGTTCGTCGCAGAACTTGAAATCTATTACGTCCTTCTGCATGTTTTCACCCCCGCCGCCATACATATCAGCTGTGACAATTTATTGATGATCTGATTGACTGCCTCTGTCACTGCCTCCTGGCGCTTCTCCTCTTTGTCTGCGCTCAGCGCTTCTGCAGCGCTGAGCCTCATCGCTCTGATCTTAGCCCGCAGGGCATTCATCTGAACAATTATTTTTCCGTTCGGCGACTGTATATAGAAGTCTGTAATGTCAAAACAATTGCCCAGGTCCTTACCGAAATGATCCTTATCCATCCCTGTGCATCCCTCAAAGCTGATATTGAGATCTGCCGCTCCATCCGTCAGAAGAGTCTTGATCCTGCCGAACTCATGCCCGGCTTTTGACATCTGTCCGGCGATCTCAATATCCGTTTCGATGATCTGGCTCGTTATGACAAGGAATTCCGCTTCCAGAACTTCCACATCGCTTAGAAGCTTTGCAATCGCCAGAGAATCCTTCTTTGAATCCGCTGCTTCACAAGCCTGGCAGGCTTCCGGTATCCGTTTGCGGTCCGTTTCCTGCACCTTAACGCTTCTGTCCGCACCGTCCTCCAATAGGGTAATCCTCCGATCCGACAAAAACTGTCTTGCACCTGGCGTCAGACGGGTATTTTTCTCAATTCTATAGTCTGTAAAAGGCTGTTCATTGAACCTGGCACGAAGATCATATTCTGTTATAAATTTCATTCTCTCCTCCATCCAATGCTCCGTACTACGTTCTGGTGATCGGCGCAACGGTGAAGCCCAGCATATTCTTCAGTGTATCGGTGACCGCCGCAAGAGCGGTCTCCACACTCTGGACATCACCGCTTAAAAACACCGATTCCGTAAAACCATCCAGAAAGCCTATCTTCACATTCGCCGCTTTCACGGCTATATCTGCTGCAATGATCGCTGTCTCATAAGGCGAAAGCGTAAGAATCCCGATCGCTCCCGCCTCTTCGATCCCAAGCCTTTCATAGATATCGTGCATGGGTGATGCGATCACGTGTGCAATTGTCACCTGTTTCCCGGGTACCGATTCTTCAATGATCCGATTCCTTATATCGGAGCTGTCGTCAAGAAATCCCATTTTCCTTCCTCCATCAATGCCGGATTACCGCTACCGGTAAATCATACCCGCTGATCCATTTTTCGATCCTGTCCAGATCTTCTGCCGAAAGAGAGGGATCTCCTTCAATCTGATATTCCATATCAAGCTGTTTATACTTGTTGACGCCCATCTTGTGATAAGGCAGCAGGTCTATGCCCTTAAAATTATTGTAATCCTGATACGGCGTCAGCAGTTTTACGATTCCCTCAATATCTTCACGCCTGTCGTTTACTCCTTTTAACAGAGGCATCCTGATCTTGACATTCTTATTATTTCCCAGAAGCCACTTCACATTTTCAATGATCAGTTCGTTCCGGACGCCGGTCCACTCATAATGCCGTTCTGAATCGATATGCTTGATATCAAACAGGAACAGATCTACAAACGGCGCGAGCATCCTTAGATTCTCTTGTCTCACATAACCGCAGGTCTCGATCGCGGTCCCGATTCCCGACTTCTTGCACGCAGACAAAAGGCTTCCTGCCGCTTCCGGCTGGCTGGTCACCTCGCCTCCGCCAAGCGTCACCCCGCCTCCTGACATCATGTAGAAGTCCTTATCCTCCATTATGATATCCAGAAGCTCGGATATGCTCTTTTCCTCTCCGGCAATGTTGAGCGCCTTGACCAGACAAGCCGACTCACACGCCCGGCAGCCGATGCACTTCTTGCTGCGGTCGATCAGATGTCTGCCTGTATCGGCTGACGTCTGATGGACGCCGTTCGGACACACCGCAACGCATCTATTACAGTTTACACATACGTCAGCCTTAAACATCACTTTGAATTTCCGTTCAAGGCCCTCCGGATTCGCACACCACTTGCATCTGAGCGGGCATCCCTGAAAAAATATCAGAGTCCTGACGCCGGGGCCGTCGAATGTGTTATACTTCTGCACATTAAATATGACTGCCTTCCGTTCAATATCTTCATTTTGCACTTCGCTCATAAGTGAACTCCTTCATTCCGTGTAATCGTCTAAAGTTTTGTCAGCATAGTCCTGCTGATGATCTCGTCCTGAACATCCTTGCACAGCTCGGTAAAGAACGCGCTGTAACCTGCGACACGTACCACAAGGTCTCTGTGGCTGTCCGGATCCTTCTGTGCCTCCAGCATAGATTGGTTATCCACATAGTTGAACTGCATCTCGCCGTTGCCGTACATACTTGCCGTGCGCAGCAGTGTGATCAATCCCTGTTCGCCTTCCATTGTGTCAAGAAGTCCCGGCATCAGCTTAAAGTTATGTACCAGGCCTATATTCATATTGTCGTTCGCCATCTTTGATACGGACTTGATGATCGCCGTCGGTCCCTTGTAATCCGCGCCTTGTGTCGGGCTGATACCGTCGGACAGAGGCAGCCATGCCTTTCTTCCGTTGGCAGACGCGCCTGTCATCATACCAAACGGTGTATTGTTGGAAATTGACAGCGTACCGTGGCTCAGATGTGAGAATAAGGTCTTATATTTTCTATGCTCATGCTCTGTGTACTGAATGATATCCGCACAGATACTATCTGCATAATCGTCGTCATTTCCATACTTCGGTGCGTCCAGACAGTCTCTTCTGATCTGCTCATATCCTTCAAAATCAGCAAGAAGAGCCTGATTCAGCTGTTCCAGAGTATACTTCTTATCCTCGAATACAAGCTTCTTGATCGCCGCCATGGAATCTGCGTAGGTGGCAAGTCCTGACCATACGACGCCCGGGCCGTAATTGTACATAGCTCCGCCGGATTCAACTCCGTAGCCCTTTTCCATACATCCTTCGTACATAATGGACATCAATGGCTTCGGCGCCAGTTCCTTGTGTACTCTCTGGGAGATCACCGTCATAACATCCGTCCATTTTGTGATGTAGTCGATCTGGTTCTTAACAGCCCGGTCGAACTGCTCAAAAGTCTGATACTGGGTAAGCGGTCCTTCATCCGGTGTTACCTGTTTGCCGTACCAGAGCGGAACTCCGTGGTTCAGCGTAAGTTCAATGGCGATCGGCCACTGTGTATAAGAAGTCGAAGTCCACTGATATAACCGTCCTGCCTTCTGCGGCTCAACACAGCCCATGAGACAGTAATCTCTTGCATCCTCTACAGACACGCCCTTTGCCAGCATCATCTTGATATGCGTATCGTCGAAATGACAGGCCGGGAATCCCATACCCGCACGCACAACATCTACAATCTTACGCAGATATTTCTCAGGAGATTTATTATGGATACGGCATGCAAGCGACGGCTGATAGATCTTCGTGTGTCTTACCGCGTCCATCAGCAGGTATGTCAGATCGTTGGTCGCATCTGCACCGGAACGTGTACATCCGCCGACGCACATATTTACAAACGGCTGATATCCAGCGAAGAACTTGGAACCGCCCTCAGACGTTACCCACATCATCTCGGACATCTTGATCAGCATACAGCTTGCAAGCTCAAATGCCTCATAATCGTTCATACGCCCGGCGTCGATATCTGCCCGATAGTACGGATACATATACTGGTCCACACGGCCGATCGACATACCCGTCTGGTTTTCCTCTACAGGAAGCAGGGATTCAATGGTCCATACTGCCTGAATCGCTTCCCAGAAGGTTTCCGGTTTATATTTTGGAACTCTTGCATTGATCTCTGCGATCTTCTCAAGCTCGGCTCTTCGCTGCGGGTTCGTCTCCTTTAACGCCATCTGGCGGGCATAGTCTGAGAGGCGCTGGGCATAGATCATAACGCCTTCGGTCGTATCGATCACAGATTTGTAGAAATAGATCTTATCGATATCCTCTGGATTCGTGTAGCTTAAATGGTTCAGCGCTTCCCTGGCTTCATTCTGTATATCGATCATACCCTTCTTCATGGTGATCACGTCATAGCCCGGATTGGAATCGCCGCCGCCGTTTAATGCATGATAGGAACAATCGGATACAAAGGACTCGCCGGATAATTCCCAGCCGCCGCATTCACGGTACTGGCCTTCGCAGTATTCGTCTACAGATTTTCCTTCCCAGAATGGGAACAGAACTTCTCTCATATATTTCTTATCTTCTGGTGAAATATAGAACGGATCCTGGTCACGTGTCTCGATGGTATCCAATTCATCCTGCATCCACCGCCATGCGATATCGGGAGCGAATGCACCGGCTCTCGGCGCTCCTGTCGGGTTGCCGACGATCAGCTCATTCTCCTGGATCACAAGCGGAGCCGTCTCACAGCAATAACGGAAACATTTTCCGCGAAGCAGGATCTTCGGCATTCCCGGATTCTCTTTGTAAATCTTGGTGATTGCTTTTGCACGATGTGTTGTGATGGACGGTTTCCAACTCATATACTGTCTCTTCAAAGCCAATATACGCTCTGTCGGTCCTTCCGGAATAGCTGTCCCGTGATTTGCCGTTCCTGCATATCCGTCCTTACATCCGGACGCGCAAGACGCCGGCGCCGGATCTTCTTTTGTGATCTGCTCGCTCATTCCCTGGAACATCTTCTGGATCGCCTGGCGCTCTGCCGGCGTCATATCCCTGGTTGCTTCTGCGAGTTTTGTAGAAAATTCACGAATATCCAATTTTCATATACCTCACTTTCTTTTTTTGTTTTTCATTTATTACGATGCAGAGGAAACCGCCTCACCAATCAGACGCCTGATCAGGCGCATCCCCTCTTCACGTTCCATTTTGCGTTTCTCCTTAATTTCCGCCAATTGATCACCGCAATATCTCCTGATATATGCGCTGTCCCGGATACCTGCCCCGACCGTGCGGATATACACAAGATTCAGCGGCGATACATTCTCCGACGTGATACCCTGTCCTGTCACGCCGCTTCCAAGCGTCATCGCCGGGAACAGAGCCGTAGTCACGCCCATACTGCCAAGCGACGCCGGAGTATTGACCAACACCCTCGCCACCGGCTTTTTGAGTGCAAACTGCCGGATCACATAATCGTCCGTTGAATGGATCACCAGCGTGTGCCCGCCGTTCTTGGCAAATAACAGCTCGATGCATTTCTCGCAGGCATTCTGCCAGTCATCCTCGATATAGTACGCAAGCACAGGACAAAGCTTCTCTTTGTTATATGGATTGTCGCTCAGCGCGTATTTCCCTTCGGCGATCAGCAATTCTACCTGCCCGTCTACGGAAAATCCGGCTCTTGACGCCAGACGTTTTGCAGAAATCCCGACGAATTCCGCATTGATGCTTCCGTCGCTGTTGTAAAGCAGTCTGCCTAATCTGACGGATTCTTCCTCCGTCATAAAGTACGCTCCCTGCGCGGTCAGTTCCCGCCGGACTTCCGGTTCGATACACCGCTCCACTACGACGGACTGTTCCGCGGCAGATACCATTCCGTAATCGAAAGTCTTGCTTTCGATAATGTCGCTGACTGCCTGCTTCACATCGGCGGTTCTCTCGATAAACGCAGGTCCGTTTCCGCTTCCGCCGTAGATCAGCGGCTTGCCGGAACGGTTCGCCTCATCCAGAAATGCAGGAACTCCGGTATTCAGGATCAGATTCACCTCAGGATGCCTGATCAGGGTATTGGTCCCTTCCCTGTCCACCGCGTGCAGATAGGAGATCCCATATTCCGGCATACCGTGTTCGCATGCGGCCTTGATCAATATGTCCAATGTTCTTCCGACTGTCTTAACTGCTCTTGGATGCGCGGAAAAGATAATGGCATTGCCCGCCTTTACCGCGATCACCGCGTTGAAGATGGTGGTAGATACCGGATTGGTAGACGGCACCAGCGCCGCGATCACTCCTAAGGGCACTCCCACTTTCGCCGTGCAGTTATCTGCATCTTCCTCTATAAATCCGACGCATTTCATATTGCGGATTTTTCGTCTTACCGATTCACAGATAAAATAATTCTTTGCAGCCTTGTCTTCTGCCTTCCCGTAACCGGTCTCCTCATGGGACAATAAGGCGAGTTCTCCCAGATGCATAACTACTGCGTCAAGCATTCCTTCCACAATGGTGTTGAGCTTTTCCTGAGAGAATTGGGCAAGCTGTTTTTTTGCCATCGCTGCATTTTCAGCTAATATCCTGGCTTCCTGGATGGAGAGCAGATCATTGTCGATAATATTCATGTCGTCTCCTTCCCTTAAGCGTTCTAATCGATCTGCGGAAGGAGTTTATCCAACCGGTAACGCTCTGTGATCTTGTACAGATCCGGATGCGGGCTTGCGATCACCACGGAACTGTACAGATTGCCTTCCATATCCTTCACCGCCTTCACGCCGGCATCTACCGCACTCTGGCAGGCGGCAATGTCTCCTGCAACCAGCACTGAGATATAGCCGGAAGCTGTGTTTTCATAGCCCACCAGCTCCACGTCAGCGGCCTTTACCATAGCGTCAGCGGCTTCCAGTACAAACACAAGACCAAACGTCTCTATCATGCCTAAAGCATTATATTTAGCCATAAGTCTTCCCTCTCCCTATGTATTAATAAATGTCTACATCGTGACAGGATACGATGTCACCGATGATCCGAATCGGTCTAGGTATCACATGCACCGCCGTCACCTTGCCTATCTGTTCCGCGGCTCTTTTTCCTGCGTCAACGGACGCCCTGCATGCGGCAACGTCTCCCTTGACCATAATCGTCACCAAGGTAGAGCCCACATTTTCATACGAGACCAATTCGACATCAGCTGCTTTCAGCATTTTATCACACGCTTCTAAAGCAGGAACCATGCCTAATGTCTCAACCATTCCCAAAGCCTCTTCGCCGTAATATCTCATTGTCTCCTCCTTTCTTAATCCTCCTGAACGTAACTGTCTTTGATATTGTCTTTGATATCCGGCAGTTACATTATTTATTCCTTTTATAAGGTATCATTTCCCTATCGGTCAAAGTCAATATTGTACATTTCAACTTATTTTTATCTGCATTTTTGTGCAGTTTTTATAATGAAAATCCCCGTTAACCTTCTATCCAGCGCTCTAAAAAAACTTACAGCCCTTTTTTTCCTGTTTTTACAGATTTTTCCCCTTTCCCCTAACGGGAATTCTGCCCCGTACTTCTTCTGCCTTCTTACATCAGTACGCGGCTGTAAAAATCCATGATTTTCTCGTAGATCATACGCACCGGATTTTCGTGTTTCTCCAGATGCGAAATGATATCCTGGCAAGCCAGCAGCAAGGTCCCCTCCGACCATGTCTTAAGTTCACCGGAAAAATACAGCCGGATAGATGCGCCGCCCTGATTGTCATACGGATCGCGTCCCCAGGCGAGCATATTGGGATACTGCTTTTTCACGTCCTCATAACAGTTCATGAAAGTAACCGTCATACTTTCCACCAAACGCATCTTGCGCGGACTAAGCCGGGGCAGATGCGGACTCAACTTTTCCTCAAACCATGCCGGATCGGTTTCTTCCATCATCCAGGAATACTTTTCTGTTATCAGGTTTCGTTCTGCCTTCTGTGCGTCTTCTATGTCTTGCAGATAGCTTTTCAGCGTATTTTCCGCAAAAATGCTGTGCTGAGCGCACCGCATAATATAAAACGTGTCATAATCATCCTGGCAGGAAGCGCGGCCGCCTATGTTCTGTACCTCAGAAAACATTCGGTATTCTTCTGAGATGATCTGATTAATCAATTCGTCTTTTGAGTTGTATTCTCTGTTTTCTGCCATTTTCTTTCCTTCTCTTTCTATCATTTTCGCCGTAAAATTTTCCAACTGTACGGTTGCAATCCATAATCTCAGTTTTATGCAATTTATTGTAATAAAACTGAGATTATGGATTAGCAACCTACTCATTAATGAGCAAAATGCGGATGCATCAGCAGACGCAAAAGTGCGATAGCACGGATTTTGCGAATGGATGAGGAGGTTGGAGCATCCTTGGATGATCCAACTGTACAGTTGGAAAATTTTTCATATATTGCTAGTCATAATCTGCCATCACATGCAGGCTGCGAAGCCAGTCGTCCTGGATGCCGTTCATTATAGAACTCCCGTGGGGTTCAAGGAAATCGCCGTTACTTGTAGAATATCCCTTTTTCCTTAGTTCACAGACGATTTCATTGCATATACTTTCTATCAGGATTCTTTTCTGTACAGCATTCTTTGACGAATCTTCCATCCGGACAAAGGCTTTCAGATCGACGGCTGCATTCCGAAGCTCTGTCAGCGTATCCACTCCCCGAAACGCCCATTTATAGAACGGCATATACTTCTTATTCAGCAGGTAGATCACAGAAAGAGCAGATCTGACGAACTCTCCGCCTGCCAGATATGCGCTCTCCCATTCTCCTCTCCTACAACAGCGTACATAGTTGTATTGCCCTGCCTGCGCCATGGCTACCGTCTTTGCCGCCAGCTTTTTTCGGATCACATCCTCCGGATAATAGGCAAGCAGATATTCCCGTCTGCGTGTAAACTCTCCGTATGGATCCTCAAATACCGCGCCGTTTGTCGCAACGGAAAGGAAACCTTGCGGAATCTGGAACCATTCCTTTGCGTCAGCCGGAATGTGCAGGATTCCGGTATATTTCCTGTAGAATCCCTCGACCGTCATGATACCGCGTCTGATAAGCGTCTGCCTTGAACTGCTCCTTTGATATCCGCGGTATGTCTTAGGCAATGCGCCGTATGCCGCCTCTAACCTGCCTCCGGTCTCCTGATAGATCCGCTCCGGGATCCAGATACAGAAATCCGGGCCGAAATCATGGTCCTGTGATATATCATCATCATAGCCAAAACATTCCGATCCCTCACCGACCAGCCCCGCCGCGGCATAACCCCGAAGCTCCTCCAAACCGCCGGCAAATAATTGCTCCTTACAGAATTCATAAAAACTCTGGGATAATTCCATTCCCTTCAACCTTCTTCACCTTCCTTCTGACTCTCTGCAGATCCTCCATGATCTGATCGTAATCGCAGGTATGCCCAAAATCCCGCTCTATCAGCTTCGCCGCCCGGATATACCTCTCCTCGGCGTTCTCATAGTACCCTTGCGCGTCGTCCAGATTCCCAAGGGCATACACCGCGTTCGCATAATGAATATCCCTGTCTCCGCTGTTGTTCTCATATAACTGCAATGCGTGCATAAGATTCTGCCTGGCGTCGGAAAAGGCGTATTCCTTTGCCTGCGCCTGACCTAGATTCGTGTAAGAAGTCGCCAGCTCACCCGTACACTCCGGCAGTTCTCTTATGATCTCTATTGCCCTAAGCGCCATATCCTGCGCCTCCTTCGTCCTGCCAAGCTCCCGCAGGGCGGCGCTCATATTGTTGTATAACGCGGCTCTCTGATATGCCTCGCCTCCAAGCCTTTCCAGTATCTCAAGCGCCTGCCGGTCGATGCCGTATGCCTTCTCATAAGACTTCCGGGCAATATGCACGTTGCCGAGGTTGATCAGCGCCGACGCATAGTTGCGCGTTCCCTTCAAGCCCATCTGAAAAAGCCCTTCCATCACCTTCTCATAAGTCCAGAGCGCTTCGTCTGTGCGCCTCATAGCGCGATACAGCCCTCCCAGTTCATTGCAGACTGAAACCACGCCCTCCAGGTCTTCAAGATTGCCGGCTCTTGAAAGAACCTCAAGCATATAAGGCTCTGCCTTGTCCATCTCTTTCTTCTCATACAAACTGTCCAGTACGCTGTAAAATTCCTGTATATCAACCTTTCCTTTCATCCGCACCCTCCGTTCTGTTCATAGATTCCAGAATTTGTTTTGATTATACACTTTACACATAACGGGAAAGTCAATATCTAATAATGGAAAGATTTAGGGAAAGATATAGAGACGGCTGATATTGCTGATATTTGGGAACCCTCTCTTGTCAAAGACGGATGTATGATGTTAAAATTAGATTGCAGTTCTTAAGTGACAGTTCAGATTTAACGGAGGGAAGTCGAATGGCACGCAGATTTAACATCACTGGTTTCTGTAATCCGCAAAAACACTACATGGTAAGACTTGACGACAGATTGAAGATCATAAAAGAAACTTATGTTGACAATGAGGAGTATTTCATCATCAACCGGGGGCGTCAATACGGAAAAACCACAACGCTTAAGGCTCTGGCTAAGTATTTAGAAAAAGACTATATAATTTTTTCACTGGATTTTCAAAAGCTTGCAACCTCCAACTTTGAAAACGAAACCGCATTTTCAAGAGCCTTCGCCCAAAGTCTGTCCGCAGCCCTCCGTATGATCCCGTCAGAAGATACTGAGAAATTGGAGGAGCGGTTATCGGCTTTAAAAATCGATGCTCCAAGCACAGGCATGATCGAATTATTTGGCTGCTTAAGCGATATGTGCAAGATCAGTCCGCGCCCTGTCGTGCTGATGATCGATGAAGTTGACAGCGCAAGCAATAACCAGGTATTTATTGATTTCCTGGCACAGCTTCGCGGATATTATCTGGAACGTGAGAATACGCCGATCTTCCATTCGGTGATCCTTGCGGGCGTATATGACATTAAGAACCTGAAATTAAAATTGCGTCCCGAGACGGAGCATCTATACAATAGTCCCTGGAATATTGCCGCAGACTTTGATATGGATATGAGTTTTTCACCCGCACAGATCATGTCCATGCTGGAGGAATATGAGGCTGACCGCCATACGGGAATGAACGTTCCTCTTATGGCAGAAGAAATATATCAGTATACCGCCGGATATCCCGTTCTGGTCTCTTCAATATGCAAATTTATCGATGAAAAACTTATTCCGGGCAATGAATGTGAAAATCCGGCAGACGCATGGGGGAAAGCCGGAATCGAGAAAGCCGTAAAAAGGCTCTTAGTCAATTCCGTCCCATTGTTCGAAAGTATGATCCGGCATCTTGAAGAATATCCGTCAATGAAACAGATGTTTCAGGCTATTTTATTCCAGGGAAATGAATTCTCATATAACCCGGACACTAAGGAAATCAATCTTTCCCATATGTTCGGATATGCGGTCAATAAGAACGGAAAAGTACAGATCGCAAACCGCATCTTTGAAATGCGTCTTTATAATTATTTTCTTTCAGAAGAGGAGCTTTCCAGCAAAATCGGCGCCCTGGCACAGCGGGATAAAAGTTACTTCATTCATGACGGCCGGTTTGACATGGATATGACTCTGAAAAAATTTGTAGAATAAATCTTCCTGATGTTTTTGAGGCCCATCATCAATGGCACAGGGAATTATTATATCGAGGCACAGACAAGAGATGCACGGCGAACCGATGTTATCGTAGATTATCTTGGGGAGCAATTCATTATTGAACTAAAAAAATGGTATGGTACTGAATACAACGCAAGGGGTGAAGCGCAGTTAACTGATTACCTGGAATATTATCATAAGGACAAGGGTTATATGATCAGTTTTAACTTTAATAAGAACAAAAAAACCGGTATCCAAGAGATCCGGTTTGGTGATAAGATCATTGTAGAAGCTGTTGTGTAAATCACACCATCCCGATAAGTAGAAAAACAAACCGCACGGATACAGAAACAGCCAGCCCCCAAATTTACGGACTGGCTGTTTCTGTATCGTATTATTATCAAGTAGTACCATATTAAAATCTCTGCGGCTTTGCTAAACTTCCGAACAATTTTAATTATCCTTACCAGCCGGCAAAGTCTGCATGAGAGCAAAAAAATGTTCAGGCTTACCGGTACTAAAATATTCATACCACGCTTCCAATGTATCTGGCTCGAAAACACCTAAGCGCTCAATAATCTGTTTCGCCCACAGCAATGCTCCGGTGGAACCTGCCGTAATAAGACCGCCATCTGTCACAGACGGTTTGTCTGCATATAAACTCTGCCCCTGATAGCCGGGAGAAAGCATTTCAAGAAATCCCGGTCCATTGCTGGTATGCCGACGCTGATCCAACAGCCCATGATCAGCAAGCGCTGCCGTTGCACCTACATCGAGAAGTTCCTCTGCCTTTTTAATAATAGCTCTATGCTTTGGGGTATTCCACGTATCTGCACCCGGCAAAAGCAACACGCTGTGAGTCCTTTTTAAAAAACCTGCCAGAATTCAACTCCGAAATAACATGCCCCATTTCCCAGTCAGCTAACGTATCAAGAACATAAACATAGATCGTATACATAAATTTCCTCCTTTTTCATCGTTTTATTGATTTGTCTGCTTTATTATCGTATCATATAATTGTTGACATCTATATGTCAGCAATCCAGATAAAAAGGAGGGCTTTTAGATGAAAGTTGACAGGCTTGTCAGTATTATAATGGTACTTCTTAACAAAGAACGTATAGGCGCTCAAGCGTTAGCCGATATGTTTGAAGTATCACCCCGCACAATCTACCGCGACATAGACGCTATCAATATAGCTGGTATCCCCGTCCATGCAACACCAGGAGTCGGCGGCGGCTTTGAAATCATGCCAAACTATAAGATTGATAAAAAGGTCTTTTCATCTGCCGACCTTGCCGCAATCTTAATGGGGCTTTCCAGCCTTTCCAACATGATACACGGCGGCGAACTGGTAAACGCCCTTGCGAAAGTAAAAAGTTTCATCCCTGCTGACAAAGCAGAAGAGATTGAATTAAAAGCAAATCAAATATGTATAGATTTAAGTCCATGGATGGGAAACGAGAACATACAGCCGTACTTAGAGATCATTAAAACAGCTTTGCAGGAAAGCAAACTGCTTTCGTTTGAATATATTGCCCACCACGGAAATAAAACAGTACGAACGGTTGAGCCATATCAGTTCGTATTGAAAAGCAGTCATTGGTATTTGTATGGATTTTGCCGCAAAAGAAATGATTTTCGCATGTTCAGGCTGTCCCGTGTGTCAAATCTGCAAATGCAAGAAGAAACTTTTACACCGCGAGAATATCAAAAACCGGCATTAGACTTTGCAGAAATCTTGGAACCCATGCAAGCAAAAATCAAAATCCGTATTCATAAATCTATCCTGGACAGAGTGCTTGATTTTTGCACCTATGAACACATTTCGCCAGACTGTGAAGAATATTACATTGTCAGTTTCCCTTTCATAGAGAATGAATACTACTATAATATCCTTCTTAGTTTCGGGGATAAATGTGAATGCTTAGAGCCGTTACACATCCGCACAGAAATGAAACGCAGAATACAAAAAATTTCTGCACTATATGAGAATTAGAACAAATAAATTAATAGGATTTCACTTATTTTCTCCATATCAGTTCAAATTTATTTCCTCCATGTCCTCAATACATGTCAGCGCCTGAATATCTTCAAAATACCAATCGCTGCTTTCCTGAGCCATTAGGTCCGGCGAATACAATTACTTCAGGCTTTTTTAGCAATACGTTCACTGTAACGCGCAAAAAGGGGAAATCGGCATTAGCCTTCAATCTCCTGATAACAGCAATCCCGAATAAATTCCTCTCCTATGGTTCTCCAAATAAGATTTCATCTTTGAGACAATCAATATAAATATCTATGGTTTCTTCAATTTTTCCCCAGTTTTTATTAAGTTCAGTATATAATCCTGTCTCGCCAAGTCCAATCATATTGTAAAGCGCCAGACACAATTCAGTATTTAAGAATTTACTATTGCAGGCGGCAATCTTATCTTCTCTTAGAATCTGCGGATAGCTGACTTCCTTTATAACTCTTTTTGAGAAACAATACTCTAATAAAGACGGCGGGATATTATTTCTTCGATTTTCACCTAATAATTCCCTTGCTATACGAATTTCCAGCCCATAAATATTTTGAATACCACTATTCCAATCTCTAAATTCGAATGAAAACTCTACCCCATGGGCAATTTCACAAATTTTCAACGCAAGCTCTTTATCTCCGTAAATATAAAGCCAATATGCCAAAGAACATAAACAGTCTGTGTCTGAAGTTCCAAAATTTTTTCAAGTATTGGTACTAACTTATTATGAAAACTATTAATTTCTTGTTGTAATTTATTCATTTTTCACCTAAATACTATAATTGCTAGTTTCATTTTTCAAACCCTGAAACAAATTGTCAAGTCCTTTTTTATACTATTTACAGAATGTTCATAAAGCGGCTCAGATTTTGGGAGTCTGGACAGATGGGGGCGGGGAGCGGGGAACGTCAGCGAAGCCAGTGTCACTGGATCCGGAAATAAGAAAGCGCCCGAACAGTACAAGACTATTCGGGCGTGGGGCATAACAGTATGAACCGTCAAAAAACGACTATTTTTTCATATTTGAGTAGAGAATGCCGTCGTGCGGCAAACATTAAGCGTATGTATATACAGCGTGGTGACGCCTATATGTGTCGTTGTCCTTTTGGCTCAATTCTTTTTCTATCTGTGCCAATTTTGCTTTCAAATCCTCTATTTTGCTTTCATCTGTTTCCCTGTTGATCTGCTGCTCCAGCTCTTGTTTCTGCTTTTTTAGTTTTTCAATCTCACGGTCAACCTTATCGGTATTGCAGGTGCAGCTTTGCCCCTCTTTGTCAGAGCCGCTTCTTTCCGGTCCTTTTGCACTTTTGTCCCGACCAGAGGAATCGGAAACATCTGGGGTATCCTCTGCCCGCTCTGGGTCATCAAAATAGATTTTAGGCTTTCCGTCCTCGTCTTTGCCCAGCCGGTAACGCCCTGTTGGTTCCGGTTTTTCCTCCGGAACATATTCATCCATCACAGGTTTTTGATGGCGCAATTGGGTTTCATCTTCGGGCCGCCGGACTTTTTTCGCTTCATCCACATCAGCAATCGGCACAGACGGCCGCGCCGCGCCTGAATTTATTCCAGAAATAGACTGCATAATATATTCCTCCAATCCACAAGATAGGTAACTGATATTGCTATTATCAGTTTACCCCGAAAAAAAGGAATTTCAAGGCTTTTGTATTGAAATGCTCTCTGGATGTATTGAAATGTTCAGCAACACGTTCAAAGAGAACCGCCGTTCAATTTTCTCTGTCAGCATCACACCGTGATATTTCTCTGTTACAGCTTTGATATTGGAAAGACCGGTGCCTGTTGGCGGCAGCGGATTATCTGAACAGGTATTTTCAAACGCCAGCATATAGAAGTCGCCCTGCCGCTCTCCGCTGATACGGATCGACCTTACTCCCTCAATGGCTTGACACGCACTGATCGCGTTATCCAAAGCATTAGCAAAAATCACACATAAATCAAAATCATCTATTCCGCAAGGGTTTGGAAGGAGCAAGGAAACCTCAGCCGCGATCCCATCTGCTTTTGCCATCTTTAACTTTTCTCCCAGCAAAATATCCACCACTGAATTACCCGTCTGACAAGGAAATGACAACATGGTTGAGACCGTTTTAAGCTTTTGCAGATAGGCTTTGCACTCTTCCAATTTGTTATTGTTAAGCAGGGCGCCCAATACAGAAAGATGATTTTTAATATCGTGGCGGAATGCTTTTGTCTGTTTATAGCGAGTTTGTGCCTCGGCAATATATATTTTCTGTGCCCGGACTGCTTGAGACAAAGATTGCATTTCTGCTTTGGTCTGTAAACTACGGCATAGATGACGATAGGCATACAAGGTACAGAGTAAAGCTCCAAGCCCCAGGGCTTGCAAAAACAGCAGCGCAGTATGTTCCAACAGAAGGGCAGGAGACACATCATAGGAAATCTGTGTATATGAGGTCTGCATGATATACAATTCTGCGGTAAAGAAAAACAGAACCGGAAACAATAAGCATCCCATATTTGTCATGTGTCCAATTTCTTCTGGCGATATGGATTTTACTACGCTTGTATAACAGGCAATACTTATGGCAAGGGAGACCGCTGTTGCCGCTGTGATCATTGCGTACAAAAGCAGGGGTGTCGTCACATGGGGAAATATCACCGCCTCCACCGAGTTGATAAGCCCAAAGGAAAACTGGGAGATGTAATTAGCAAGAATTGCCGCAACCCAGGACGCGGAGGGACGATTGCAAAGAATAAAACGGTTTACCCCATACAAAATAAGCAGTTCTATCCCCATCACCATGATCCACGGGAAAGAAAACTTACTTGCAATCCAGTCCAAAATGCAGAAAATGAAAATGTATATGACAAAATGATATGCCTTCTGTTTTTTCCCGGTGAGGCTGGCACAAAAGTAAACGTGCAGAATGCCTTGAGCTATCAGGCAAAAAATATTAAGCCCTATACTAAAATAATCCATATCAGCCATTCCTCTCTGTAAACTACCCATTGTCTAAAGCCAATAGGCTTCCTGCTTCATAGACCTCGTATACCCATAGGACACTTACCTACTATCTCCACAGGCGTATTTTGCCAGATGATGATTCTTTACCATATTCTTTATCTGTAAGTTCTCTGAGACTATCACTTGGTTTTCGCTGATAATCTCATGGGAAACCTTATGCAGATAATCTTTCCTGGTATTTGTAATCTTCTCATGACATGATACTATTTTCTTTTTCTGTTTGTAATAATTATTGCTTCTTTTTCTATTATTTTTTTTTGCCGTCAACCATGCTTTCTGGAATTATGTTTCCTATTGAACTACTTCCAAAAACGTTTGAAACAATAGGAAAACTATTTCCGGCTACATGGGGATATAAACTACTGGCGGAAAATGCTTTTAAATTTGAAAGCCTTTTGCCACTGCTCTTGATTTTTATTTTAGCTACTGTTATGTGTAGTATTCTGTTACGAAGAATTGATAAATAGCAAAGACAGACGAGCCAGTCAACTATGGGATAACCTGACAAATAAATTGCATATTCATCAGCAGAAAGCCCTCTAAGCTGTGCATTTATCCTGAATTTTTCAGGATATTTGGGCATAAAATAAGGTTTTTTAATGCAATAAACAATATCTCCATCCGCTTCGCCCGAAAGTTCGCGTTCTGAAAATCTGTGGAAATTAATATCCATTATCATCTGCTGTAAGCTTTCTGGCAAGTCCGCAAGGAAGAAGCACTTAATCTCATTTTCATACACAAAGATACAGCTTAAGTCACCCTGTCGATCATTCATGCAATTACAGATTACATTTTCGTTTTGGTGACCTTTTATCAATTACATTATATATGCTTTGACGAGATAGATCGAACCACTCTGTCATATGTCCAATTTTAAAAGCAAACTGCTCAACAAGTTTGTCAATTACCGGGAAATCAAATCCCTTTTCGGCAAATTGATGTTCTATCATCGCATCCTCATCCGATTCGGACTCAATAAGAGCAGGCTTAAAATAGTCTTCTCCCAGTTTATAAAGAAGATCTATCTGTTCCAGAAGCTGTTGCTGCGAAAGAGTTCCCATATTCTTCAAGTGCAGAATATCTGCATGGTCTAAAATCTAACACTTGACCTATTGTCTCAATATGCTCTATGATAAAACAATTACAAATCCGTACCGAAACATCCAAATCTGATGCGGGACGACGTAATATTTCTTCCGGAAGTGATGGTCTTTTCCCAACGGCTAATCCAGATCTTTTCATTTTATCTTTAAAATCATCAAGTTGTAATATTCCGTTTGCCTCTATTACATGGAGAAGTTCCTCGATTTCAGCAATACTCTTTGATCCCATGTTGCGGATTTCTTCTAGATTTTCAATATTCTCAATAAGCAAATAAAGCGTGCTAATATTAGCGCGCTTTAAACAATTGAACGTTCTTGTAGAAAAGTTCAGTGCAGAAATCGGAATCTTACAGTATTCTTCTCTATTCTTAATGTACATTAATATCAGCCTCTCTCAATGAACTACTTCTATTCCTGCTAACAGGAAAAATGTCTTAACTTAAGGAGTACTTCCCTCAATCCCAATCCATCCTTTTACTGTTTCCACAGCATAACCAACCGCCTGTGCTATCTTTTCAATATCAAGTCCCATTCTGTACAAGTTTCCAGCTACTTCTTGAGCTTTTTTCTTCTCAGATTCTTTCCTTATTTCCTGAATCGCCTGACACACATTAACCACCTCTTCACTTTCATCATATTTTATTCCAGAATTTGTGATCGCTTCAATCACATCTGCCGCCCTTCGCTCCACTTCCATAAAACGCTTCGCATTGGCTTCCAATATCCTGCTTAAATTCTCACTATCTTTTGAATATTTGATGAACAGCATGACCTCCCGCAGGCTGGACTGGAACTTCATAATCTCCTCATCAGACATCTGTGCAGGGGCTATCATTCGCACATGGTAATTATCCATGCAGGCAAGCACATCCGGATCTGACACATCCATCATTTCTAACAGGCTTAACGGCCCATCCCACTCTTCCGGGCCGAAAAATATAGTCACCGTAATGGATGGTATCAGCCTATCCTCTTTCCAAAAACCGCTTAAAAATTCACCTGCACTTGGTGTTTTCCTATCCTCATCAGCGGATGTTTTTCCCTGTTCTTTTTTCTGCTTCATTTCCTTCCGGTGTGACTTTGCCGCCTCTTCCACCTGCCCTGCATACTCCAGCGCATCATAAAGATTGTTCTTCACAGCCATGGCATAATGAATTTCGGCCTGGTTCTCCGCTCCATAAAGGACATATTCAATCTTTCCGTCCGTCATTGCCGCATACAACTTCTGCACATCACGGAATTTCTGGACAGGAACCACTGCGCCGTCCGCACCGTATGGCAGCGCGATCTTAGTGGAGTCACGCTCTGTAAGCTGCTCCGGCAGGATCACCTGCCGCCCTCCGTAAATATAGTAATTAAAAATATCGGCAAACACGCCTGCATCTTTAACATAATCCTTTGTGATCGTATCTGCTTTCAATGGCATCTACCGCCTTTCTCATGAATGGCAGACATCCTATCAGATTCCTGTCTCTGCCATGCTTCCATTATACTAAAGCATCTGCTCTTTTTCAAGCGTATCTGAGCGGCTTCTTCGATAACGTTCAGAGGTGGCTGTTCACATCCGCCGCTCCCATGCTGCCCTGGCACAGCTCCAAAAGCAAACAAGGGATTCCAACAACAACCAGCGTGCCAGAATCCCTTGTTTTTAGCGGTTTCCCCCATATTCTGTTTATTCCCTTTGTATCAATTAAATAAAGATATAAATACTGATTTATAAAATACCTATTCCTTTCCCTTCCTATCCTTCCCTCTCCCTATATCGGAAAACAATACAGCCGCCGGAATGGAAACGAAAGGAACAGGCATACAAAAACATTGGAAATTTATAGAGAGCTTCTAAAGATCAGTATCAAAATGATATTCTCAAACAGAGTATAAGGTTTAGCATTTACACCGTACAAGACGATTAAAATGCCAAGCATTATTTAATTTCTTGAATTTATTCGGTTGACCGTATATAATTATAGCGATAGAACTTAGGAAAGCGAGGGAGACCGAAAATGTTAGAGTTTATTTCTGCCCCGGAAGCGGCGAAAAAATGGGGCATTTCAGAAAGACGGGTGCAAAAGTTATGTGAGGAAAACCGCATACCGGGTGTGGCAAAATTCAGCCGCTTGTGGTTGATACCAAGGAACGCTGAAAAACCAACAGATGCCCGCTTGAAAGCAGAAAGGAAGAAAAAACATGAATAAAGTTTTAATTATTGATGATGATAAAGAGCTTTGCGCATTGATTAAACAAAGTATTTTACAAGAGAGTATAGAAGCTGACTGCTGCTATTCCGGGAAATCCGGCTTGCTGCAACTAAAAGACAAGGAATACCAGCTTGTCATACTGGACGTAATGATGCCCGGTTTCGATGGTTTTGAAACATTAGAACAGATTAGACAGGAAAGCAGTCTGCCTATTTTAATGTTTACATCAAAAAATGACAGTGCTTCAAAAGTGCGTGGCTTGCGGGCGGGAGCCGATGATTATTTAACAAAACCTTTTGATATGGACGAGCTGGTTGCCCGTATTGTTTCATTGATTAGACGCTATACCCGCTTCAACCAAAAAGACGGACAGACACAGAGATTTGAGTTTGACGGGTTGACGATTGATTTTAATAGCCGTTCCATTATTACAATAAATGGAGAATATGAACTTCCCCCGAAAGAGTTTGATCTTCTTCTGTTCCTTGCTAAAAATCAGGGAAAAATACTAACAAAACAGCAAATATATGAAAAGGTATGGGGCGAAGAATATGTGTATGATGATAGTAATATTATGGCAATCATTAGTCGTTTACGGAAAAAAATAGAAGAAAATCCCGGAAGCCCTAAATATATACAGACAGTAAAAGGGATTGGCTACCGTTTCAGCAAGGAGGTGTGACCGTTGTATACAGAAGCTATCATTGTGATTGGAATAGTGATTGTCCTTTTATCTGTTTGCAGTTCTGCGCTGACCGTCCGGCGTGTAAAAAAGCAGATTTCGGAAATATTTGACGCTTTGGAAGATATAAAAAATGGGAATGGAAACAGGCGTATTTTAGCAGAAACACATGAGCTTATTGCCCCTCTTGCTTATGCAATCAACGATATTATCCTGTCTTATGAAAAAAGGCTTTCTGCCTATCACCAGACGGACGAAACAAACAGGCAGCTTATGACGAGCCTTTCCCATGATGTAAGGACACCGCTTACCACACTGATTGGGTATTTGGACGCTGCACACAAAGGGATTGTAGACGGAAAAGAACGTGACGACTATATAGAAACTGCCCGCCGGAAAGCGCATGACTTGAAAGAATATATAGACGTGCTTTTTGATTGGTTTAAGTTAGGTTCTAATGAATTTTCCATGAACATAGCGGAGATTGATTTAACAGAGCTGACACGCAATATACTAATTGACTGGATACCGATATTTGAAGATACACAGGTAGATTTCACGATTGACATTCCAGAACAGCCTTTCCGGGTTCAGATTGACCCGGACGGATATATGCGGATATTAAACAACCTTATACAAAATGTAATCTCCCATAGCCATGCAGATAAAATTGAAATAGCTTTATCGGAACAGAACAGGAATATAAAAATTCTCCTGTCTGATAATGGAATAGGGATTGACAAGGAGGACTTAAAGCATATTTTTGATCGGCTGTATAAATGCGATAAGGGGCGGTCTGAAAAAGGCAGCGGTCTTGGTCTGTCTATCGTACATGAACTTGTTGAAAAATTAAACGGAACAATAGTTGTAGACAGCACACCGGGAAAAGGAACAATTTTCACCCTGTTTTTCCCGTTGATAGACTAATCAGCTCCCGCCCCTTATGGCGGGAGTAATTATTTGTAAAAGTCTGCATTCTAAAAATTGCAAGGTTAATGCAAGATTGGTGCAAGGTTAATGCAAGGTTGGCGTGATAGAATGGCAGACATAAAAAGGAGGTTTCACAATGAGCAAATATGTAATTGAAACGAAAAATCTTACAAAGCAATACGGAACACAAAAAAGTGTTGCCAATCTGAACATTCACGTTCAAAAAGGACGTATCTATGGTCTGCTCGGCAGAAATGGAGCCGGAAAGACAACGACTATGAAGATGTTGCTTGGACTTACACAGCCGACTTCTGGGGAAGTGACGATTTGGGGGAAGCCCTTACAGGCAAATGAAAAAAAGCTGTTGCCCCGTATTGGCAGTCTGATTGAATCCCCCGGCTTCTATCCTAATCTCACAGCTACCGAAAATCTGCGCATTTTTGCTACCCTGCGGGGAGTGCCGAACCGAGGCGCAATTAAAAATGCACTTGATTTAGTTGGTCTGCCTTACAAAGATAAAAAGCTGTTTTCCCAATATTCACTTGGTATGAAGCAGCGGCTGGCGATTGCACTTGCCATTATGCACGACCCGGAGCTTTTGATTTTGGACGAACCGATCAACGGTCTTGACCCGATCGGAATTGCAGAAGTCCGTTCCTTTATCCGTGATCTCTGCAATGAGCGTGGAAAAACAATATTGATTTCCAGCCATATTCTTTCCGAAATTGCACTTTTGGCAGACGATATAGGCATTATTGACCACGGTACATTGCTGGAAGAAGAAAGTCTTGCAGAACTGGAAGCAAAGAGCAGCAAGCATATCCGGTTTATTGTTTCTGATACGGCACAGGCGGCAAGAATTTTAGAACGTATCTTCCATGAGAGCCGGTTTACCATACAGGACGACCACAATATACAGGTGCATAATCTTGATTTACCAATAGGAAGAATTGTTACTACTTTTGTGGAAAATGGTTTAGAAGTATCGGAAGCCCATACTTGCGAAGAAAGCCTTGAAGATTACTTCAAACGTGTAACAGGGGGTGAGGGGATTGCTTAAACTGGTTATGTGCGAATTTGCAAAATTAAAGCGCAAAAAATTTATATGGCTGGTTGTTCTTTCTGCGTTTTTATTTCCCGTGCCGCTGACAGTATTGATGACAATGCCGCAGACAGCAGAACGATATGACAGTAAGATAGCGATTTTCAATGATTACTTTCAGTCGGTTATGGGCTATGGAGTAGAATTGCTTTTACCGTGCATGATCGGGGTGATTGCAGCCATGCTCTTTTTTATGGAACGGGATAATGATACTTTCAAAAATCTGCGAACAATTCCCATAACAAGCACACAGATGATTTTGGCAAAGATTATTGTCCTGTTCTCTTTTGGAATTATTTTCAGTCTGACATCGGCTCTTATAACAATCCTTTGCGGCGGGCTGATTGCAGAAGTAAACAATATTGCTTACAGATTATTTTTTGCTCTGGAAATGGGGATTTTTATTACAGCCGGGACGCTGCCGTTAATCGTCCTTGTCGTTTTCTTTAGCAAGAACTATATATTTTCTGTTTTATTGTGTGTTTTTTACAGTGTTTTAAGTATGACAGCCGAATCATCTTTTGGCGCACTACCTAAAGTGATGTGCTGGCTAATGCCAATTCCGCTTACAACCCTATGGAGCGCAGGAAATTTAACCGCGCATGGCACTATGGACGGTGTGGGGATATTGGAAAATTTAATTCCGACTACATTTCAGACAATCACTATTTTAGCCGTTATCGCTTTGCTTTCCGTTATAGTGATTGATTATATGTATGAGTAGTCTCGGAAAGTAACTGTATAGAGAAAAAAAATAGCGGATTCTGTGTATCAGATTTGGAGAAAAAGCGGACAGAGAAACAGCGTGCCTGATATTGTGGCGGAGTTTATCAATAGAGGGCATGACTTTAAGACCTCCCTTATGGCAGGTTTTT
>Ga0209694_1000177_pt1 | contig 117577 bp, 91 predicted proteins | sample GluameincwithD2O_FD_187499 | JGI IMG/M metagenome (GOLD analysis project Ga0209694, IMG submission 187499) | Mouse cecum microbial communities from Vienna, Austria - Glucosamine amended microcosms incubated with D2O (SPAdes) (version 2) | ecosystem: Host-associated > Mammals > Digestive system... | reverse complement strand
TTGACTTATATGTCAATACTTTTTTGAAAATTTAACAAAAATGTTTTCCGGGATATGGAGGAAAGCAAAAAAGAAGAACATGAAAAAAGAGCGGAAATTCGGGCTTAAAGAGTTTCCGAGACCGCTCTGAACAGGTTAAGGAGGGATAAGAAGTGAAGCCAGTCAGATTGATCATGTCGGCGTTTGGTTCCTATGCCAGGAAGACGGAGATTGATTTTACAGATGTACGGCACGGTCTGTTCCTGATCACAGGAGACACGGGGGCGGGGAAGACGACGGTATTTGACGCGATCACATATGCCCTCTACGACCAGTCGAGCGGCGGGAAGCGGGACGGGAATATGATGAGAAGCCAGTATGCGTCGGAAGAGACAGATACATATGTAGAGTATACCTTCTCCTATCGCAATGAGGTGTACACGGTGCGCAGGAATCCGGAATACATGCGGCTTGGGAAACGTAAGCTTGCAGACGGTTCTCCAAGATATGTGAAAGAGTCCCCGAAGGTAGAGCTGATCCTTCCGGACGGAAGTACGTATCGTGGGAAGAAGCGGGAGACGGATCAGAAGATCGTGGAGATCATGGGGATGGATGCGGATCAGTTTACCCAGACCGCCATGATCGCCCAGGGGGATTTCCTGAAATTACTCCATGCGGAATCGAAGGAGCGCAAGCGAATCTTCTCGCGGATCTTCCGGACCAGGCTGTATTACCAGGTACAGGAAGAGCTGAAGCGGCGTGCAGGGATACTCTACGGGCAGTTAGAGGACAACCTGAAAGCAGCAAGGCAGGAGATGGAGCGGGTGGAATTTGCAGCGCCATCCGATACTTCTTCCGTCTCGGTTCATGCACGATCTGCTTTATTAGAATGGAAGAAATTAAAAGACTATGCATTGATCCCTTACGAAGATGCGATCGGGACATTGCAAGAGATCCTGGATGCGGGAAGTATCCTGGAAAAAGAGAAGAAAAAGACAGTCGAAACTATACAAAAGAGCCTGGATGAGCTGAACGGAAGGAAGAAAGAGGGGGAGACACTGAACCGGCTGTTCGATGCGTTTGCCCGGATCGAGAGCAGAGAGGAAGAACTTGCCCGGATGCAGGAAGAGTGTAAGAAGTGGGAAGAAAGGCTTTGGACCGCGCAGAAGGCGGAGAAGGTCCAGATACAGGAAGGCAGGTTTATAAGGAGCAGGGAGGCGGCGGATAAGACCAGGAAGGAGATAGAAGAAGCGGTCAGAGGTTTGGAGATCCTGCGCATCCGGGTCCGGGAAGAGAAAGAAAGGAAACTGCGGCAGGAAGAGGAGCTTACGAAACAAGAGAAGTCTTGTAATGCCGAACTGGTAAGGATAGAAGACGCGCTGCCTCTGTATGAACAGCTTGATCAGTTAAGAGACCGGTATGTGAAGGAACAGAAGGCGCAGAAGAAGAGGCAGAGGGAACAGGAGAAGCAGAAAAAGGCGTTGGATGAACGAACGAAGCAAAGAGAGGATGCAAGAAGGATCCAGGAAGAATATGCATTGAGTCCGGGGAAGATCGCCGGGCTGTCGCTTAAAGTGGAACAGCAGACGGCAAGGAGCCGGGAGCTTAAGAAGTTAGAAGAACAGTGGGAGAAGCTTGCCGAAGAAGAGAAGGAATGTAATGTGAGAAAGCTGCAGGCGAAGAAGGATCAGAAAGCGTATCTGGCTGCATTTCAGACGTATGAGGAGCGGTATCATGCATTTTTGGCGGAGCAGGCGGGGATCCTGGCAAAAGAGCTGTCACCTGGAAACCCGTGTCCGGTATGCGGTTCCTGTGAACATCCGGATATCCGTAAGCTGACGGAAGGGGCGCCGACTCAGCAGGAGGTAGAACATGCGAAGAAGAAGAGAGACCAGGCGGAGGGAAGAAGAGAGCAGTCCGCGGCGCTGCTAAGGGAGCAGGCAGTCCGGTGTGAGACCGGGAGAGAAGCATTTGCAAGAGAATATGAAAGAGTGATGTCTTCCGGAATATCATATGAAGGCGGCGAAGAGATGGAGGCGGGCAGCGAAGAGATCAAGAGAGCCCTCAGGGAAACCGCCGAAGAGAATGCGCATGCTGTAGATATGGCACAGGCAGAGCTTGCGAAGGCTGAGAAGGAGGCAGAACAGTTCAGGCATGCCGCCGAGACGGAGCAGAGGATCAAGGAAGAGATCGGTACGCTGGAACATTCCTATGAGCAGGCAAGGACAGAATATCAAGAGCATCTGGTAGAAGAGAAACGTCTGGAATCCGAGATCCGGATGAAGGAAGAGAAGCTATGGCTGTCATCAGAGGAACAGGCGAAGAAGCGTATGGAGGAATTAAAGGAGACGCTTGGGGAGGCGAAGGCAGCGTATGCACAGGCGCAGCAGAGGGAGCGTCAGGCGATCGAAGAACTTCGGAAGCTGGAAGGCAGGAAAAGCAGCAGCGAAGAGGCGTTGGCACAGCAGGAGGCGGAATCCGAAATCTGCCGCAGGGATTATGAGAGATCATTGGCAGACCAGGGGTTTGCCGACGAGGCTGCATATCTCGCCGGAAGATTATCCGCCGACGACAGTTCAGAGCTTGACAGAAAGATCAAAGAGTTTCACTCACAGGTGAATGAAGTGTCCGGCAGGAAGCAGTCGTTAAAAGAGCAGTTGGAGGGAAAGGAAAGAGCCGACCTGGTTAAGCTTGGAGAAAGGCTTAAGGAAGTAACGAAAGAACAGAAGCAGGAACAGGAGGCGTATGTCCGTCTGTACAGCGCCAACCAGAAGAACCGGGAAGTAAGAAGCAGGCTGAAGCACTTCCTGGAGCAGGACGGGAATCTTAAGAAGCAGTATGAGATGGTGGGTAACTTGAGCAAAACCGCCAACGGGAACTTAAGCGGGACGGTGAAGCTGGATTTTGAGACCTATGTTCAGAGGCAGTATTTCAAGCAGATCATCCGTGCGGCAAATAAGAGGCTGGTACGGATGGCATCCGGTGAATTTATCCTGCAATGCCGGGACGTGAAGAATCTTGCAAGCCAGGGACAGACGGGGCTGGATCTGGATATCTATCATATGGCAAGCGATTCTGTGCGGGATGTGAAGACGCTGTCGGGCGGCGAGTCCTTCATGGCTTCGCTCTCTATGGCGTTGGGACTGGCGGACATCGTCCAGAACACGGCGGGAGCCATCCGTCTGGATACCATGTTCGTGGATGAAGGGTTCGGTTCTCTGGATGATGCGGCAAGAGGACAGGCGATCCGGATCCTGACAGACCTTGCCGATGAGAAGAGGCTTGTGGGGATCATTTCCCATGTAAATGAACTGAAGGAGCAGATAGACTGTAAGCTGATGATCACACGGACGGATCAGGGAAGTTCGGCGAAGTGGTCGTAAACGAAATATGAAGGATAGTGGTTTTTGGGTTGAAAATGATAATAAAACAAGATATAATTGACCAATATATGCAGATGTTAGAAAATTCCCGGTGTATAACGGGATAAATAAGGATAGAAAGGGTAAAAAGACATGAAATATGATTATCTGATCGTAGGAGCCGGTTTGTTCGGCGCCATCTTCGCCCATGAGGCAGGAAAGGCAGGAAAGCGTGTACTGGTCATCGACCGCAGAGACCATATCGGCGGCAACATTTACACAAAGGAAGTGGAAGGGATCCAGGTCCATGAGTACGGCGCGCATATCTTCCACACCTCTGACAAGGAAGTGTGGGATTATATACAGCAGTTCGCGGAATTTAACCGTTACACCAACAGCCCTGTGGCAAGATATAAGGATGAGTTGTATAATCTTCCCTTTAATATGAACACTTTCAGCAAGATGTGGGGCATTCAGACGCCGGAAGAAGCGCGTGAGATGATCGGCAGGCAGATTGAAGAAGCGGGCATCACGGATCCTGAGAATCTGGAAGAACAGGCGATCTCCCTGGTGGGAAGGGATATCTATGAGAAACTGATAAAGGGTTATACCGAGAAGCAGTGGGGCAAGCGGGCGACAGAGCTTCCGAGCTTCATCATCCGCCGTCTTCCGGTACGCTTCGTATATGACAATAACTATTTTAACGACAGATACCAGGGCATTCCCATCGGCGGTTACACACAGATCATCCAGAAGATGCTTGCGGGAACCGAGGTCCGGCTTAAGACCGATTTCTTCAAGGAGCGGGATGCGCTTAAGAGCCAGGCGGAGAAGATCGTGTTCACAGGAATGATAGACGCCTACTATGATTACTGCTACGGCGAACTGGAATACAGAAGCTTAAGATTCGAGACAGAGATCCTTGATGTGGAGAATTATCAGGGCAATGCGGTGGTGAACTATACGGAATATGAGATCCCATACACAAGGATCATTGAGCATAAGCATTTTGAATACGGATGTCAGGGCGGATACGGCAATACGGCTGCCGATCCCAATCCGAAGACTGTCGTCACAAGAGAATATCCCGCAGCTTGGGAAAAAGGCGCAGAACCCTATTATCCAATGAATGACGAGAAGAATAACACCCTCTACGAGAAGTACCGTCTGCTTGCAGAGCAGGAGAAGGATGTGATCTTCGGCGGACGTCTGGGGATGTACCGGTATTATGACATGCATCAGGTCGTGGCAGAAGCGCTTAGATGTGCGGAAAAGCATTTATAATATAGTTTACTTTTGAAACATAAAGAGATACCCCTCCGGCGGGTTCGCCGGAGGGGTATCTCTTTATGAACATTCTTTATGACCGTTCTATGGCCTGTCCTCTATCTGTACAGGCTTATAGATCACACGCTCTTTTCACTGAAAAACAAAAGAATTCTTCTCGTATTTAGCCTCAAAAGTCGCCTGAATCGACAATTTCTTGAACTGTTTCATATCGACAGAGCTTACCATGACCGAAGTATGTGCCTGACATCCCCGGAGCTTTGGCAGTTGATCCAGCGCCAGCTGTGCGGCAGGATCCGTCGCGGCGCTGACAGAGAGGGCGATCAGAACCTCGTCTGTATGCAGCCTTGGGTTCTTGCTGCCCTGATACAGTGTCTTAAGCTTCTGGATCGGCTCGATGGCTTCCGGAGAAATGACATGGCGTTGGTGGTCAAGTCCGGCAAGCTCCTTCAATGCGTTCAGAAGAAGGGCGGCGGAAGCGCCCAGTAGATTCGAGGTCTTGCCCGTGATGATACGTCCGTCATGGAGCTGCAGCGCGGCGGCAGGCCCATTGGTCTCTTCGGCGCGCTTCTTTGCCGCGTCTACGACCGGACGGTCATGGACCGTAATTCCAGCCTGGTTCATGAGCATCTCGATCTTGACTACCTCAGAATCCGGGCAGGTGCCAAAAAGCAGTCTCTTCAAGGAGTCATAGTATCTGCGGATGATCTCCTGGCAGGAGACTTCCCGGCATACCTCGTCGTCACAGATACAGTTTCCCGCCATATTTACACCCATATCGGTGGGAGACTTGTAAGGGCTCTCCCCATAGATCTGCTGGAACATCGCCTTAAGGACAGGGAAGATCTCCACATCCCGGTTATAATTCACGGTAGTCTCGCCATATGCTTCCAGGTGGAAGGGATCGATCATGTTGACATCGTTGAGATCTGCGGTGGCTGCCTCATAGGCAAGATTGACCGGATGCTTCAGCGGAATATTCCAGATCGGGAAGGTCTCGAACTTGGCATACCCTGCGGAGATTCCCCGCCGGTGTTCCTGATAGAGCTGTGACAGGCAGACTGCCATCTTGCCGCTTCCGGGACCGGGGGCTGTCACGACCGCCAGGGGACGTGAGGTCTCGATATAATCGTTCTTGCCGTATCCTTCGTCACTCACGATATAAGGAACATTGGAGGGATAGCCGGGGATCACATAATGCCTGTAGACCCGGATGCCAAGCTTCTCCAGGCGGCTCTTGAAGAGGCTTGCGCTCTCCTGCCCGCTGTATTTGGTGATCACGACGCTTCCCACATAGAGCCCCTGCTCCTGATAGGCTGCCATCAGCCGGAGTACGTCGGAATCATAGGTGATACCAAGGTCTCCGCGGATCTTATTCTTCTCAATATCTTCCGCGCAGATCGCAATGATGATCTCCGCCTGGTCGGACAATTGCTTGAGCATCCGCAGTTTACTGTCAGGCTGGAAGCCGGGAAGGACGCGGGAGGCGTGATAATCGTCGAATAACTTGCCGCCGAATTCCAGATATAATTTCTGGCCGAACTGTTCGATGCGCTCCCGGATATGTGCAGATTGTGTCTTGAGATATTTTTCATTGTCAAATCCTATTTTCATATGTTGTCTCCCTTATTTTATATTAATATTAAATATTGATCCCTGAATAACCACGACTAATCAAAGTATACTACAAAATATAGAATTTTTACAATCTTTTATCATGTTTTTATGATACTATTGTGCAGGCTTTTTCCGAATATCACGGAGAAGGTGCTTCCCCCGCCTTTTGTGTCTTCCACCTGCAGTTCGATTCCCTGGATTTCAGTAAGGGCGGCGGCGATCGACAGCCCGAGCCCGAAATGTTCTTTTCCGCTCCTGGAACTGTCGCCGCGGTAAAAGCGGTCGAAGATCCGGGATTTTTGTTCATCCGGGATTCCCGGACCGTGGTCGGTCACGCAGACAGTAAGGCGGTTCGGCGCCGTCTTTGCCTGCAGGATGATCTGACGTTTGTTCCCTGCGCAGACGCAGGCTTCTTCCTGGGCGTCCCCTTCGTCCGGAAGGGCATATGCAATGGCGTTCTCTAGCAATATGGTAAAGATCTGCAGGCACAGCTCCGGATCCGCCGATACCAGGGGAAGCGGTGCGTCCGGCAGCAGAAGGGACAGAGTCCCCCCTTTGGAAAATACGATCGGTTCATACATTTCCAACAGATTCAGCAGCAACTCATCCATCTCAAATTCCCGTTTTCTTATAGCCCATTCCTTGCGGTCTGCCGTGACCAGCAGCAGAAGATTCTTGATCAGGGAGCTTCCGCGGCGGCATTCCTTCCGGATCACAGACAGGCTGCGGCGACATTCCGAAGGGGAGGCGACTGCGGCGTCGGCGGATGTCTGGATGACGGCGAAGGGGGAACGCAGTTCATGGGAGACTGCGGCGACGAACTCTTGTTGTTTCAGATAAGTCTCTTCCAGCGGCTGCAGAGAACGGCTGACGAACCAACGTCCGGACAGGAAGAGCAGCAGGATGCCGCACAGGTCGATCAACAGATAGACACAGCCTGTTTCCAGAAGCTTCTTTTGGCTGTCGGTGATATCCTGGAGCAGGATCAGCTTCTTATAGCCGTAATCGGTTCGAAGGACCAGGACGTTGCCAAGATAGGCGTCTTTCTCGTCTCCCTTGATCTGAAATACGGAGGACTGCAGCAGATTCGAGGAAATGGGGTGGGAATCGCCGTAGATGTCCTCTTTCTTGGCGGCGTCTTCTGCGTAAGAGAGGAGGACATCGCGGCTGGTCCGGGGATTATAAGCGCCTGGGAAGAAAAAGGGAGTATCGTTTTCTTCTATATAGATAAGGAGACGGTTATTCTTCTCCATCTGTACCAGGAAAGAGTCGGCGAACCGGGAATCTGTCTGGAGCTGCGCCGCCAATGTGAAGAGGGATTCCTGGAAGGCGGATCGCTGCCGGTTCTCATGGGAAGAGACATAGAGTAAGAAGGCGGCGGACAGGACGAAGGTCAGGATGATCCCGGTGCTTAGAGTGTACAGGATGACGAATTTTCTCATTAGTTTAGGAAACATGATCTTCCTCCAGCCGGTATCCCATGCCGTGTACGGTCTGGATACATGCGCGGCTCTTTAAGGTCGACAGATGCTTTCTCAGGAAATAGATATAGGTATCCAGATTCCCGTCTTCCACGGTTCCGTCAGGTCCCCAGACTCTGGAGTAGATCTGCTCCCTTGTCAGAGTCTTGTCGGGGTTTCGCAGGAAGAACTCCATAAGAAGAGCCTTTCTCTTAGAGAGAAGCTGCTCGCTGCCCTGGCATGCCAGGATCCGTGTATCCGGATGAAGCCGGATATCCAGATATGATAGGCAGGAATGGTCTGTGAAATCCTTCGGACGCCTGGATAACGCGCGGATACGTGCCAACAGCTCTTCGACGGCGTAGGGTTTTACCATATAATCGTCGGCTCCGCAGTCCAGTCCCTTGATCCGGTCGTCCAGCGAACCAAGGGCTGTGGTCAGGATAACGGGAGCATTAATGTGGTTCTGACGGATAGAACGTAAGATGGACAATCCGTCGATCTCCGGCAGCATGCGGTCTAAGAGGATCAGATCATAAGCGCCGGATAAGGCGTGATAGAGCGCTTCGCTTCCGGTGTGGCAGCAGTCTGCCGTATGATTCCTGGATATAAGCTGTGATCGCAGGGCATCGCATAATTCCCGGTCGTCTTCAATGATCAGAATGTGCATGGGTTATATGAAACCTCCTTTTCTTGTTTCGGTCATAGTATTTTCAGACACACTTTAGTATATCAGAAAATCTCAAAGAAATCTTTAAAAATTCCTGACGAATTTCAAAGTTTTTTTGAGATAAAATGTGTATAGTATCAAGTATCATCGTAAGAAGGGAGACGGATATAGATGAAACGATCGAATGATACAAAGCAGAGCAGATATAGGAAGCCGGTAAAATGTCCGGCTTTGATCCTCCTGTCGGCAGCGCTTGCGGCAGGGACGCTTGCAGGCTGCGGCAAAGGAGAGAGCGGTAATGAAGATTCTTTAAAGGGGCGTTATATAGAGGAAGATCTTGAGCTTCCGGTACAGGAAGGGGAAGCGGTCTTAAATATAGCGAAGTCAGAAGACGGGAATCTGTTGTTGTATTCACAGACGGAAGAAGCGCAGGTATTCCGGTATGAGTACGAGGACGGAGAGTGGGAACAGACCTCTCTTGACTGGATCAGCCAGCTCTTTGAAGGAAGAGACGTCTACCTCCAGGAGATATGGGAGTCCGCGGACGGAGTACAGGTGGCGGCAGGTATGGGGGGAAATATGGACGCGCACATTGCAAGAAGCGTGGACGGGCAGACCGGGGAAGAGTTGGAGATCCCTTACCTGAAGCAGGAAGGAGAGTTCGGGTATCCTGCGGTCACCAATCTGCAGATCGACGGCGAAGGGAATTACTGGATGACCGACTTCTATCAGGCGAAGGCTATGGTGGTGAACCCGGATACTTTGGAGATCACCGGGGAATTCAGTACGGCAAGAGGATTTTCCAATATACAGAGAATCATTGTCGGCGCTTCTAACGGAGATATGGCGCTGAATTCGGAAGAGGGCGTCTTTACGGTCTATGGCTCGGATCTGAAAGAGAAGGGAACCTTCAAGATCGATCAGGAGAAGATGCCCTGGGTGTGTAATGTGGAAGAGAATTGGTATCTGCTTACAGAAGAGGGGATCACACGCCTGAAGCCGGGAAATGAGACCAGAGAGGTGATCGTGGACGGAAGCATGGGAAAGATGGGGTCGTCATTGAATTACGCGGCAGGCTTTATCGCAGGGCAGAAGGAGGATTTCTATGCGCTCTATCGTCAGGAGAAAGCGGATGCATGCAGCCTGGTCCATTACACGTATGATACGGAAGCGCATGCCGCGCCGGAGCATACACTGAGGGTATTCGGGCTTTCGGATCACACGACGGTTCAGGACGCGATCCTTAGCTTTCAGAAATCACATCCTGACGTGAAGGTAGAATTTGAGACATCGGAAAAGGAAGACGGGATCACGATGGATGATATCCGCACGCTGAATACGGAGCTGCTTGGCGGAAATGGGGCAGACGTCCTCCTGCTTGACGGACTGCCGGCGGAAACCTATATTGAGAAAGGGCTTCTGTCCGATCTGACAGGAGTTACGGATGAACTTCTGTCACAGGAGACCTATCTGGAATCCATCCTGAAAAATGTGGCGCAGAAGGACGGGAAGATCTATGGTCTGCCGGTAAGATTCAGTGTGCCGATCATTTTCGGAGACGAGAGTGCAAAAGAAGCGATCCTCTCTCTGGATAAGCTGATCGCCTATGTGGACGCACATCCGGACAAGAGTATTCTGGGTATTGCAGAGAGGGATTACATCCGGGATTTCTTGTTCCAGATGTACCAGGATGAGATCATCGGGGCGGATGGAAGAGTGGATCAGGAGAGGCTTGCGGCGCTGCTTGAGACGGAGGTTAAGCTTGCCGCCGTTGCAAGATCGGAAGTATTTGAAGACGCCAAAGTGGGTGAAACGGGAATGAATACGATGACAAAGCTCTTTCGGCAGGGAATGTTCAGCAACGCAGGAAGCGGCGCGATCTTGAATCATCCCGACAGCATTTCCACGGATCGGATCGTCGGTGTGACTAATATGATGATTCCGTATACGATCATGCGGCAGCTAGAGCTGACGCCGGATACGGTGAAGGAATTCTATGTACCGTCAGGGATCGTAGGGATCAATAAGAATACGCAGCAGAAAGAACTGGCGGAAGAATTCGTGAAATACCTGTTCTCCCCCGAGATACAGGAGAAACAGTTAGACGACGGGCTGCCGGTGCTTGAGACGGCGTTGGATCGGCTTAAGGATGAAGTAGAGACAGAATATGCACAGTCCTATACTATGACGTCCGCCTGGAATATCGAGGGAGAAGAGCCGATCGAGATAGAGGCGGGCTACCCTACGGCAAAAGAGGTAGAAGACCTGATCTCAAAATGCCATACGCTCAGCGTGCCTGCGGTACAGGACTGTGTGATCTGGAATATTTATCAGACAGAGGCGGACGCGTGCCTGGGAGGAAGTACGGATGCAAAGACGGCGGCGAAGAATATCGCGCAGAAAGTGGATATGTATCTTGCCGAGTAAGAGAAGGATACAGATGCAGGGGTATCTGTTCCTGCTTCCAAGCCTTATAGGAACGGGAGGATTCGTTCTGATCCCGTTCCTGGATGTCGTGAGGAGATCCTTTCTGCAGGCGGTGGGAAATGGTTTCGTAGGATTGGAGAATTACCGCATGGTGCTTGGAAACAGCGCCTTTCGGCTTGCGGTGGGGAATACGGCAAGATTTATGCTGGTCTGTCTTCCGCTTCTGATGCTCCTGTCTTTGTTCCTGGCGGTTCTGGTAAGGGAAGCGACAAGATTTCAGAGATGGGTGAAGACAGGAGCCCTGCTTCCGATGGCAATCCCGGCTGCTTCCGTCGTGGTTTTTTTCCGGCTGGTCTTTGATGAGAAGGGGTGGCTTGGGAGGCTTGCCGAAGCGGCAGGGATGGAAGGACAGGATTGGCTTGCGTCGGACTCGGCTTTCTGGATATTGATCGTCTGTTATATCTGGAAGAATCTTGGCTATGACATGATACTCTGGCTTGCAGGGCTTGGGGTGATCCCAAAAGAGCAGTACGAGGCGGCGAGGGTACAGGGGGCGGGGGAATGGGCGTGCTTCTGGTATATCACGGCGCCGCAGTTAAAGGAAACGGCGTTTGTGACAGGATTGCTGTCGTTTGTCAATGCATTTCGAGTGTTCCGTGAGGCTTACCTGCTGGCGGGCGACTATCCGCATGAGAGCATCTATATGCTGCAGCATCTGTTCAATAACTGGTTTGTGAACCTGGATATCCAGAAAATGACGGCTGCTGCGGTAATGCTGGTTGTGCTTGCCGGCGGGATATTGGAGATAGAAGAATGGTGGAACAGACGGCAGACAGAATAAGGATCAAAGGAAGAGGGGACCGGGTATGAAAAGGCAAAGGAGCAGGGGCTTTCGGCAATGGCTGATCAGAGGGATCTTGTTAGTGGTATTCATAATTATGGCAGTGCCTTTGTTTGTGCTGCTTGTTCATTCGCTGATGGGCAGACAGGAGCTGTTAGAGACATGCGGGGCGGTCCTGGCAGATTATGGGGGATATGCCAAAGTGCGTATCTTCCCGACCTATCCGACTTTGCGGGCTTATGTAAGGCTTCTGTTGGATTCGCCGGAATATTTTACGGCATTCTGGAATTCTATGATCCAGACGGCCGGCGTGCTGCTCGGGCAGCTTCTGACGGCAGTGCCTGCGGCGTGGGCGTTTGCACAGTTTCGTTTTCCAGGGAAGCGGGGGCTTTGGTTTGTGTATATGCTCCTGATGGTCTTACCTTTCCAGGTTACGATGGTTTCCGGTTATCTGGTCCTTAATACGGTCAATCTGATGGATACCCGGGCGGCGGTGATCCTGCCGGGGATCTTTTCCACACTGCCGGTATTTATCCTGCGAAAGACATTTGCAGGAATCCCCGGGGAAATCTTAGAAGCGGCGCAGATGGACGGCGCGGGAAGCCTCTGCACGTTCTTTGTCATCGGGATCCCGCTTGGGATGCCGGGGATATTCTCGGTGCTGATCTTAAGTTTTCTGGAATACTGGAATACCATTGAACAGCCCATGACTTATCTGAAAACGAAGAGTTTATTGCCGCTGTCCCTGTATCTGCCGCAGATGGCAGATACAGATATGGCGACGGCATTCGCGGCGTCTATCGTGACGCTGCTTCCGGCAATCCTGCTCTTTTTTGGCGGACAGGATAATCTGGAACAGGGGATTGCGGCATCCGGAGAGATCAACGCGGATGAATGGTTTGTAAGGAGGCATGGAAGCAATGGAACGGAATAGAAGATGGATGCTGCGTGCCTTGGGCGGCTTTCTGGCGGTCATGGTGTTGGGCACCGTGATCTCCCGGGCTGCCGCGTCGGCATTGGTGGCGCAGGTGGAGACGAAGAAAGCATGCCGAGGAAGATTATCGTACTCTTACGAAGGTGACGGGACGGTGATCCCGGTTCAGGAGAACAGGATCTTCCTCTGGCAGGATCAGCAGGTGGAGTGGGTTGCGAAGCAGGGAAGTACGGTCAGGGAAGGAGAATGTCTTGTACAATTCCGTATGGAATATCTAAGCCAGTCGATCGAGAAAAAACAGGCAGAACTGACACAGTTAGAGCTGCAGGTATCTCAGCAGCAGATCTCGGCAAGAGAGCAGGCAAGGGTTCCCGCAGCCGCAGGCGCCGGCAAGGCGCTTTCGCAGGCGCAGCAGCAATTAGAAGCGGCGCGGCAGAAAGAGGCACAGGCACAGGCAGCTTACGAACAATTCCTCTGGTCATATCCTCTGGGAGAGAGCAAGATGAAGAGAGAGGGGATCACGGCAGAGGGTGAAGAAGAGGATGCAAAGGAAGATGGCAGCGTGGCAGGAACCGGAAGCGATGCAGATACATGGCAGGTGAGAAAGCAGGAGTTAGAAGTGGCGCTGCGGGAAGCGCAGGCGGACGTAGAATCAGCCGGTCAGGCAGTGCTGCAGGCACAAGATGGGTATGAGCTTGCAAGACAGGAAGACGCAGCGTCACAGCTCAACGCGGCAAATGCATCGGAGGCGGCGCGGCTTGGCGCAGAGGCGTCCAAAGTACAGGCAGAGTACACGCAAAAGGAGTTGGAAAGGCTTCAGTCGTATCAGGAAGAAGGCGGAAGGATCTGTGCAGAGCAGGACTGCACGGTGTTACAGACGGGAGTTCAGGAGGGTGCGATAACAAGCGGCACAGAAGTGCTTGTAACAGGCAGCGGCGGATTCCGTCTAAAAGGCAAGGTAAAAGCAGCGGATCGGGAAAAATTCAAGACAGGCGATGAGGCAGAAGTCCGGCTTGGCTCCGGGAAAAAGAAAACCGTGAAGATCGAATCCATAGGAATGGATGTAGAAGGCGAAGACGAAAGCGGCGGGGAATCCTCTAAGGCACAGGCTTTCTGGACTGCGCCGCTGCCGGAGCATACAAAAGCCAGTAACGGAGACAGCTTTACCTGGAGTATGGAGACGGCGTCAGACAAAGAATATGAACAGATCATCCCCCTGTGCGCGCTCAGAGAAGATCAAAATGAGAGTTACTGCCTGATCCTTGCAGAAGAAGAGCAGATGCTTGGAACGATACAGACAGCGAAGAAGGTTCCGGTCACGGTACTGGAAAAGGATGGAAAAAGCGCGGCTGTCACTTCGGCGCTGACCTTAGAAGACCAGGTGATCACTGCGTCGGAGAAATATGTGACGGAAGGCGACCGGGTGCGCCTGAAGGAATAAAAGGTGATGGAATTTGAAGAAAATATGGACGAATCGGCGAGGCTTCCTGGCGGCAGGCTTTGTGCTCCTGTATCTGGCGGTGAATATCTGGATCCTGTATAGGCTGTCCTGCCTGAAAGAATATGCGGATATCATTGCCATATCCTTTCCGGAAGGAAGTATTACGGAATCTGCGTTTGACCAGTGGAGGGAGAATGCGGACAGCAAGGCGTACGTACAGGCGGCGGTATGGAGATCAGCAGGAGGATCAAAGATCAGATCGGAGAATACCGGGCGCAGCCAGGAGATATCCTGTTACCGGATGAAAGGGCAGCCGGAGGCGGTCTGGGGGAAGGAACTGGCAGAAGGGAGATATTTTACAGAAGGGGAAGAACAGGTGTGCCTGTTGGACCAGTATACGGCGAGGCAGTTATTTGGATCAGAGAAGGCGGCGGGGCTAAAGGTTCGGGCAGACGAAAACGTCTTTCGGATCGTGGGAGTCTTGAAGGGAGACGACAAGATCTGCGTGGTTCCGGCGAAAGGGGACGAGGTGTTTGACGCGGCGGCAGTACGGAAGGGAGAGAAAAACCAATCCTCTGATCAGGCGTTTAGCATGTTGGAGACGGCATTCGGAGCCGCAGGGAGCCAGAAGATCGACGGACAGTTCTATTATGCGGCGGCGGGCACGCTATATGTGGGAATTACTTCGCTGACAGTTTTATGGGGAAGCATGTTGCTGCTCCGAAAGAAAAGGATCATCGGACTGGCAGCGGCAAAGGGAGTTCCGATCAGGATCATCGGACTGGCAGCGGCGGCAGGAGTCCTGATCTTGGGAATGCGGATCGTGGATCTGGGCAGCGACTATCTTCCTACGTACTGGTCTGATTTTGACTTTTTTGTCCGGCTGTTTGGGGATAGGTCAGATCAGGTCAAAAGCCTGTCCGCACATCAGGAGTTCTCCGTGTGGGCGGGGATCATCAGGAACTGGCGGCAGGCGGCAGAGGCAGAATGGCTGGCGGCAATACTTGCCCTGTCCGGACTGCTGCAGTCCGGAAGTAAAATGCAAAATGGGAGGGATCAGGAGGATTCAATTGTTAAAATTTCATAAAAAGCATAAAATAAACTTGATGTAATGGTAAAAAAATCGGTCTGCTGTAATGTTTGTATTGATTTCCGGTCAGGGTGTACTTATAATGGAAGAGAAGTACAGGAGGAAGAAGATGGATAACCAGAATAGCAATCAGAACAATAATAATCCGAATAACAAGAATCCGAAGAACAATAGAAATAATAAGCAGGGGATTTCTTTTATCATATTAGTGACATTGATTACGACGGTCATGGTTATGGCGTTGTTCCAGTTCCAGGGAACAGGAAGTGATAATGAGATCAGTTATGATGAATTCCTTGAGATGGTAGACGACGGCAAGGTGGAAGAAGTGGTCATCCAAAGCGGCAGGATCGTTATAACGGAGAAGAAGGAGAAAGACCAGAAGATAGCGAAAGAATATTATACAGGCGTGGTACGTGACGATTCGCTTGCGGAGAGGCTTGAGAAAGCAAAGGTGAAGTTCAGCCAGCAGATCCCGGACACGACGTCTGCGATCATCGCGCAGACATTGTTCTCGCTGATCCCGGTGGTGATCCTGGTGGGCGTCTTTGTCTGGATGACAAGGAAGATGTCCAAGGGCGGCGGTATGATGGGAATCGGCAAGAGCAACGCCAAGATGTACGTCGAGAAGCAGACAGGCGTGACATTTAAGGATGTTGCGGGACAGGATGAGGCGAAGGAGTCCTTGCAGGAAGTGGTTGATTTCCTGCACAATCCGGGGAAATATACCAGCGTCGGCGCGAAGCTTCCGAAGGGCGCGCTTCTTGTTGGGCCTCCGGGAACCGGAAAGACGCTGCTTGCCAAGGCGGTAGCCGGAGAAGCGAATGTGCCGTTCTTTTCCCTGAGCGGTTCCGCATTCGTGGAGATGTATGTAGGTGTGGGAGCTTCCAGGGTCCGCGATCTTTTCAAGCAGGCGCAGCAGATGGCGCCCTGTATCATCTTTATTGACGAGATCGACGCGATCGGTAAGAGCCGCGACAATCAGTTGGGAAGCAACGATGAGCGGGAACAGACGCTGAATCAGCTGCTTGCGGAGATGGACGGATTCGAGAGTAATAAGGGGCTTGTATTATTGGCGGCGACGAATCGTCCGGAGATCTTAGACCCGGCGCTTCTGCGTCCGGGACGGTTTGACCGCAGGATTGTTGTAGAGAAGCCGGATCTGAAAGGCAGGGTGGATGTTCTGAAGGTTCATTCCAAGGATGTCCGTATGGATGAGACGGTAGACCTAGAGGCGATCGCACTTGCGACAAGCGGCGCGGTGGGTTCGGATCTTGCCAATATGATCAATGAGGCGGCTATAACAGCCGTAAAGAACGGCAGGATGGCGGTATCGCAGTCCGACCTCTTTGAAGCGGTGGAAGTCGTATTAGTGGGGAAAGAGAAGAAAGACCGGATCATGAGCCAGGAAGAGAGAAAGATCGTCTCTTATCATGAAGTCGGCCATGCGTTGGTAAGCGCGCTGCAGAAAGACGCGGAGCCGGTGCAGAAGATCACGATCGTTCCAAGGACGATGGGTGCGCTTGGATATGTCATGCAGACGCCGGAAGAAGAGAAGTTCCTGAACACGAAGAAGGAACTGCATGCAATGCTGGTGGGGATGCTTGCCGGGCGCGCGGCGGAAGAGATCGTGTTCGATACGGTTACGACAGGAGCTTCCAATGATATTGAGAAAGCGACGAAGATTGCCAGAGCCATGGTGACGCAGTATGGAATGAGTGAGAAGTTCGGGCTGATCGGCCTTGAGTCGGTACAGAACCGTTATCTGGACGGAAGGCCTGTGAGCAACTGCGGTCAGGAGACAGCCTCAGAGATTGATAAAGAAGTCATGAAGCTTCTGAAGGATTCTTATGATGCGGCGAAGGAGCTGCTTGGGTCTCATCGCGAGGCGTTGGATCAGATCGCGGCGTTCCTGATCGAGAAGGAGACGATCACCGGTAAGGAATTCATGGAGATCTTCCATGAGGTGGAAGGGATCGACCCGGAAGATAAGAAAGAGAAGAATGAGGAACGGATCAGCATGAATCCGGTCGTGTTGGAAAAGTCTGACGACAATTAGTATTTTATGGGGCTGCCGCAAAATGCAGCTTATACACAGTATACAGGTGAGATCTGTGTGATCGAGATGCCGTATAGGTGTATGAGGGATATTTTGCGCCGGCTCCTTTTTCGGCGTATGGGACAGGGATACGCAAAGAAGCAGAATGACAGGAAAGTTGACTTAGGAGAACAGCCATGTTTGATATTCAGGAAGAATTGAAGAAACTTCCGGGCAGCCCGGGAGTCTATATTATGCATGATGAGCAGGACGAGATCATCTATGTCGGGAAGGCGATCAGCCTGAAAAACCGTGTGCGCCAGTATTTTCAGACCAGCCGTAATAAGGGGATCAAGATCGAGCAGATGGTGACGCATATCACCCGTTTCGAATATATCATTACGGATTCGGAATTAGAGGCTCTGGTGTTAGAGTGCAATCTGATCAAAGAGCACAGGCCGAAGTATAATACGATGCTGATGGACGATAAGACGTATCCGTTTATCAAGGTGACGGTGGATGAGGCGTATCCAAGGGTCATGATCGCCAGAAAGATGGTAAAGGACGGGGCGAAGTATTTCGGTCCTTATACCAGCTCCGGCGCGGTGAAGGATACGATCGAGCTGATACGGAAATTATACCATATCCGCAGCTGTAACCGGAAGCTGCCAAGAGACATAGGGAAAGAAAGGCCCTGCCTTAATTATCATATCCACCAGTGTATGGCGCCCTGCCAGGGATATATTTCCCAAGAGGATTATAAGAGTTCCATACGGAAGGTGGTGCATTTTCTGAATGGAGATTATGACCTGATATTGAAAGAACTAGAAGAACGGATGAACCGGGCGTCAGAAGCCCTGGAATTCGAGAAGGCGATCGAATGCCGCGAGCTGCTTGGAAGTGTCAGGAAGATCGCGCAGAAGCAGAAGATCACGGATACGGCGGGTGACGACAGGGATATCCTTGCGGTGGCTGTGGAAGAAGAGGACGCGGTGGTCCAGGTATTCTTTATCCGGGGCGGGAGGCTGATCGGGAGAGACCACTTCTATCTTAAGATTGCCCGGGGGGAAGCAGAGGCGGAGATCTTAGCCAGTTTTATCAAACAGTTCTATGCCGGTACGCCTTATATTCCTGCGGAGCTGATGCTGCAGGATACGATCGAGGATATGGAAGTGATCGAAGAGTGGCTCTCCGGACGGAGAGGGCACCGGGTGCATCTTCGGGTTCCGAAGAAGGGGACGAAGGAGAAGCTGGTAGAGCTTGCGAAGAAGAATGCGTCGCTTGTACTCAGTACGGATAAGGAACGGTTGAAGCGGGAAGAGGGCAGAACCATCGGAGCGGTGAAGGAGCTGGAGAAGCTGATCGGTATTACCGGCGTCGTCCGCATGGAGGCTTACGATATATCCAATACCAACGGCTTTGCGTCCGTGGGTTCTATGGTGGTATATGAACGCGGCAAGCCGAAACGAAACGATTACCGCAAGTTCCGGATCAAAGGCGTGCAGGGGGCGGATGACTACGCCAGCATGGAGGAAGTGCTGACACGCCGGTTCGAGCACGGCATGCGCGAAAAGGAGGAAGGGAAAGAACTGGGAGGGTTTACCGCGTTCCCGGATCTGATCCTTATGGACGGCGGAAAAGGGCAGGTAAACGTAGCCCTTCAAGTCCTGAACAAGCTTGGTCTTGACATTCCTGTCTGTGGTATGGTCAAAGATGATAATCACCGGACCAGAGGGTTGTATTATCAGAATGAGGAGATCTCAATCGACAAGGATGCGGAATGTTTCCGGCTGATCACGCGGATACAGGATGAGGCGCACAGGTTCGCGATCACATTTCACAGGCAGCTGAGGGGAAAAGGACAGGTGCACTCTATCCTGGACGATATACCAGGGGTAGGAGCGGCAAGGAGGAAGGATCTGATGCGTCATTTCGAGAATATAGAGGCGATCAGGAGCGCTACGGTGGAGCAGTTGAAGGAACTTCCAACGATGAATGAAAAATCGGCACAGGATGTCTACAACTTTTTCCACTGATGTGCTATAATATCTCGTAAGACGAATAAATTTGAGAAGGAGAAGTCTATGGCAGGAAGAGTTGAGTTGAAGAAAGTTGTGGAAAAGATGAATCTTAAGAGTCTTACGCCGGATGTCGATGTGACAGATAAGAGGATTGAGATTCCGGACATTAACCGGCCTGCCCTGCAGCTTACGGGATATTTTGAACATTTTGATTCGGATCGCGTGCAGCTGATAGGGTATGTTGAATATACGTTTCTTGAGACGATGGACGAAGAGCACAAGCGAGAGATCTATAAGAAATTATTATCCTACCAGATTCCGTGTATCGTATTCTCCAGAAGCATGAAGCCAGAACAGATGTTTCTGGATATGGCTGAGGAGGCGAATATTCCGGTATACAATACAGAGAAGAAGACGGCTCAGTTCACGGCGGAGATCATTCGGTGGCTGAATGTGCAGTTGGCGCCCTGTATTTCTATTCATGGGGTTCTGGTTGACGTATATGGCGTAGGCGTGCTGATCATGGGAGAGAGCGGCATAGGAAAGAGCGAGGCGGCTCTGGAGCTGATCAAGAGAGGGCATCGTCTGGTCAGCGACGATGTGGTTGAGATCCGCAAGGTCAGTGATGAGACTCTGGTTGGAACGGCGCCTGATATTACACGGCATTTTATCGAGCTGAGAGGGATCGGGATCGTTGATGTGAAGACGCTGTACGGTGTGCAGAGCGTAAGAGAGACACAGAATATAGATCTTGTCATCACGCTGGAAGACTGGGATAAAGAGAAGAAGTATGACAGACTGGGGATGGAAGAAGAGTATACGGAGTTCTTGGGGAATAAAGTAGTCTGTCATCAGCTTCCGATCCGTCCCGGACGTAATCTTGCGATCATTGTGGAGACAGCCGCGATCAATTACCGTCAGAAGAAGATGGGGTATAATGCGGCGCAGGAATTATATAAGAGAGTTCAACAGAATCTTACGAAAAAATAACGAGAAGAGAAGAAAATATTTGAGTATAGAAAGGACAACGGAAGATGGAATATTGTTTTGGAGTTGATATTGGGGGGACAACGGTAAAGATCGGATTGTTCAGGACAGACGGAGAGATCGCAGACAAATGGGAGATCCCGACGCATGTTGAGAACAGAGGGGAAGCGATCCTTCCGGACGTTGCGGAGGCTTTGAAGAAGAAGATGGCGGAGAAGAACCTGGAGATCTCGCAGGTATCAGGCATTGGGATCGGGATTCCGGCTCCTGTGGACGAGAATGGTATTGTACAGAATACGGCGAACCTTGGATGGGGATATAAAGAGGTAAAGCGTGAGATGGAAGTCCTGACTGGAATGAAGGTCGCGGCAGGTAACGACGCGAATGTCGCGGCGTTAGGAGAGATGTGGCTCGGCGCAGGCAAGGGCGAGAAGAATATGATCATGGTGACGCTTGGAACCGGCGTGGGCGGCGGCATCATCGTGAACGGGCAGGCGCTGGCAGGGGCGCATGGCGCAGGCGGAGAGATCGGCCATCTGTGTGTGGATCCGGAAGAGACAGAGCGCTGCGGATGCGGGAACAGAGGATGCCTGGAGCAGTATGCCTCTGCTACAGGTATCACCAGGCTTGCGAGGAGAAGGCTTGCCGCGGATGATAAGGCTTCGGCGCTCCGAGAGAAGGAGCTGAGCGCGAAAGCGGTCTTTGACGCGTTGAAGGAAGGGGATCCGGTGGCGGAAGAGATCGTAGAAGAATTCGGCGCTTACCTGGGCTATGCGATGGCGAACCTTGCCGCAGTGACAGATCCTGCTGTGATCGTCATCGGAGGCGGAGTATCCAAGGCGGGAGAGATCCTTCTGGGGTATGTGGAGAAGTATTTTAAAGAAAGAGCCTTCTTTGCAAATAAAGAGACAAGATTTGTCCTGGCGCAGTTGGGGAATGACGCGGGTATCTGCGGCGCGGCAAAGCTGATCTTGTAGCATCATCTTGCAGCAGGAACGCAGGAAGGTGTAATGAAATAAGAAGCCGTAATGATATGAGAAGTAAGAGATGAAAAGAGGTTACGTGGAAGAGTATAGATTCTTTCCACGTAACCTTTTTTTGTTAAGTCGGTTATTCTATTCCGGAGCCGGTTCCGGAGTCGGTTCCGGGGTCGGAGCCGGGTCTGGGGTCGGAGTCGGATCCGGAGTTGGTTCCGGAGTCGGATCCGGTCTGACGGATGGAATCATCGTACCACCCTCTGACGGGGAATTCGGAGTTTCCGTATTTCCGGAGTTTCCGGCATTTCCGGTATTGTCTGTGGCAGGATCTTCCGTACCTGTTCCTCCTGTCGTATTGCCGTAGGAGCCATAATTGTAACCGCCGTGTCCGGTACACCGGTCGTTCTCAAGCATGTCTGTGGCGAAAAGCTCCGTGATGCTTGGGCAGCTTCCTGCAACGGCAAGCAGTCCGCTGATGGAGCATACGGACTTCTGCTCTACTGTAGAAGGCAGTGTGAATTCCCGGGTTTCCAGATTCGCATGGATACGGCTCATGATGCCCCTCCAGAGCCGGAATCGGAAGTTCGTATCGGTGTTGCACTCTTTATTATCGTCATATCCTCCCCATACGGCACAGGTATAATATGGAGTGAATCCGCAGAACCACAGGTCCTTATTGGACGTAGTCGTACCAGTCTTTCCTGCTACCGGCATATTGGGCAGCTTACATGCAGTACCCGTACCGGAATTCACGACGTCTTCCATCGCGCTTGTCAGAAGAGCGGCAGTGCTGTCGCGGATGACAGTACGTGTCTCTCCGGCTCCCTCCAGAAGGACGTTGCCGTCATGGTCTAAGATCTTCGAGTACAGGGTAGGCGTATTATAGACGCCTCCGTTGGCGATGGCGGCATAGGCTGCGCACATCTCGAAATTATACACGCCGTCGGTGATACCGCCGAGTGCGAGAGTCTGGTTATCCAGATCGCTGAATACTCCGGCGTCGGTGGTCTTACTCTTTACAAGAGTGCTGATCCCGAATTTTTCACAGTATTCAAACCCTAACTGCTGTGTGATCTCATCGCTTAGTTTTACGGCGCATACATTGACCGACCAGGTAATGGCTCTTCGGATCGTAGTATTGCCGTTATAACGTCCGTTGGCATTTCTAAGGACATTGCCGTTTCGCAGAGTATATGGCTCGTCCTTTATGACGGTTGCCAGCGACTTCCCGCAGGAATCCAGGGCAGGAGCGTAGGCGGCAAGGATCTTAAAGCAGGAACCGGGCTGCCTCTTAGAACCAGTATAAGCGCGGTTCAGTCCCAAACTGGTCGCCTTGGCGCCGCGGCCGCCGACCATTGCTTTGATCTGCCCGGTGGACTGATCTATGACAGTCACAGATGCCTGCGGCTGAGGAGATATATTGATAACTTCATCATAAGTGTCGCCTTCCTGTGCGATCGTGGACTTCCATTCTTCAACCATGGCGCGGGCGGCTTCCTCACTGGGATAGAGCAGCCCCTGTTCTTTTCCGTGGGCGTTCTTTGCATATTGTTTGATGTGGCCGGAACTGTAGTTCTCCACGCTGCCGTCGGCTCTTGTGACGGTTATGGCGCAGTCCAGCCCGAATTCCTTAAGCCCCGGGTAATTCGCGTCATTGTTCATCTCTTCGTCACAGATCTGCTGCATAGCGAGATTCTGCGTAGAATAGATGCTTAAGCCGCCGCTGTATACTGCGTTATAAGCCTGGGTATCCGTATAGCCAAGCTGTGCTTTCAGGTCTCCGATCACTTGCTCGGCAAGCGCGTCTACAAAGTAGCTGTACGGGCTTTCTTCCGTCGCGGCGCTGTTGACCGTCTGGATCCTGGAATATACGTCGTCGGCAATCGCTTCGTCATAAGCTGCTTTGTCGATATATCCCTGTTCCAGCATATCGTCCAGTACCTTCTTCTGGCGCTTGGCGTTTTTCTCGGGATTGGTGATCGGATTCAATGTCCCGGGACTCTGGGTAATGCCGGCGATGACGGCAGATTCGGACAAAGTCAGCTCGCCGACATCTTTACCGAAGTATCTCTTTGCCGCAGCCTGTACGCCCAGACAGTTCTGTCCAAGATTGATCGTGTTCAGATAACTCTCCATGATCGTATCTTTGTCCATCTGCTTTTCGATCTGGATCGCGAGAAACTGTTCCTGAAGTTTTCGTTCTACCCTGTCGTACAGCGTCTCTTCGTTCACGAAATTGGGAAAGACGTTGTTCTTGATCAGCTGCTGCGTCAGGGTACTCGCGCCCTGAGAGAGGTTACCGGAGGTAATGCCGACTACTCCGGCACGGACGATACCCTGCAGGTCGATCCCGTTATGTTCATAGAAACGCTCGTCCTCGATGGCAACAAAGGCATGCTGCAGATCCTTTGGGATCTCGTTGATTGATTTGTATACACGGTTGGAACCCGAGGATACGAATCGTTCGATCTCTGTTGTGGAATCGTCCGCATATACAAAAGTAGTGAACCCTTTTGGTTTGACGTCGTCAGGAGAGACCTCCGGTGTATTATCAATGATCTTTTTGGCAAATACACCGACGCCCGCAACTCCTGCCACTGCCACGACGATCAGACACAGAAGCAATGCTTTAAAAAGACGTACACTGATCTTTTTCCCTTGCATGGTGGATTTGGACGTTATCTTTTTTTGCTTTTGTGAAGCTTTTTTCTTACCATAATTCATGTGTGAAGCCTCCTTTATACCTGATTATTATAGCAAACAAATAAGGCGAAATAAAGAAAAAAATGAAAACTTCATATTTCAGTAGGAAAATCTTAAGAAATCCGTTATAGTAGTTATGTACTCCCGGAATTTCGTAATATTTACCGGTGATCGATCCGGTCAGGACCCGGGAATACATTTGTGGATGTGAGGAGGATTTTAGTATGTTAACAGAGTATAAAGCAGTGTATGAAGGCGGAGTGGGTGAAGTCGTGGAGAAGAGATCGCGGTTCATTGCAACGGTAGTTTCCGTGCGGACGGAGGATGAGGCGCTGCAGTTTATTGAGAGCGTGCGTAAGAAGTACTGGGACGCCAGGCATCACTGCTATGCATATGTGATCGGAGAGCGCGCGCAGCTTCAGCGGTGCAGCGATGACGGAGAGCCCGGCGGTACGGCGGGAAAGCCGATCCTTGAGGTCATCATGGGCGAAGAGGTCCGTAATGTCGCCCTGGTAGTGACAAGGTATTTTGGAGGTACGCTGTTAGGAACCGGCGGGCTGGTCCGTGCATATTCGTCTGCGGCTAAGGAGGGATTAGCCTCATCTGTGATTATAACCAAAATTCCGGGGGTTAAACTACGGATCGGTACGGATTATAACGGATTAGGAAAGATTCAGTATTTACTGGGACAGAAGGGGCTGGAAGTCCTGGATGCGGTGTATACGGAAAAGGTGGAACTAGAAGCGCTGATACCGGAAAAGCTCTTAGGAGATATAAAAGCAGATATTACGGAAGGTACGAACGGGCAGGCAATGATGCAAGAGGGAGAATCCTGCTATTTTGCAAAAGTGGACGGGAAGACCCGTATTGTAGAGTAAACGCGTCGTTAAAAAAAGGCTGCTGCATTGCAGGATCCCTGCAGGTTGCAGCAGTCATTATATTACATATTATCTATACTTTTCTTACGTGAAATGCAGGTTACTCCGTTACAGCTTGTCCGTCAGCCCGCTGTGCCGTTCTATGCCGGCTATTTATGAAAATTCAGGTTCGATAAGACCGAAGGAACCATTCTTTCTGCGGTAAACTACATTTACTTCGTCTGTTTCGGCATTGCAGAAAACATAGAAGTCATGTCCGAGAAGTTCCATCTGTACACATGCATCTTCCGGATACATAGGTTTGAATCCGAATTTCTTCGTGCGGACGATCTTAATCTCATTCTCATCATCGGCAACTTCTTCCCCTTCATAAAATTCATGTTTGAAATTGCCGCCTTCCTGATGCCTTGCGATCAATTTATTCTTATACTTACGAAGCTGGCGTTCGATCACTTCCTCCACCAGATCGATGGAAACATACATATCGTTGCTTTCCTGTTCAGAGCGGATAATATCGCCTTTTACAGGTATGGTTACTTCAATCTTCTGGCGTTCTCTCTGAACGCTCAGCGTCACATGGATCTCCGTATCCGGAGTGAAATACCTTTCAAGCTTTCCCAGTTTCCCCTCAACTGCATCTTTCAAGCCTTGTGTTACATCGATGTTTTTTCCGATAATAATAAACTTCATACTGTCCAACTCCCTTTCGACATAATTTCAAATAAATTAGTCTGACAATTACTAATCTGACAAGTAATCTATCTGATATATGTAGTATATCACGTTTGAAGACTAATGTATAGAACGAATTACTTCAATTCTGGAAATTTTATCCTTGCTGAGTTTGGCGACTCTTAGACCGACGTCAGAGAAATACGCGCAGGCGCCGATCCTGGGCTCTTTTTCCATCTCCGCTAACTTCTGGTTCAGTACGTCCATAAGCGTCTCGTCGTCCTCATAAGGGATGTGGATTCCAAGGAGCCGGTTGATCGAACGTACTTTGGCGCTTGCACGGAAGATGATCGCTTCGGCAACGTCGAATTCGCAGAAAAGAAATTTCCGTGTGGCGAATAATAACGCGATAGCAGACACGCCCACAAGGCTGCTCCATATGGAGGAGTGATCGGTGATGATCTGACGGGCAATGGCAAAAAGAAGAACCTCGAACACGGTATTCGGAGTATGATAATACATCATCCGGATCAGCTCAACTCCGATGATCAGGTTAAAACAAGTCGTAAGCAAGTCGTCATAGTTCGGCCAGATTTCCAGATTCGGAATATTGTACAGAGATCCTGCCATACGGAAGCAGATCAGGATGATTCCGACAGCCAGCATGATCGAGATAACTACTTCCAGGATTTCCGTGATCTTTTTTAATATTTTGGCTATGATTTGCTGCATAATACCTCCTTATTTCATTCTGCTGAAAATGCAGGGATAAAGTACGATCACCCATAATACCAGTATAAAGTATTCCGACATTTTTGCCAAGACAGAATTTCCGAATACCAGAGAAAATCCTTCCTTGATCAGCAGTGCAAGGAGCAGCCCGATCACCAGCCTGAAACACCGTGCGGCGAAACCTCCGGCATGGGCGTCAAAGTTAAGGCGGGTATGTTCGATATAATATCCGACGGAGAAGCCGAGTCCCGCGCCCGCAGCCTTGCAGCTGTCCATAACGTATTTGGTTTCGATCGTGCCGCTGCCATGGAGAAGAAGCGCGTATGCGGCGACGGCAAGGGACAGGCACGTCATGGCGGCGGTGATATGGGGCAGATATCTTCGTTCATCAAGCAGGACGGACTGGAACTTCCAGATGACAGAAGCAGTGACAAGGGACAATGCCATGGAGGTAAATACGTCCTTGGGGGTGTGGCAGCCAAGATACATCCTGGAGAATCCGATGCCAAGGAAGGCAGCCGCATACAAAAGCTTCGCCCAGAGCCGTCTGGTACGAAGCGCCAGCGGGAAGAACAGGCATGTTGCTCCCTGGGTATGCCCGCTTGGGAATGAATAGCCGGTAGCGCCCTCTAATGCGCTTTCGACAGGCGGAAATTCCGGATCCAGGATCCATGGCCTTGGGATGCGGAAGGTGATCTTAAGCGTCTGCACACATAATCCTGCCGAGAAGTAGGTAAAGCCCAGAAGATAAGCAAAGCGCTTATCTACACACCAATAGAGTGTGCAGATAACCGCTATGATGATCAGTTCCTGACCGAAATACGTGACAAGCTGCATCAGTTTATCGAAGAAAGGAGTCCGGATCCCTTCTAATAGCCATAAAAATGTCATGATCGATTCCCTCTTTTTCTCATCTTAGGATCTAAGATCTTCTTGCGGATCCGCAGAGTCTGCGGAGTGACTTCCAGCAGTTCGTCGGTGTCGATAAAGTCAAGCGCTTCCTCAAGGCTTAAGATCTTAGGCGTTGTCAGGCGGAGCGCTTCGTCGGCGCTGGAGGAACGGGTATTGGTCAGATGCTTGGTCTTGCAGACATTGACCTCGATATCGTCTGTCTTGGCATTCTGGCCGATGACCATACCGGAATATACTTTTTCGCCGGGACCGATGAACAGAGTCCCGCGTTCCTGTGCGCCGAATAACCCGTAAGTTACGGACTCGCCGGTCTCAAATGCGATCAGGGAGCCATTCTTGCGGTACTGGATGTCTCCTTTATAAGGGGCATATCCGTCGAATGCCGTGTTCATGATGCCGTTCCCCTTCGTATCAGTCAGAAATTCGCCGCGGTATCCGATCAAGCCGCGGGCGGGGATCAGGAATTCAAGGCGGGTATAGCCGCCGTTGGATGTGCCCATGTTCTGTAGTTCGCCCTTGCGTTGGCTCAGTTTGTCGATGACCGTGCCGGTGAACTCTTCCGGTACATCAATATACGCAGTCTCTACAGGTTCCAGTAATTTCCCGTTTTCATCCTTTTTATACAGGACTTCCGCTTTACTGACGGCAAATTCGTACCCCTCTCTGCGCATATTTTCGATCAATACGGACAGATGGAGCTCGCCGCGCCCGGACACCTTGAAACTGTCCGTGCTCTCGGATTCTTCCACGCGAAGGCTGACATCCGTATTCAGCTCTCGGAACAGCCGGTCGCGCAGGTGCCTTGAAGTTACATATTTTCCTTCCGTGCCTGCGAAGGGGCTGTCGTTGACGATGAATTGCATGGCGATCGTCGGTTCGGAGATCTTCTGGAAGGGGATTGCCTTCGGGTTCTCCAAAGAGCAGATCGTATCGCCGATGGAGATATCCGAGATGCCGGAGATCGCGACGATGGAACCGATGGTCGCTTCTTTCACATCTATCTTATTCAGCCCGTCGAATTCATATAATTTACTGATCCGGACTTTTACCTGGCGGTCAGAGTCATGTTCATTGACAACGACTGCGTCCATACCGACGCGGATGGTACCGTTATCTACTTTACCGATACCGATACGTCCGACATACTCATTATAATCAATGGTGCTGATCAATACCTGGGTGTCGGCTTCCGGATCGCCCTCCGGCGCGGGGATATAGTCGAGGATCGTCTCGAACAGCGGCTTCATATCGCGTTCTTCATCCGTGAGGTCGAGAACCGCGATCCCTGACTTGGCGGATGCGTAGACAAACGGACATTCCAACTGCTCGTCGGAGGCGTCCAGATCCATGAACAGCTCCAGTACTTCATCAATGACTTCATCCGGCCTTGCCTCGGGGCGGTCGATCTTGTTAATACATACGATAACAGGCAGATTCAGCTCCAGAGCCTTTCGCAGCACGAATTTTGTCTGGGGCATGGCTCCTTCGAATGCGTCTACCACGAGTATGACGCCGTTGACCATCTTAAGGACCCGTTCCACTTCGCCGCCGAAATCTGCGTGTCCCGGAGTATCGATGATATTGATCTTCGTGCCCTGGTAATAGACTGCCGTATTCTTCGAAAGGATCGTGATGCCGCGCTCCCTCTCTATATCATTGGAGTCCATGACCCGTTCTTCTACTTCCTGATTCTCGCGGAATACTCCGCTTTGTTTCAGTAATTCATCGACCAGGGTAGTCTTACCGTGGTCTACATGTGCGATAATAGCAATATTACGCACGTCCTCCCGTTTGGTCTTCATATTATCATCCTCTTTCTTAAAATCGAATCTCTTATACGGGGAAATCCCGTTTTTTCTTGACTGAACGTACATTAGTTTACCATATTTCTAAAAAAATACAAGTATTTTGGTTCTAAAATGAAAACCTGGCTCATAGACTATGTAATGACCCTGCAAAAAGATGCGGGAATGCTTGACAACTCAAAATACGAATCAGAGGAAGGGAGATTGTAAGATTATGTCAGATAAGATTATTGAAAACAACCAGGTAACTATAATGGGAGAGATTGTGTCGCCATTCTTCTTCAGCCATGAAGTATACGGAGAAGGATTCTATATGGTGGACGTACAGGTAAAACGCCTGAGCAACTCGGAAGACAGGATTCCGCTGATGATCTCGGAACGCCTGATCGACGTCTCGCAGGATTACACCGGGGAATTTATCATGGTGAGCGGGCAGTTCCGGTCTTATAACCGGCATGATGAGCAGAAGAACCGTCTTGTGCTGTCAGTATTTGTCCGGGAAGTCGAGTTTATCGAGGAGGAATTGGACGGGGCGAAGACGAACAATATTTTTCTGGACGGTTACATATGTAAATTACCTGTATACCGTAAGACGCCGCTTGGAAGGGAGATTGCGGATCTGTTGCTTGCAGTGAACAGGCCTTACGGGAAATCCGACTACATACCGTGTATCTGTTGGGGGAGGAATGCGAGATTTGCTTCTACTTTCGAAGTTGGCGAGCATGTTCAGATCATCGGGCGTATCCAGAGCCGGGAATATATCAAGAAACTGACGGAGACCGAGACGGAGAAGAGGGTGGCGTACGAAGTGTCTGTCAGCAAGCTGGAATGTCCGGAAGAATAGGAACAGATGTGTAGACTTTCATTGACATCATATTTGATTGATGATAGAATTTCTATAAATAAACATAAATATTTCATCATTATAGATGTCAGGAGGATTACGAATGGCTATTTTTACAGGAGCCGGTGTGGCGATCGTTACACCGTTTAAAAAAGACGAAAGTATTGATTATGACAGGTTGGACGAACTGATCGATTTTCACTGTGAGAATGGGACGGACAGCATTATCATATGCGGGACTACGGGAGAATCCGCTACGATGACGGAAGCGGAACATCTGGAATGTGTGAAGTTCACGATCGAACGGACGAAGGAGCGGATTCCGGTTATCGCAGGTACAGGTTCGAACTGTACCAGGACGGCGATCGATATGTCAAAAGAAGCGGAGGAATATGGAGCGGATGGGCTTCTGCTTGTGACTCCGTACTATAATAAAGCAACGCAGGCGGGACTGATCGCACATTATACTGCAGTCGCGAAGGAAGTAAAGGCGCCGATCATTATGTACAGTGTGGCGAGCCGTACCGGATGTAATATCGAGCCGGCGACGGTTGCAGCGCTGGTAAACAATGTAGAGAATATCGTAGGAATTAAGGAAGCTTCCGGGAATATCGGGCAGGTGGCGAGGATCATGGCTCTGACAGACGGGAATATTGACCTGTATTCAGGAAATGACGATCAGATCGTTCCGCTTCTGTCCCTGGGAGGCAAAGGTGTGATCTCCGTATTGTCTAATGTGGCGCCGCAGCAGACACATGATATCTGCGCGAAATATTTTGACGGCGATGTGAAGGGAAGCGCGAAGATGCAGCTTGAGGCGCTGCCGCTGATCGAGCAGTTGTTCAGCGAAGTGAATCCGATCCCTGTAAAGAAGGCGATGCAGCTGATGGGAATGGATTGCGGAGGCGTTCGTATGCCGCTTACGGAGCTTACAAAGGAACATACGGAATCTCTTGCGAAGGCAATGCAGGATTACGGGATCGCATTAGTCTAGGACATTTTGTAAGGCAGGCTGTATCTGGCTTTATAATGTCAGGTGATTAAGGCGTGACGAGATATAGTATCGGGCAGATACGGCTTTAAAAGGAGGACGAAAGATGGTACGTGCGGTTATGCATGGATGTAACGGCAAGATGGGACAGGTGATCACCGGTCTTGTCAAAGCCGATGAGGGGATAGAATTAGTAGCGGGAATTGACACATATACGGGTATTCAGAATGATTACCCGGTGTTTCAGAGTATAGATCAATGTGATGTAGAGGCGGACGTCGTCATAGATTTTTCGAATGCGGGGGCAGTAGACGGGCTTCTTGACTACTGTGCCGACAGGCAGCTTCCGGTGGTGTTGTGTACGACCGGTCTGTCTGAGATGCAGTTAGAGAAAGTAAAGAAGACGGCGGAGAAGACGGCGGTCCTGAAGTCTGCGAATATGTCTCTTGGAATCAATCTGCTGATGAAACTGCTCCAGGATGCGGCGCAGGTGCTTGCCGCCGCCGGGTTCGATATTGAACTGGTAGAGCGCCATCATAACCAGAAGGTAGACGCGCCGAGCGGAACGGCGCTTGCACTTGCAGATTCCATCAATGAGTCTATGGGGAATGAATATGAGTATGTCTATGACCGCAGCCAGGTTCGCAGGAAGAGGGATAAGAAGGAGATCGGGATCTCGGCGGTACGCGGGGGTACCATCGTAGGAGAACATGAGGTTATCTTTGCAGGACCGGATGAAGTGATCGAATTCAAGCATACGGCTTACTCCAAGGCTGTGTTTGGGAAAGGGGCGGTGGAGGCGGCAAAGTTTCTGGCGGGAAAGCCGGCAGGGGCTTATGATATGTCGGATGTGATCCGCTTCTAAAGATGATAGAAAAGAAGATAGCTGACAGATAAGCAGTCGTTCACTGTTTTGCGGTTGGTTATTATATAGTATGAACTTACGGGAGGATGAGTTATGAAAGAGTTAGAAGTACGTTATCTGGAAAGACTTTCACAGCTTTATCCTACCATCGCAAAGGCATCGACGGAGATTATCAATCTCCAGGCGATCCTGAACCTGCCGAAAGGCACGGAGCATTTCCTTACGGATATCCACGGGGAATATGAGGCATTTTCTCATGTGCTTAAGAATGGTTCGGGAGCAGTTCGCCGCAAAGTCGACGACGTCTTCGGGAATACTATGGGTAGCAAGACCAAGCAGGCTCTTGCTACTCTTATTTATTATCCGAAGGAAAAGATGGACAGGATCAAGCGGGAAGAAGAGAACATGGAAGACTGGTATAAGATCACGTTATACCGGCTGATCGAGATCAGCAAGCGGACGGCGAGTAAGTATACCAGATCCAAAGTCAGGAAATCACTGCCTCCGGATTTCGCGTACGTGATCGAAGAATTGATCACGGAGAAAGCGGATATCACGGATAAGGGTTCCTATTATAATTCTATCGTGAATACGATCATCAGGATCGGCAAGGCGGAGAAATTCATCATTGCCTTAAGCGAACTGATCCAGCGCCTGACGGTCGATCATCTGCATATTGTAGGAGATATCTATGACAGGGGCCCGGGACCGCATATCATTATGGATAAATTAATGGAGCATCATTCCGTGGACATCCAGTGGGGAAATCATGACGTATTGTGGATGGGCGCGGCGGCAGGCCAGCGCGGCTGTATCGCCAATGTGATCCGGATCTGCGCAAGATACGGCAATCTGGATATCCTGGAGGAGGGATATGGGATCAATCTTCTGCCGCTTGCCACATTCGCCATGAATATGTACAGAGACGACCCCTGCAGCTGTTTCCAACTGAAGGGAGATTCCGGCCACGGGAAGAATGAGATGCTGATAGATATCAAGATGCACAAAGCGATCTCTGTCATCCAGTTCAAGGTGGAAGGGCAGATTATTAAGAAGAATCCGGGATTTAAGATGGAAGACCGGAACCTGCTCCACCATATAGACTATGAGAAAGGGACCATAGAGATCGACGGAAAGACTTATGAGATGATGGATAAGAATTTCCCGACGATCGACCCGAAGAAGCCGTATTCCCTGACGAAAGAAGAAGAGGACATCATGGATCGGCTGGAACAGGCTTTCTTAAACTGTGAGAAGCTGCAGCGTCATATGCTGTTTCTGTTGAATAAAGGAGCGCTTTTTAAGGTCTATAATAACAATCTGCTGTATCATGGCTGTGTGCCGCTGAATGAGGACGGGAGCCTGAAGTCCGTACGCATCTATGGGCATTCTTATAAAGGAAAGAGTCTGTATGAGATCCTGGAAAGCTATGTGAGAAAGGGATTCCATGCGTTGGATGCGAAGGAGAGGGAGCGCGGCAAGGATATGATGTGGTACATCTGGCTCAGCGAGGGTTCGCCGCTGTTTGGCAAGGATAAGATGGCGACGTTCGAGCGGTATTTTCTTGCAGAGAAGGAGACCCATAAGGAGAAGAAGAATCCATATTACAGCCTGTTGGAGAATGAGAAAGTGGTAGACAGGATCCTGGAAGAGTTCGGTTTACCGGCGGAGGGAACGCATATTATCAACGGACATGTTCCGGTTAAGAGTAAGAATGGAGAGAGCCCGATCAAATGTGACGGGAAGGTTATGGTGATAGACGGCGGATTCTCCAAAGCGTATCAGAAAGAAACCGGAATCGCCGGATATACGTTGATATCGAATTCTTATGGTCTGATCCTGGTGGCGCACGAGCCTTTCGAGTCTACGGAGGCGGCGATCGAGAAAGAAAGCGATATCCATTCGGACAGTATCATCGTGAATCGGGTTCTGGAACGGAAGCTGGTGGGAGATACGGATGTCGGGCGGGATCTGAAGGAACAGATCGCGGATCTGGAAGTGCTTCTGCAGGCTTATAGAAGCGGGCGTATTGCGGAGAGAGTGTAGGTGTGTGGTTAGATAGGGGTTGCCTGCCCTGACGCAGCAAGTCGACAACTTCATCCAACAAAGAGATATCAAGTCCACGTTTTTTCATGAGTTTATAAGCCTTTTTATAGGCTGTGGTAAACTTGACCCGGTACATCAATCATCAAGAGCCGAAGCTTCTTGTTTTATGTTGGCATCAATTCGAATCTGAGTTGGTGTTGTTGCCATTTGAATACCTCCTTTTTCTTTATTATATGTGATATGGTTTACAATGTCAATCAAAATAAAAACAGAATGACCAGATTGGGACAGATGATGGTAGAACTTGGCAGAGATGAAGGGATACAGATAGGGGAAGAGAGTGTGAATAGATCACATCATTTAAAGAGCCATTCTGCAAGATAGCAGGATGGCTCTTTCGTATCACACACAATAACAGTTATGTCATATCACTTGATTTTATTAGGCAGGGTTAAGCTTCCCTGTATCTGTCTCTTTCAGAAAGTGATTTAGAATTCACCTGTTTTTGGAGATTTTGTCTTAACTGGTGTAACCGGATTGCCCTTTGCATCGTAAGGAACAACCTTACCGTTGGATGTTACTTTAATGAAAGCTACTGGAGATAAGCTGTCAAAATGTACGTCAACATATGCAGAATCGCCATTCAGCTTTACTGTTCCCTGTAATACTTCCCATTTGCCTGTGGTCTTGTTGTAGTGAAGAACATAGATGCTGTCTCCGTTTTTCAGACCATTTGCACTTGCGGAACCAATATTGACAGACATGTCAATACCGCCTGCCGGGAATTTGTCGCCTGTATACTGAATATTACCAACAACTAATACCTCGCAGTCAATGTCACTCGGAACATTACATGCATCTTTTATAATATCTTCAATTGCTTTCGGATCAGTAAGAGTATTTACTACGTTTTCATACTGCTTATCGGTAAGTTCATTTTTAGCAGTCTCTAAATCTCCTGCTACAAGATCATCTGCTAAATATGCCGGAACCTTAATATCTACATCTTTACCACCATTAATTGATAAGAAACCATTAAATCCTTCGTTTGGCTTTGCCGGCTGTGTTGGTGTTGTTGGTGTTGTTGGCTCTGTTGGCTTTGGTGGCTTATTTGGGCTGCCATCTTCTAAGTCTGCTGCGAATGCAGTCATGCTCATACCAAGGCAAAGAACGCCTGCAGTAATAAGAGCGACCATTTTTTTCATTTTCATTTTTGTTTACTCCTTCCTTTACTCTGTTACTTTGTGTGATTAGATATTAAAGCTTTTCATGCCTTAATATCTAGGAATAATATAAGGGGAATTATGGTTCCCATGTTGCATTTACCATCCATCTGTTATTCGGAGCGTTTCCGATACAGGTGGAAAGCGTGAGGATCCCTGTTTCCTGGGCCACATTCACATCATTATTCACATGACCGTTGATCGAGCTTCTAAGTTCATCCAGATATTTCTGGAAATCAGTAATGTCCGAAAAATTATAATTTTCCATCAGGTAGCGGTCGTCAAATGTGACGGCGGCAAAGATCCTGTACTTATAAGTCTGTTCCGGAAGATAGATATAAATATACGGATTTTCGTTAAAAAATTCCTGGGCTGTCTTTTCAGCAGAGTTTGGGGATAATACAGTGGATATTAAGTTTTAGGTAGTTTGGCATAATCAGGGGTAATAATTTTGTAATAATGACTTATAATAAATAGATGAACAAAGAAGTTAAAAAACGATTGCTATAGAGATAATCATAAATGATAGAAATCAAATGATAAAAAGTGATCGCAATTTCTTGCAGTTCTGCTATACTATGGATAAAGGTAAATGTTTGCCGTTGGCTATGCGACGGGGTAAAAGAAACATAGCAGGTAATTTTGCCACTTGCCGATGGTGTGGGGTATAAATGATTCGGTATGTAAATGCTTGCCACTTGCTATATAGGTGGGATATAAGTAATATAGTTCGTTCATAAATCCCCGTCATTCTTTGATGGGGATTTTTTCTAAGGAGAAATGATGGAAATAAAGCAAGGATACTCTTATCATATCAAAGATGAATTTTTTGATTTCGTTCAAGATAAATACAAAATGCCTTTCCAATTATAAAGAATTTTTTTGACCATGTACATACGATTGAAAATAACCCTATTATGATACACAGCAAACTGAACAGGGAATTGACTGTTAATTTACGGGAAATGATAGCGATGTATATTAGAGGGATTCATCTGATTTTTCCAGGTATTGATTATATACAAGCGAAAATGGAAGAGCTGTTAAATGCAAGATAATAGTAGGGGTTAAAAATACGCTGCTTCTATTTTGCTCCTAAAACCGAAAACAAAAAATAGGATAGAAAAATCCGTGTAATATAAGTAAGTCAAAGACTCCGCTGCAATCGCCAAATGTGCATGCAAGCATGCCCGCTTGGCTCATTGCTCGCGGGAATAAACTGAGATGACTACATATTGATATAAAATATGGGAAATAAATGAAAACATAAAAAAGCAGCGACAAATAGCAGAAAGGAATCTCTTTTAGTGAAGAAATATCTTGCCCTCTATATTCTCGATAATGATATCCATCATCTGACGTGGCGTTACCACATAAGGCTTAGTTGGAAAATGCTTGATATTTCCAGTAACGAGATAAGCGTCTTCCGTTTTCCGTTCAGCCATCACAACCTCATAAAAAACCCTGTCTTTGGGATCGGGGAGGACTATATCAACGTCTTCAGCATCAATATAAATTCCGAGTTGATTAATTTCGGTGAGGGTATTTTGGATAATTTCCTCTGTCATATGGAATTTGGGGCGGCTTAGGACTTCTCTATACTCTTTTACAATATGTTCGTTCAACAATGGGATAATTGTCCCACTGAATACGAGTTCCATAACATTTCCCGGAATAGAATTCCATTTAAGCATAGCAGAGATAAGAACATTCGTATCAATGACAGCATAATATTTCATGTTGTTACCTCACTTTCTTGCTTCTGTAATTTCCGCATTAATTTCATCCAACGTCATATCACTTATGCCATTTTCAACAGCAATGCGGCTGGCTGCTTTCATAGCTTGAATACCTTTATTTTCAGATATCTCATCAATTTTCATGCTGAAAGGAACCCCATTTTCCTGAATTAAACGCGACATACACATCCTGAGATATGTTGGTAGGTCGATGCCAAGTTTTTCACATATGCTGACTGCTTTGATCCGAGCAGTTTCTTCTGTTCGGAACTGAACCAAAGTATTAGCCATAACAATTCCTCCTAACTGATTTTGATGTTTTTATTATAACAATTTTTGATTACAATTGCAATCATTTGATGATATTATTTCGAGATTTATAACGTTTACCTGTTCAATAATTTTGATGAATTCATCTGGAAATGCAGTGTAGGCAGTGACTGTTATGTCACTGCCTACACTGCATTGGACTAACTTTTATTTCTTATAATCCTTTTCTCTATCACACACAATAACAGTTATGTCATATCACTTATTTAGTTTAGGCAGGGTTAAGTTTCCCTGTTATTTGATGCTCACAAAATAACTATTAAGGATTATATCTAGATCTAGAATTCGCCTGTCTTTGGTGATGCTTTTGTAGTAGGAGCTTTGACAGGTTTCTTTGTTACCGGGTCAAGTTTTACAACTTCACCATTAGACATAACTTTAATGAAAGCAACCGGTGATAAGCTGTCCATGTGTACTGTTACATAAGGAATACCGTCTACCATTTCAACCGTAGCTTCCATTACCTGCCATGTACCATTTGCAAGGTAATGCATCACATAGATTGTATCACCATGTTTTAAATCCTTTGCCTGATCAAGAATATTGCCTGCTGCTCCTGTCAAAGAGAATCGTATATCAGCGCCTTCTTCAGGGAGTTCTTTATTTTCCCAAATAGGATATCCATTTTTATCAAATACATATTGGCCGTTTTCATCTTTCTTATATCCGCCAAATTCATACATACCGGCGCCCATTACTACAATATCTTTGCCATTTGTATTGTATCCTGCATTTTGCAATTCTTTTGCTAACTTTTCAGAGTCATTTAAAACTTCCAGAGCTGCTTTAGCTTCTTTTTGACCAGCTTCAGTAAAACTATCAAAGTCTTCAAGACCCGCTGAGTTAATAAAGTCATTTTTACCTTTTTCGCCAATATACTCAGCATTATTCTTAGTTGGACTAATCGCTGCAAATGCCGTTGTGCTCATACCTAAGCAGAGAACTCCTGCTGCAAGTAAAGCAACCATTTTCTTCATTTTCATTTTCAATTTACTCCTTCCTTATTCTGTTACTTTGTGTGATTTTATATTAAAGCTTTCAAAAGCCTTAATATCTCTTGAGTTTGCCTACTCTTCCCATGTGGCATTCACTAACCATCTTTGATTCGGTGAATCGCCAATGCATGTCGAAAGTGTTAGAATTCCTGTATCCTGTGTTACTTCTATATTCATATCCACGTTACCATTAATAGAACCACGCAGTTCATCCAGATATGATTGAAAATCTTCTATCAGTGAAAAACTGTAATTTCCCAATATATACCGATCATCAAATGTTACTGCTGCGAAGATACGGTATTTCCATGTCTGTCCTCCCGGTAGATAAATGTAGACATACGGATTACTCTCAAAGAATTGCTTATCTTCGTATTTATGAAGATCTGCAAACATACTTCCATCTTTCATATTATGCCCATATACTACGGTAACCTGATCCGAAAAATCTGTCCGATTATATTTCTCTGTATAGATCGACCCCGGAAGCCCTTCTAATCTTTCGATTGTATGATTGAGATAATAAGCATCATCTTCCGTTCCGCTTTGAAGGATCGGATAATCAATATTTGTTCCAGGAATCCAGATCCACGCATACACATCCGGATTCATTGCTTTAGCTGCTTCAAAATCAATCTGACGATACAACGGATCGTCTGCATCAATCGTTACCTCAACTTTTAAATCTTCATAACGTTTTGCGGTCTTTTCAGGATCCGCTTTCTTTGCCTGTTCGGTTGCTGCTTTTGCTTTTTGGTTGGATCGAACATAGATGCCTGCGCCTATACCTGCTGTAATTACAACCGCAAGGGCTATGACAATGGCTAGTTTAATTCTTTTGGGAGTTCTTTTTTTCGATTTTCCAAGTTCTTTCCTTTCATACTCATCTTCAAATTCTTCATGACTCATAGCTTTATCCTCCATCTACAATCTATATTTCTAATTTCAGCTCTATCTATTTTTGCGGAACTTCTTCATAAAAATAATTGATCACTAATTCTTTTAGCTGATCTGTATTTACAATATATTCTTCAAGTTCACCGGGCTGTGTTACTTCGCCTGGCACCATAGACATATCTTCCATATTAAGTGATACGTCCAACAGCTCTGGCACCAGATAAGCAATGTCTTCTGTTGTAATATTCGTACACATGTTACCTTGAAGGCTTTGAAACAAAGTCATTGGTAATGTCATGTCTGCTTTTATTGCGTCTACGGCAGTTGAAAAATAATTACTCATATATTGTTTCTGGCGTTCAAGTCTGCCCATACTGCTTCCAAAGATATCGCAATCACGATCTCGAATATAATCTAATGCCATTGTTCCTTGAAGATGCAGAACATCTCCTGCATGATAATTTTTTCCTGAGATATGGACGTCCTCTAACACCTGTACATCAACGCCGCCGATAGTGTCGTTTAAAACTGTAACAGCGCTAAGATTAATAGAACAGTATCTTTGAATCGGAACCTTATAAAGCAAATTGGATACTGCGTCTACCATTAATTCACAACTCATAGCCGCATTACTTCCGTATACATACTGGAGAGTAATTTGTTGATTTGCATTCTTTACGAAGTGTCCCGTCTCATCAACTACTTTTACAGGCACCATAGTGTCTCTTGGAATAGCAAGAATCTTAATCTGACCGTTTTCTACATTAACACTAATTAGAACTACAGCATCAGCCAAACCTTCATTCCCGTCTGTCTGCATTTCTTCCATAGAGACATCTTTATCTATTCCAAGACACAGAAAATTAATAATATCTTCATTATATTGATATTCTTTATCGTTATATGTAACAAAAAGCCCTTCTCGTTCTCCTTTTGCTTTCCCCGTCTTAACTACTTCTGTCTTCAGGTTTTTCTCACCCTGGGCGCGCAAATAGAAGAAGCTTCCCGCTAATCCTGCAACTACAACCACCAAAGCCGTCACTACACATAACACGATCTTCTTCCATCTTTTCATTGATAGGAACTTTTTCAGGATACCGGTTGAATGCTCCGATGATTCTCCGGTATCATCAAGAGGCCTGTCTTCAAAAGAATCTTCATAAAGAATCCCTGTTGAAAAATCTTTGTCTTTCTTCATCATTGCCTCCATTTGTTATGATAAATTTTAGATTTTTATACTAAAATCTGGAAAAATCCAATATTTTTAAAAATATCTTAGATTTCTTAGTCTTCAAAAATATGCTCCGCAGGTTTTACTACTGATTTACTACATATTTATATAGAAGAAACACAGATTTACATTATGGATTGAGAAAAGTATAATATTCGAAATCAATGTAAAGGAAGGAGTTTCAAGTTATGTCACAGAAAAGAAAGGATCATAAAGGTCGAACCTTAAAAATCGGAGAGAGTCAGAGAAAAGATGGGCGTTACGTATATAAATATACGGATGCTTATGGGAAACAACAATTTGTATATGCATGGAAATTAACTGCTTCAGACAAAACACCGGCAGGGAAACGGGAAGATGCCTCTTTAAGAGAGAAGATTAAGAAATTACAAAAAGATATAGATGACGGGATTGATCAACTTGGAAAGAAGATGACCGTTTGCCAGCTCTATGCAAGGCATCTCAAATACAGGCGTAATGTTCGCCGGAATACAGAGAAAAGCCGTCAGTGCCTGATGAAGATCCTGGAAAATGACCCGCTTGGTATTAGAAGTATCGAGAGTGTTAAATTGTCTGACGCAAGAGAGTGGGCGCTCAGAATGCATGAGAATGGTTATGCATACAAAACCATCAATAATTACAAGTGTTCTCTGAAAGCCGTATTTTGCACAGCGATCGAAGAGAGCTACGTCAGAAAAAATCCATTTAATTTTCCGCTGAATACAATTTTAAAAGATAATACCCGGCAAAAATCGGCTTTATCTCAGGAACAGGAAGCAAACATGATCTCTTTTGCTTCAAATGATAAGGTCTATAAAAAATATGTTGATGAGATCATAATATTGTTGGGTACAGGCCTCAGGATCTCGGAACTTTGCGGTCTGACAGACGATCTGGATCTTGAAAGCAGAATGATCCGGGTAGATCATCAACTCCTAAGAGATACTTCCATCGGTTACTATATTGAAACGCCGAAGACAAAGAATGGAATCCGCCAGATTCCGATGAGTGAAAAAGTCTATCAGGCAATGCGGAGGGTAATGCAGAACCGCAGAGAGGCACAGGAGATCAACATCGATGGTTACAGGAACTTTCTGTTTCTCAACCAGAATGGTTTGCCAAAAGCCGCGGCTAATTATGAAAGCATGTTAAGAGGGCTTGTCAAGAAATACAACAAGAAACATGAGGAAAAATTGCCATACATCAGCCCGCATACATTAAGACATACTTTTTGTACCCGACTTGCCGATGCAGGCATGAATCCGAAGGCGCTGCAGTATATCATGGGGCACTCTAATATCAGTATGACATTGGATTACTATGCCCATGCTTCTTTTGATTCTGCAAGGTCTGAGATGGAGAGAGTGGCTGCTTAATAAGGACTTGACCTTTATGTCAGCTTTCTGCTAGTGGCTTTCTACTACAATTTTACTACTTTTTGGTAATAAAAAATGTCAAATTCTTATATTTTTAGCACAAGATTCCATATATGAAAATATCTTCAGAAGTATATTATTGCTATTTTTGCAGATATTACTGATAACAAGTTTAACTTGATTAAGATAATGATACATGAAAGGGAGATTTGAACATGAAACAGTTAAAGAAAATTGTACTAATCCTTATGTGCACAGGCGTGATGTTCGGTATAACAGCATGTGGAAACGACGGCAACGCAGATGATAATGCAGCCAACAACAATGCAGCGTCTGACAATAACAAAAAAGATAACAAAAACAACGATAATACCAACGATGCGACCGACGGTACAGATACGGATCGGAATAACAGTGATGATATAGCCGATGAGATCGGCGACGACGTACGCGACGGTGTAGACGATGTGGGCGACGACGTACGCGATGGTGTAGACGACGTAGGCGACGCGTTAGACGGCGATGACATGGATAATAATACAGATAATAACCGATAGACGATAAGATTTGAAGCAGAGAGTTACTCTTCATGGAAGGAATTTCCGGTCAGAAGAGTAACTCTTGTTATATTTGTACAAATTCTTCTGATTAATTTGTGAGGTTTATACTTGACATTCCCGCAGAATAAAGTATAATTTTAGTATAAAATACAAAGCTTTTTAGTATGTGGAGGCAATGATGAAGAAAGACGAAGATTTTTCTACAAAGATTCTTTATGAAGATTCTTTTGAAGACAGGCCTCTTGACGATGCCGCGGAATCTTCTGATTCCCCCAAAGGTATCCTGGAAAAGTTCCTTTCGATGAAAAGATGGAAGAAGGTCGTGTTATGTGTAGTGACGGCTTTGGTTGTCGTAGTTGCAGGATTAACAGGGAGCTTCTATTATTTGCGCGCTCAGGGCGAAAAAAAGCTTAAGACAACAGTCACCGCTTCCGCTGATCCGGAAGACGCGGAGGAAGGGCTGTATATAACATATAATGATAAAAAGTATCGTTATAACGAAGATGTGATTAATTTTTTATGTCTGGGTATTGATAAGGAAGTTCCGATCGAAGAGAAGATGCCTGCGCCGCAGTTGGAAAATGGCAGCGAGGGACTGGCGGATACCATCGTATTATTCAGCGTCAATGTTGAGAATGGGCAGATCAAGATCCTGGCGATCCCACGCGAGACCATTACGCCGATTAAAATAGTAGATCAAAAGGGCGATTTTGACCGGAATGAGAATATTCAGATCAATTACCAGTATGTATACGGGAAGGATGCCACGGCGAGCTGTGAATTAATGGTGGATGCCGTATCAAACCTGCTCTATAAAGTGCCGATCCAGCGCTATTGCTCGATCAATATTGCGGCAATATCTATACTAAATGACGCGATCGGCGGTGTTGATGTCCAGATATTAGAGGATGTAGAGGGAAGCGGCAGAAACTATCATGCAGGCGAGATCGTACATCTGACCGGAGAAATGGCATTGGATTATGTGCGCCAACGTGATACGCAGATCTTTGGAAGTAGTTTGGGACGCCTTGACCGGCAGAAACAATATATTACCAACTATTTTGCAACTGCGAAAGAAGCGGTAAGAAGCGATCTTACACTGCCTATCAATATATACAATAGCCTTCAGGGCAATATGTGTACCAATATAACGGTAGAGGATATCGCATATCTTGTGCCTGAATTGCTGAATATAGACCTGAACGCGGAGAATATGGCGACTGTTCCGGGAGAGGCAACTTGGCCGGACGAATTTATGGAATATGTTCCGTATCAGGATCAGTTAAAGGAACTTGTGATCAATTATTTTTATGAAGAGATTCCATAGGGACGAAGAATCCGTGGAAATGTGAACGGGAGGATGAATATGGTACAAGATGAGTTTGAGCAGGATGAAGTGATAAAACACAAGAAAGGTATGGGAAAAGGGAAGATCATTGCGATCGTCCTTGCCCTTGTATTGTTAGCAGGCGCCGGAGCCGGGGGCGGTTTTTATCTGTACAATTCCGGGCAGAAGGCGAAGGCGGCGGTTGAACAGGCAAAGAAGGCGGATCCGGAGAAGACGGTAAAGCGATATGAAGACCTGAAGATCGAAGTGACCGTGGATGCGGATGATCCGATGTTCCGTAAGATTGATTTTGCAGCGGCACAGGCGGTGAACCCGGATGTGTATGCCTGGATCTGGATACCGGGGACGAATGTGGATTATCCGATCCTTCAAAGCGACTCAGAAGATGTTTCCTATTATCTGGAACATACGATCGAGCGGCTGCAGGGGCTGCCGGGATCGATCTACACAGAGAAGTTCAATGCGAAGGATTTTTCGGATCCTGTCAATGTTGTGTACGGGCATAATATGAAAGACGGAAGTATGTTCGCAGACCTTCATAAATATGAGGATCAGAACTTTTTTAACGAAAATCCGTATATCTACATCTATCTTCCGGAACAGACGTATAAGTACAGGATCTTTGCCGCCGTCACATTTGACGACCGATATCTGATGGACAATTATAATTTCTCAGATCCGGCGGATTTCCAGAAATATCTGGATGAACTTAGAAGTTCGATCAACGGTAATGTGAATAACGATGTGAATGTGACAAAAGAAACGGGAATCCTTACGCTGTCTACCTGTATCGGGGACGCGCCGAACAACAGATGGATGGTAAATGCGACCTGGGAGCCATAGTCGCCCTTATATTATTCCATAGATATTAAGGCAAGAAAAGCTTTAATATATAATCACACAAAGTAACAGAAAAAGGAAGGAGTAAACAAAAATGAAAATGAAAAAATTAGTTGCTCTTGTTACTGCAGGCGTTCTCTGCCTCGGTATGAGCATGACAGCATTCGCTGCAACTGGAGACAGTAACGGTAATACAAACGCACCGTCACCATCACCGTCACCGGAAGAGATAAAGAAAGAAGAAGAGATCAAATTGAATGCCGGAGCACCATCATTCGATGAAGAGGATGTTTGGTTTGTAGACAACGGCTTAGACTATACGATCGGTGTAGATTATCTTGCAGGCGCAGATGGACTTACAGATGAGCAGTATAAAGAAGTTGTTGATACGATCTCTGACCCGAAGAAGGTTGAAGAGGTTATCAAACAGGTTTGCAACGTACCGGACGGCGCACAGTATGCCGTATTAAAAGCAGGCGATATCTCCTATGGTGAAATGGTAAACGGACAGTGGGTTGAGCATACATTGCCAGCAGGCGGTGTAGATATCAAGGTTAATGTAGGTTCTGCATCCCTTGAAGGCCTGAAGAACGGCGACAGCATCTACGTACTTCACTATGTAAATGGTAAGTGGGAAGTATTGCAGGGAACTGTACAGGTAGAAGGCGACGCTGCATTCGTTACCGTACATTTCAACAGCTTATCACCAGTTGCATTCGTTAAGGTTACATCCAGCGGTAAAGTTGTTCCTTACGATGCAAAGGGTAACCCGGTTACACCAGTGAAGACAAAATCTCCAAAGACAGGTGAGTTCTAAATCTGCCCGATCAAGATATTTGTCTTATAATATGAATGAAATACCAGGGATACTTGACCCTGGCTAATCAAATAAGTGATATGACATAACTGTTATTGTGTGTGATATGAAAAGAGTCATTCTGCTATTTTTGCAGGATGGCTCTTTTATTCACTGGTGATCAGAAAAATCTTGTGCTAAAATAGCAATATCACCCGGCGAATATACGGATTTGACCGGTATGGAGGAGAGGGCTATGAGATTCAGACCATGTATTGATATACACAACGGAACGGTAAAGCAGATTATAGGAGGAAGCCTTACAGATGAGAATGATCAGGCGGCAGAGAATTACTCGGCGGTTCAGGATGCGGATCATTTCGCGGAATTGTACAGGCGGGACGGACTGAGCGGCGGGCATGTGATCCTTCTGAACCCTCCGTCTTCCGAATATTATGAGAAGACGAAAGAACAGGCGATGAAGGCATTGAGGGCATTCCCGCAGGGGCTGCAGGTGGGGGGCGGCATAACGGCAGAGAACGCGCAGGAATATCTGCAGGCAGGAGCAAGCCATGTGATCGTCACATCTTATGTATTCCGGGACGGAGCCATATATTGGGAGAATATGGAGAAGCTGCGCCGCGCCGTGGGGGCGGAGCATGTGGTGATCGACCTAAGCTGCCGGAAGAGGGACGGGGATTATTATATCGTGACAAACCGCTGGCAGACGTTCACCGAGGTAAAACTGACACAGGAGGTCCTGGAAGAGATCGCCGGATATTGCAGCGAATTCCTGGTGCACGGTGTAGACGTGGAAGGCAGGGCGTCCGGTATAGAGGAAGATCTGGTAAGGCTGCTTGGCAGGCATGAGAAGAATGCGGTCACATATGCAGGCGGGATCGGAAGCCTGGAGGACCTGGAACGTCTTCGTGTTCTTTCGGATGGAAGGGTTGATTTCACGATAGGAAGTGCGTTAGATCTCTTCGGGGGAGGGATCCCCTATGAAGAAATCCGGCGATTTCGATAAGGAATGTATGATAACAGTTTGTGAACACTTCATAAATTAGTTGAATTGCACACCGGATAGTGCTAAAATGGGGAATAAAGTGGTTGTACTGTGACCATAATTACTGACAAGGAGCTTTATCAATATGGGTTTAATACAGAAAATATTCGGAACACATAGCGAAAATGAGTTGAAGAGGATCTATCCGATCGTGGACGCGGTAGAGGCGCTGGAACCGGAGATACAGAAGCTGTCGGACGATGAACTGAAGGGCAAGACCAGGGAATTTAAGAAGAGGCTTGCGGACGGGGAGACTCTGGATGATATTCTGCCGGAAGCATATGCGGTTGTAAGAGAGGCGTCCGTACGTGTGATCGGACTGCGGCATTTCCGTGTGCAGATCATCGGCGGAGTGATCCTGCATCAGGGACGTATTGCCGAGATGAGGACCGGTGAAGGTAAGACGCTGGTGTCGACGCTTCCGGCTTATCTGAATGCATTGACAGGCGAGGGCGTACATATCGTAACCGTCAATGATTACCTGGCAAAGCGTGATGCGGAGTGGATGGGACAGATCCATGAGTTCCTGGGACTCACGGTGGGTGTTGTTCTGAACAGCATGGACAATGATGAGAGACGCGCGGCGTATAATTGTGATATTACTTATGTGACGAACAATGAACTGGGATTCGATTACCTGAGAGATAACATGGTCATCTACAAGGAGCAGCTGGTACAAAGAGGGCTCAAATATGCCATTATCGACGAGGTGGACTCCGTATTGATCGACGAGGCGAGGACGCCGTTGATCATATCCGGACAGAGCGGCAAGTCTACCAAGCTCTATGAAGCATGCGATATCCTGGCGCGTCAGTTGGAGCGCGGAGAAGCCAGCGGGGAATTCAGCAAGATGAACGCCATCATGGGAGAGGATATCGAAGAGACCGGCGACTTTATCGTAAATGAGAAGGAAAAGAACATCAACCTGACGGAAGACGGTGTGAAGAAGGTAGAGCAGTTCTTCCATATAGACAATCTTGCCGATTCGGAGAATCTGGAGATCCAGCATAACATTATCCTGGCGCTGCGCGCGCATAACCTGATGTTCCGGGATAAGGATTATGTTGTGAAAGAGGACGAAGTTCTGATCGTAGATGAGTTTACCGGACGTATCATGCCGGGACGCCGTTATTCGGACGGGCTTCACCAGGCGATCGAGGCGAAGGAGCATGTGAAGGTGAAGCGGGAGAGCAGGACGCTCGCTACCATTACGTTCCAGAATCTGTTTAATAAATTTGTGAAGAAGGCGGGTATGACCGGTACTGCGCTGACAGAAGAAAAGGAGTTCCGTGAGATCTACGGGATGGACGTTATAGAGATACCGACGAATCTCCCGATCGCCCGCCAGGATCTTGACGACGCGGTATACAAGACGCAGAAGGAGAAGTTCCGTGCGGTCTGCGACGCGATCGAAGAGGCGCATGCAAAGCATCAGCCAGTCCTGGTAGGTACGATCACCATCGAGAATTCCGAACTGTTGAGCGGGATGCTTAAGAGAAGAGGGATCAAGCATAATGTATTGAACGCGAAGTTCCATGAGATGGAAGCAGAGATCGTGGCTGAGGCGGGAGTACATGACGCGGTTACTATCGCTACGAATATGGCAGGGCGTGGTACGGATATTAAGTTGGACGACGAGGCGAGAGCTGCGGGCGGGCTTAAGATCATCGGAACGGAACGGCATGAGTCCAGGCGTATTGATAATCAGCTGCGCGGACGTTCCGGACGTCAGGGTGATCCGGGAGAATCCAGATTCTATATTTCATTGGAAGATGACCTGATGCGTCTGTTTGGTTCAGAACGGCTGATGGGGATCTTTAATGCGTTGGGAGTGGAGGACGGCGAGCAGATCGAGCATAAGATGCTCTCCAGCGCGATCGAGAAAGCGCAGCAGAAGATAGAGAGCAACAACTTTGGAATCCGTAAGAACCTGTTGGATTACGACCAGGTGATGAACGAGCAGAGAGAGATCATCTATGAAGAGAGACGCAGGGTGTTGGACGGAGAGAATATGCGTGACTCGATCTTCCATATGATGAATGAATACGTGGAAAATATCGTGGATATGGTAACCAGTGCAGACCAGGATTACGACGAGTGGAATCTGGCGGAGCTGAACCTGACGATCCACAATACGATCCCGATCGCGGCGGTTACGGAAGAAGACGTCCGGGGGATCGGACAGAAGGAATTGAAGCATCTTCTGAAAGAACGTGCGGCGAAGGCATATGAGGCAAAGGAATCGGAGTTCCCGGAGGCAGAGCATATCCGTGAGGTCGAGCGTGTGATCCTGCTTAAAGTTATTGATGCGAAGTGGATGGCGCATATTGACGATATGGATCAGCTGCGGCAGGGGATCGGGCTTCAGGCTTACGGACAGAGAGATCCGAAGGTCGAGTACAAGATGCTTGGCTACGAGATGTTCGATGAGATGACGAAGGCGATCGCGGCAGATACGATCCGCGCATTGTTCCATGTAAGGATCGAGCAGAAGGTGGAGCGGGAGCAGGTTGCGAAGGTGACAGGTACGAACAAGGACGATACCGCCGTGCGCGGACCGAAGAAACGTGCGGAGAAGAAGGTATATCCTAACGATCCGTGTCCGTGCGGAAGCGGCAAGAAATATAAGCAGTGCTGCGGACGTAAGTGATCACAGGGATCAGGGATCACGGATCCATGCAGGAAACGTGATCGAAAGCAGTGATCAAGTGAGAAAAGAATAGAATAATCAGAAAGAGGTGATCAGGTGGTTGAATTAGATCAGTTTAAGACATTATTGAACGCATACGAAGAACCTCTTGCCGAGATGAGGGATTCACTTTGACCTCGCTGGCAAAGAGAGAAGGATCGAGGAGTTAGAACGAAAGATAGAAGAACCGGGATTCTGGGATAATCCGGAAGAATCGCAGCGGTTTATGAAGGAACTGAAATGCCTGCAGGAGATGGTGAAGACCATTCGGACATTGTATACATCGTATGAAGATATCCAGGTCTTGATCGAGATGGGGTATGAAGAGAATGACGCTTCCATGATCAAAGAGATCGAAGCGGAGATCAGCGGATTTGAGTCGCTGTTCGAGGAGCTTCGTATCCGGACGCTCCTGTCCGGAGAATATGATTCCTGCAACGCGATCGTCACGATCCATGCGGGAGCAGGCGGAACGGAGTCGTGCGACTGGGCGAGCATGCTGTACCGGATGTACAGCCGGTGGTCTGAAAGAAAGGGATTCTCCATCCAGGTACTGGATTACCTGGACGGGGATATCGCAGGGACGAAGACGGTAACCTTCGAGGTGAACGGAGAGAATGCTTACGGATATTTGAAATCTGAGAAGGGAGTCCACAGACTGGTGCGGATCTCCCCCTTTAACGCGGCCGGAAAGCGCCAGACTTCTTTCGCGTCCTGCGACGTAGTTCCGGATATTGAGGATGAGATAGATATTGAGATCGCGGACGATGATCTGAAGATTGACACTTACCGGGCAAGCGGAGCGGGAGGACAGCATGTGAATAAGACGTCCTCGGCGATCCGTATCACCCATCTTCCGACGGGTATCGTGGTACAGTGCCAGAATGAACGTTCTCAGCACCACAATAAAGAGAAGGCGATGCAGATGCTGAAGGTGAAACTGCAGCTTCTAAAGGAACAGGAACAGGCAGAGAAGGTGTCGGATATCCGGGGCGAGGTAAAGGAGATCGGATTCGGGAATCAGATCCGCTCTTATGTGATGCAGCCATATACCATGGTGAAAGATCACAGGACGAATGTAGAGAACAGCAATGTGACGGCAGTGTTGGACGGCAGCATTGATCTGTTCATGAACGCATATCTGAAGAAAACGGTGGGAAACGCGCAGGAAGCAGAGGAGGGACAGAAGTGATAAATATAGCAGTTATGGGATATGGAACAGTTGGTTCGGGGGTCGTTGAGGTTGTGAATACCAACGGCGCGCGGATCAACCAGAGGATCGGCGATGAGCTGAATATTAAGTACGTGTTGGATCTGAGGGATTTCCCCGGAGATCCGGTACAGGATAAGATCATACATGATTTTGAGACGATCATCAAAGATGACGAGATTCGGATCGTGGTAGAAGTGATGGGAGGCATCGAGCCGGCTTACACCTTCGTAAAGCGTTGTCTCCAGGCAGGGAAGAGCGTTGCCACATCGAATAAGGCGCTTGTGGCAAAGCATGGCGCGGAGCTTCTGTCGATTGCCGAGGAGAAGGAGATCAATTTCTTATTTGAGGCAAGTGTAGGCGGCGGGATCCCGATCATCCGTCCTCTGAATTCTTCGCTTACGGCGGATGAGATCGAGGAGATCACGGGTATCCTGAATGGGACGACAAATTATATGCTGACGAAGATGTTCTATGAAGGTGCGGATTATGATGCGGTTCTTAAGGAAGCGCAGGCGAACGGATATGCGGAGCGTAACCCGGAAGCAGATGTGGAAGGATATGACGCGTGCCGGAAGATCGCGATCCTTTCTTCTCTGATCTCCGGCCAGCAGGTAGATTTTGAAGATATCTACTGTGAAGGGATCACGGAGATAACCGCAGCGGATATGAAGTACGCCAAAGCAATGGGTACGACGATCAAGCTGCTTGCCTCCAGCAAACGCCACGCAGGGAATCGGCTTCATGCCATTGTGGCTCCTTGTATGCTGTATCCGGATCACCCGCTCTATAATGTGAATGGAGTGTTCAATTCCATATTTGTACATGGGAATGTCCTGGGAGACGCGATGTTCTATGGCAGCGGCGCCGGAAAACTCCCGACGGCGAGCGCGGTGGTGTCAGACGTTGTGGATGCGGCGAAGCATCTGAATCGGAATATTATGACCATGTGGAAACAGGAAAAGCTGCAACTGGAGGATAAGGCAGATGCCAAACGCCGGTTCTTTATCCGTATAAAGGGCGACGTACAGGAGATGCTTCCGAAGCTTCGGGATTCCTTCGGAGAGATAGAGGTCGTGAAGGCAGAAGGGCTGGAGGGTGAATTCGGCTTTGTGACGCCTGTGATGATGGAAGGGGATTATGTGACCAGGGCGAATATCTACCGGGATCAGATCCTTCATATGATACGTATAGAAGGCTAGTACTAGCGTCAGCGAGGCAGGGATAAGTATGAAATATGTGATAGTATTGAGCGACGGTATGGCAGGAAGGCAGCTTTGGGAGCTGGGCGGGAAGACGACGCTTCAGGCGGCGGCGACTCCGGTGATGGATGCCCTGGCGCCTGTGTCGGAGCTTGGCATGGCGGCTATGGTCCCGGAGGGGATGGCGCCGGGGAGCGACACCGCGAATCTGGCGGTGATGGGGTATGACCCAAGGCGTTATTATTCGGGCAGGTCGCCTCTTGAGGCGCTGAGTATCGGAGTTGAGATGGAGGATACGGATGTATCTTTCCGGTGTAATATTGTGACCGTATCAGAAGATGGAGGCGATTATGAGGATCAGATCATGATCGACCACAGCTCGGATGAGATTGACACGGCAGATGCAGCCGTCCTTATTGACGCGTTGAAGGAAGGGCTTGCAAAGGACGGGTATGAGTTCTATGCCGGCACCAGTTACCGGCATCTCCTGCTCCAAAAGAACGGAAGGATATCCGAACTGACTCCGCCTCACGATATCCTGACGAGAAGGATCGGGGAATATCTTCCTAAGGATGAGGTATTGCGGGGGATGATGAAGAGAAGCTACGAGATCTTAAAGGATCACCCGCTGAATGCCGAACGAAGAAAGAAAGGCTTGAAACCTGCCAATTCCGCCTGGTTCTGGGGGGCAGGGAAGAAGCCTGTGCTTACATCCTTTGAAGAGAGGACGGGGAAGAGAGGCGTCATGATCTCCGCCGTGGATCTTCTGAAAGGGATCGCAGTGGGCGCGGGTATGGACCGTGTGATCGTCGAGGGTGCGAACGGCGGGCTTCATACGAATTATGAAGGCAAGGCGCGCGCGGCGGTGAAAGCGCTTACGGAGGACGGGTATGATTTTGCGTACATCCATATAGAGGCGCCGGACGAGATGGGACACCAGGGAAGTATGAGAGATAAGATCGCTGCGATCGAATATGTGGATGAGAAAGTACTGGGCGTACTGACAGAGGGGCTTAATGCGTGGGGGGAGGATTACCGGCTGCTTCTGCTCCCGGATCATCCGACGCCCATCGAGGTACGTACCCATACGGGCGAGCCGGTTCCATATCTGCTGTATGACAGCACGTGCCCGGCGAAGGACGCCGACGGGGGCGCCAGGTATGACGAGCAGTCTGCGGCGCGTACAGGAAACCACTGGCCGGACGGTTTTCGCCTGATCGGCCATTTGTTACAGGAGGAGTTATGCTGATAGTGAAGAAATTCGGCGGCAGTTCCGTGGCGAACCAGAAGCGGATCTTCAATGTTGCCAGAAGATGTATAGAGGAGTACAGAGAAGGGCATGATATCGTGATCGTGCTGTCAGCCATGGGAGATACGACAGACGAGCTGCTTGAGCTTGCTGAGTCGATCAATCCGAAGGCAAAGAAGCGTGAGCTTGACATGCTGCTGACGACAGGCGAGCAGGTGTCGGTATCGCTTATGGCGATGGCGATGCAGGCGCTGGATGTGCCGGCTGTGTCGCTGAATGCGTTCCAGGTGCGGATGCATTCGACGTCGCGTTACGGGAATGCGCGCTTCAAGAGAGTGGAGACGGAGCGGATCCTGCATGAGCTGGATTCCAGGAAGATCGTGATCGTAACCGGATTCCAGGGAGTGAATAAGTATGATGATGTCACCACCCTTGGAAGAGGCGGTTCGGATACGACGGCAGTGGCGCTTGCCGCGGCGCTCCATGCGGATAAATGCGAGATCTATACGGATGTAGACGGTGTATACACTGCAGATCCAAGGATCGTGAAGAATGCGAGGAAGATCGATCTGATCACATATGACGAGATGCTCGAGCTTGCAAGCCTTGGGGCAAAAGTGCTTCATAACCGGTCCGTGGAGATGGCGAAGAAATATAATGTAGAGCTGGTGGTGCGGTCCAGCCTGAACCGTTCGGAAGGAACCGTAGTCAAGGAGGCGAAGGGAATGGAGAAACTATTAGTGACAGGTGTGGCGGCTGATAAGAATACAGCCAGGATCTCAGTGATCGGCGTGACGGATAAACCGGGAATCGCGTTCCGTATCTTTGACACACTGGCGAAGAATAATATCAATGTGGATATCATCTTACAGTCTGTCGGGCGGGAAGGAACGAAAGACATCTCATTTACCGTGGCGTCCGATGATCTTTCGGCAGCGATCAAGACTCTTGAAGAGAATAAAGAAAGACTGACGATCAAAGATATCACATGGAATGAAGACGTGGCGAAATTGTCGGTGGTTGGTGCGGGAATGATGAGCAATCCGGGAGTAGCGGCAAGGATGTTCGAATCTTTGTACAATTCCAGGATCAATATCAATATGATCTCCACATCAGAGATCCGTATCACGGTATTAGTTCCCGAGAAGGACATTGATAAGGCGATGAATGCCGTTCATGACGGTTTTGCATTGTCTGACTGATCAGGAGTTTGCACGGAGAAAGCCGGTAATGATCTGTTTGTTCTCATTGGAAAGCGCGCGGAATCGGGCGATGAGATCCATTTCTTCATCCTTGAGATAGATCGTATTACCGGTTTTTGTATTTTTTGTAAAAATATATGGAACAGGATCTTCGGAGATCCTGTCGTTCTTACCGGGATACGGTATCTTGTCTTTCAGATTCGTCAGGACGATGTCGTCCAGGCTGACCTTATAGAAATCTGCAAGAAAAAGAAGCGTATCCAGGTCGGGTGTACGGCTGCTGGTCTCGTAGTTGGAATAAGCCTGTCTGGAGATATTCAGGATCTCGCCCATCTGGGACTGTGTCAGTCCGTATTTTTTTCTCAGATATCTTAAATTGTTGGAAAGCTGTATATTTGGCATAACATAAACTCCTACAAGTCATTTCACTTGTAGTATAGCAATTTACCCGACAAATAGATATCTATGCAACAAAATGTTTAACAATTGAATGGAGCAACAAAATGTTGCACTACAGCTTGCTCAGATTACTGTTATGGTATTCGCCGGAGAAAGTTACGTCTTCCCCGAACCAGAGCGGGGGAAGAAAGGAAAGCGCGTCTTCTTCTGTGGGAAATTCTACTTCTATAAGGATCAAAGGCGCAAGGCTGTCCTCGAAGATGTCCAACTCAGCGGTGAGCCCGCATTCCAGAGGGATCATGTAACGCTTCTTGCGGATGAGCCGTCCGTCGATCTTCGTAAGAAGATGTTCATATGCTTCCTTGGTAAGCGGGAGATTATATTCCTGCCTTGCCAGGAGTCCTTTGGACTTGTAGGTCAGCTCATACAGGTCGTTATCCTGCCTGATGCGTATGACCGGATCGGTATTCAGATACCCCTGCGTGATGAGGCGGCAGGGATAGGTTTCTTTATCGTGTGCATTTCCGGCGGTATCGGTATCTTTCGTATGACGGGCAATGTTCCGGGCAATGTCTTCCGGAAGATGGTGTATCAGATATTTGCGTTCGATTTCCATTGTGGGGACCTCCTTGGTGTTCTCTCAAAATAGCATAATATAGTTTACACCAAAAGTAAACAATGATAATATGTAACAAGAAAAAGTTCAGCCGCGTAGGTAAAAAGATTCAAGGAGGAAGATAGCATGAAGAAAGTAAGTGTGATCCTGGCAGACGGGTTTGAAGAGATAGAGGGCCTGACGGCGGTAGATCTGCTCAGAAGGGCGAAGATCTATGTAGACACGGTCTCCATCACGGGCGACTATACCGTACATGGGGCGCATGGGATCAATGTACAGACAGAGGATCTGTTCGAGGAAGTGAATTTTGTAGAATCAGACATGATCGTGCTTCCGGGCGGAATGCCAGGGACAAAGAACCTGGACGCACATGAGGGAGTGCGAAGGGTAGTGAAGGATTTCGTTCAGGAAGGCAAGAAGATCGGGGCGATCTGTGCGGCGCCGACGGTGCTTAGTAATCTGGGGCTTCTCAAGGGAAGGCGGGTTACCTGCTATCCGGGAGTTGAAAAGGAGATCCAGGGAGCGGCGCTAACAGGCGCGCCGGTGACGGTGGACGGCAATCTTATCACCAGCCGGGGAGTCGGGACGGCGATCGAATTCTCACTGAAGCTGATCGAGATACTGGTGGGAAAAGAGAAAGCAGATGAGATCGCGGAATCTATTGTATATGAAAGAAAGTAGATCTGTATGAAAAAAAATGGTTTAAGGATCTGGGCCTTATGCGCTGTTCTTGTGCTGGGGATCACGGGATGCGGGAGAGATTTCGACGCGGCAGGCTATACGCAGGCGCTTCTGGATCTTACCTTCCAGGGGGAGATAACGGGAGCAGCCAGGTTCATGGAGGATGCTTCCGAGGAAGCGCTGATGAGAGCCTACCAGGATTCGGTCGACCGGTTTGTCGCCGCCAATATTACCAGCGGGATGGATGTCGGGGAGCTTAAGACGTCCAGGTTTGCCGAACTGGTGTCAAAGATATTCATGACGATGCGTTACAGCGTGGGAGAGGCAGAGAAGACCGGAAATAAGGAATACGAAGTGCCGGTGGATGTCTGGCCGGCGGATGTATTCGTGAATTTCCAGATCCTGCTTACGCAAGATTCTCTTAAGATGGCGGAGAAGATCGAAGCAGGCGAGTACGAAGGCGAGACAGAGGAAGAGACGGATCAAATGATCTTAAGTGATATCATCAACCATGCGTATGAGCTTCTGGATACGGCATACATGGATATCGGTTACGGTGAGAAAGAGACGGTCACTCTCCGGATATATGCCGGACAAGGGAAGGAATATTCGGCGGATGAGGACGATATGGACCATCTGTTCCGCGTGATCTTACGGTTGGATGAGTCGCAGTGAAGCCGGAAGGCGAAGCCGTTACAAATCATAAAATTCGGTGAATATAGCACTAGATATTTATAAATGTTTGTGTTATACTTCTTTGGTGAATGCAGTGAGTAGAGTAAACCCGGTTTTCCGGCTGGCGGAAGACGGGATAGAAACAGGAGGAAATATAAATGAGTTTACAGGTAGAGAAGTTAGAAAAGAGCATGGCAAAACTGACAATAGAAGTTTCTGCCGATGATTTAGAAAAAGCGCTTCAGAGTGCATATATGAAGCAGAAGAATAAGATCTCACTTCCAGGGTTCAGGAAGGGAAAGGTTCCGCGCCAGATGATCGAGAAGATGTTCGGAGCGGAAGTATTCTACGACGATGCGGCAAATGAGCTGATCCCCAAGGCATATGCGGATGCATATGACGAGTGTGAGGAGGATATCGTATCAAGGCCTGAGATCGACGTCGTTCAGATCGAAAAGGGAAAGCCTTTTATCTTTACCGCCATGGTAGCGTTAAAGCCGGAAGTAACACTTGGCGAGTATAAGGGATTAGAAGTAGAGAAGTTCTCTGATGAAGTAACCCAGGAAGAAGTAGATGCAAAGATCAAAGAAGAGGCAGAGAAGAACGCGAGAAAAGTCACGGTAGAGGATCGCCCGGTTCAGGACGGGGACGAGGTTATCCTGGATTATGAAGGATTCGTGGATGATGTTGCCTTCGAAGGCGGAAAGGGTGAGAACTATCCGTTAGTGATCGGTTCCGGATCATTCATTCCGGGATTCGAGGAACAGTTGATCGGCGTATCGGCAGGAACGGATGTGGAAGTTCACGTGACATTCCCGGAAGAGTACCATGCGGAAGATCTGAAGGGGAAAGACGCCGTGTTCAAATGTAAGGTCCATGAGATCAAAGCAAAGGAACTTCCGGAGATCGACGATGAATTCGCGTCAGAGGTTTCTGAATTTGATACATTAGAAGAATACAAAGCAGACGTTGAGGCTAAGCTTAAAGAGAAGAAGACTGCGGAAGGAAAAGAGAAGCAAGAAGACGCGGTTGTTGAGCAGGCGGTGAAGAACGCGCAGTATGAGCTTCCGGAAGCGATGATCAGTACGCAGGTATCGCAGATGGCAGAGAACTTCTCACGCAGGATCCAGGCACAGGGTATGACGATGGAGCAGTATTTCCAGTTTACCGGTATGACTGCAGAGAAGATGTTGGAAGAGATGAGGCCGCAGGCAGTGAAGAGTATTGAGACGCGCCTGGTGTTGGAAGCTGTTGCGAAAGCGGAGAACATCGAGGTCAGTGAAGAGAGACTGGATGAAGAGATCGCTAAGATGGCGGAGAACTACCATATGGACGCCGATAAGATGAAGGAGTTCATGGGTGAAGAAGAGAAGAAACAGATGAAAGAAGACATTGCGGTTCAGGAGGCGATCACCTTCCTGGCAGACAATGCTGTTGAGAAATAAGCGAGGACATAGAGTCAGAAGGAGGCAAAAGACATGAGTCTGGTACCTTATGTCATTGAACAGACGAGCCGGGGAGAACGTTCTTACGATATCTATTCAAGATTATTGAAGGACAGGATCATCTTTCTTGGAGAGGAAGTATCCGACGTATCGGCAAGTGTTGTTGTAGCGCAGCTGTTGTTTTTGGAGGCGGAAGATCCTGAGAAGGATATCCATCTGTACATTAACAGTCCGGGAGGATCTGTGACAGCAGGCTTGGCGATCTATGACACGATGCAGTATATCAAGTGTGATATAGAGACGATCTGTATCGGTATGGCTGCAAGTATGGGATCATTTCTGCTTGCCGGGGGGACGAAGGGGAAGAGGCTTGCCCTCCCGAATGCCGAGATCATGATCCATCAGCCGTCAGGCGGAGCGCGGGGACAGGCAACAGAGATTCAGATTGCTGCCGAACATATCTTGAAGACCCGCCAGAGATTAAATCAAATATTATCAGAGAATACGGGACAGCCGATCGAGGTCATCAGTGCAGATACAGACCGGGATAATTTCATGTCGGCGGAAGAAGCGAAGGCATATGGACTGATCGACGAGGTCATTAAGAGCCGCTAACGCTTGCAAGAAGTCCCTGGGTGAGGTGAGAGTATGGTAGGAAGGAACGACGATCAGGTAAGGTGTTCGTTCTGTAATAAGACCCAGAATCAGGTTAGAAAACTGATCGCAGGACCGAACGGAGCATATATCTGTGATGAGTGCGTGGATGTGTGTACGGAGATTCTGGAAGAAGAATTCGAATATGGTGACGAAAGACAGTGGAATCCGTTTGCAGATATCAATCTGCTGAAACCGGAAGAGATCAAGGAATTCCTGGATGAATATGTGATCGGGCAGGACGAGGCGAAGAAGGTTCTGTCAGTCGCGGTCTACAATCATTATAAACGGATCATGGCCGGAAGAGACCTGGGAGTGGAGCTTGGAAAGAGTAATATCCTGATGCTTGGCCCTACGGGGTGCGGGAAGACTTTGCTCGCGCAGACGCTTGCGAGGATCCTGGGTGTTCCATTCGCCATAGCAGATGCGACGGCGCTGACAGAAGCCGGATATGTGGGAGAAGACGTGGAGAATATCCTGCTTAAGATCATTCAGGCGGCAGACGGCGACATCGAACGCGCGGAGTATGGTATTATCTATATAGATGAGATTGATAAGATCACCAGAAAGTCTGAGAATCCATCCATTACCAGAGATGTATCCGGCGAGGGTGTTCAGCAGGCGCTGCTCAAGATCATAGAAGGAACAGTTGCGAATGTGCCGCCGCAGGGCGGAAGGAAGCATCCGCACCAGGAACTGATCCAGATAGACACGACGAATATTCTCTTCATCTGCGGCGGTGCGTTTGAAGGGATCGATAAGATCATTGAGAAACGTATCGACCGTAAATCCATAGGATTTAATGTGGAGATCGGTGAGAAGCATGTGAACGATGTTGACAGGCTGCTTAAGCAGGTGCTTCCTCAGGATCTTGTGAAATTCGGCCTGATCCCGGAACTTGTGGGACGTGTGCCGGTCACGGTGGCGTTGGAGATGTTGGATAAGGAAGCGTTGATCCGTATCCTGACAGAGCCGAAGAATGCGATCGTGAAGCAGTATCAGAAGATGTTAGAACTTGACGGCGTAGAACTGACATTTGATAAGAAGGCGCTGGAAGCAGTGGCCGAGACTTCACTGAAGAGAAAGACAGGGGCAAGAGGGCTGCGCGCGATCATGGAGAATATCATGATGGATATCATGTATAAAGCACCGTCAGATGATACATTGAAGGCATGCCGTATCACGGAAGATGCCGTAAAAGGAATCGGGAAGCCGGAATGCGAACGCATTTCACTGAAGTCCGAGAGTGCATAAGAATAAAAGGCGGGCGCAAAAGCTAAGATTGTGCCCGCTGTTTTGTTACTTATGAGCCTTAGAAGACGGGCTTGAGTGTACATTGGTTGGAATAGGAGAATTGCTTATGAGTAGAGAGACAATGAGTCTGCCGATGGTGGCGCTGAGAGGGATCACAATATTGCCTGAGATGGTACGTCATTTTGACGTCAGCCGTCCGAAATCTGTTGCGGCGATCGAGGAGGTTGTGGAGGGAGAACAGAAAATCTTCCTGACAGCTCAGAAGGACGGCGAGGTGGAAGACCCCGGAAGGGAAGATGTATACCAGGTCGGATGTATCGCCACGGTCCGCCAGATCATCAAATTGCCAAGAAAAGTGAATCGGGTCCTGATCACGGGAGAGGTCAGGGCGAGCATCAATACGATAGAATTTGAAGAACCTTATCTTCGGGCGAATGTAACGGTGATCGAGGATACGGATACGCTGCCGGATGAGGCACGTCAGCCGGACAGCCGGATGGGTATGGTCCGCGGGATGCAGGATATCTTTAAGGAATATATGGCGAAGAACCCCAAGCTTTCGAAAGAGCTGGCGGTCCAGATACAGAATACGGAGGATCTTAAGAAGCTGATCGATACGATCGCCGCGAATGTGCCGCTGCCGTACACGGATATGCAGCAGCTGTTGGAAGAGTCGGATACTACGCGGCGCTATGAACTGCTGGCGTATAAGCTGGTCAACGAGATTCAGATCATCAATGTCAAGGACGAGATTCATGCGAAAGTCAAGGAGCGTGTGGATAAGAACCAGAGGGAATATATCCTCCGCGAGGAAGCGAAGCTGATCCGGGAGGAGCTCGGAGACGACAGTACGCTGTCGGATGCGGATGAATTCCAGCAGAAGACGGATGAGCTGCAGGCGTCGGACGAGGTGAAGGAGAAGCTTGGCAAAGAGATCCGCAGATTCCGCAATTCCATGGGAAGCCAGGCGGAGAACGGTGTGATACGTACCTATATCGAGACGATGCTGGAGATGCCGTGGGATAAGATGTGCGAGGAACATCAGGATATCGGGTATGCCAAGGAGATACTGGAAGAGGATCATTACGGGCTTGAGAAGGTCAAGGAGCGCGTACTGGAATTCCTGGCGGTCCGGGCGCTGACGAAGAAGGGCAACGCGCCGATCCTGTGCCTTGCCGGGCCTCCGGGAACGGGGAAGACATCCATAGCACGTTCGCTGGCAAGGGCGCTTAAGAAACCTTACGTGCGCATCTCGCTTGGCGGCGTGCGTGACGAGGCTGAGATCCGCGGGCATCGAAAGACCTATGTGGGGGCAATGCCAGGAAGGATCGCCAACGGACTCAGGCAGGCGGGGGTGAAGAATCCTCTGATCCTGTTGGATGAGATCGATAAGGTCAGCAACGATTATAAGGGCGATACATTCTCTGCGCTTCTGGAAGTACTGGACAGTGAGCAGAATCATAAGTTCCGGGATCATTATCTGGAGGTCCCGGCGGATCTGTCAGAGGTGTTGTTCGTCACGACGGCGAATACACTACAGACCATTCCAAGGCCTCTGCTTGACCGTATGGAAGTGATCGAGGTCAGCAGCTATACGGAGAATGAGAAGATGCACATCGCGACGGAGCATCTGATCCCGAAGCAGCTCAAGAAACACGGGCTTAGGACGGAACAGCTTACGATCAGCAGGAAAGCGCTGTGGAAGATGGCGCGGAGTTATACGAAAGAAGCAGGAGTACGGCAGTTGGAACGCAAGATCGGCGATATCTGCAGGAAATCTGCAAGGGAGATCCTTGAGATGAAGAAAAGCTCCATCCATGTGACAGAGCGGAATCTTCATAACTATCTGGGGAAAGAGTTATATATCTACCAGATGGCGAACGAGTCGGATGAGGTCGGGATCGTCCGCGGGCTTGCCTGGACCAGCGTAGGCGGGGATACCCTGCAGATCGAAGTGAACGTCATGCCGGGAGAGGGAGAGATCCTGCTGACGGGACAGATGGGAGATGTGATGAAAGAGTCGGCAAGAACCGGGATCAGCTACATCCGTTCCGTGAGTAGAGAGCAGAAGATCGACGAGCATTTCTTCAAAGAGCACGATATCCATATCCATATTCCGGAAGGAGCGGTCCCCAAAGACGGCCCGTCCGCAGGCATCACGATGGCAACGGCGATGGTGTCGGCGGTGACGGGGCGGAAGGCGCGTGCCGACCTGGCGATGACGGGAGAGATTACGCTAAGAGGCAGAGTCCTGCCGATCGGCGGGCTCAAGGAGAAGCTCCTTGCGGCTAAAAATGCCGGGATCAAGACGGTGCTGATCCCAAAGGAGAATAAGTCTGATGTGGATGAATTGTCAGGAGAGATCACGAAAGGGCTGAAGATCATCCCCGTATCGCATATGGACGAGGTATTGAAGCTGGCGCTGACGAACAAAAATAAGAGCACGAAGTCTAAGAAGTGATGCATGCAGGAGCCGTATATTAAGAAAAGTAAAGGGACAGAATAACTATGATCATAAAAAATGTAGATTTGGAAACCGTGTGCGGGATTACGAGTAAGCTTCCTGAGAATACACTTCCGGAGGTCGCATTTGCCGGGAAATCCAACGTCGGGAAGTCGTCGCTGATCAACGGGCTGATGAACCGGAAATCTTACGCGCGTATCTCGGCTACACCTGGCAAGACACAGACGATCAATTACTATAATATCAATCAGGAGCTGTATCTGGTGGATCTTCCCGGCTACGGGTACGCCAAAGTATCAGAGCAGGAGAAACAGAGATGGGGGAAGATGGTGGAGCGCTATCTTCACGGTTCAAAGCAGCTTAAGGCAGTGTTTCTGCTGATCGATATCCGGCATGACCCTTCCGCAAATGATAAGATGATGTATGACTGGATCGTGTCGCAGGGCTATTACCCGATCATTATTGCTACCAAGCTGGATAAGATCAAGAGAAGCCAGAAGGATAAGCAGATCAAGGCGGTGAGGAACGGTCTGGGGCTGGTTCCGGGGACGGCTGTGATCCCGTTTTCTTCTGTTACGAAACAGGGGAAGGATGAGATATGGGAGCTGATAGAGCATTGTATTTATTCTTGAAGTCTTAAGAGGTGAGACAGATACATGGAGATGAATTATAAAGAACAAATGCACGATACGCGTCCGTATTGGAAAGTGGCTGTAAGCCTTGCATTCAGCCTTGCCGGGACGGTATTGTGTGTCTATTTCGGATATAAACTGCTTGGCTTTTTCATGCCCTTTGTCATAGGCTGGCTCATCGCGTCTGTTGTAAGTCCGGTGGTAGTCTGGCTTGAGAGGCGGATGAATCTGATCAAGAAATGGGGATCTGTGCTGATCATTATCAGTGTGTTGGGGTTGGTGGGCTTGCTGATCTATCTGACGGTCAGTACGCTGGCGCGTGAGATCGCGATCCTGACGCAGGATATACCGGATATGTACCAGGACCTGGAGTCCGGGATGGATACGATCGGCGAGAGTCTCAACGGGATCTTCCGCATGCTTCCGTCCGGGATCCGGGCAGGATGGCGTACGATGATGAATAACCTGGACCAGACGATGGGAGAGATCATCGGCAGGCTCAGTGAACCCACGGTATCGGCGGCGGGAAGATTCGCTATGGGGATCCCTTCCGCACTGGTCGCGATCATTGTGACATTTATCTCGGCGTACTTTTTTATTGCCGACCGCGAAGAAGTGCTCTTGTGGGCGAAGAAGATCGCGCCTGACGCCCTGGTGACACGGATGACGATGGTGGTCGATAATTTTAAATATGCGGTAGGAGGGTACTTTAAAGCGCAGTTTAAGATCATGGCGGTAGTCTACGTACTGCTGGCGGCGGGGTTCCTGATATTAAGGGTTCACTTTGCGTTCCTTCTGGCGCTGCTGATCGCGTTTCTTGATTTCCTGCCGTTCTTTGGTACGGGTACGGCGCTGCTGCCGTGGGTATTCTACAAGTTCATGATGGGGGAATACAGGATGGTCGTGGGACTGCTGATCTTATACGGAGTCACACAGCTGGTGCGTCAGCTGATACAGCCCAAACTGGTAGGAGACAGTATGGGGCTGAACCCGTTGGTTACGCTGGCGCTCTTATATGCAGGTTACAAGATAGGCGGAGTGCTGGCGATGATCTTTGCGGTGCCGGTGGGAATGATCGTGATCAATCTCCATAAGGCGGGCGCCTTCGATTATATCCTGGATGATGTGAGGATACTGGTGGAAGGTATATTGAGCCTGCGCGAGTGATATGACGTGCGCAAGGTGTATCATACTGCGCTGCGCGGATCATACGGTATAGCAGGAATAGATTAGGGAGACAGAGAGGATGAATAGGATGGATAGGATGGAGCAGACAACAGAAGAATTCAGACAGGACCTTGCCGGATTCCGCAAGATGACAGACAAGTTCTATGCAAAAGAGATCAGTGTGAAAGAGTACAAAGGATATTCCGGCGGTTTCGGAAGTTACGCCCAGAGAGGCGGTAAGGCAAGTATGCTCAGGCTTCGGCTTCCGGGAGGAAGGCTCACCAAAGAGAAATTAAGATTCATTGCGGATATGGTTGCAGAGTACGGGATCCGAAAAGTACATTTTACCACATGTCAGACCGTACAGCTGCATGATCTGGATGCAAAGTCCGTCTGCGAGATCATGGAGAAGGCGCTTGACGCAGGGATCGTCACAAGAGGCGGAGGAGGAGATTTTCCGAGAAATGTTATGGTATCCCCGTTGTCCGGAGTGGAGAAGGGAGAATATTTCGACGTCATGCCCTGCGCGGAAGCAGTTTCTGATTATCTGCTTGGTATGGTCAGGACAGTGAAGATGCCGAGGAAATTGAAAGTAGGTTTCTCGAATTCTCCGGCAAATGAGACGCACGCGACGTTCCGTGATCTGGGGTTCGCGGCGAGGCAGGACGGGACCTTTGACGTGTATAGCGCCGGCGGCCTTGGGAATAACCCGCGTACAGGCGTCAAAGTTGCAGAGCACGTCCTGCCGTCGGAGGTGCTGTATTATGTGAAGGCTATGGTGGATACCTTTGTAGAATACGGCAATTATGAGAACCGTGCGAAGGCTAGGACCCGATATATGCAGGAGACGCTCGGCGCGGACGGCTATAAGAAGGCGTATCTTGAGAAATTAGAGGCAGTGAAGGCGAGCGAGGAACTGACGCTGGATATTGCGGGACGGTCAGGGGCTTACAGCGCCGCCGGAGAGGACAAGGCGCATGAGGCTGTGGGCGTAACCGGGAAGCGGGTGATCCCTCAGAAGCAGGAGGGGCTCTATGCAGTGGCGTACCATCCGATCGGGGGAGTGCCCAAACCGTCCAAATTCAAAGAGATCTATGAAGTGATAAAGGATATGGATAAGGCGGAGCTGCGTATTGCGCCGGACGAGACGGTCTACATCATTAATCTTAACGGTGAAGAAGCAGGAAAAGTACTTGCAGCCACAGCAGACGGCGCCGATAACCTGTTTGAGACGTCCGTAGCCTGTATCGGCGCGGCAGTCTGCCAGATCGGGCTCCGTGATTCCCAGGGGGCGCTGGCGGATATTGTGAAAGAAGTGAAAAAATATGATTTTGCGGACGGGGTATTGCCGCGTATCCATATCTCCGGCTGTGTATCGTCCTGCGGAACCCATCAGATCGGAACGCTGGGATTCCATGGAGGCGTCAAGCGGGTAGATGATGCGGCTAAGCCTGCGTTTACCATGCATGTGAACGGCTCTTGCCTGGAAGGGGAGGAACGGTTCGGCGAGCAGTGGGGCATGATGCTTCAGGAGGATCTGCCGGCATTCTTCGCTGAACTGGGGCAGGCAGTCCAGGCGGAGGGTACGGATTTTCAGACATGGTACAGGAAGGACCCGGAGAGATTCAGGAAGCTTGCGGATAAATATCTGTATTAAATGATTTCGAATCCCCAGAACGTATGGTACTGGGGATTCGCATGATCGCATGCCTGACGGCGCATGTTTCTAACGGGTAAAAAAATATTTAAAAAAATTAAAAAAAGCTGTTGACAAATGTAGGGTTGTGTAGTAATATAATTATTGTTCCGAGGGACACAAATAAGAAATGCGACAGTGGCTCAGTTGGTAGAGTACGACCTTGCCAAGGTCGGGGTCGCGGGTTCGAACCCCGTCTGTCGCTCTTAAGGATTGGATAGATGAGAAGATCATTTATCCAATTTTTTTATATCCAATTCTGATTTCCGGCAGCAGATTCTATGTTTCGGTTGTTTTCCATATAGAAAAGTGATATTCTTATTTTATCAGAAAATCTTCGGAAAAGATTTTGATAGAAAGGAGAATGTCACTATGGGATTTTTGACTGGGAAGACAGCTATTATTACAGGAGGCGGCAGATCTGTGTTAAGCGACGGCAGGTGCGGTTCCATCGGATATGGGATCGCTACCGCATATGCGAAAGAGGGCGCGAATATCGTGATCACCGGGCGCAATGTTAAGAAGCTTGAGGATGCGAAGGAAGAGCTGGAAAGGTTATACGGGATCAAGGTACTGGCGGTTCAGGCAGACGTTTCCGCAGGGGCAGATAATGAGGCAGTGGTCGAGCATGTGGTGAAGCAGGCGATGGATACATTTGGACGGATCGACGTGCTGATCAACAATGCGCAGGCTTCGGCTTCCGGCGTTACTCTTACGGATCACACGACAGAGCAGTTTGACCTGGCGCTTTACTCAGGGTTATATGCAACCTTCTATTATATGAAGGCATGTCATCCGCATCTTGCCGAGACGAAGGGTACGGTCATCAATTTTGCCTCCGGCGCGGGACTCTTTGGAAATTATGGCCAGTGCGCATATGCGGCGGCGAAGGAAGGCGTCCGCGGACTTACACGTGTGGCGGCTAACGAATGGGGCAAAGACGGAATCAATGTGAACATTATCTGTCCGCTTGCATGGACGGCTCAGCTTGAGAACTTCGAGAAGGCATATCCGGAGGCGTTCAAGCAGAATGTGAAGATGCCGCCGGCAGGCCATTACGGCGATGCGGAGCAGGAGATCGGGCGTGTCTGTGTACAGTTGGCTTCGCCTGACTTTAAGTATATGAGCGGAGAGACGATCACATTGGAAGGCGGTATGGGACTGAGGCCATAGTTAAGCAATAGAGGCAGGATGCCGTAGCCGTATAGTAAGAGGGTATAGGAGTATTTCCTATACCTTTGTTATGCCTTCCGTACCGGAGCGTTTACACTCCGGAGTCTTATAAAGGAGTGGGAGAATGAATGAAGTAAAAAAAGAGAGGAATCCTCTCGCGACAGAGAAGACGGAGAAGCTGATGGTAAGATTTGCGATACCGGCGATCATCAGTATGCTTGTCAGTTCGCTGTATAATATCGTAGACCAGATCTTCATCGGGCAGGGTGTAGGGATGCTGGGGAATGCGGCGACCAATATAGCATTTCCGATATCTATCATCTGTACGGCTACGGCGCTGCTGCTTGGGATCGGGAGCGCTTCGAATTATAATCTGGAGTCGGGCGCGGGGAATCAGGAGAAGGCATGCAGGATCGTGGGGACAGGGCTTAGCATGCTCGTGGCGTGCGGGATCATCATTGCCGGGATCGTGCTCGTATTCCTGGATCCGCTGCTTAAGATCTTCGGAGTGACTCCGGAGGTGCTGCCATACGCACAGGATTATACAGGGATCACCGCATGGGGTATTCCGTTCCTGATCCTGACTACAGGAGGGAATCATCTGATCCGTGCGGACAGAAGCCCGGCGTATTCCATGGCATGTATGCTGACAGGCGCGATCCTCAATACGATCCTGGATCCTTTGTTCATCTTCGGATTTCATCTGGGGATCAGGGGAGCGGCATGGGCGACCGTGATCGGGCAGGTGATATCGGGATTGCTGGTCATCCTATATTTCTGCAGGTTCCGTAAGATGGAGCTGGCAGGAGAGATGTTAATGCCGAGAGGAAAGTATCTGAAGGCGGTCATGTCGCTGGGGGTTGCCGCCTGTATCAACCAGATCTCCATGGCGGCGGTACAGATCACGATGAATAATACACTGCGTTCATACGGCGCGGTTTCGGTGTATGGTACGGATATCCCGCTTGCCTGTGTGGGAGTGATATCTAAGGTAAATATGGTATTCATGGCGATCTGTATCGGGCTGTCCCAGGGGTGTCAGCCAATCTGGGGATTCAATTACGGGGCGGGTTCCTATGGAAGAGTCAGGGAGACTTATTATAAAGCATTCCGGACATCACTTGCGATCGGCATCCTGTTTTTCCTGTGTTTTCAGTTCTTCCCGCGCCAGTTAGTCAGTATATTCGGGACGGGAAGTGAAGAGTATTTTCATTTTGCAGAACGATATTTCCGTATCTTTATGTTTATGACATTCATGAATGGGATACAGCCGATGTCTTCCGGGTTCTTCACTTCGATCGGGAAGGCGAAGTTAGGTATCGCCGTGTCTTTGACCAGGCAGGTGATCTTCTTGCTTCCGCTGATCCTGATCTTCCCGCTTTTTATGGGGATAGACGGCGTGATGTATGCGGGACCGATCGCAGACGGCGCAGCGGCGTTAGTGGCGGTGACATGTGCGGTCAGGGAGATACGTCTTATGAAGCGGTTAGAGTCAGAAGGATAAGGAGACAGACAGATGAAAGAGCGTATGCCGATCGGGTTCATGTTTAAGCAGATCAATACGATCTATGAGAAGGATCTTAATAACCTCTTGAAGACGGTGGGGATCACGGCGTCTCAGTGCGCGGTGTTGGATTATCTGTTCCGCAGCAATGAAGAGGTAGTGAACCAGAGGGATATCGAGAGAGCATTAAGTCTTAGAAATCCTACCGTGACAGGGCTTTTGAAGAGGCTGGATGAGAAGGGGTTTATTCTCTCCGTGCCCAATGAGAAGGATAAACGATGTAAGAATATCTATCTGACGGAGAAGGCTTACGACATACAGAGAAGGATGGACGCCGACCGCAAGAAGATTGATAAGCGATTCACTCTTGGGATGAATAAGAAGGAGAAAGCGGCGCTGGAGAAGATGTTGGAGAGAGTGCTGTATAATATAGCCGAGCCGTAGAAGGCAAAGGGCATATCGGATCCGCCGCCGGCAGCAGGCTTTTCGGCAGTTTCTGTAATAATTCCGGCTGAATGGGAAAATGCTATACAGCAGAGAATGCAGCATTTGTAAGTAGGTCAGGAGGGAATATGCCGGTAGAAGTCGTATCCTATATGCTTTCTGTCTGTGATCCCGAAAGACGCCTGCAGTTTCAGATGATCCTGCAGTGCGCGCCGTTTTTGAAAGGGATCAAGACGGCATGTATCATGAATATTGAGGACAGATATTGTCAGGAACTTGATAAGGTTCTGGCAGGCACGGACATGGAGTACAGGTGTCTGGCTGCGGACAGGGGCAGGCGCCTGATATTATTTTACAGAAGAAGAAAGTTGGCGGCATATATCATGAGAACGGAGGTCAGGGAATTTCTGGAGGGCTACGGGTATCCGTGCCGGGATCTTGACGGAGCGCTTGACAGGCTGTCGGGAAGAGTCCGTCGGTATGCCCGCCGAGACGCCGGTTTTCCTCACGAGATCGGAGCTTTTCTGGATTATCCCATCGAAGATGTGAGGAGCTTTATTGCGTGTAAAGGGAGGGGCGGGGTCATGAAAGGCTTCTGGAAGGTGTACCATGCTCCGGAAAGGGCGCGGCTGACCTTTCAGGTCTATGATATGGCGCGGCTTTGCGCTGTCAATGAATTTCTTGCAGGTATGCCGATGAAGGATATCGTGCAGAGGGAATGAAGGAGGATATTATGAGTTATGCGGATAAAATATTCATAGAGATGTGCAGAGATATTATAGACAACGGAACGGATACCAGCGGAGAGAAGGTACGTCCGAAGTGGGAAGACGGGAGTATGGCATATACGGTCAAACGGTTCGGCGTAGTGAACCGTTACGATCTGTCTAAGGAATTCCCGGCGCTGACGCTTAGGAGGACGGCGATCAAGAGCTGTACGGACGAGATGCTGTGGATCTGGCAGAGGAAGTCCAACAACATCCATGACCTGAAGAGCCATATCTGGGACAGCTGGGCGGACGAAGAAGGTTCTATCGGGAAAGCATACGGTTACCAGATGGGGGTGAAGCATGCATATAAGGAGGGGATGTTTGACCAGGTCGACCGGGTGATCTATGACCTTAAGAATCATCCATACAGCCGCAGGATCATGACGAATCTGTATGTACATCAGGATCTGCACGAGATGAATCTGTATCCCTGCGCTTATAGCATGACCTTCAATGTGACCAGGGAGAAAGGGACAGAGAGCCTGGTCCTGAACGGGATCCTGAATCAGCGTTCGCAGGATGTGCTCACTGCAAATAATTGGAATGTGTGTCAATATGCGGTGCTGCTGCATATGCTTGCGCAGGTGTGCGGTATGAAGGCAGGGGAATTTGTCCACGTGATCGCGGACGCACATATCTATGACAGGCATGTTCCGCTCGTGGAAGAGCTGATCGGCAGAGAACCGCTGCCGGCGCCGAAGTTCTGGCTGAATCCGGAGGTGACGGATTTCTATGCGTTTACTTCGGATGATGTGAAGCTGATCGATTATGAGACGCATGACCAGATCCGGAATATTCCGGTGGCAGTGTAGAAAGGGGAAGAAGCAGATGAATCTGATCGTAGCAGTTGATAAGAATTGGGCAATAGGAAAGAATAACCGGATGATGTGGAGTATCCCGGCAGATATGAAATTCTTCCGGGAGACGACCAGCGGGAATATCGTGATCATGGGCAGAAAGACGCTTGAGAGCTTCCCCCAGGGCCAGCCTCTTAAGAACAGGGTCAATATTGTGATCTCGGGGAATCCGGACTATAAGGTGAAGGGTGCGCTGGTGGTACACAGTGTGGAGGAAGCAGTTAAGGAAGCCGGCAGATACGAAGGAGAGATCTATGTGATCGGCGGGGAGAGCATCTACCGGGCCATGCTTCCGCTGTGTGATACGGCGTATATTACAAAGATCGACCACGCTTTCGACGCGGATACGTATTTTCCGGACCTGGATGCAGATGCAGGGTGGAGGATGACGAAGATCAGCGAAGAACAGACGTGTTTTGATCTGGAGTATTATTTTACGGTATATGAGAGAATCTGATCAAAAATCATTTTACAGACGGCAGGATAAGAATTATGAGAATATTAAGTATTACGGCACAGAAGCCGAATAGTACCGGAAGCGGCGTCTATCTGACAGAGCTTGTGAAGGAATATGCCCTTATGGGGCATGAGCAGGCGGTCATTGCGGGCGTCTACCAGGAGGATCTGACAGAACTGCCGGAAGGGGTGGACTTCTATCCGGTGTATTTTGAGAATGAGGAGCTGCCATTTCCGATCGTAGGAATGTCGGATGAGATGCCTTACAGAAGTACGAGGTACTGCGATCTGACACCGGAGATGACGGCGCGGTTTGAGCGGGTATTTCTCGGCGTGATGGAACGGGCGGTGAAGGAATTTAAGCCGGATCTGGTATTATGTCATCATCTGTATCTGCTCACGGCTATTTTAAGAGCGCATTATAAGGAGCTTTGTATCTATGGGTTCTGTCACAATACCGACTTAAGGCAGATGGTGAAGACGGATCTGAAGAGAGGATTCATAAAAGAACAGATTCCAAAGCTTGACAGGATATTTGTTCCGCAGGATGCGCAGAGAGAGGGTGTGCTTAAGATCTATGGGGCGGATCCGAAGAAGATCACGGCGGTGGGAATGGGATATAACAGTAAGGTATTCTTTCCCACGGGTGAGAAGAAAGCCGACGGTGTGACGAGGATTGTATTTGCGGGAAAGATCGCGGAGAAGAAGGGTGTTATGAGCCTCATCAGGAGTCTCTTTATCCTGTCAAAACGGTATGGACAGGATGAACGCTGCAGGCGGGATAGGCTGCTGATCCGGCTTGCCGGAAGCTCGGGGAATCCGGACGAATACGAGAAGATCCGCAAGATGGCAGAGGAATGCCCGTATGAGGTTCAATTTACCGGAAGGCTTACCCAGCCTGAACTTGCAAAGGTATATAATGAGAGCGAGATCTTCGTGCTGCCCTCCTTTTTTGACGGGCTGCCTCTTACGATCATCGAGGCGCTTGCCTGCGGCGACAGGGCTGTAGTATCGGATCTGCCGGGGATTAAGGACTGGGTCGGCAGGTATACGTCGGGGGCGGATGTCAGATATGTCAGGATGCCCGAGATGAGGAATGCGGATGAGCCGGCGCCGGAGTCTCTGCCGGGATTCGAGGAACGTCTGGCGGACGCGCTCTATGCAAGTATCGGCTCTGCCGGGGGGAAGTATGCGGATGTCAGCAGGATCTCCTGGGAGGGGATCGCCAGGGAGGTTTTAAAGTGATTAAAAATATCCGGTTGACAAGTAAGGGACGAGTCAACTATAATAGATATAATTCAGTTATATGAATTGATTTGAAAGAGTTATCTGACAGATTAACGGTTAGAAAATATAAGAAAATGCTATGATAAGGAGGAGTACGCAGATACTTGAAGCCTAGAGAGAAGATGGACGGTGGGAATCTTCATGACGGGTCTGCGGAAGTAGCCTTTGAGCAGTGAACCGAAAGGGCATCAGGGCAGTCAGTGGCAGCAGGAGCCAGGACGAAAGACCGATATGGGAAATGAGGTGTCTGAGTAGACTTCAACGCAGTCCCGGCGTTAGAGGGGAGCGGTATCGGAGATGAGAGCGGACATCGGATCTTCTGTACCGGCAGAGTGCAGAGAGTTCTCTCTTTGAAGTTAGGTGGTAACACGGATGCAGTATTCGCCCTAAGCAAAAGCTTAGGGTGTTTTTTCGTTATGAAGGCGGCTGTTAGAAAATGGGAGGTATGTATATGAAAAAGATCAGCGGTAACAAGTTATTGGTAAAGGCATTGAAAGAAGAAGGGGTAGATATTCTGTTCGGGTATCCGGGAGCTTGTACGATCGACATCAGCGATGAGCTGTATAAGCAGGATTATACGAAAGTGATCCTTCCCAGGCAGGAGGTTGCGCTGGTCCATGAAGCAGACGCCTATGCCAGATCCACAGGAAGGGTGGGCGTGTGCCTTGTGACCAGCGGTCCGGGTGCAACGAATCTTGTTACAGGCCTTGCGACCGCATACTATGACAGTGTCCCGTTAGTGTGCTTTACCGGACAGGTGGCAAGACATCTGATAGGAAACGATGCATTCCAGGAGGTTGACATCGTAGGGATTACCAGGAGTATTACCAAGTATGGAGTAACCGTCCGCAACAGGGAAGACCTGGGGCGTATCATAAAGGAGGCATTCTACATCGCAAGGTCGGGACGGCCGGGGCCGGTTCTCATCGACCTGCCGAAGGATGTGATGGGAGAGCTTGGAAGCCCGGAATATCCGGCGGAGGTCAATATCCGCGGATACAGGCCGAATACGCAGGTGCATATCGGACAGCTTAAGAAGGCGCTCAAGATGCTTGGAAAAGCGAAGCGCCCGCTCTTCCTGGCAGGAGGCGGAGTGAACATCGCCCGGGCGAACGCAGAGTTTACAGAGCTGGCAGAGCGGACCAAGATCCCTGTGGTCACGACGGTCATGGGGCGCGGAGCGATCGCGACGGATCATCCGCTGTATATCGGGAATCTTGGGATGCATGGGGCGTATGCCTGCAATATGGCGGTGGGTGAATGCGACCTTCTATTCTCGATCGGAACACGGTTCAACGACCGTATCACAGGAAAGCTTCATTCCTTTGCGCCTCATGCGCAGATCGTCCATATTGACATTGATACGGCGGCAATATCCAAGAATGTGCAGGTGGATGTGCCGATCGTGGCGGATGCAAAAGAAGCAGTTACCAGGATGCTGGAGTATGTAACGGAGTGCGATACAGAGAAATGGCGCGCCATGGTAGAGGGGTGGAAGCAGGAGTATCCGCTGCAGATGAAGAAGAAACCGATCATGACGCCGCAGGATGTCATTGATACGATCAACCGTGTGTTCGAAGAAGTGATCGTGGTTACGGATGTCGGGCAGCATCAGATGTTCACGGCGCAGTTCATCGGGCTTAATGAGAAGAAGAGGCTTCTGATGTCCGGCGGGCTTGGAACGATGGGATATGGGCTTCCGGGAGCCATCGGGGCGAAGATCGGGAATCCGGACGTGCCGGTTCTGTCCATCTCCGGGGACGGCGGCATGCAGATGAATATCCAGGAGCTGGCAACGGCGGTATTAGAAGAGCTTCCGATCATCAGTTGTATCTTTAACAATAATAATCTGGGCATGGTGCGTCAGTGGCAGAAGTTATTCTACGGGAAGCGTTATTCCATGACATGTCTGAGGTCCGGAGCGGCATGCCGCGGAAGATGCGGCGAGGTGGAATGCCCTACCTATACGCCGGACTTTATCAGGCTGGCGGAAAGCTACGGCGCGAAGGGAATCCGGGTTACGAAGAAAGAAGAGATCGAGCCTGCGTTCAGAGAAGCGATGAAGAGTGAGAAGACGCCGTATATTATCGAATTCGAGATAGATCCGGAGGATCTGGTATATCCGATGATCCGTCCGGGAGGGACATTAGAGGATATGATCCTAGACTGTTAGTGTGGGGGACTATGTTCTTCCTGGTGTCAGAGGACGAAATTTTAGAAAGAAGAAAGAAGGGAAAGAGATGAACGGAAACTGCATGAAAAAACGATGGATCTCCCTGTACGTAGAGAACCAGGTGGGCGTTCTGTCGAAGATCTCCGGACTTTTCTCCGGTAAGTCTTACAATCTGGACAGCCTTACCGTGGGAACCACGGAGGATCCGACTGTTTCAAGGATGACGATCGCTACAGTCAGCGACGACGAGACTTTTGAGCAGATCAAGAAGCAGCTGAACCGGCTGGTAGAGGTGATCAAGGTCATTGATTTTACGGATGTATTTGTCAGAATGAAAGAGATCTTATATGTCAAGGTCAGAAAGTGCACGGCGGAGGATAAGGTGGAGATATTCCAGATCGCAGAGACATTCAAAGCGAAGGTGATCGATTACGGGAAGGACAGCCTTCTGTTGGAATTCGTGCAGACGGCTACGAAAAATGACGCCGTTATCAAACTGATGAAGGAAGAGTTCAAGAGTATCGAGGTAGTAAGAGGCGGAAGCGTCGGCATCGAGTCGATCAGTATGATGGAACGGTAAAAAACAGAGTGCACTCTTGAATTTTAACGCGCAGAGGGATATAATAGGGTCAGATAACACATTTATGATAGAAAAGCAGAGAAAGAACGGAGGAATTGAATGATGGAGAAGAAGAACATTGACTGGTCTAATCTTGGGTTTGCTTATATACAGACGGATAAGAGATATGTATCCAATTATAAAGACGGAAGATGGGACGACGGGGGGCTGACTTCCGATGCGAATGTCGTGATCAACGAATGTGCATGCGTGCTGCAGTATGCCCAGACTTGCTTTGAGGGACTGAAGGCGTATACGACGGAGGATGGACATATCGTGATGTTCCGTCCCGATCTGAATGCAAAGAGAATGGCAGATACGGCGAAGAGGCTTGAGATGGCGGTATTTCCGGAGGAGAGATTCTTAGATGCCGTGCACAAGACCGTGGAGGCGAACGCTGCATATGTTCCTCCGTATGGATCAGGAGCTACGTTGTATGTGCGTCCGTATCTGTTCGGCTCGAATTCCGTGATCGGCGTAAAGCCGGCGGATGAATATCAGTTCCGTGTATTTACGACGCCGGTGGGACCGTATTTCAAGGGCGGTGCGAAACCGATCACGATCCGGGTATGTGATCTTGACCGTGCGGCTCCCCATGGAACAGGCCATGTAAAGGCAGGGCTTAACTATGCCATGAGCCTTCATGCGATCGTGGATGCCCATGCTCAGGGATATGACGAGAACATGTATCTGGATGCCGCGACAAGGACGAAAGTAGAAGAGACCGGCGGCGCGAACTTCCTCTTTATCACGAAGGATAATAAGGTGGTAACGCCGAAGTCTGATACGATCCTTCCGTCTATCACAAGACGCTCCCTGATGTATGTGGCAGAGAAATACCTGGGGCTTGAGGTTGAAGAAAGAGAAGTACCTTTTGAAGAAGTGAAGGAATTCGCAGAATGCGGTTTATGCGGAACGGCGGCTGTGATCTCTCCGGTCGGAAAGGTAGTGGATCACGGGAAAGAGATCTGCTTCCCAAGCGGTATGGACGAGATGGGACCGGTGACGAAGAAGCTCTATGATACACTGACCGGAATCCAGATGGGACAGATCGAGGCGCCGGAAGGGTGGATCCATGTAGTTTGCTGATAAGATCCAGTACATCGAAAATATAGAATGACAGGAGTGGTATATATGCCGATGATCCGGCCTTTTAGAAGTGTTCGTCCCGCCAAGGACAAGGCGTCAGCAATCGCAGCGCTTCCTTATGATGTATATGACCGAGGAGAAGCGAAGAAAGCCGTAGAGAAGAATCCGCTCTCTTTCCTCAGGATAGACCGTGCGGAGACGCAGTTTCCGGACGGGACCGATATGTATTCCCAGGAAGTCTATGACCGTGCGAGACAGACTCTGGAAGAGATGGTAGAAGACGGGTGCTTTATAACGGATGAAGAATCCTGCTATTATCTGTACGCTCTGACATATCAGGATCATACGCAGAACGGGATCGTAGGATGTGCTTCGGTCGATGATTATCTGAACGGGGATATCCGCAGACACGAGAATACAAAAGAAGATAAAGAGAGGGACAGGATCCGTCATGTAGATACGCTGAACGCCCAGACGGGACCGATATTTCTGGCGTACCGCAGGCAGCTCCGGCTGGATCAGATCATCTGTAAGGTGAAGGAATCAGAGGCGCTTTATGATTTCGTCTCGGAGGACGGGATCCGGCATCAGGTATGGAAGATCCAGGAGGGCGAGGCGCTGACAGAGGAGATCGCTTTGTTGTTTTCCCGTATGGAATGTATCTATATCGCGGACGGGCACCACAGAGCGGCGTCGGCTGTGAAGGTGGGGCTTAAGCGCCGTGCAGAGCATCCGGAGCATGACGGGACGGAGGAATTCAATTATTTTCTTTCGGTGTTATTCCCGGCGGAAGAGTTGAAGATATTGGATTATAACCGTGTGGTGGAAGGACTGAACGGGTATACCTTTGAAGGGTTACTGAAAGAGATGGAAGAACGATTCCACATTACAGAGTGTGACGCGGCGTTTCACCCGGAACGTAAGGGTGTGATCGCGATGTACGGCAGGGGGAAATGGTATCGCTTGACGGCGAAAGAGGAATTGTACACGGGTGATCCGGTGGATGATCTTGACGTATCGATCCTGCAGGATCATGTCCTGGATCCGCTGCTTGGAATCCAGGATCCGAAGACCGATCCAAGACTGCGGTTTGTCGGGGGCGTCCGGGGGCTTGGCGAGCTGGTCCGGCTGACCGGGCAGACGTCTGAGAATGTGGCGTTTGCCATGTACCCGACTTCTATGGAGGAGTTGCTTGCCGTGGCGGATTCGGGAAGGCTGATGCCTCCGAAATCAACCTGGTTCGAGCCCAAATTACGGAGCGGGCTATTCATACACACGTTCTAAACATAGGATACCTTCAGAACGAACAGATAGATATAGAAAGATCTGTTCGCTCTGAAGGTATTTTTTTGGCGTTAAACAGTATATAACACTTGACAACAGTTGTAAACTGTTATATACTGTTTGCAACAAAGGAGGGATGGAATGAAGTTGATCATTAATCATTCTTCCATGCAGCCGATCTACGAACAGATCGTGGAGCAGATTAAAAATAAAGTCATGCATGGAGAACTTGAAGAAAATACGGCGCTCCCGTCGGTGAGAGTTCTGGCAAAGGAACTGAAGGTCAGCGCTCTGACCGTGAAGAAAGCATACGACGCGCTGGAAGAGGAAGGATTCGTGAACACGGTTCACGGAAAAGGAAGCTTTGTAGCTTTCGCCAACCAGGAATTGCTGTTGGAAGAGAAGAAGAAGGAAGTGGAAGCCGATCTGGAGAGAGCGATCCGGAAGGGCAGAAGCTGCGGGATGACAGATCCGGAGATCCGGACGTTATTCGAGATCATATTGGAAGATTAGGAAGAACCGGATGTTATGCGATCCGGGCATTGTATGAGATCATGCTGGAAGATCAGCAGATTCGGAGGGTAGACAGATGCTGAGACTTAGTAAAGTAAAGAAGGAATATAAAGGATTTCAACTGGACTGTACACTGGAAGTACAGGAAGGGTGTGTGACGGGGCTGATCGGTAAGAACGGAGCGGGAAAGAGTACCACATTCAAGGCGATATTGGGACTGATCAGCACAGACGGAGGCAGTATAGAGATATTCGGTAAGCCGGTCTCAGAGATGAAGATCAGAGACCGGGAGGATATCGGAGTGGTCATGTCAGATTCAGGATTCAGCGGTTATCTGACGGTGCGAGACCTGATCCCGGTGCTTAAGAGTATGTATACGAACTTCCAGGAAGAAGAGTTCCGGAGACAATGTGAGAAATTCTGGATTCCGACGGATAAAAAGATCAAGGAATTCTCCACCGGAATGAAGCGCAAGCTGCAGGTGCTGGCGGCGATCACACACGAGGCAAAGCTTCTGATCCTGGATGAGCCGACGGCGGGATTAGATGTGGTGGCGCGGGATAAGCTTCTTGATATGCTGCGCACCTATATGGAGCAGGAAGGGCGGGCAATATTGATCAGCTCACATATCTCGGGAGACTTAGAAGGTATCTGCGATGATATCTACATGATCGACGAGGGAAAGATCGTGCTGTATGAAGAGACGGATGTGCTGCTTGACCGCTATGGGATCCTGAAGGTGACGAAAGAACAGTATGAAGAGCTTGATCAGGAGTATATTCTCCGGTGTAAGAAAGAGGAATTCGGATATAGCTGCATGACAAGCCAGAGGCAGTTCTATCAGGAAAATTATCCGCAGATCACGGTGGAAAAGGGAAATATTGACGAGTTGATCATGATGATGGTAAGAGGTGAAGAGTAATGAAGGGATTATTGATCAAAGATTTTAAATTATTAAAAGGGCAGAAGCAGTTTTTTACATCGGTTTTGATCGTGATGACTGTGTTCTTGATGACGAGCAACAACCTCTCGTTCGTCATCAGCTACATTACGGTCATGATGGGGATGCTGACGCTGACGACGATCAGCTATGATGAACATGAGAATGGTATGGGATATCTCTTTACACTTCCGGTCAGCCGGAAGGGATATGTCCGGGAGAAATATCTGTTCGGCATTATGACGACCCTGCCGGTGCTTGCCGTGGTCTCAGCCATAGCTTTTCTCGTGTCCGGAATCCGGCATATTGATTTTACAGTTGAAGAGTGGGGAGGCGCGATAATGGGAAGCATGCTGATTGTTACGATGATGCTGTCGCTTCTGATACCGATAGAGCTGAAGTTTGGGGCGGAGAGGAGCAGAATTGCGATGACGCTTGTATTTGGAGGAACTTTTGCGGTTGTATATATAGTTGCAAAGGCAAGCGAGTTCCTGGGGATCGACTGGAAGATCTGGATTGACAGGCTTAACGGACTAGACCTGCCGGTCGTCTGGGGTGCGTTTGCTGTGATCTGCGGGGGTGCCCTGGCAATATCCTATCTCTTTTCACTGCGGTTTTTGATGAGGCGGGAATTTTAAGGATTCTTCATTTTTTGTAGGGAGATTATAGAGATTTTCATCTTATGATAAGTCTATGATGACAGAAAGGAAGATGCATATGTCTACTATAATTAAAATCAAGGATCTGAATCAGTATTATGGCAGGAAGCAGGCGTTAAGAGATATCAATCTTACGATAGAAACCGGGATGTTCGGTCTTCTGGGGAGAAACGGAGCCGGAAAGACGACTTTGATGAAAGTGATCGCAACATTGCTTCCCCGGTCGGAGGGCATGGTCTCTGTGTGCGGAAGAAATACGCAGAAAGCCTCGGAGGTCAGAAAGATCGTGGGATATCTTCCGCAGGAATTCTCAATGTATCCGAATATGACCGTGTATGAGACGATGGATTATCTGGGGGTGTTGTCCGGGCTTGACCGGGCAAAGAGAAGGCAGCGGATCCCGAAGCTTCTTGAGAAGGTGAATCTTGAAGGAGATCAAAGGAAGAAGGTGAAGGCGTTATCAGGCGGTATGAAGCGGAGGCTTGGCATCGCCCAGGCAATTCTTCATGATCCGAAAGTGCTGATCGTGGATGAACCGACAGCCGGGCTTGATCCGGAAGAGAGGGTCCGCTTCCGTAATCTTCTGTGTGAGATCGCAGAGGAACGGATCGTGATCTTGTCTACCCATATCGTTGGGGATATTGAGGCGACCTGTGAAGACATCGCCATATTGGACGAGGGAAGCGTAATCTATCGGGGGACGGTATCTGACCTGATCGCTATGACGGACGGGAAAGTTTATTCCGCCGAGATTAGCAAAAGAGAACTGGAGCTCTTAAAGAAAGACTATATTGTGACCAGTATGCTTACCCTGGGAAATAACGTGATGGCACGTTTTCTGGCAGAAGAGAAACCATTTGCGTCGGCGAAACTCTGTGAAGCCGGTGTGGAGGATGCATATATGTATCTGATGCACATGAAAAGAGGTGAGTTTGGATGTTAGTGCAGTTATTTCTAAAAGAGTGTAAACAGACGCTGCGAAGCCTCATTTACTGGGCCATCGTCCTGATCTTGATCTTTCATTTTACTTCTCAGCTTGGAGAGATGGAAATTGAGCGAAAACCGGAGCCGGGGCAGGAGGAATATGGTTACAAACAAAGCCGGGATCCGGATACGATCATGAGGATTACACTTGGACAATTGGCAGAAGAGTATTGCAGGGAGAATTATACGACCTATCCCATCGGATTCTATAAGAGTGTGACATTGAATGAAGAGGATGACAGGAGGATCGGCGAGATACTGGAAGAGACAGCAGGGATCGCCGGAAGAGAAGCAGCCAGACAGGGGATAATAGAGCCGAAAGAAGGATTGGCTTATGATCGTTTTGTTGAATTGATGGATGAAGTAGATAAGATCTTGGGCGGAGGATCCAATTACAATAAGGAATACCGGGAGAAGAACGCCGAGATCCCCATGTCCTACGAGGATGCCGTGGAAGAATACAACGCCTTGACAGAAAAGGACCGGCTGACAGGCGGCTATGCAAGGCTTTTCGCTGATTATATGGTGATCTTGCTTGGAATACTGCCCGTCTTTCTGGCAGTAACCCGGGGACTGCGCGACCGCCGCGCGATGATGCAGGAATTGATCTATACACGGAAATGTCCGTCGGTAACAGTCGTAGCAAGCCGCTATCTGTCTATGGTCGTGATGCTGACGGTTCCTGTGCTCGTCATCTCTCTGGTTCCTCTTTCGAAATGTATGAGGTATGCGCAGACGGCGGGGATCAGCGTAGATATACTTGCCTTTGCGAAATATACGTTCGGATGGCTGTGCCCGACGATCATGATCGTGACGGCTGTAGGGATGTTCTTTACGGAATTGACCGATACCGCCTTGGCTGTATTGGTTCAGGGGGCATGGTGGTTTGTTACGATATTTGGAGGGATCAGCGGAATGAGAGGCGGTATGTACGGATGGAATCTTGCGCCCAGGCATAATACGGAGATGAACTGGCAGGGATTCCATGACGGGTTCGCGCAGCTTGTGGCGAACCGGCTGCTCTATGCGGCTGTGGCATTGCTTCTGACAGCATTTACGGTATTGATCTATGCACAGAAAAGGAAAGGGAGGCTTAAGATCCGTGGAAAGATATTGGCAGATCGAAAGAGTAAATCTGAAACATAATATACCGCTCCATGTCCTGGTGAGCGCCTTGATGCTCCTGGTATCTCCGCTTCTTATAGGGGTAGCGAATCTTGGGGCGCAGGATACGGCAAAAGCGTTGGAGATGTATGCGGCTCTGATCGGGATCGTGCTTCTGCCGCCGGTATTTTTGCCGGAACAGGATCATGATATCAGAGATCTGGTATATACCAAATACATGGATGGCGCGGTGGTCTATCTGGTGAGGATCATTGGAAACGTGGTATTGATGGCGGCGCTTCTGGGACTGTATATAGGGATGCTTATGCACAATGAGTGTGAATTCCCGGTGGGGAAGTATTTCTGCGGAACACTGGCAGAGATGCTGTTCATGGGAGGGCTTGGATTGTTCTCCTACGGCATATCCGATAATCTGGTGATTGGTTATATGGTTCCGATTACCTATTATATTGCGGCGATCGGAGGCGGGGAGAAATATCTCCGGATGTTCTATCCCTTCTCGATGGCGGGAGGCAGCTATAGGGAGAAGGTGTGGCTTCTGGCGGCGGCGGTGATCCTTGTGAGCGCGGGGGTATGGCTTCGATGCAGGAGAAAATGCTGAGGCGGAATGAGAAAAAGCAAATAGTAAGGCTGCTGCAAACAGCGGGCCTATACGGTATATACCGTATGGGACTTGCATATTGCAGCAGCCTTTGTGTGTTTTATAATATTTTATCGAAATCAGTCAACGTAACCTAACCATGCGCCGCTTGCGGAGAAGGAGGAATCCCTTCCGTCGATCGACACGATCTGGTCGGCGTACATTTTACCGTCGGCAGGGTTCAGATAATACCAGGTGCGTCCCAGGAGGATCCAACCTTTGTGCATGTGCCCGCTGCCGTTAAAATAATACCAGGAGCCGTCCGGCGCAAGATACCACCCGGTGACCATAGCGCCTGAACTGCGGAAAGCGAAGGAAGAGCCGCTGATCGCATGGATTCCGTCCGCCAACATCTTCCCGTCGGCTGGATCCAGGTAGTACCAGGTACGTCCCAGGAGGATCCAGCCTGTATGCATGTAGCCGCTGTTGCTGAAATAATACCAATTACCGCCGGAGGCGTGATACCACCCGGTAACCATGGCGCCAGAGCCGTGGAAAGCGAAGGAAGAGCCGCCGATCACGTGGATACCGTCCGCTAACATCTTCCCATTTGCCGGATCCAGATAATACCAGGTGCGCCCCAGGAGGATCCAGCCTTTGTGCATGTAGCCGCTGTTGCTGAAATAATACCAATTGCCGTCGGAGGCGCGGTACCACCCGGTAACCATGGCGCCTGAACCGTGGAAAGCGAAGGAAGAGCCGCCGATCACGTGGATACCGTCTGCCAACATCTTTCCATTTGCCGGATCCAGATAATACCAGGTGCGCCCCAGGAGGATCCAGCCTTTGTGCATGTAGCCGCTGCCGTTAAAATAATACCAGCAGCCGTCCTTTTGATACCATCCGGTGATCATCCATCCGTTGGCGTCGAAGGCAAAATTCGAACCGTTTATAGAGTAGATGCCGCTTGACGGATAAGAACCGTCGGCGCTGCGAAACCACCATCTTCCGCCGGAGGCGATCCAGGAACCATTGTCTAATACGGGGATGTTGTCGTTACCGCCAGTATTGCCGTTATCACCGTTACCGCCAGTGTTATCACCGCCGTTGTTGTCGCCATTACCGTCAGTATTGCCGTTATCACCGCCGTTGCTGCCGTCAGTATTACCGTTGTTGTCGCCGTTACCGCCAGTGTTATCACTGCCGTTGTTGTTGCCGTTACCGCCAGTATTGCCGTTATCACCGTCGGTGTTGTTGTTGCCGTTATCACCAGTATTGCCGTTATCGCCGTTACCGTCAGTATTGCCGTTATCACCGCCGTTGTTGTCGCTGCCATCCCCGTCCCCATCGGAACTTGTACAGGTAACCTCTGCGCTCAGGGAAGCGGAATAGCTGCCGACCGGGAATCGGTATGATATGGACGCGGTTCCTGCTTTTTTGCCGGTAATAGAACCGGTGGAAGCATTTACCGAGATGACAGAAGAGTCGGATGACTCCCATGTGCCGTTCAGCGAGGCAGTACCGTTTTCGCATATGATTTTGGCGTCTGCCGAGTCGCCTTTTTCTATGGAACCAGGACATTCGATTTTAATACCATAACACCCTGCCAGGTCAGCCGGAGCGTTCGTTGAACCGAGCAGTCCGTTGGCTGTCTGTCCGCTGCTTCGGATATCCCAGTAAGTATTCTTTGCCGTACCGCCCTGATCGTGGTACCAGTACGCAAGGATCCCGCCGGTAACCGGATTATCGCCTGTGCCGTTTACTTTTCCGCAGGCATAGCTGTTCTCGATCGTTCCGCCATATAGATAGGAGATCAATCCTCCGGCATCCTTCGCATTGACGGTGGCAGAAGTATAACAATTGCGTATGACTCCTTTGCTGTATAGTATCCCGGCGAGTCCGCCGGCACGGCTGGAATAGCTGCTGAGCTCTGAGGTAATATTTCCTCCGATCACCGTGATATTCTCCAGGATTCCGTCTACGGTAGAGAAGATACCGGCATAATCGTTGGCTACGGTGACAACCGGATTGTCGAACGTTAGATTCTTGACCAACGCGTTAGCCCACAGGTCACTGATGAATCCCGCCGCATTTTTAGCCGAGACATTCAGATTACGGATGGTCTTTCCGTTGCCGTCAAGTATTCCTTTGAATTCAGCGATGGGCATGAAGTTCATCCCACTCAGGTCGATATCGTTCATGACCCGGTAATAAGTATTGGCGGCCGAGGATGAGAGGGCGTACAGATCCTGAACCGTATAAAGCTCATAAGGATCGTCCTGTGTCCCGCTTCCTTTCAATGGTTCCGGAAACGATACGTCGAATGTCATAGAACCATCTGCATTTTTAACCAGGTTGTTGATCACAATTCCGCTGTTGGATCCGTTCGCATAATAGATGGTGCCGTTATCGTAGCCGGGTGTCTCCCCGCCTAAGGGTTTCCCAAGTGAGGTAAATCCTTTTGGGTTATCCGGAGAAAGAGTCGCATATCCGACATCCCCGTCGCCGGCATTAAGGCTGCTCTCGTTTGGACGGAACGCATAGATGAAATCCGGCGGTCCCTGGGAATTCCCGGAAGTGGAAGGCGGATTTCCGGAGTCTATGATCCGATAGACCAGAAGCCCGGCATTTTTCTGACCGCCGTCGCCAGGGTCTATTGCACGGTTTTCCACCACGAAATATTCGTCCGATTTGACGGATGATTTTAATATGGCGGCGTATTCCTCATTGGGGTCCGTATATTTGGCGGTGTTGAGAGTGACGCCCTGTGCCGACGAGGTATATACCGGGAGCTTCGCGCCGAATTCCAGGTATTCCCTCTGATACCATGCCGTAATATTTGCCGCATTTCCTTTATCCATGATATCCCAGGGTCCCAGAGGATTGACTGTCGAGTCGCTGTACCGATACAGGTCGGGAAGCGACAGGGTATGGAGAAATTCATGCTTGATAGCTCTTGAGAGCTCTCCATAAGGAGCCAAGATACCTCCGGTGTCAGTGCCCTTATTTATCAGGTTGTAGGTATATACGGTAAGATTTTCCGGTCCGATCGGTACGTTGATTTCCTGACTGGACTTGTGATCCCAGAGAAGATCGCCGTGATCGATATTCTCGGAATAAGGGTTCGTTACAGAGACGACAAATGAGATGCCGTCAATATGGCCGTCACGATTCTGATCAAGTTCAAGACCGCTGTTTGCAAGCTGATCTTTTACACCGTTGACCGCGTCGGTGATCAGTTCATTTTCCCGAACCCTGCGTTCTTCTGACGTCGTATAACCGTTGGTCAGATTCCCGGAAGAGTCCGTATATTGCTTCTTGTAATAATCCGCATTCTGTGAGACTTCTACGGAATAGCAATTATTCTGGGCATCCGCAGGGTAGAAGTAAGTGTTGATATCAATATTGCCGTAAGAGATACGTGTCAGGTATTTCTTCAGGGAAAGATCCCCCGTGTTGTAGATCTTCTGGGCATTCCCGATACCCGCCCGGGTCACGTATTCGCTTTCCCCATTAAAACGTACGAATACAATGATATTGTCAATGCGGCCGTTAAGCGGACTTGCATAGGGCTGTATTCCCTCAGGATCGGTATAGCGGTCGTATTCCGTGTCTTCCGGGGGTATGTCTGCGATCTCATCTGGAATTTCCAATCCTTGGGCGCGGACGGACGGTCCGGATAAACCTAGCGCCATAAGAAATCCGATCGCTCCAAGCAGCAGGTGCCTGGCTCTGCTCTGCTTCATAGGCAAAACCTCCTTAAAATGTAATGAATGAAAGTGAATAATATAATTATTCACTTTCATTATACATGAAAAATAGAAGAAAATAAAATAGAAAAAGTTGAATTTGGCAGTACTTTCTTATATAATGGAGAACAGTGGTAATTTGAAGTATCAGTATGATCCGGTCTTATCCGCAGGATCGTACTGATTAGACGGAGATATCATGTATTATTAACGAGTAAGGTGAAGGAGAAATATGCATGGAAAGTGTAGCGTTAGTGGTGATGGCTGCAGGCATCGGCAGCAGGTTTGGCGGCGGGATCAAGCAGTTGGAACCAGTCGGGCCGAATGGTGAGATCATAATGGACTATTCGATCTATGATGCGGTTAAGGCAGGATTTAACAAAGTGGTCTTTATTATAAGGAAAGATCTGGAAGAGGATTTTAAGAGAGTGATCGGGAACCGGATCGAGAAGATCGTGGATGTTTCTTATGTGTTCCAGGAGCTTGACGATATTCCGAAGCAATATCAGGACAAGTTCCCGGACAGGAAGAAGCCGTGGGGGACCGGGCAGGCGGTTTTGTGCTGCAAGGATGTGGTAAAGACGCCTTTTGCAGTTATTAATGCCGATGATTATTACGGCAAAGAGGCATTTGCCGAGGCTTATGATTATCTGAGCCGGGATCATGCCGGCTCAGAGAAGACGAAGATGTGTATGATCGGTTTCCTGCTTAAGAATACGTTGAGTGAGAACGGCAGTGTGACCAGAGGCTTATGTTCTGTCGGACAGGACGGGATGCTTAAGGGGATCAGGGAGACCTATGGGATAGAGAAGATCGACGGCAGGATTATCGCCGGTGAGGGTGAAGAGAAGAAAGAATTGGGGGAAGAGCTTATCGTATCCATGAATATGTGGGGATTCTTTCCGGAGTTTTTTGGTGTACTTGCGGATGGTTTCGCAGATTTTCTGGGCGGTCTCAGTGAAAATGAGCTGAAGCGCGAATATTTGCTGCCGACGATCATAGGCGGGCTGTTGGAGAATGACGCGGCAGACGTGGAGGTTCGCCAGTCTTCGGACGAATGGTTCGGCGTCACTTATAAAGAGGATAAGGATGCGGTTGTGAAGGCGATCAGGCATCTGATAGCCGAAGGTGTTTATCCGGAGAAGTTATTTTGAGGATTTCTTAGCTTGTATGGATCGGTACGTCATTCGTTCAGAGCAATGCAATGATGTGCCGGTATGATCATAGAAGGCAGAAAGGAAAGGAGAAGAAAGGTGAAAAAGAAAAAGATGTTGAGAAAGGGCTTGCTGTTTCTGCTGGTGTTGGCATTGCAGACCACACCGGCAGCTTATGCAAGTGAAGCTTCGAATGAAGCGGGGAACAAGGAAGGCGAGTCGGTGCCTGGCAGTGACGCCAGGACAGGACAACAGGAGAGCGGTCAGGATGTGACAGATACGAAGGATCCCGCTCAGGTGCAGACAGGCGAGGATTCACAGGATCCACAGCAGAAGACCGGAGAGACAGAAGATTTGGATACGTTGGGTGAGGGAACCCAAGATCCGGCTCAGACGGGTGACAAAGAGACGGAAGATTCCGTTCAGACGGAGGATGAGACTAAGGATCCGGAAGAAGACACGGACAATCAGGATCCGGAAGAAGATCCAGATGTGCAAGATCCGGAAGAGGATCCGATTCCGGGCGTGAACGGTACGCCGGGATGGTGCAGCCAGGGAGAAGACTGGTATTACTATGACCCGTCAGGTGTGAAGGCATCCGGATGGAGAAGAGTCAATGGTGCATGGTATTATCTGGATGGAAGCAACGAAGAGAAACCAGGCATTATGCTGAAGTCTGCGAAGCAGGCGATTGGCGGCGCCGTGTATTTCTTTGACGGAAGCGGAGCGATGCTGACCGGCTGGATCAGGAGAGAAGAAGGCTGGTATTATGCCTGTGAGAGCGGAGCGATGGCGACAAGCTGGCTGTTATCAGGGCATACCTGGTATTATCTGGATGGTTCGAATGAAGAATATCCGGGACTGATGCTTGCGGACTGCGGGAAAGATATTGGCGGAGCAAAGTACTTTTTCGACGGAAGCGGAGCGATGCCTACAGGTTGGGTATTGCGTCCGGAAGGCTGGTACTATACGAATGGAAGCGGAGCGATGGTAACGGGCTGGCAGTGGCTCGGCGGAGCATGGTACTATCTTGACGCGGCAAATGCAGAATATCCAGGTTTGATGGTTTCGGATTTTAGCAAAGCAATCGGAGGCCAGACCTATTTCTTCTATGGAAGCGGGGCGATGCGTACCGGTTGGATCCAGCAGGGAGAAGACTGGTATTACGCGAATGGAAGCGGAGCGATGGCGACAGGCTGGCTGTACCTTGGAGGGCTTTGGTACTATCTGGACGGCGCAAATGAAGAGCATCCCGGCATGATGTTACGTAACTGTGAGGCTGAGATCGGCGGGCAGGCTTATGTATTCACCGGCAGCGGCGCCATGAGAGCAGGATGGGTACAGGAAGCGGACGGAAGCTGGTATTATTATGATACGACTTATGGAAGAAAAGTGACAGGCTGGCAGAGTGTGGGAGGCACCTGGTATTATCTGGATCCTGCGGCAGACGGCAAGATGGCGTGCGGCGGCTGGCAGAATATCGGAGGCGTCTGGTATTTCCTATACGGAAACGGAGCGATGGCGACGAACTGGCTGTCTACGGGAGGAGCCTGGTATTATCTTGGCGGCGACGGCGCCATGAAGACCGGCTGGCAGGCGATCGGAGGGAATTGGTACTATTTCTATAAGGAGAATGATCCAAACGGCGGAGTTCACGGTATGATGGCGGCGAATACGACGATCGACGGTTATAGGCTGCAGGCAGACGGCGCATGGCTCACAGGACCGCAGGCGGAGATGTCTATGAAGGCGCAGGCATATGGAAGCAGTACGGGTTACCTGATCTTAGTAGACAGGGCGGCATGTAAAGTGGGAATTTTCACAGGACATGCAGGGGCATGGACCATGCAGAACTTCTGGGACTGCGCGCCTGGGACGGCGGCTACGCCGACAGTATCGGGTACTTTCAAGATACAGTCCAGGGGATATTATTTTGATTCCGGAGCATCCAGATGCTATTGGTATACACAGTTCCATGGCAATTATCTGTTCCATAGCGTGCTGTACAATAAGAACGGCACATTGATGGACGGCAGAGTGGGTATACCATTGTCCCACGGATGTGTCAGACTTGTGATTGATAATGCGAAATGGATCTATGATAATATTCCGTCCGGTACGACGGTTGTAGTCTATTAATATGTGGATCAAAAAGAAGGGAGAGATCCCTTCTTTTTGATTTTCTATGATGAGAGAAACAGGATAGTAAAGTTCTGCCGGTTGCAAAAAAGGCTGTTTTGTGGTAAGCTACAACAAGGGCGTTATACATAGATTACGATTAGCCCGGACAGATAGACAACTTAATATTACGAGTAGATGAAGGAGATTGATAATGAAGCGAGTAGTAGTAAGCGGGTTGCTTTTTATGATGGTTACGCTTATCCAGCCGCTGCCGGTATCGGCTGGCGAGACGGATATCCGGAAGGTGTCGGAATTGGACGGGGATCAATCCGTTGATCCTGAAAAGAAAGAGAGCCTGGAAGCTCTTTCGGAAGAGGATGCCTCGAAAGAAGGCAGTGTGACAGATACTAACACGATTGATAACGATACGGTTGATAACGATACGGCAAATAACGGACAAGGCACATCCGGAACAGATCCGGATCAGAATCCGGATCAGACGCAGAATCCTCCTCAGGAAGGTTCGAAGCCAGATTCAGATCAGACACAGGAACCCTCAGATCCGTCCGCGGGAGAGCCGGATGATTCCACAGATGAGACAGACGAGACAGACCCGCCGGCGGAAGGGGTCAGGACGCTTTCCGGTACATGGGTATTGAATGGGGCAGGATGGTGGTTCGCCTGTGAAGACGGATCATGGCCTGCAGGTGAGATCGCTGAGATCGGCGGAGCAAGATATGCGTTCAACGAAGCCGGTTATATGATTACCGGGTGGTATCAGAATGAGAACGGCTGGTTTTATTTTGATGGAAGCGGAGCGATGCATACGGACTGGCTGCTCTTAGGAAATACCTGGTATTATCTGGATGCGGGAGACCAGGAACATCCCGGACGTATGGTGGCAGATTGTGAGAAAGTGATCAGAGGATCCAGATATTTCTTCACGTCGAACGGAGATATGCAGACCGACTGGGTTCTTCGTCCGGAAGGCTGGTATTATGTAGACAAAGGCGGAGGGATCCGTAAAGGGTGGTTGTTGCTTGGAAACGTATGGTACTATCTGGATGGGGAGAATGCAGAGTATCCCGGGCTGATGTGCGAGGATGAATGGAAGAAGGTCAACGGAGCATGGTACTATCTGATGGATGGCGGAGCGATGGCGCAGAACTGGCTGCGGCAGCCGGAAGGATGGTATTATCTCGGAGGAGACGGCGCAAGGAAGGCTGGCTGGCAGTTGATCGGCGGAGCATGGTATTACCTGGACGCACAGAATGCAGAGTATCCGAACCGGATGTGTGAAGAAGAGTGGAAGAAGATCAATGGCGTATGGTATTACCTGACCGGAAGCGGAGCGATGGCAACCGGATGGGTTCATCTTCCGGAGGGATGGTATTATACAGATGCGAGCGGCGCCAGAAAGACAGGCTGGCAGGCGATCGGCGGAGCATGGTATTATCTGGACGGAGAGAATACAGAGCATCCGGGACTGATGGTGGAAGAGAACTGGAAAGAGATCGGCGGAAAATGCTATTATCTGACCGGAAGCGGAGCGATGGCAGTAAACTGGCTGTCACGTCCGGAAGGAAAGTATTATGTCGGTTCAGACGGCGCCAGAAGGACAGGCTGGCAGAAGATCAGCGGTAACTGGTATTACTTCTATACAGAGGATGATCCGGATGGTAACAAATGCGGGGTCATGGCAACGAATACGGTGATCGACGGATGGAACATCTCGGCAAGCGGGATCGGAACCAATGGTACGCCAGGTGCGACGCCGGGTGATGTGCCGGGAGGAGAATCCGGGGATATCCAGAGTAAGATTGAATATATCAAGCAGTTTAAAGGAGTTCCATATGTTTTAGGCGGTAATACAACAAGCGGCTGGGACTGCAGCGGGTTCACCTGGTGGGCACTGAAATATCTGGGTGTGTCTAACCCACCAAGAACGGCATTGCAGCAGTCGATTGGCGGTATTAATGTCAATAAGAACAATATGAGCGAGTGGAAACCGGGGGATATTCTGGTATATACAGCAGGCGGAGTTGTAAACCATGTGGCTCTTTATCTGGGAAATGGGCAGTTGATGCATGCCTTAAATCCAACGACTGGCACTACAATCCAGGGTGTAGAGTATTATGAGCAGTGGGACAGCAGGAATCAGTTGGCGCTGGTAAGACGTTATCTGTAATATATAATCTGTAACGGCAGGAGGAGTATATGATGAGAATGACCGAGAGGAGTATAAGCATTAGGGCATTTCGTTTTCCCATATGGTTGCTTGGCGTACTGGCAGTCTTGTGGTTCGCGGTACAGCCTGTACATGCGGAACAGGAGACGGAGACTGCAGGCGCGTCTCTTGGGAAAGATAGAGGGACAGAGGAATCTATGACAAGAAGCCATGCCAGGGCTGTGGAAGGCTGGGTTCAGGTAAGCGGCGGACGTTGGCGGTATCGTTACAGCGATGGGAAATATGCTGAAAAGTGTTGGCTGAAAATAAACGGCGCCTGGTATTATTTTGATTCGAGCGGTTACTGGGTGGATGATAATACACACGAGAGCGGCAGCCTGAAGGGAATCGACGTATCTGCCTGGCAGGGGAAGATCGACTGGCAGGCAGTCAAGAACGACGGCGTCCAGTTCGCGTTTGTCAGGATCGGACATGGCGAGCATGTATTGGATACCTATTATAGCCAGAATATGAAGGGGGCGCAGGAGGCGGGAATCCCGGTCGGCGTGTATATGTACAGTACGGCAAAGAACGAGGCGGAAGCCATCGCCGACGCACAGTTTGTGATCCGGAATATGGAAGGTTATCTGGTATCGTATCCGGTGGTGATCGACCTGGAAGATAAAAGCCAGGATTCTCTGAGTAAATATCAGCTGGGAAGGATCGCGAAGGTGTTCTGTGACGAGGTACGGGCGGCAGGCTATACACCGATGCTTTACTGTAATGAGAACTGGTATAAGAACCGCATTGATGTCAGCCAGATCACAGATGTGGAGAAATGGATCGCGCGGTGGAATGTCCGATATGATACATCCATACCGAGAGGAATCTGGCAGAGCGGTATAGGAAGGGTTAATGGGATTCCGGATATTCCGGGACAGGAAGGGAAGGCTAACGTAGACGTTGATTTTGGATATATAGATTATACGCAGATTGTGACGCCGCGTACCCGTTATGCGGACGGATACCGTATGACAGGTGGGACATGGGTGCAGGACCGGCATGGTTGGTGGTATAACTATTATACCGGCGGTTATCCTGCACAGGCATGGGAACTCATCGGCGGAGCCTGGTATTGGTTCGATTCGAACGGCTATATGGCGACGGGCTGGAGGAATATCGACGGAACCTGGTACTATCTGACCAGTTCAGGAGCGATGGCAACCGGATGGGTACAGGTGGGAAATACCTGGTACTATCTGAGTGGTTCGGGAGCGATGCTGACCGGATTCCAGACGATAGGAAATGCAGTGTACTATCTGGATGAGTCCGGAGCGATGGCAACAGGCTGGAGGCTCATGGACGGGACGTGGTACTATTTCCATAGTTCGGGAGCGATGGCGACCGGATGGATGCAATTAGGTAATTGGTATTATCTGGATCCGACGGACGGAAAGATGGCGGTTGGGTTCAAGACGGTCGGGGATGCGGTATATTATCTGACCGAGTCCGGAGCGATGGCGACAGGCTGGAGACTTGTGGATGGCGTATGGTATTATTTCCATAGTTCGGGAGCGATGGCGACCGGATGGATGCAATCAGGCAATTGGTATTACCTGGATCCTGCGGACGGAAAGATGGCGGTTGGGTTTAAGACGGTCGGGGATGCGGTATATTATATGACTGAGTCCGGAGCGATGGTGACGGGTTGGAGACTCGTGGACGATACGTGGTATTATTTCGAAGCATCCGGGGCAATGGTGACAGGTTGGCTGCAGCTTGGAGATGTGAGATATTACCTGGCGGAAGACGGGAAGATGCTGACTGGTCTTCAGACCATAGATGAGGTAGAGTATGAATTTGATACAAGCGGAGCATGCATCTCATAGCGTCGGTGCGTATGTCTCACAGACGCAGAGTATACGTTTCATAAGAAGCATCGCTACAGGAATCTGATTGTTATAAAATGTTACAAAATATTAAAAAAGATTGACAAACATATTAACAATGGAGTACTCTTATTAATAAGGATTACGGTTATAAAAGGAGGTAGAGTATGAATAGGAAAAGATTAACGGCGTTTTTATTAGTTGCAGGACTGAGTATATCTCAAGTCATGATGGTTTCGGCGACGGATCAGTCTCAGGAGAGTGTGTCCCCAACTGCAGAGCAAGGCGAGGCGGGAGCGGATAACACGGGTACAGAAGAAGATAAGAAAAATCCTTCCAATCAAGATAATGATCAGAATTCCGGTTCAGGAAATGAAAATACAGATCCGAACGGTACAGGGGATCAGGGTGGAGAAAACGGTGGTTCGGGAAATGAAGGAAAAGATACGAAACCGGGCGAGGGAGATTCTGGCGATAAGGATCCAGGTGTTGGAGATGGTGACGGCGAGGATCCAGGTGCTGGAGATGGTGACGGCGAGGATCCAGGTGCTGGAGATGGTGACGGCGAGGATCCAGGTGCTGGAGATGGTGACGGTGAAGCCCCGGATGAGGGAGAAGACCAGGTTCTTGAGGGGACTTGGATTCTGTCAGGAAATCGTTGGTGGTATCGATACAGTGACAATACATATCCAAGAAATGGTATCTGCAATATAGAAGGAACGAACTATGTATTTGATGCAGATGGCTGGATGAAGACAGGCTGGCATCTGGATGAAAATACCTGGTATTATTTTGACGGAAGCGGAGCAATGCATAAAGGATGGCTCTTGTCAGGAAAGACATGGTATTATCTGGATCCTCAGGACGGAAAGATGTATGCGGACGGAGCCTACGATATAGGGGCAGATACCTATTCCTTCAATGGGTCAGGAGAGATGAGGACAGGTTGGTATCTGGATGATAAGATCTGGTATTATTTCGATCCGTCCGGAGCAATGCACAGAGGTTGGCTGCTGTCAGGGAATACCTGGTATTATCTGAATCCGGAAGACGGAAAGATGCATGCGGGCGGAAACTACGATGTAGGGGCAGATACCTATTCTTTCTATGAGTCCGGCGCAATGAGGACAGGCTGGTATCTGAATGATAAGATCTGGTATTATTTCGGCGGAAGCGGAGCGATGCACAAAGGATGGCTTTTGTTGGGAAGCACCTGGTATTATCTGGATCCATCTGATGGAACCATGCACGCGGACGGTATCTCGGAGATCAAGGAAGCGAAGTATGCCTTTGATAAATCAGGAGCAATGCTGACCGGCTGGGGACAGACGGAAGGCGACTGGTATTATTACGACGGAAACGGCGCTCAGGTCAAAGGCTGGGTGTATGTGGGGCAGAAATGGTATTATCTGGATCCGGAGGATGGTAAGATGTTCTCGAACGGTATGAAAGAGATCAAGGATGATACATATTGCTTTAATAAGGCAGGAGATATGGTGGTAGGCTGGTATCAATTTGTACGCTCTGCCGAGGAGGATCCGGATACGGGGATCAAGCACAAGTACAATACCTGGTATTACTGCACTTCAAGCGGTGCGATCAAGAAAGGATGGCTGTACTTAGACGAGAAGTGGTATTATCTGGATCCTGAAAAGGGACACATGTACGAAGGAAACGTCTACGAGATCGGCGGGATCAATTATGGCTTCGATAAATCCGGCGTTATGCAGACCGGTTGGTATGATCAGACAAAGACATTTACGAATTCTGAGACGGGAAAGACAGAGTCTTACGTTGTGAAATATTACTTTGATTCAAGCGGAAGAGCTTTCCATGGATGGGTATCAGACAACGGAGCATCCTATTGGATAGATGAAAAGGGTGTGATGGTTGCCGACGGTGTGTATAAGGTTGATAAAGACCGGTATGCAGAGTTTGATGCCGATGGTAAATGGTTGAAGTGGGCGGAAGCACCGAAGGAAGAAAAAGGAAAATAGAGATATTAATATGAAAGGCTTGTCTCCTGATAAGGAGACAAGCCTTTTAAAATGACATACTGTCAGGAAAGAGTCTGAACACAGATGTAAGAGCCTGTCCTACTCTGTTGCACTGTCGTCTTTTACCTCACCGGTGCATACGCCGTCTTTGTCAAAGGTATAGTCTTTGCCGCCGATCGTATGAGTACCTTCACTGTACATTGTACCGTCTTCTGTAGCGAAATAATACTTCTTGCCGCCGATTTCCTGCCATCCTTTTACCATTGCGCCAGAATTGTCGAAATAGTACTTGGAGCCTTCAAAACCTTCGTCTGTATCTTCATACCAACCGGTTTTCATGATACCGTTTTTGTCAAAGAGGTATATTCTTCCGTCGATTCCGCACATCTCGTCAACATACATCTGTCCGTCGTATTTGTCAAGGTAATACCAGTTGTTGTTGTACTGTAACCATCCTGTGCGGATCGCGCCTGAGGTTTCATGGTAGAACCATGTAATCTTCTTGGTGTTGTCGTCGTCTTCGTCGATCCATTCCTGTGCACGCCATCCGGTAGAACCGCCGGTAAGCATAGCTCCGTTCTCGTCGAACTGATACAGAACACGGTCGATGCGGCGCTGTCCGTCATCATATTCGTTGTCTTTATCTTTGCAGTACATCTGACCGTCGGGATCGGTATAATACCAGGTGCCGTTGTATAACAGCCAGCCCTTGTGAGCTGCTCCGCTGGTGTCATGGTAGTACCAGTCGCTTCTTGTCTTTTCTACATCAACATACTCCTGTTTCTCGTCGTCCCATTCTGGGGTGGTGTATGTGTAGGTATTCAGATACCATCCAGTGATCATAGCGCCGGATTTGTCGAATCTGTATTCCTTTCCGTCGATATTCCAGGAACGAGCATACGTATTATCACGAGACTGATACATATCATGGGTATCTCTGTCCAGGAAATACCATTTTCCGCCGTCTAAAATCCAACCCTTCTGAGCGACTCCGTTAGCGTCCGCATAGTACCAGGTTGCAACGTCTTTATAGATAGGCTTTCCTGTCGTCTCGTCGGTTTTGTCATATTCTTTCGACATATGTGCATACCATCCGGATGTCATAGCGCCGGATTTGTTAAACAGATAGTCGGTTCCATTGATCTCGCGAACACCATCGGAAACCATATGGCCATTGTTCAGATAATACCAGGTATTGTTTTCCAACAGCCATCCGTCATGGGCAGCTCCGCTGGCGTCACAGTAATACCAGGTCACTTCTTTCTCTCCGTAGTAATTTTCGCGCTCTTTGGAGTACCAGCCCACAACCATAGCGCCGGATTTGTCAAATGCATAATTTGTTCCGCCGATACTTGTGAAGGTATCCTGAGCCATTGAACCGTCAGGATCTGTGTAATACCATTTACCGTTCTCAAGCAGCCAGCCGCTATGAGGAGCGCCGCTGGCATCATAGTAATACCAGGTAGTCTCTGTTACTTTATTGCCTTCGCTGTCGGTGCGTTCGCTTTGATCTGCATACCATCCGGTCACCATAGCGCCGGAAGCATGAAATCTGTACCTCACACCGTCTATGTAGCTGCTGCTATCGGTATTATCATACATATCTCCGTCGTAACCAAGATAATACCAAGTACCGCCGATCAGCAGCCATCCGGTATGTCCGGCGCCGGTAGCAGGATCGTAGTAGTGCCATGTAGTATTTGTTACTTCATTGCCATCTGCGTCGGTGGTTGTGGTCTCTGTCTTCTGCCATCCGGTAAGCATCTTTCCGTCTTTATCGAATTCGAACATCGAGCCGTTAATTTCTACACGTGTGTCTTTTATGAGGCTGCCGTCGGAGTAAACATAAGTCCATACGCCATTCTCATATTTCCACATACCGTCCTCGATGCTCCAGTGAGTCAGTTTTTGGTCGTCGTCTTCGGTAACTTCCGATTCTTCAACAGGAGCTTCCTCTATAGGCTCTTCCTCCACAACTGGTTCCTCAGTCTCTTCTGGCACAACTGGTTCCTCAGTCTCTTCTGGTACAACTGGTTCCTCAGTCTCTTCTGGTACAACTGGTTCCTCAGTCTCTTCTGGTACAACTGGTTCTTCGGTTACAGTTGTATCCGGGGTTACAGTTGTATCCGGGGTTACAGTTGTATCCGGGGTTACAGTTGTATCCGGGGTTACAGTTGTATCCGGAGTTTCAGTAATATCCGGGGTTTCTGTCGTATCTGGAGTTTCTGTCGTATCCGGAGTCACCGTAGCGTCAGGCTCCTGAGTTGTATCCGGAGTCGTCGTTGCATCCGGAGCCTGAGTTGTATCCGGAGTTACCGTCGTATCCGGATCTTGTGGAGTTCCTGCGTCATTTTCTACAGGGACTGCAGTGTTGTCTGCTGCGAGGACAGTCGGAGTTTGTGCAAATACAAGTCCGGCAGCCATAAAAGCAGCCATGAATCTGAGCTGATTTCTCTTCATCTCTTTTTTCCTCCTTATGATTATAAAATTTAGATTCTTTTCTATTATAATATTATTTACGAAATCTTGTCAATTAAATAAACAAATTATTTACATAATTTGCCAATTATCAGATGATTGCGGATAACAATGTTTTTGTATCCCATATTTGGTAAAATATAAGTGGTTGCAATTAAGAACGTTATTCGATATAATTATTTCTGGTAAAAAGATATGTTATGGTTTATTTGGGATTGGAGTTTATAATAGGAAGAGACTTGATATTTAGAAAATCAGGTGGGTGATACAATGTGAAGAAAAAGAGTTTATTATTGGTTAAACGGATATTGTGTGGAATGGGAACAATATTGGCAGTTTTGCTGAGTGGATTGGCTTTTGTAATTTACTTTGGAGTCCAGTGGATGTTTGATACCTGGAATAACCTGACGATGGATGAACTTGTATTTCATCTGACGGCGCCGCTGGAAGGAACGAACGAGGAAATGGTGTGGCAGTTTCTGGATGTCTGTGTGGCGCCGGCAGCTCTTGTTTTGATCCTGGTTGTTATTTTATTTATCGTCAGCAGGAAACGGAAGAGATATTATGTTATAATGGGGACAGGAATCATAGTTCCTTTGATTATGTCCTGCCGTTCGGTATATGGAGCGTGGGATCAATTGGATGCCGGTGATTATGTGAAGAACCAGGGAACATATTCTACGTTTATTGACGACTATTATGTGAATCCGAAAGATGTGGAGATTGTATTTCCGCAGCAGAAGCGAAATCTGATCTACATATTTCTGGAATCCATGGAGACTACCTTTGCAGATCAGGAGAACGGAGGTGCCTTCCGGAAAAATGTGATACCGGAATTAACAGAGTTGGCGCAGGAATATGAGGATTTCTCAGGCGAGAGTACCGGATTGAACGGCGGATATTCCATGCCGGGAACTACATGGACGGTTGGAGCGATGTTTGCACACACGTCAGGGCTGCCGCTGAATATCTCTATCAGCAATAACTATATGGATACGCAGGATTCTTTTTTCAGTGGAATAGCTACGTTAGGAGATATCCTGGATGAGGAAGGCTATTCACAGACATTGCTGATAGGATCAGAAGCGAAATTCGGCGGTCGGGAATTGTATTTTACAGAGCATGGCAGGTTTGATATAGAAGACTACGTCTATGCATTGGAAGAAGAGATGCTGCCGGAAGACTACCGGGTATGGTGGGGGTATGAGGATCAGAAATTATTCCGGTTTGCCAAAGATAAATTAAAAGAGCTGGCAGATCAGGAAGAACCTTTTAACCTGACTATACTGACAGCCGACACGCATTTTGAAGACGGGTACCTTTGTGAGAGATGTCCGGAACGGTATAAAGATAACTATTCGAATGTCATGGCATGTTCCAGCAGCCAGGTAAATGAATTCATAGAGTGGGTGAAAAAGCAGGATTTTTACGAAGATACGGCAATTGTATTAGTGGGAGACCATCCCACGATGGACAGTGATTTCTGTAAAGATGTGGACAGCGGATACATCCGGAAAGTCTATACGTCTTTTATAAATTCCGCAGTTGAGGTCCAGAATGATACGAACCGGAACTATACGACATTTGATATGTTTCCGACGGCTTTGGCGGCTATGGGAGCCGAGATCGAAGGGGACAGGCTGGGACTGGGAACGAATCTGTTCTCAACCGTACAGACATTGACGGAGAGAGTCGGAATTGAAACCGAGAAGAAAGAGTTGGAGAAAAAGTCAAAGCTGATGGAGGAGATTGCTGATTTAGATGAAGACAAAGAGGAGATCTTAAGACGCGACGGATTGATAGATCCTGCCGCAGAGATAGCACTTGGAGCCTATGATAATACGACAGGAATATTTTCGATTGAAGTGAAGGATATTGTCCGTGTTCCGGATGAGGTTGCAACGGTGTTGGCAGCAGTATGGGCAAATGAAGATCAGAGTGACCTGCAATGGATCAAACTTGAGGATCATGGGGACGGAAGTTATGCGGTTGACATCAATATGGCAGGATTTAATTATGTGCCGGGAATATATAAGATACATATATATGTGATAGATTCTGCCGGTAATCAGCATGTAGTCGGTGTTACGGAAGAAGAAGTAGATATATAGTCAATGTTACGAAAGGAGTAGCAGAATAGAGGGAAGCATTTAATTTGAAGAATAGCAGAATAGAAAGAAGTGGAATTACTATGAGGTTTATAGATAGGAAGCATTTGTGTGAAGGGTGCAAGGAGAGGGTAGATTTGACCAGGAGGATCTTGAAAAAATCGTTGTTGGTTGTTGTATTGGGAATGATGGTTTTGGCGCCGTCAAAAGAGGCAGAGGCAGCAGGAGGTACGAAGATTCACTTTATATCTCTTAACAGTACGACTGACGCCATCTTACTGGAAAGTAACGGTCATTTCGGTATGGTTGATTCCGGCGAAGACTGGGATTATCCGGACAGCCAGGAGTACCCGTTCCGGCAGGGAGTGACGACAGGGATCGGTTATGAGCAGCAGGTCATCCACTATCTCAGGCAGCTTGGGGTTGAGAAATTGGACTTCTATATTGCAACGCATGCCCATAGCGATCACATCGGGAGCGGAGACGAGATATTGGAGTATTTCCCGACTAAGAAGCTGTACATCAACGAATATAAAGATGCATACCTGTATGACGGGCATCGGACGGACCCGAATGATCCTTATTATACGGAGAATACAGGGGAAAGTCACCTGTGGGATAATCAATATGTATACGACCAGTTGATAGATGCGGCAAAGAAGAGCGGTACGGAGATCATCTTGAATCTGGACGACCCAGGGAAGGAAGCTTATAGATCCTTTACGATGGGGGATATGGCGATTGAGATCATGAACTATGAACGGGACCGGGAAGAAGACGGAACGATCATCCCCGTACCGGATGATAATTGTAATTCTCTGGTTGTGAAAGTAACTGCATTCGATAAAGTGGCTCTATTGACTTCTGATATGGATCCATGGAGAAGAGCTGCGGATGAGTATGGAGATACGGCAAAGATCGCGAATCAGCTGATCGAGCAGCTGTGGTCGGAGGAAGAAGATAACGATAACGGAGTAAATCCGGCGGCAGTTCAGGACAGTTATCCGCAGGAAATTTATGAAGAAGCGAATGGAGTGGTGTTGAGTATTCCGGACGAAGCATACCAGGTAGATACGGCATCCGGTAATGAGGGGGATACAGAAAATACAGATGATGAGGAAGAGATGGTTCCGCTTGATGAATCTAAAGTAAATGATTCGGGTAAGACGGTGAGCATTGATCTGCTGAAGATGGTACATCATTCCATTGATTATAATAATACAACCTACTTTTTGACTTCGCTGAATCCGAAGACGGTTGTGGTCACCGGATATGAGAGTTGGTACAACAAGCGTGAACAGGATTGCATGCCTGGGGCGAAGATGTTTGCCACCGCGACAGATTCAGCGGCGGTTGTGGCTGAATTTTCCGAGGGCGGAATTGATACCGGATATGTGAAGGTCGAACCGGGCTGGATGGAGATCGACGGAAGGCAGTATTATTTCGATGCAAATGGAAGAACTTTTACAGATCGCGGAAACCATGATATCGACGGAGAAAAGTATTGCTTTGATGAGAAAGGCGCTATCGATATCACGAACAGATGGGTAGAAGACGGTCCGGTATGGAGATATTGGCGGGACGGGAAATATGTGGTCCATGACTGGGTAGAAGTAGGAGGAGAGTATTATTATTGTGACACGTTCGGAATCATGGTGTACGGGTGGCAATTGATCAATGGAAAATTCTACTATTTCGATTCTAAGGGGGTTATGCAGAAGAATACCTGGATCGGTGATTATTACGTCGACCAGAACGGCGTATGGCTGGAGCATTTGAAACCGGCGGCATGGGTGTTGTCCGGCAGCAGATGGTGGTATCGTCATAGTGACGGAAGTTATACAAGTTCGAATTGGGAGTTTATCGACGGCAATTGGTATTATTTCGACGGAGCAGGATGGATGTTGACCGGATGGCAGCTGATCAACGGGTCGTGGTATTATCTCGAGCCAAGTGGAAAGATGGCGGCGGATACCTGGATCGGCGATTATTATGTGAATGCGTCCGGAGCCTGGGAAGTAGGACGGAGACGTGCAGCGGAATGGATCCTGTCGGGAGGACGCTGGTGGTATCGTCATGTGGACGGAGGCTACACAGCGTCAGATTGGGAATATATCAACGGCAGCTGGTATTATTTTGATGATGCCGGTTGGATGGTAACAGGCTGGAGATATGTGAATGGCAAATGGTACTATATGTATGCCAGCGGCGCGATGGCGGCGAACACCTGGATCGGCAATTACTATCTGAAATCCGATGGAAGTATGGCGACGCTGGAATGGGTTGACGGCGGAAAATATTACGTGGATGAATCAGGATTATGGGTGCCGGGAATGTAAGATAGGAAGCGTATTCTTATGAAAATAAAAGCAGTTATAGAAATGTAGATAGGACAGACCTCTGGTTGCTGACGTTAGTAGGCGTGCTGCAATCGGAGGTTTGTCTGGTTGTGTGGATGAACCTTTTTAATTGGAGGTTCAAGTTTTTTAAAATAGTGGGGGAAGATTGACAATCTTTGGTATTTATTTTAGAATAGTTAGACAAGATGTCTGTATTATAATGTGAATGATCAAGGAAATGATACAGCGTCGACAGAAAGCATGGAGAGGATAGAAGATGAATCAATTAAATCAGAATCCGAGCCAACGGTCAATCTATATATGGAATATTACAGGGAGTATAGCGAATGCTTTGCTTTCTATTGTGGCATTGATGATTGTAACTCGATTTTTGGATGACAGACAGGCAGATATCTTCAGTATTGCATGGTCTATCAGTCTGTTGATGGCTACAGTCGGAACATTTCAGATCAGAATGTATCAGGCGACGGATGTGAAAGGAGTATTTTGTTTTCGGCAATATCATCTCTTCCGTATTATAACAGTCTGTGTTATGATGGTAAGCAGTTATATTTATATTCTTATGAGGGGATATACAGGAAAGAAAGCTCTGGTTGTGATGGTTATCTGCTTGTTCCGGGCAGTTGATTCTATGGCAGATGTCTATGAAGGCTGGTTCCAGCAGAAAGAAAGGCTGGATTTGGCAGGTAAAGCATTGACATATCGTATTATTGTTGCAGTGATAGGATTTGGCATCGGATTAGCTCTAACAAAAGATCTTTTGTTTTCATGTCTGATCCTTGTAGCAAGCTATATGATATGTTATGTATTTTATGATCTTAGATATTATAAAGCGGTAGATGCTTTCAGAAGCAATGTTACGGAAGGGATGAAGGGCGCCTGGATCGTTAAGATGGTGATGGAGGGGTTCCCTCTCTTTATTAATGCTTTTTTGATCGCGTCTATTATGAATGCGCCTAAGATGGTGTTAGATACAGTAATTGAACAGGGAATGCTGGAGCAGGGGGTACAGACTGCTTTTAATATTATATTTATGCCGGCTTCTTTTCTGAATCTGGCATACATTGTATTCCGTCCACTGATCACGAAGATGGCGGTCATGTGGAATGTTGGGGAAGAAAAAGAGTTTTTAAAGATATTAATAAAGGTAGAGATTGCTCTGGTCGGCATAGGGATTGTGATATTGGCAGGAAGCGCTTTGATCGGAATACCGGCATTGTCTTTTGTATATGCAGTTGAATTGGCAGAATATAAAAGGGAGCTTCTGGTTGTGATCATCGGCGGATGTATCTATACGTTTGCCGCAGTGCTGGACAATGCGTTGGTGGTAATACGGATGCAGTATGTCCTGGTATTGTCCTATGTAGTTACTTATTTGTATATTAAGATCGCGGCAAAAGTGATGATCGGCAGTTGGGGAGTGTTGGGCGGCGCGATTTCTTATGCAACTGCGATGGGTGTATTTTTTGTTGTGACGGCAGTGATGTTCGCAGTCTGTTTTTATCATGTATATAGAAAAAGGCTGTAATGGAGGGAGAATAGAATGGATCAGAAGAAACGGTATTGCATCTTTGCTGCACATTATTTACCGCATTTGGGCGGAATTGAAAGATATGTATATAATATGTCGGAAAAGCTGAAAGAGCGGGGAGATGAGGTGCTGATCGTCACATCCAGAGTAGGGGATCTCTCCCGGTATGAGAAGATAAACGGTATTCCGGTATATAGAGTCGAGTGTTATGAATTACTGGAAGGGCGGTATCCTGTTTTAAAGTATAACAGACATACAAGAAAGATATTCCGGGTCCTGAAGCAGAAGCATTTTGACATGGTTATAATCAATGCCAGGTTTTATGTTCATTCTACGGCGGCGGCTTTATTTGCCAGAATGAATAAGATCCCGTGTATTGTGTTAGAGCATGGCTCCAGTCATTTGACGGTGCATCATCCGGTATGGGATTTTATCGGCGCGGTGTTTGAACATGTGCATACGTTTATTTTGAAAAGGATCTGTAAGAATTTTTACGGGACATGCGAGGCATGTAATGAATGGCTTAGGCATTTTCATATTAAGAGTAAGGGAGTTATCTATAATGGGATCAATGTGGACGAAGTGAATCAAAGTCTTAGGGTCGGCGGTAATTTTCGGGAGAAGTATGGGATTACGCCGGAAGACAAGGTGATCGTATTTACGGGGAGGCTTTTGAAAGAAAAAGGGCTGCCTAGTCTTTTGGATGCGGTTGAGAGAATGAATCGTTCAGGAGAGAAGGTATATCTTTTTGTGGCGGGAAGCGGAGACCTGGAAGAAGAAGTGGAGCAAAGGAAGAGCAGATATATCATACCGTTGGGATATATTCAGCATGAAGAGATATTCAGACTTTTGGCGGAGAGTGATATCTATTGTCTGCCGTCAGTATCTGAGGCATTTTGCGGAGGCGTACTGGAAGCCGTTGCTTGCAGGTGTTATATTATTACGACTTCGCAGGGGGGATCTAAGGAGTTGATCAGCAGTGAGGAGCTGGGAATGATCATAGACAGGAATGATGCAGATACCGTTTATCATGCGTTGAAAAATTGCCTGGAAAATTGGCAGGAATGTAAGAGAGCGGCTGATAAAGCTTATGATAAATTGATGAATCATTTTACATGGGATATAATCATAGATCAGGTCAGGAATCTTAAATTATAGCGGGATATCGTTTGATATTGACGGAAAGAGAAGGAATAAAGATGAAAAAATATAATAAGAGCCAAAGTTATGATCCGGAAGTATTGGAGAAGATTCATAATGTCCATCGGCAGATCATGAAAGACTTTACGGAAGTGTGTGAAAAATATGGGCTGTCATGTTTTGCGGTCTATGGAACGGCTATAGGGGCAGTTCGGCACGGCGGTTTTATTCCATGGGATGACGATGTGGACATGGCGATGCTGCGTGAAGATTATGATAAATTTTTTAAAGTTTTTCCGAAAGAACTGAAAGAGAAGTACAATTTGCTGACGCCGGAGCGTGATGAACGTTACGCATGTACGGTGACGCATTTACAGAGAAGAGGGACAGTATTTATATCTGAGATGTCGCAGGATCTGAAATGCGAACAGTGTATTTATATGGATATTTTTCCGTTAGACTATGTGGCAGAAGGAAGAATCCGGCAGATGCTGCAGGGATTAACAGCGAATTTTTGGGGAAAGATGCTTTTTTTGGCGGGTTCATCAAAACCGGTTATTACGTATAGAGGAATTGTAGGAGAAGCTATGAGCCTTATTTGCCGCTGTGTCCATCATTTGATCAGGATCTTCCGGATTTCGCCTCGTTGGTTTTACAGGAGATATATGAAAACTGCGACAAAGTATAACCATAGCAGAAAAAGAAGCGAGTATGTGACATCCTTTGAATATATGGGATGTTTGAAGGACAAGATTAAGAGAAAAGAAATATTTCCGCTGAAAAAGGTTCCTTTTGAGGATATGGAAGTCAATCTTCCTCATAATAATCATGAATTTCTATCGAAAGTGTATGGGAATTATATGAAATTACCTCCCAAGGATGAGAGGGTGAACCATATGCCGCTGGTAATTCAGTTTGAAGGCGAGAAACCGATCTATAAGAAAACGGGTATTTGATGAAAGGCGTAAACGTGAAGAAGATAATTATTATACCTGCATATAACGAAGAAGAAAATATCGAAAAAACGGTCCGTTCGATTCAAAAGGAGGCGCAAGCGTTTGATTATGTGATCATTAATGATTGTTCCATTGACCGTACCAGGGAGATCTGTGAGAGAGAGGGATTTAACATCGTGAATCTTCCGATCAATCTTGGTATAGGTGGCGCAGTTCAGACCGGTTATAGGTACGCATATGAGCAAGGTTACGACGTAGCGGTTCAGGTGGATGGAGACGGACAGCACAACCCGGAGTTTTTGAATATCATGGCGGAGTATCTGATGGGGCATGAATTGGATATGGTGATCGGATCAAGATTTATAGAGAAGAAAGGGTTCCAGTCGTCGAGATCAAGAAGAGTGGGGATCAAGTTCTTCTCTGTCTTGATAAAGATTCTCACGGGGAAACGGATCACAGACCCTACTTCCGGATTGCGGATGGTGGGAAGAAGAGTGATGGACATCTTTGCAAAGGATTATCCCAGGGATTATCCTGAGCCGGAAAGCGTAGTCGCCGTGTTGAGAAGAAATCTAAAGGTTGAAGAGATCCCGGTGGTCATGAGTGAGAGGAGTGGAGGCGTGTCTTCTATTTCATTGGGTAAATCTGTTTATTATATGGTTAAAGTGACTTTTGCGATATTGATCGAAAGAATTAGAAAATATTAGAGGTAATTAGGATGATGGATGTGAAGATCCAACTGATTGTTGGAGTGGGCGTGATACTTGCATTGATTGTTATCATCAATATGATAAGAAGAAAACGGTTGGAACTCAGGTATGCTTTGGCGTGGCTTCTGGTGGGGATTTCCATTCTTGTGCTGGATTGTTTTCCGCAATTGATTACATGGCTGGCTGTTCAGGTAGGTGTGGCGAGTCCGGTCAACATGCTTTTTTTCCTTGGGTTTTGCTTTTCTTTGATGATCATCTTTGTTCTGACGGTGGCAGTATCCAGAATGTCGATCAGGATTAAGGAATTGGCGCAGGAACTGGCGCTTTATGAAAGATATGGGGAAAAAGACGAGAATGGATGTCGGGAGAATAGAAAATAAGATGCAGAAAGAACAAATAAAAGAAAAGCTGAAAAACAATAAGGCGATCATTATCGTATTTATCTTCTGGATACTGATTAGTTATTCTATGTATCTGGCATATAATTGTGAATGGGAAAGTGCGATGGGACAGCCTGTCGATATCGTCGAAGTGGGAAAGAACGAGGAAAAAGAGACTGTTCCGCTGAAAGAACAGGCGATATCACAGGAAATAAAAGCAGATTTCAATGTGATGACGGGATTTTCTTTGTATTTTAATATGGAAAATGTGTATTTCGACGGCGTGTTGGATACAGAATTGATCCACAAAGATTCCAATAAGAAAATACAAGAATGGAGAATTGACTTCAACGAGATCAAAGGAGACGGCTATTTTAATTTTACGTTGGAAAAACCCCTGGAACTAAAGAAAAATGAAACATTGGTTATAAATCTGAAGATGGAGAATCATTCAAAATTTATTCCCAAATTAGTTCTGGCAGATAATAAAAATCGTTCGAAAGCCGCTTTAGAGATCAACGGGGAAGCCAGTGATAAGATCATTCCATATAAGATTGCAAATGGAAATCATTCGGGACTTAGGTATTTTGCTCTTGCGCTGTATATAGGGATGACGATAGTCTTAGTTGCTATGACCATTATGGCTGTAAAGAAGACAAAGACAGAGCATTGTTTTGTTGTTTCGGCGCTGCTATTAGGGATGATCTATATGTTTGTTCTCCCGCCCTTCGTGGTGCCGGATGAGACGGCTCATTTTTTGACGGTTTATGAAAAGAGCAGCCGGTTGTTGGGAGAGGAAGCGCTCGATCATAAAGGAAACGTATTGGTTCCGTCAGAAAAACTGTGGGGAAATGTCGGACATAAAACGGCTGCGTCAAGAGACCGTTATCTGGATTTTATGAAGGGAGTTTTGGGAAAAGGCGGAGAAGAAGAGATGGGATCTGATGCGGATAAGAGTGTCTCGACCAGGCCTGCGCTATGGCAAACGGCAGGGGGATATTTCCCACAGATTGCGGGGGTGAGCGCCGCCCGGCTCTTTCATATGAACAGCGACCGGATATTGTTTATGGGGAGATTGTTTTCGCTGTTATGGTATTGTTTTGTGATGTTTTGGGCGATACGGCTGATACCCTTTGGAAAGACGACGCTATTTATCATCGGAATTTTACCTATGACGCTGCAGCAGGTAGTCTCGTATAACTATGATTCGACCTTATTGGGGATCTGCTTTTTTGCGGTTGCCGATCTGCTGTATATGAAATATGTAAAAGAAAAAATATTGTGGTATGATATCGCGCTGCTTACGTTTATAGTCGTGATCATTTCCTTGGTCAAATTTGTATATTTACCGATCATAGGGATAACGGTTCTGATTCCAAAAGAAAAGTACGGAGGCGTGGCGAAAAAGCGTCTTGCGCTTGGTGTCCTGGCTGTCAGCAGCGTGATCGTAGTACTTGCCGCGAAGCTGGCGACGCTGAACGATATTGCTCAGCCGGCGGCAGAAACAGCAGGAAGAGCGGCGGTCAAGATGTCTTTGTCTTATTGTCTGGGGCATCCGGTAGAGATGATCGAGATTTGTTACCGTACGCTTGAGAGACAGACGTCGGGTTATATTTCACAAATGCTTGCTACGCCGTTGGGATATCTTGATACACCGTTACCGGAGATCGTAGTTTATGCGCTGATTTTGCTTCTTTTATTCAGTATTTTAAAGTGCGGAGACGAAGTGCGGTATGAAGTAAGAGATGTGAGAAGATATTCTGCGGCGATCACGATATTGATCACTGGTATGATCATGGCTGCCCTGCTTCTGTCGTGGACGACGGAGGACGCGGTTCAGATAGACGGGATTCAAGGCAGATATTTCTTACCGATCCTGCCGTTGATCGTTGTGTTGACTCAGAATCATTTAATCGTGTTGAAAAGAAATATAGATCAATATCTGATTGTCTTTATGGGGTGTGTACAATGTATATCCGTGTATTTTATTACATTGACGGCGTTGGGGCGATAGAGAAAGGGAACTATAAATGTTTAGAAAATATAAGGAGCAAACATGATAGAGCATTTACAGAATTTTAAAAAATTTCAGCCTCTGTTACAGGAATTAGTGGCGAGAGATATCAAGATAAAGTACAGAAGATCGGTGCTTGGAGTACTTTGGACGCTGTTGAATCCCTTGTTCATGATGGTCGTTCTGTCAGTCGTTTTTTCGAATTTGTTTAAAATGGATATAGAGAATTTCCCTTTATATTTGTTAAGCGGTCAGTTGGTTTTTAATTTTTTCTCAGATTCGACTACGAATTCTATGTCGGCGATCATTGGGAACGCTTCATTGATTAAGAAGATCTATGTACCAAAGTATTTGTTTGTGATTTCTAGAGTTTTTTCAAGCTTTATTAATCTGATGGCGTCGTTTACGGCATTGCTTCTGGTAATGGTGGCGATGAGAGCGGAATTGCACTGGACGGTTTTGCTGATTCCGATCCCTTTAATGTTATTGGTTCTTTTTTGTCTGGGAGTCGGTTTGATCCTGTCAGCGATCACCGTCAAATTCAGGGACATTATGCACTTATATTCCGTATTTACGACAGCGTTGATGTACTTAACGCCGGTTATTTATCCCATGTCGATGCTTCCGGACTGGTTAAGACCGATCGTACGGCTGAATCCGATTACCAATATTTTGATCATGTTCCGCGATGTGATGCTGAATAATTCATTATTGGACCTGAAGTCTTTGCTGTTAGCCGTCATAGAAGCAGTGGTGGCTTTACTTGCCGGCTTGTGGGTATTTTATAAGAATCAGGATGAATTCATTCTGAATATATAGGGAGTGTGATAAGATGGATAAGTCCGTGATGGTAAAAGTGGAGCATATTTCGATGAAATTCAATCTGTCTTCGGAGAAATTCGACAGTATTAAAGAATATATTATCAAAAGTATCAAGAGGCAGGTGTCTTTTGATGAATTCTGGGCGCTGAAGGATGTGTCCTTCGATGTTTTTCAGGGAGATGCGTTAGGATTGGTGGGACTGAACGGCAGCGGGAAAAGTACGATGCTGAAAGTGATCGCCGGAGTCTTGAAGCCTACGAAAGGAAGCGTGTCCATCGGAGGAACCGTCGCTCCGTTGATCGAGTTGGGAGCGGGATTCGATATGGATCTGACGGCGCGGGAGAATGTGTTTTTAAATGGAGCTTTGTTGGGGTATTCACGGGAGGAAATGGAAAGGCATTATCAGAACATCGTAGATTTTTCAGAATTGGATAATTTTATGGATGTACCGGTCAAAAACTTTTCCTCGGGTATGGTATCAAGGCTGGCGTTTGCGATCGCGACGATCGGGACGCCGGATATTTTGATCGTAGACGAAGTTCTGTCCGTAGGGGATTTCCGTTTTCAGCAAAAATGTGAAAGCAGGATCAGAAGTATGATGGAAGGCGGAACAACTGTTTTATTTGTTTCTCACAGTATTGACCAGGTAAGAAAGTTGTGTAATAAGGTTGTGTGGCTGGAACATGGTGAATTGAAGATGTATGGTGATGTAAAGGAAGTCTGTGATATTTACAGTCAGTCATACAAATAAGGAGCAGAGAATGAAACAAAAAATCGGCAGGATATTAATAGGAATCGTGATCGTGCTTGCGGTATATGCGTATGCGCATATTTCAAAGACGCATAATGTCTATGACAAGAATATTGATGCAAGTGAATACAAAGATACGACCGTATATTTGAACGAAGAGATAGCGCAGACATTCATTTGCCAGGAGGATTATCTGGACGGGATACGAGTGAAGTGCAGGCTTGCAGGCGGTGCAGGTGAGGTCAGGTTAAGATGGTCTCTTACAGATCTCAAGGAGAAAACGCAGGTTGCCGAAGGAACGGCGGACGGCAGTCAGGTCAAAAACGGGAAATTCTTTGAGCTTCCGTTTCAGAGAGTGCAGGATACCAGGGGAAAGGAATATGAATTTCGAATTGCAGCCGAGGGAGAGGACGCCGAGAATTCTGTGAATTTCTGCTATACGGTTAAGCAGGAAGAGAATACGGCTATGGAGCTGGATGGCAGCGCCGTCGAGGGAACGGTAGTCTTACGGACGGTTACCGAGCGGTTTGACCTGGAGACGTTTTGTGTTCTCATGATATTTGTGTTATATAGCGCGGCGTTTTTAAGATTCTTGTATAAGTTGTTCAAGTAGATGTGGGAGAGTGGCTATGTCAAGATTAAGGAAAGCGATGAAGGTACTCAGGACAGATGGGATAAGAGTATTTTTAAAAAAAGTGTGGAAGAAGATGTGCGGATATCTGAGAACTGCCGGTGCAGAAAGAGAAATGCGCTGCCTTCATGTGATCACAAGAAGGCAGCGGTATTGGCAGAAGAGGCATGTATTCAAGAATCCGGTCAAGTTCAGCATTATTACGCCTCTTTATAATACACCTAAGAGGTATCTGGTGGAATTGATCAGATCTCTGGAAAGACAGACATATCCCAACTGGGAATTGTGCCTTGCCGACGGAAGTGACAAGGAGCATTCTTATGTAAAGAAGATCTGTCAGAGATGGTGTAAGAAGGATGCTAGGATCATTTATACGAAATTAAAAGAAAATAAAGGGATATCACAGAATACCAACGCATGTATCAAGTTATCAAGCGGACAATATTTTGGATTATTGGATCATGACGATATCTTACATGAATCGGCTCTTTTTGAGATGATGATGCAGATCAGCAGGCATAATGCGGATTTTCTGTATTCTGATGAGGCAAAATTCTCTGGAAACATAAAAGACGCGAAAGACTTTAATTTTAAGCCTGGATTTGGAAAGGACGAATTAAGATCGCATAATTATATTTGTCATTTTACTGTATTTGGCCGGGAGCTTCTTCATAAGATCGGGCAGATCTATCGTCCGGAATTCGACGGCAGCCAGGATCATGATATGGTGCTTCGTTTGACGGAGAAGGCAAGAAGGATCGTCCATATCCCGAAGGTACTATATTACTGGAGAGTTCATCCGGAATCCGTGTCCATGAATCTCAGTTCTAAAAACTATGCTGTTGACGCGGCGATCAGAGCGGTGGGGGAGCAGCTTCGGAGGACAGGTGAACCGGGAACGGTAAAAAGCAACTTACCTTATCAGACAATCTACAGGACAAGATATGATATTGCCCAAAAGGATAGCCGTATTGCCGTATTAGTGCATGGAATACGTAATATGCAGGAATACGACGGTTTTGTGAAAAAGATCCAGGAGTCTGCAGCAGATAAAAAGTTAGAATTTTTCCCGGTTGTGGAAGAGGGGAAGAAATCGTTCGGAGCTTTATTGAATCAGGCGCTGAGTGGGAGCAGTGCGGAATATGTTCTGCTCATGGATATCGGGTGTGTGCCTGTGAGCGCCGGCTGGATTGACGAGATGTTGATGTTCGCGCAGCGGGAAGACGTGGCGGCAGTATCGCCGAAGATTCTGTATAAAAACGGTACGATCGCATATGCCGGTATTGCACTGGATCACGAGAAAGAGGAAAGGATCCGATATCTGTGTCAGGGCATTGCAGACACAGAACAAGGATATGAAGCGATTCTTCGGCATGTAAGGAATACAACGTCCGTGTGGCGCGGGTGCTGTATGATCCAACGAAGCAAGCTGGATAAGTTAAAAGGATTCGCAGAAGATCTGGATGGTTATGAAGAGATAGATCTGTCTTTACAGGCGGTGAAGCAGGGCTACTGGAATGTCTGGACGTGTTTTGCAGTTATGCAATTAGACAGAGACTATATAGACGATGGTGCGAAAAAGAATACAAAAAAATTCGTAAAATTGTGGAATGCTGAACTTAAGAAGGGCGATAACTTTTATCATCCGTTATGGAAGAAACTAGGATTAGTATAATATGTATTCCTGGCATGAAAAGATTACCAGGAGCGTTAATTTGCAGGGAGGAAGTATGGCAGATATCAGAGAATTGACAGGAAAAACAGTTACGACATTAAGAGAAGAAGGAATCGTTGCGGTTGCGAAGAAGGCGAAGAATCTTGTCCAGATGTCGGTAATAGAAGGCAAAGATGCAAAAAATAAGGTTTTTCGCGACGTATTGTTTATCAATGGGTGTGATGAAAGTGTGCCGCATCCTGCCAGATACAGGGTCCGTCACCAGAGAGAACAGTTGGAAGCGAACCATGTCTCGACGAATCAAGTGTATTATGTGAACCTGGAATTGGATCAGGTTCGGTTCTATAGAACTTTCGTATTTTTCAGATGTCCTTATACGGATATGATCGGTGAATTTATCAAACTGGCAAAAAAACTGAATAAAAGGGTCTTATTTGATATTGACGATCTGGTTATAGATACAAAATATACGGATACGATCAAATATCTTGATTCCATGTCAAAAGAGGAACGCGCTCTTTATGACGACGGAGTCATGCGGATGGGGAAGACTTTGAAGCTCTGTGACGCTGCAATTACTACGACGGAGCGTCTGGCAGAAGAGTTGAATAAATACGTCCCTGAGGTTTTTATCAACCGGAATACGGCTTCAGAAGAGATGTATGATCTGTCAGTGAAAGCGGTGAAGAATAGGAGATACGATAAGACAAAGGTGGGGATCGGGTATTTCAGCGGAAGTCTGACGCATAATGACGATTTTCTCTTGATTCTTCCGTCTTTGGAGAAGATCATGGAAAAGTACAGCCAGGTATACCTCCATGTTGTCGGAGAGTTAGATCTGCCGGATAAACTGAAACGATTTAAAAGCAGGGTTGTCTGTCATCCATTTACAGACTGGAAGAAACTGCCGGAGCTGATCTCTAAGGTAGATATCAATCTGGCGCCCCTGGAGCAGAGTATCTTCAATGAAGCAAAGTCAGAGAATAAGTGGGTAGAGGCGGCTTTGGTGAAAGTGCCGACGGTGGCGAGTAAGGTAGGGGCTTTTGACAGAATGATAAAGGACAAAGTGACTGGTTTCTTATGTTCTTCGTCAGAGGAATGGGAAAAGGTTCTTTCTTTACTGGTAGAAAATAAAGGGCTGAGAAGGAAGATTGGAGAAAGGGCATATCGGTATTGTACGAAAAAGTGCGTGACGCTGTATACGGGGATTCCTTTGAAAAGATTTATCGAGAAGTATACGACGCCGAATATTGCTTTTGCGCTGCCGTCTATGAATATCAGCGGCGGGATCATGGTGGCTTTAAAACATGCCGTGATGCTGCAGGATGCAGGGCAGGATGTGATGCTCATCAATGTGGACAATAAGATCACATGGTGCAATCATGAAGACCATCAGATCCCTGTCATCGGACAGAATGGGAAATTCCTGTTAGGCAGGTTTGACCGGGTGGTTGCGACCATGTGGACGACCGTGTCCTTTTTGGAGAATTATAATAATATCGGAAAAAGATATTATCTGGTGCAGAACTTTGAACCTGATTTTTATGAGGCGGGCAATCCGTTAAGGGTTGCGGCGAATCAAAGTTATTTTCCAAGAGTTGACATACAATGCCTGACAATATCACAGTGGTGTAAGAAATGGTTAGAAACCGATTACGGACATAGTGTCAGATATGTGCCGAACGGTATTGTGAAAGAGAAGTTCAGGCATTATAAGCGTGACTTCTCCGGGAAGATCCGTATTCTGATCGAAGGAGACTGCAGCGTTTACTATAAGAATGTGGATGAGAGCTTCCGGATTGTGGACAAGCTTGATCCGGAGAAATATGAGATATGGTATATGTCATATAATGCGAAACCGAAAGCGCATTACCGTGTGGATAAGTTTCTGCATCAGGTTCCTTATGAAAAGGTACCTCAGGTATACCGCCAGTGCCATATCCTGTTGAAGACAAGTTTCCTGGAGAGCTTCTCCTATCCTCCGTTGGAGATGATGGCGACAGGAGGATATACGGTGGTAGTGCCGAATGACGGGAATAAAGAATATCTTATCGATGGTGAGAACTGTCTGCTCTATCCTTGCGGGAAAACAGACAAGGCAGTCGAAGCAATCGAACGGATCTGTAATGATGAGGAATTAAGAGACAGGCTTTATGAGGGGGGGATTGAAACAGCAAAGAAGCGGGATTGGGAAGAACTAAGAGAAGATATCGTGGCAATGTACAAGGATTAGGATAGAATTTATGAAGCGTGTAAAAAAAGTATGGAATTATTATCGTATGCATGGATTAAAGCTCCTGCTGCTCAAATCGTGTTTCCCTTATCATGTAAAAGAATTTGATTATAAAAAGTGGAGGGAAAGGCATTCTTTAGGAGAAAAAAGCTTAAAGAGACAATCGGAATATGTGTTTGAGAAGAAAGCGTTGATCAGTATCGCGGTACCTGTGTACCGTACGCCGGAAAGATTCTTAAGAGAGATGATAGAATCTGTATTAGGACAGACCTGTTCGGAATGGGAATTATGTATCGCGGATGGGAGCGAGAATATGGATGCCTATCTTGTTGCCAGTGAGTACGCGAAAAAGGATCAGAGGATCAAGGTAAAGCGGTTGCCTGAGAATAAGGGGATCGCGGAAAATACGAACGAGGCGCTTAAGATGTGCAGCGGGGATTATATCGGGTTATTAGACCATGACGATGTGCTGGCTGCAGACGCAATATATGAGATCAGACGTGCGATTGATAAAAATAATTCTCCGGAAGTCATCTATACGGACGAGGATAAGATGTCTATAGACGGTGAGGAGTTCTTTGATCCGCATTTTAAGCCGGATTATAATGCGGAGTTGCTGCGTTCTAACAATTATATCTGTCATTTCTTTGTGATAAGAAGGGACATCCTGCAAAGAATAGGAGGACTGCGTGCAGAATACGATGGAGCGCAGGATTATGATTTCATACTGCGCTGTACGGATCGTGCGGGATCGATCATCCACATTGCCATGCCTTTGTATCATTGGCGGTCCCATAGGTCTTCTACGGCTGAGAACCCGGAAAGCAAGTTGTATGCATATGAGGCAGGGAAAAGGGCGATCGAAGATCATCTGAGAAGAAATGACAAAGAGGGAAACGTTGAATATACGGAACACTTAGGATTCTATCACGTACGGTATAAGCAGAAGTCGTATGACAAGGTAACGATCATAATAATAAAGGAAGGGCGCCATTCTTCCCGGACGCATATAAGAAGATGCGAAGCTTCGATAGAAAAGACGTGTGGATATAAGAATTATCATTTTATCGTGACTGAAAGGCTGGCGGATCTGGACGTATCAGAGATTAAGGGCGGATTGGTCCTGCTTGTAAATAGTTCGGTCAGAATGATATCCCGCGGCTGGATGGAGGAGATGATCGGCAATTGTCAGAGAGAAGACATAGGTGCGGTCGGTATAAAGTTATACAATAGGAATGAGACAATTCGGCATGGGGGAATTATACAAGGGAAAGACAGATATGCGTTTGAAGGATTCCCCAGAGTTCGGTACGGGTATTTCCATCGAGAAAGTATCATGCAGTATATGAGTGCAGTAACCATGGATTTTATGATGATGCCAACGGATATATTCTTGGAGCTACGGGATGAATTTCCGGAATGTTTAGAGAATGAGCGGATATTGTGCCAACGGATCCGTGACAGGAAGAAGCAGATCGTGTATGATCCTCAGATTGAGGCATATATCCTGGGGGAATCTCAGAGAAATAGAAAATGATTTCATGAAGAATGGCATGAAGATAGGGAGAACAAGATGAAGTACAGAATTGCACATGTGGGAGCTTTTGATTTTGAAAACTTTGGGGATTTGTTATTTACAGATGTTTTGAAAAAAAAGCTTGAAGAAAGGATTGAAATTGGGGAAATTGTTTATTTTGCTCCTAAGACATGCAAGATGCCAGGTAAAAATGAGAGTGTACATTCAATTACCAAACTTGAAAAAATGATGGAAGAAAATCCATTTGATGCAATTATTGTTGGAGGCGGAGATTTAGTTCATATGCGAAAAATAAGAACCTATATGCCGCATATTTCTGAAGACTGGGTAGATTATGAGGTTATATATTTATGGGTAGTTCCAAGCCTTGTTGCACAGAAATATAATATCCCGCTCATATGGAATGCGCCAGGAGTACCTCTGGATTTTTCAAAAGAAGAGGCTGTAGCAGCTTCTTGGTTATGTAAGAATGTAGACTATATTTCTGTGCGCGACCAAATATCTAAAAAGACTTTATCTTGTGTAACAGATGCTGATCGAATAAATGTAGTTCCAGATACGGTTTTGTGTATAAGAGATATTATTTTAGAGGATGAATTGATACAAATTTTTCGAAAATTATCTCTTGATATGAAAAAGAAAGAGTATATTTTTTTCCAGGGAAATAAAACCTTATCGGATGAAGATATAAAGACATGTGCGGATATGCTGTTTGATTTAAAAAATAAAACAGGATATAAGGTTATATTACAGCCTATAGGATATGCATTGGGGGATATTGAGGTTTTAGAAAAAGTAAGTAATATTTATCAGAATGGGTTTATATTCATTAGGCAGAAGATGAATCAGTATGAGATTTTAGCATTAATTGCAAATGCTGCATTGTATGTTGGAGCCAGTTTACATGGCTGCATTACGGCTAATTCTTATGGAGTGAAAAATATTGTATACAATTATAATCGTTTTAGCAAGGTAGATGGATTTGTAGACTTAATAGGACGTGAAGATACTCGGGTTTATAATTCAAAAGATATTATACAAGCATATGATGGATTACGTGATGTATGTAAAGAAGAGATGAATGAGTATATTTATCAAATAGAGAGGCATTTTGATAGAATTGCAGAAATTATAAAGCATCGGGTGAAAGTGAAGATAGAGTATATATCAAAAGATATTGCGGAATATATTTTTTGCGCAAGTGAAAAAATAGTACAGTTACAAAAAGAAATAGAAGCGATATCAGTTGAAAAGCAGGGGATTATTTTAGAAAATAAGAGGATAAGAAAGGAGAATACGGAACTGTGGAAATATAAGAAAGCTTACGATGAGGTAGTTATGTCGTTTTCGTGGAGATTTATGAAACCTGTTAGAAGAGCGGTCTCGGAAACTCAATAGCAAATAGGCAGAAAGGGTTGATTTTCAAAAATGAACGGGACAAGGGCTGGGTAATTGTGGAACCTAAGCGGTTTGGAGAGCACAAAGAATAAAAACGGGCATGG